>VFQQ010003920.1_pt1 | contig 13791 bp, 21 predicted proteins | sample 3512341 | NCBI WGS metagenome assembly VFQQ01 (sample SAMN10412373, study PRJNA504923) | tailings metagenome | isolation source: Relicate 2 Philex TSF1 revegetated site | place: Philippines: Tuba, Benguet | collected 2017-08-29 | reverse complement strand
TAATCGCCGCTGTTCGACGCCGCGCCGTAATCGCCGCTGTTCGACGCCGCGCCGCCATAGCCGCTGTTCGTCTTTCCCTTCGCTTTCTTCACCCGCGCCATGACGAATTCGACGGCTCGGAGTGCGAGGTCATGCAAGCTGATTTCAACGCCGATCGTGATCTTGGACGATGCGATCTTCGCGCCATCGCTATCGCGGTCGATCTCGCCAGCCTGGCGGACCTCGAAGTAGCGTGAGACGCCAGGTGCGTAGAATTGAAACACGTTCAAGGGATGTTCGGCAGCGTCGCAGGCGTGGAATCCATTTTTGCACGCCTGAATCGTGCCTTCCATGGTGTAGGTCTGGCCCGGTTCGAATTGAAACCCGCGACATGTAAGGTCTTTGTTGAAACCCTTGATCGAGGCGACTTCTTGATTTTTCTTCGACATCACACAAACTCCCAAGCGCAACGCTCGCCGGGGAGCGTGTGAAAAAACGCGGTGATGAGGTTTGCGATCGCCGGGGCGCGCTGCGGCAGTTCGGACAGACCCGTACCTAGGCCGTCGCGCGGCACGTAGATGGTGTGGCCTTCGGCGAGGGCGTCTGTGACCTTCTGCAGGTCGCCTACGACATTCAGCACCGCCAAGGCGTCGCCATCGCTGAAGAAATCACCCTCACCCATGCCTGGTGCGAACTTGGTGGCGACACCGATCGCGTTCGGCTCGCCGCGCATGGAAGCGGCCTGACCGCCGAGGCCGACGCGCAGCGCATTATCGCCAAAAACGAATCGTGCTTCGGGCTCAGCCTGAACGCGCGAACGCTCGATCCAGTCGAGGTATATAACCTGTCCAACCATTTCCCTGTGTCCCTTCCAATGTTCCGAATCACTTTCAAAGTGACTACGCTCCCGTTCACACTTTGTCAACTGCAAGGTGACGTGTCACTTTATGCTTGCATCAACAGAGCGAATCGGTCATACCGCTCACGTTCACTGATTGGTGAAACCGGAAGCGCCCCCCCCCCCTGATCCGGTTTCTGACGCGGTGAATGCGACCGACCCCGCAGCGTTCCCCCTGGCGCTGCGGGGTCTTTCGATTTCTCCGGGGTGCCGATCTACCAGTGCCGGGTGCGCCGCTGATTTCCCTGACCGCCATGCGCCGCCGATCTACCAGTGCCGCCGATCTACCTGCGCCGCCGATTTCCCCGAGTGGCACAGATTCTCATTTCTCCGGGGCTTCACCGCTGCCTATTTCTCCGGTACGTATTTCTCCGAGTGGGGTCGCACCCTGGCCGGCAACGATCGGCGCAATGGTGGAGGGTCCGGGATGCGACTTTTGATCGCCGTGCTTGCGGGGTTTGCCGCCCTGGTTGGCCTGTTCATGCAATTGAACGCGTCGGGCGACGACACAACTGCAGCGGCGCAGAACCGTGATGCGAAACTTAAGATTGAACGCGAGGCGATGCTAAATCGTGCAACGGTGTCAGGCTTAGAGTCGCGTAAGGAATTGCTTTGCGCAGCTGATCAAGTGAGTCCTGAAACGGCCGAAACAATCTATCTAAGCGTGATCAATCGGCGCGCAGACCTGGTCGATCCGAAACGTACTGAAACAGCGTCTCGCGACGCGATGGGCGCTTTTGAAAAGTGTGGAATTGGACCTGAAACCGTCTCTCGCGAAATGGATAAAGGACCTGAATTTATGCAAGCTTTTGCGATAGCCTTGCTAGAGCGCGGGCGATAGCCTTGCTAGAGCGCGGGCGATAGCCAACAAAAAGCCCCGCACAATGGCGGGGCTTAGTGATTCAGGTCTAGGGTGACGCGATCAGAGCGGCGGGAATAATCCCGCGCGGTGGCGTTCGTGCCGATGTTTCATCAATCCACCCTTATAGGCGAGCGAATAGCGCCTATAGTCGCCGGTAAATTCAGCCAATACGGTTTCAATGCTGCGCACAAGATGGACCTCTTTCGACGCGATCCAGTCGGGCCGGTCAACGTATTGAGTGACGATTCCGACGGTTTTGCGCTCGAGCTCTGCAATTTCATCGTCGGCGCCATGGTCGACCAGGCTACAGGGCGGGCGGCGATGATGCTCGCGGACGTGAACAATCTTGCCGGCGCGGTACGCCATGAACACTTCGATCAGCGCCTTGCGCACCTCAGCTGCAACCGCCGTGCGCGACAATGCGCAAATGACAAGCGCCTGCCCTTCGTTCAGATAGTAGCATTTGCCCGGTCGGCCGCCGCGCGGGCCGGTTTCTGTTACGGTAACAGAAACCTCCCCATGCGCTTCGAGCTCTTCCCTGTTGCGCTCAATCAGGCGGCGGGCTTCATAAACATTTGAGAATTCCAATCGCGCCGCAAGATCCAGGTCGCGCACGCGTGGTTCCTGGTCGATCGTCACAATTGACGGCATGGTGATGAGATTTTGCATGTCGGACTCCTGTTAGCTTAGCCCGAAACCCCGCTTCTAATCAGGGTGGCCGGGCAACAAAGCGGTTAGAAGACCGCTAACAGGAACGGCGAGTCTCGCGACTCCCGCCTTGCGCCCGACCATAGAAAAAGCGCCCCTAGGGCAATTCCCCATGGCGCTTTTGCGCCTGTTAGTTGCGGCTTCTAACCCGCACCGACTCACCGAGTCGGCACCGATCAATAAACCGCAACGCGAAGCGAAAAGCAAGAAAAACACAAAGTCAAGCAATAATCACCTTCAAAGTGATTCATCCCCCTAGCGCCACCTCCCCCAATGCCAGCCATAGCGGAGTCGCAACGACCAAGCATAGCATGAGGAATCGTCGCCCCCATCGGTTGACCATTATCTCATTGGCGGCGACCTGTTCCGGCGTGGCGCCTTTTGATGCGATCCAGGCGAGTAGGAGTAGGATTAGGCAGATTGTCACCCTATCCGCCCCGCGATCGGCGCCGGAATTTCATGCGCGCGACCCGCGTCCTCGAGCTCGCGGCACGTCCAATTGTCGAATATCGGCCGATCGGCGACGTTCGGATTCAAGTGATGTTCCACGCCATGCGACACTTTCGCGAGCGAATAGGCGCCATTTTGCAGCGCGACGATAGGCGTGCCCTCGAGCGCGTCAAACGCGGCGCGATCGATCCATAACGAGACCTGCAGCGCTCCCTGAATCCTGATAAAATCAGGCGTGCCGCGCGGCGGCAATTCGCGGTCTAGCGTGAGACCGCGCAACGTCAACCATTGCTCAAATGCCAGTCGCGTGCGGAAAGCGGTTTGAGGCGTCGAATAGTCATCGACGCAATACCAATACGGCCCGCACGTTCGCGCCGCGGAATCCGGCGTGAGGCATGCGACGCCTAGGTGCGATAGGGTGCGGGTGTAGGTCATGCTGTACCTCCCATGTCAATGGCGCGATCGACGTTCAGATTATCGACGGCGACCGGAATCCCGCGGTAAAACGCATCATGCCGCGCGAACGGTTCGACTTGGGACGGGTCGACGTACCATTTCTGATTTTCCGCGTGCCAATGGCAGATTGCGCCGGCTGGCACGTCGACTGTGAGGTTCATCGCGCCCGGTCCAAAATCATGGGTGAACGCGGCTTTTACAGTGGCAATTTTCATCACCTAATACTCCCTTGTTTCACGTTTAACGTGATGTTTCCAGATAGATAACGCGCGCCGCGATCAATGCGACGGCGATGAATCCGACCAGTGCGGCGAGGTGCGCGGCGGTCATGCCGCGACTCCCATTTCAACGCGCTCGAGCGTCGCCGCGCGCCACAGATCGATAATCCCCGGCCCGTCGACATAATAATCAATGCGTCCGAACAGGAACCAAATGGCAGACGCTGCGCGCGACGGGTCGCCCGTATGGCAAGCCATGGCGAGCGCGTCGGTGAGCGAACATCCCCAATGGCGACCGCTCCACGCGATCCGGTCGCCGGTCGCGTCGAATAGTGCGACGCTGTAAGTTGAATTGCCTAAAACGATGCGGAAACGCAGCTGCCCGACGTGCCAGTCGAATGTGCGGTATCGTGGATATTTGGACATCTTTCATTCCCCTAACCTGAACCACGGCCAGTGCCGCGAATCACCTTTAACGTGATTAAACTTAGAACAATCGCCACGCGTTGCAAGTGAATTGTCACCCTATAAGTGACTCCATGTCCAGCAACGGCAGTGCGTCGGGCGGCACGCGACCGAGATTCATGCAAGCGGCGCATGCGCCGGTCGACGTGTATCGGATCCCGGTCGCGTGGCCATGGCGGCACGGCTTGCCGATGTAATACCGCGCAGCTGTGGCGCGCGCCTGGTCGCGTGCGGGGGATGGGAGGCGGGCCATTAGTGCACCGTCGGCGCGAGAAACGCGCGACATTCAACCGCCGAAATAATCTCAGCGCGTCGCGCGATCGCCGACGGGATGACGGGCGGACGCTCACCCTTTTCGAGCAACAACTCGGGCTCTTCCATCATCGTCATGATCCAGGCGACGTTAAACCAGTCGTCAAATTCGGAGTCCGTCATCTGGTCGATATCGACGGGCGACGCGAGGCGCGTGGCGAGGTGGCGGGTTAAGGGGTCGGTGTAGGTCATATCGTTTCAGATCCTGTTGTCGAGCTCGCGCCGCGCGCATGAAAGCGCCCATGCGAGGAATGAACCTTTGCGAGGGTCGCAATTCTCGAGGTGATCAATCTCGACGGCGATAGCGTCGTCGCTCATCTCGTCTAACTCCCGCTCCCATGCGCGCTTTTTGGCCTCGAGCGCTTGGCGGGCTTTGAGGGCGGCGCTCATGACACCGACTCCCGCCCGACGATGTACAGCGCGCCGTCATCGCCTAGATATGTCTCGAGCGATCGCGCTTCGACCAGTAAGCTAAGCGCGTCGCCGATCCCGCGATTAGTTGCCGGGTCATCGTGCCAAATGTCGCGGTCCTGAAACCCGGCGCCATGGCCGGCGCGCTCAAGATAAAGGTCTGAGCCAAGCGCCTTGAGGTCAACGCGGTCGACGTCGAAACCCTCTAGGTGCGACAACACTTCGCTTTGATCATGGGTTGCCGCCGCGGCGGCGCGCAGTGCGACCATGAACGCGTCACATTCGGCAATCACCGCGCGAAATGTTGCGTCGGGGCAATCGTATATCGTGCCGGTGTCAAGCGCATCGCGCCCCTGTTCGCATGCAAAATCATTCTCGCTGTATTGCGCATCCTGCAGCATCGTGGAGAGGAAACCCGCGACCATGGGATTGGTGGCGAATATGGCGGCGCGCTCGCGCTCTGTGGCGATCGTCATCATCTCAGCGATTCCTTTCAATCATCCCGCATCCCGCGGGAAAATCAGACACTTCCATCGCGAACAGGTCGCCGCCGCTATTCCAGCAATCATGCGCGATCAGGCGCGGGGTGACGGGCGCGGCATTGCTTGACGCTAAGGACGTCATGGCGAGCGCTAGGGTGATGCCGGTGGCAAGGCCGGTGAGGTAATGTTTCATGCTGCAGCGCCCTTCCAAGCATGCGTCGGCGCCTTGTCGCTCGCCGTGATGGCAACGACGATACCGCGCCGCTGAAACACGTCGTTTGCAGCGCGTCGCGCCTCTTCCATTGTGGCGAAGCGCCAGCCGCTCTTGTTCGCGTGAACTTGATAAGTCTGCGCCATAGTGACGACTCCCTTTTAACGTGACTGTTGATCAATCGACCAAATCAAGCGCCATGGCGGCGCCGCAAGCGACCAGGACCGCGACCAATGCGAATAGCGTCAACATCATCTTTCCCTTTCAAATCCGAATCACTCTTTACGTGATTAAACTTAGAGCATCCCGCCTTAGAGTCAACCTTTAGGTGACAATCGTTCTAAGTTTTATGGCGATCGACCAGGCGAGCGCCGGCGCCAGCTGCGACCGCGCGTCACGTTTCATTCTAAGTTTTACGTGCGCTCGAGCGCTAAGGGGCGATCGCGACCGGTGACGTAGTGACGTGATACAATTTAACTTTGACCGAAAGAGATTGTTAAGTGCTACTTCACAATGGCGTTTAACTTAGAGTCGCTCGAGGTGGAAATTGAACGCCTTAGAACGCGGAATGTGACGTCTTTTCAATAATATGGGTCCCTGTTGAGTGTCACCTGCGGGGTGAGTGGCGCTGAGCCTCGGAATCTGAGAGTTTTCAGTAAAACTTAATAGACACAGGCCGAAAATCTTGTTCCACTTCCTGTTCCACCTAACATATTGATTTTATTATGCGATTTTCGGGTGGAACAAGAGGCGTTTTCTTGTTCCGGGATCTTGTTCCACCTAAACTGCTGATTTTCGACCATAAAAGCGGGGTGGAACAAGAATCACCCCTTTTTTCCATGAAACTATCCTTGGGGGTAAAACGAAGATTCCAAGGGAGGTAAGGAAACGATCCGCTGCAGAAAAATACGATCTGCTCGACGAGAAGTCTTTAGGAAAAATGGCCTGTTCCTGTTCCACCCCACCTTAACCTGATGATATTAAAGGCGAAAGGGTGGAACAGGACCCCGGAACAGGATTTTCAAATCTTGTTCCAGTTCCACCCTAAGTTTGAAACTAAGTTTTATTCTGCGTTTTTTCGCACGCCGAGCGCCGCCCCCTGGTCGATCCGCACTCTGAGTTCTAAGTTTAATCAGCCGCAGCGCGTCGAACGCACCGTTCTAAGTTTTTGCCGACGCGCCGACGCACTCTAAGTCGATCGCTATCGCCCGAAGATTTCCCCTGAGTTCGTATGTCACGTTTTAAGTGTTGCGTTTATCTGCGACTCACTTATAAGGTGATTGTTGATCGACACCGCTCGGTCGTAAGGGAGTCTCTATATGTTCGAGTCCACTGTTGCAGGCATCGCGCTTATTGTCGCCTTCGTCGCCACCCTCAACCTCGCAGGCATCGCGGACCGCATGGAAGAAGAGCGCGACCGGCGACGGCGCGACGATCTCGAGAGCGGGATCATTCGGAAATGACCGACGACCTCACATTCACATTCCTCCGCACTATGCTCGACGCGCAGATCGAGCGCGAAGGCACCGTCAGCAGCTTCATGATCCGTGCAGGCTTACTCGCCGAAATCCTGGAAGACGCCGAACGCTGGCGCGCCATTATGCGCTGCGCACGCATCCGCATGCAGGGCTCAGCAGGGTTCGACCCATTGACCGGCGTCCGTCGCGAGTATCGGAACGACACGGGTGAATTCGAGGCGTCGGACGAAGGATGGGTGCATTTCGGCGCCGAATTCTGGTCGATCTATCCGTCGTATACCGAAACGAAGTCGCAGGAAGAGCGCGACGCCGAGAACCTGTACGGCCGCAACGCGCTTCGGTGCCTGGCGGACGACGTTTTGCTGAAAGAGCGTCGCGCCGCGGAACAGAGCCCGTGACCCTCGCCGTCCACATCCTCGAATATGCCGCATTCGGCGGGTCACTCGCGAGCGTCTGGCTCTACGGCAAATCTCCCGCCCGCGGCCCGATCGCCGGCATGGGCGTCTCAGTGCTCTTCATGGCCTACGGCGTCGCCAGCGCGACCTATGCCGCGGCGCTCAGCAACATCGTGTTCTTCTACCTCCACTATAAGAATTTAAGAAAGGCTCGAAATATGGACTGGAATCGTATCAAGAAGCAGGTCGCGGACGGCTTTCGCGCGGTGCAGACGCAGGCATATAAGGCGTCGAGCGAGGCCGGATGGTGGGACGACGTCACCACCGACCAGCAGTTGTACGCCGCAGTCCCGACGAAACTCTGCCTCATCCATTCCGAGATCAGCGAGGCCATGGAAGGTCATCGCAAAGGCCTCTCCGACGACAAACTGCCACATTATCCGATGTTCGCGGTCGAGCTCGCCGACGCCGTGATCCGCATCGGGGACCTGGCCGGCAAATGCGGCATCGATCTCGGGCCGATCATCGCGGCGAAGATGGAATTCAACGCGGTGCGGCCGGATCATAAGCGGGAGAACCGCGCGCTCGAAGGCGGCAAGAAATACTGAAATGCCAATCACTTAAAACGTGAACACACCGGAGAAACACCATGACCTGCGACCCCATCATCCTCGCCGCGAAACTGAACGAAGCCGAAAACGCCCTTGGTCGCGCGATGCGCGCCGCCCGCAAGAGCGACTTCCCCAAGGCGATACGCGAGACAGAAACAGGTATCGTGCTCGCGCAAGCGGCGCTGGCGATGTGCGCTGAGGATGACCACTCCGACCACGATCACGACCATGGTGGAACGCCGACGCCTGCGCCCACCCCCGCGCCCGCACCGACCCCTGCGCCGACACCGACGCCCCACGACCCGCACGACGGTCACCACCACCCCGCTCCGACGCCCACCCCGACCCCTACCCCGACCCCGACCGATCCCGATCATGGCGGACACACGCCACCACCGCCGAGCGGCAATGTCCTGATCAGCAGCGTCCCGCGCATCCCGACCAACTTCGACCGGTCGCTGTTCATCGAGACAGCACCGCTGCCGCCGACCGCTTACCCCGACGTGCTCGGCGCGTTTCGGTTCGACTTCAACGCGAGCCATTACAGCTACAACGACCCGATCGTGTTCCCCGGTCGCCCCGGCGCGGCGCACGGTCACGAGTTCTGGGGCAACACCGGCACGACGTTCGATTCGACGCACGAGAGCCTGCGCACCAGCGGCCGCGGCACGACGAACGGCGACGCGCTGAACCGCTCGGCCTATTGGGCGCCCTGGTGGCAGATCGACGACACGATCCTGCCGATGGAGCACGGCACCGCCTATTACAAACGCCTCGCGCGACCCGAGCACCTGACGCCGGCGGCGATGGAGCGCGCGATATCGCGTCTGGTCAACCCCGCGGCGTTTCTGGCGACATATGCACCGGGGTTGACCGGCGCCGCGGCTTATGAGGCGATATCGGCGAAGGCATTGGCCAACCACGCGCGCCACATGCCCGTCGGCGGCATCCTGACCGAACTCCCACAGGGTCTCAGGATCCTCGCGAAGACCGGCGTGTTCAAGCTGTTGCAGACCTCAGAGAATGGCGGCCGCTCGTTCGAGGTCGGAGCAGTGTACGACGGCGTCACGATGACGTTCGACGCGATGATGGAGATCGCGCGACCGGGCGACCGGTTCACCCACGGCTTCGATTTCCCGAACTGCTGGGACGGAATCCACGCCGACACGACCGATCATATGTCGCATATGGGCGAGGTCCGCTGGGGCAATCTCGGTCGCCCCGAAACCGACGGCGTCCATAACCACATCATCCCGACGATCTCGATGTTCCGCCATTACACTATCCAACCGGGGCTCGATTACCGTCGCATGAAACTGTCCAGCGATATCGACATGGGCGCACCCGCCGGCTCGACCAGCCACATTGATTACTGGATGGCGTGGGATGACGAAGCCAACGCCGAAGCGCACTCGGGCGCGCTGGACCAGATGCTCAACGCGTCGGGCGGCGACATGGGACAGGGCCGCGCGCTGCGGCGGCACTGGAATTTCTCGTTTTCGTCGCCGTTGAAGACGATTCCGTTGGCGGCGGTTCCGCGGAACGGTGGGTCGTATTATCCTGCTGCGGTGCCGGGGTTGTGATGGACCGAGATCGCATCGGGTGGAAGGAGTTGAAATAATGAGCGATATCACCGCAGGATGGCAGACCGCCACACGGATAATCGGGTGCGGCATCGTTGCGATCATCGTTTTGGCGTTCGCGCTCGGCGCGTGGCTGTTTTGACCATGATCGACACCCTTCGCTACATCTTCACGACCGTCGGCGCCGCGCTCACCGGCCTTGCGCTGGTTTGGGCGCTGGCGTTCGGCGTGCAGGTCGTTCGGGGGTTGCTGCGGTGACGGATTCTTACAGAAACTGCCGCTTTCGACATCCCGATCCGCGACCCGACTATGAAGGTGCTGGGGAATGCCGTCGTTTCCCTCCGACGGTCGCGGTGTGGACCGTTACGGGCCACGATGAACCATCGCAACCAGGTTTCGAGCAGCATTTCCCCTGGATGCACCCTGACGCTTGGTGCGGTGAGTATCGATCTCGGTGACATCCCACCCATTCCAAACCACCACTTAACAATCGACACAGATTATTAAGCACCACATCGGTGCCTTCTGTATATTGATCGTTAACACTAAAAATCATAGCAAGATCAACGGAGTGGTCTTACTCCTGAGGGACGCGCTATGACCTGTGGTGCGTCCCTCGAACTTACCCGACGGCTAACTCACCCAATCAACAAATCCATTGCCCCGATACGGCGGTACGCGCGTTGCTTCCCGTGCTTCTTGAAGCGCGCCTGCCCGTCCGATTTCTCCCACCCAGGCATCCTGTTCATGCAGCGTCCAATCATGGCGGCTTTCGCGGCGTCGTAATTTTCCTTGCGCCCGCCAAGACAATCGATCCAGATTTCCAGCAGACATGTCACATCCCGCGGTGATCCTGCTTCGGCGTCGAATGCGCCATCCTCGGCGATCGTGGTGTCGAGCCACGACGAGATGATGCCAATGGTCGCATCGTCGCTCGTTTCGACGCGACGGCTCTCCTGGAGGTTCGACGCGATCATGCGGCTCAGCGGGTCGGTCAGGTACAGCGGCAGGATCTTCGACGCTGTGCCGGCGCGCATCTCGCGATACAGCGCGACCGCTTCCGCCCACACCTGGTCGATGTCAGCCTCGAGGCCGTCGATGTCGATTTCCTCGACAGCACATACGACCGGCCAGAACCGGCGCCCGCCCGTGTCGTCCTTCAGATACTCGCGGTCATTGGTCGAGCCGATGAAGATGCACTGGCGGGGATACTCCCCTGCCCGCCGCGCATAAGCGAGGCGCACGCGATCCTTCTGACGGCTGATGAAGGCTTTGATCGAGCGAACGTCGCCGCGGTTGAAGCCTGACAGTTCGGGGATCTCCATGATCCACGCGCCCTGCATCAGTTCGACCATCTGCTTCTGATCATGGAAGTCGCCATCGAGCTCGGCGAACCAGTGGCGCCCGAGCGCCTGGATGAAGGTCGATTTGCGCTTGCCCTGCAAACCTTCGATGATCACCGCGAAGTCGAACTTGTGACCCGGTTCGTATATGCGCGCGACGGCCGCAATCAACATCAGGCGCGCGATATCGCGGTAGTATGAGTTATCCGGCGATCCCAAGTAGTCGATGAACAGCCGCTCGGCGCGCGCCTCACCGTCCCACTCCACGCCTTCCAGATATTCCTTGATCGGGTGGAACGGCGTGTTGTCCGCAGCGAGCACAATGGCCGATTTCAGGTCGCGATCGCTGACCTTCATCGCGTAGCCACCCTGCGTTTTGGGAGCTTCGATCACGGAGCGGATCGAGAAATCGCGATCGTCGCTCCACAGGTCACCGTTCACGGTGTCGCGGACCTGCCACATGCGACCTTCGAGTTGCTTGTACGGCTTGGCGGCACGCTTCGGGCGGAATATCTGCCCCGGCTCGGTGCGCTGGACGGTCTCATGGGTGAAGTCGTTCAGCTGCGGCACACCCTTGAAGCGTGGATCGTTCTTCAGCACGAGTTCGACGTTGTGGAGCGTCGGACGCAGCCCGCCTTCGTCGTTGAAGTCGAGCAACGACACCCAATCATGATTTCGCGGCTCGTCGTCATCGTCGCCGCCGTCGAGCGCGGCGAGCGTCGCCTTGATATCGTCCTCTGTACAGCCGTCGGCAGTCTCGTCTGCTGCTGCAGGCGTGTCATCACCACCGATCAGCGCAGCAAGATCGTCGAGGTCTGATTTTTCGTCATCGTCATCGAACGCGGTGCCGGGCAGTTCGTCCAGGTCGGGGCCGGCGAGCAGCATGTCCGTGATTTCGGACTTACGCTGGTCGATGACCCAGGCGCGCACCGACGCCATGGTGACAGGTGCCCGGCGATTGCGCCCGAAGCTGCGCCACTTGCGCGGCATTTCGCGGGCGTCGAATTTCTCGCTGCGCTGGCTGTGTTTGATCCAGAGATCGAAGCCCTCCTGCCCGCCGCCGAACTGGTGGTGCAGCGCCTGGCCGAGCGTCACCCAATCGTGATAATCGTCGATCCGCGCGACATCGAGCAGGTCAAGTTCAGCTTCCAGCTGGCCAGGCTTGTAAGTCAGCGGCTCGCGGGTCTCGAACCCGTACGTCTCGGTGTGCGCGACGGTGAGCGTCTCGAGCCGCGCGGCGGGAATGACCGGCGACACGCCGAGTTCGAGGAACGACAGGTCGAACGGCCGCTCCCAGGTGTAAGGTTCGCCCGTCTCCGGGTGAATTGACGGCGGCATCGCGACTTGCTTGTCGGTGCCGAAAATCTCGATTTCCCAATCGTAATGCCACTTGCCGTCGGCGCCGCGGTGTTTTCCTTCGGAGACGGCGATCTTGCGGCTGCGATACGCCTGCTCGCAAGTGAAATACTTATGGCGCGACGCGCCGCCGCTGCCCGATTTGACGGTTGGCAGCGCGTCGGTGTCGACGCCAGGCAGCAATTCCTTGAGTTTCGACCACGCCTCTGCGGCGAGTTGCGGCACGCGGATGTCGATGTCGAGCGCATGGAGGTAGGTGCCGTCGATCAGTCGCGACGGCTCGCCGAGACGAACGCCGACGTTCAGGTCGGGCGTAAAGGTCGCGCGCAGCTGCTCGAACGATGGCGGCGCAATGCTCGACCATCGGTTTTCGACGGGTTTCTTCGTGCGCGGTCGCAACCAGTGGATTGCGAAACCTGCATCACGGAACGGCGCGATCGTCGCTAAAGTATTTTGAGGCTCATCGCCCATCAGTCACCGCCCGCATTCGACCAAAAAAGCTGCAGCGTCAGCCGCAGAATTCATAGAATCGATTGAGAGCGGGGGGTTCTTTGCCGAGATTTTCCAGCGCTTCGGCGTTCTCGGGCATATTGCAGATGCGATGCAGGCAGCGCGCGTTCATGGGCGTGATCGTCCCCTTGCGCAGCCACTTGTAGATTCCCTCGGAGGTCAGGCCGACTTCACGAGCGATTCGCGGTACATCCAGAAAGCCTCGCGGCGAGCGGAAAGTCGGGAAAATCTCATAGAGAAAGCGGTAAAATGGCTGATCCCGCCATGGATCGCGACTCTGAATTTCCATGCTTGTCATATGGGGCTCCGGTCATGGTTTCGTCGCTCTGCTACGCCTGATTCGGTTAGAAAGCAACTATTGCGTGTTTCGTCACGTTTTAGTTGATTTCTGGATTCCGATGTGGTGAAAGACGGCGACTCGCAACGGTGCGAGCCGTTTCCGTACAAAGGGACAATCACATGAGCATTGAAGCACTGCTGAAGGAGCACACCGAGGCGATCCGCGAGAATACGGAACAGCTTCGACTGATGAACGCCGGTCGCGACGCGGCCCTCGAAAAGCTGACCTCGAACGATGCGTCGACGGCGACAGCGACCCGTAAGCCGCGCGCGAAGAAGGAAGAAACTGCTGCGGCCGAGCCGGCGAAGACGGAGCCCGCGAAGGACGAACCGGCTGCGGCGTCTGCGGCTGCGAACTGGAACCCCGACGTGTCGGATGATGGCCTGCGCAAGCTGGCGCAAACCCTGGTCGCGAAGGTCAAACCCGACGGATCGAACAAGGCTGAAATCAGCGGCTTGCTCGCTTCGATCAACCAGGAACTCGGCACGGCGAAGCTGGTCGGCCCCGACAGCACGCTCGATGACGACGGCAAGCGCAAGGCCGCGTTCTTCCTGACGCGATTCATCAACGACATGCCGGTCGACTTCAACGCCGATTACAACTTCGGCGAGGACCCGACGCGCCAGGCGGTCGAGCCGGAAGCCGACGCCGGCGACGACGGCTTCGACATCGGCTGATGTATGATCCGACGACCGAGGACCGGATCGAACGTGCTCGGATGAT
>VFQQ010003919.1_pt1 | contig 13794 bp, 21 predicted proteins | sample 3512341 | NCBI WGS metagenome assembly VFQQ01 (sample SAMN10412373, study PRJNA504923) | tailings metagenome | isolation source: Relicate 2 Philex TSF1 revegetated site | place: Philippines: Tuba, Benguet | collected 2017-08-29 | reverse complement strand
CAAGATCGCAGCTGCAGCCAGCAACCTCACCAACGGCAGCTACCGACCGCAGCTGACTGGCGACAGCAATAACAACGGCACCAGCCAGTTCCGCAGTGGCCTGGCTAAGTACACGCCACAGAACACAGGTGGCGGCTCTTCATCGCTGCTCGACATAGCCAACCTAAAGCTCAAGCCCCCTCCCAACTCCACGCGGCCGCTGCTGCAACCCCAGCAGCAAGAAAGCACATCGTCGAGTGGCGCTGAGGTGATCCAAACGAGCAGCTTCTTCACACGGTCGCCGAGCATGGCGGGCGGGACCGGCACCGGCACCACGTCAGACTCACAGCAGGAGGCGTTGGTAACGGTTTCTCAGCAAACGGACGCCCGGCAGTTGAGCAGTAGTAACGGCGGGGGTCAGGGGCCGCAGTTAGGACTGCCGGGCAAGGGGGTACTGCCGGGTGTGGGTGTGGGTGGTGAGATGGGGCCGAAGAGTGGTGTTGTGCCGGCGGACGGTTTTGACGGCTTCTCACTCTTGGCTGCATCTCACTCACCACCACACAATGGAGTGGTGGCACCGCCCAGCGTGGCCACGGTCAGCTTGCTAGACACGTAGCATATGCAGTGCAGTAGCCGGTAGTATGAGCAGTCTAGTATTCATGTGATTCTTCCATTCATGCAGTGTGTAGGCGGGTGATGCATGTAGGATTGGCTCAGTGCGAGTAGCGAGGCGTGGTGTACAGGATTTGTGTACAGACGATAGGGCCTAGTGCTGAGATAGGCATAAGGCAGGGGTTTGCTGTTTGCTGCATGCGTAAGCATAGGTCGTGCTTGACGTAGGACATATCTTGTAGCTGTAAGGTGATTTTGCAGTGACGGAAGAAGGCTGCAGTGAACTCAGCCGCAGTGGGACCGCGCGAGCAGCACGAAGGTACAGGCAGTACATACGGTCGCACATCTTGACTGTGAGCTTGCAGCGGTACGGGTTCAAGACACGCAGTGTGGCCTCTTGCGAACGTACAGGCTTGTATCAAGCAGTATATTGCCTGCTTACCTAGCCTTCAATGCCAGCAGGGCGCGCCGGTGTCTTGCCGCGTCTCGTCCTGGGGTCTTCCACAAGGTGTGTTTGCGGTACCAGTAAGCAGTAGTATATCAGAGGCAGCACACGGTAAGCAATCGCAGGCTGCTGCGCCACTCACAGCACCACATCAAGACTGTCTAGGGTACGTCACGCGCGTCGCAGGAGATTCAGCGGCGTACACACACGCGCACACTCGCTAGGTGACAAACCGCCGTTGCCAGCTGTCTTCTTGAGCCTTCCTGTCCTCTGCTCCTTCCCTTTTTCGTCCTCGCCATCACTAGCAAGCTTTTACATCAACAGCAAATGGCCGCCTCAATCAACCTCGCCAAGCAGGCCCAGGGCGTCAGGGCCTCAGCCCCCTCAAGAAGGACAGCTGTGCGCGTCCAGGCTACCCACCGTGTGGATCGCTCTAAGAAGTCAGACATCATTGTCTCCCCATCCATCCTGTCAGCTGACTTTGCCAGACTGGGCGAGGAGGTGCGTGTGCCCACCGGGGACTGCATGCTCAGGGTTCCCAGCTCAGAGTCCGTGCTTGCACAGCCCGTCTTAAGACTTCTGGCATTGCTATGTGTGCAGGTCAAGGCTGTGGATGTTGCTGGCGCCGACTGGATTCACGTCGATGTGATGGACGGCCGCTTTGTGCCAAACATCACCATTGGCCCACTGGTTGTCGAGGCCCTGCGCCCAGTCACTGACAAGGTTCTGGACTGCCATCTGGTAAGTGCAGAGGTTTAAATGGGGTCCATGGCGTCGCTGTGTCGCGGTCGAGATAAGGCGCATAAAGTGCCCAGTTTGGCCTGCCTCGCTGCAGATGATTGTGGAGCCAGAGCTGCGCGTCCCAGACTTCGCCAAGGCTGGCGCTGATATCATCTCAGTCCACTGCGAGGGTGCATCGACCATCCACTTGCACAGGACCGTGAACCAGGTGAGCACCTGAGCTGCTCAAGCCTGCACTGCTCAAGCAGAGCCTGGTTGCAACAGTGGCAATGGAGGATGTGTCAAGCATCGTGCTGCCGCTGCACACGTGCCCTGTGTGCAGATCAAGGACCTTGGGTGCAAGGCTGGTGTTGTGCTCAACCCTGCCACCAGCCTGAAGGACATTGAGTACGTGCTCGATGTTGTGGACCTCGTGCTTATCATGTCAGTGAACCCAGGCTTCGGCGGCCAGAAGTTCATTGAGAGCCAAGTTGCCAAGATTAAGGCACTCAAGCAGATGTGCAATGAGAAGGTCAGTCCCATAGTGTGCCACAGCGTGCAGATGCTGGCTCACGAGCGCTAGAACGCTGCTAGGCAGCCGCAGAGATAGCGCAGCCAGCACAGCAAAGTGCTCTGTCGGTCCGTGCTTGCGCGCAGGGAGTGAACCCCTGGATTGAGGTGGACGGCGGTGTTACCCCAGAGAACGCGTACAAGGTGAGGCGCACGTGTGAAGCATGTATACATAGTGCTAGGAGGACGCTGCTCCTACAGCGAGTAAACGTGTGTGCCAGCGCGTGACTGCGCGTGAGGCTGCCTCGCCAAAGTAGTTGTTATGCAATCAATCTAAGAACTGTGGTTATCTCTTGGTCGCATCGCAGGTCATTGAGGCTGGCGCGAACGCCATCGTGGCTGGGTCAGCGGTCTTCAAGGCCAAGAGCTACAAGGATGGTGAGTGCATGGGCACGCAAGCATGCGGTTGCAGAGCCTTGGCAGCTTACGTACGTAATGCATATATGTTGGGCGGGCACACACCTTTGCGGACCTTGCACTGCTGTGCCGGAATGGTATGTCGTGTTGTGCTTGTTGCGTGCAGCTGTGCATGGCATCAAGACATCCAAGCGCGCCCTCGCCATGGCATAAGCCTCTTTTCCCGCTCGACATTGACTGTTGTCTTGCGCAGATGTGACCACATGGCTTATGTTTCGCTGGCCTACTTTCGTAGCGCTCTCCACCCACCCTACTCGCTTGCTTGTTTTATGAGTTCTATGAGCTTTGTGAGTTTTCCATGTAACACAAGCTTGTTTGCAGGCCGTGGCGGTGTCTGCTCAGTCCTCTGCATGTAGGGGCCAGGAGCTTTGTTACATACAGGTACCCTCACACATAGAACACCGTGATAGTATGAGCCCATACTTGAGCAAAGCCGCAGTTCAGGTCACACTTCGCACAGGGGCCAGAAACACCGAAAACCACACGTCAAAGCTAAAGATACGAAGCGCTGGTTTGCGCTGGAGGTCAGGGTTCTAAGCAGTTCTGAACACGGCATTGAAGCCACACGCGCTGATGTTGAACAAGCAGGGATACGGGCGTACGGGATGAGTCAAAGGCCCCAACACATTGCAGGTCAGGCATATCATCTCACTAGCAGTCATCAGAAGGCGCCTAGCACGTCTTGTCAGCGCAGTCACGGCGCACACACACATGTCTAAGCGAGCACGACGTAGCTTCAGACACAGACACTCCTACTATACTGTACGCGTCATGAAATACATACATGTCCTAGCGTGGAGCCTTGAAGCGCTCCTCGATGAGATACACTGCCGCTCCGAACAAGCGCAGCCGACACACACAAAAGTTCGAGGCAAACCGCAAGTGTGTGCCCCCACCAGCACTACGCTGGCCAAGGCAACTCTACGACACTGACTGCAGCGATTTCTACTGCCTGACGATGAATCGGCGGCGCGGTGAGAGCCCCTCTGTGCATGTGTGTGTTGGGAAGCGAATAGTGAGGCTCGTGGCTGGGTGCGTACGGAAGGCCAGGCGCGGCGTCCTGAGGGATGGGTGCGGTGTGCGAGCACGCGCTTATGGGGCTGAAGGGGCTGTCTTGGGCTGCAGCTTGCGGACGATGTCTGCTGGGACATCGTCGAGCTCCCCGGGCAGCCAGTTGAACAGGGGAGGGATGGCGCGCCCTGCACACACACACACACACACACACACATCCTTGCGTCATCAGCCAAAGGCACGTCTCCTTGCATGTCAAGACTAGAGATGTCCTGTGTAGGCCACATGTGGTGTCGCTCCTGGTAAGATGTGCGCTGATGACACTTGTGTCCTGTGTGGATGCCAAAGGGATCACGCACCGTTGGGCAGCTTGCAGCCAGGCTCGCGCAGCTCGTCAAAGAAGGGATGTGTCATCGCCTGGATGGCTGTCAGGCGCTTCTGTGGGGCGTACTGGAGCAGCTTGGACACCTGGGCACAAACACATGAAAGCAAGCAGCGCGGCCCGCATCAGATACCCACAGCCTGGTACAATTCTGGACCCGCAAGAGACAATCGGGTACGCTCTATACAGGCTGCCTCGCAGCTGGCTCAAGGCTGAAGATGCAGCACTTTGGTGAAGAAAGCACGGTTGGCAGTAGCCTCTCTCTTACCAGGTCAACAGCGTCAGGTGGCATACGCTTGGAGAAGACCTTGGTCCAGGGGTGCGCCTTGATCTGTGGGAACTTGAACTCTGCATACACAGCGCCGCGATATCAAACACGCGTTAGGTAAGAAGCGCCATACAGGCTCTTCAACTGGTTATCTGCGCGCCAGCGCACAACCACCACCTTCACTACGGCGCTACCCACGCTACGAGCTGCTACTCATGCCTAGTACCCCCATACACACATGTGCCAGAATCGCTGGGAAGAGCATACACCACTTGCGCATCGCTGCGCCAGGCATTTGTACAGGCGTGCACATGTCTATCATAACCTGCGTCGCGTGCGCACCTGTGTAGTTGGGGTTCATCGCGTGGATCTCCTCCCTCGAGGGTGTGCCCAGCACCTTGATGATCTCCACCAGCTGATCCACGCCGCTCTCGCCTGGGAACAGCGGCTGGCCCAGCAGCAGCTCGGCCACCACGCAGCCCACAGACCACACGTCGATGGCGGTGGTGTAGTCCGTGGCACCGAAGATGAGCTCGGGTGCACGGTAGTACCGTGAGCAGATGTACGAGATGTTGGGCTCGCCCTTAATCAGCACCTGTCAATACGGCAAACACAAAAAAGCTTCTCAACAGGTCATACTGGCCTGCCGAGAAGCTTGTGGTGCGCTTGTGGTGCGCTTGTGCTGCTCCGCGCTGCTGCTCCAAGGCTGTCGGGGTCCCTGCGCCATGCGCTGGCCAAACTGCGACCTGGGCGAAGTCTGTTCTGGTAGGGCTGTAATATGTTGACCCAGGCTGCTTGGGGTCCCGCGGACCCTGCTGCGACCGCTCACCTTCGCACTGCCGAAGTCACAGAGCTTGAGCTGATGAGTCTCTGTGTTGACTAGGAGGTTCTGCAGTCACAAGGTGTGTGCGGGCAGTCAGTCATTACGCTGTCAAGGAAGACTGCCACAAATGCTTGTACGTGTCGCTGACTCAAATTGCTGGAATAACATCACCCTGCACTGCATGCGTGTGCATTGCACCTGCCTGTGGCTTGATGTCGCGATGGCAGATGCCTGTACGGTGGATGTTGCCGAGGGCTCGACACATCTGGTACGCGTACAGCTTGACGAAGATGTTGGGCATGCGCTGATTGTTCTTCGCGTAGTGCTTGCTGATTCTGTAGACTGTGTCTGGCACGTACTCCAAGACCAGGTGGAGGTACGTCTCGTCCTTCTCTGTGTGTGAGTAGAAGCAGTGCTTCAGGTGCACGATGTTCGGATGGTCCACCATCTTCATGATTTGCAACTCACGGTTCTTGAACCGCTTGTCCTGCAGCACCTTCTTGATGGCGACCTGCGGCACCGCACGCAAAGGCAGGAGCGCGCGAGCAAAGTCAGCGCGGCAGGCTGAGCAGACCGCTCTTCAGCACATAGGGCGCCGCGCAAGCGCCCTGGCTGACAGCTGCCCAGCACCTGGGTTGTGGAGACTCTATCTCTGTTCTGCCTACCGTTTCGTTGGTCTCTAAGCACGTGGCCTGAAAGACCACGCCGAAGGAGCCATTGCCCACAACCCGATCAGTGGAATAGTTGAAGGTCTGCTTGTTTGGCCCTGACCCAGAGGTTGCCTGGAGAATGTGACCACCTGTCTTGAGGTCTCCCTCAACAAGCTTGCCCTCAAAGAACTGCGGGGCATCGAAGTTACAAGTCAGCTTGTGTGTGTGCATGCCCGACCCAAGTCCGCGTCTCCGAAATGCCAGTGACTGAACGCACCCCACCTCGTTTGACTGCTGCGGCTGCGTAGGGGCTTTCTGCTGCCCTGCTTCGTCTTTGATCGCGAGGTCCTTCATGGTCTGCAGACGCACGACAACAACGCCTTGAGGACCCCCGGCCTCTGTCCCATTGGCTGCCTGCTCAACAGGATATGCACCAACCTGTGGCAGAGCATCAGCGGCCGCGGAAGTCGAAGTCCCAGGCGCTTGGGACATGGCTCGTCGCCTGCATAGTGCAGGTCACGTTTGAAGCTCCCTTGTCTCAATGCCCTGATACCTGCGCCTGTAATTTATGCTGTGTTGTGGCCGGAGCTTTCAAGTGTAGAACACGGTCCCAAAGGCGCTCACCAGATAAGCGCAGTGGGGTCTATGCGACGAACCCTTCGCGCAAACTGCCTCTTATTGTCTCCTAGAGAATAATAATGGCTAGCTTAATCCAGTGAAGTCAATAAACTGCGTCAAGGCGCCCAAAATATGGGCGCTCTTTGGAACCTGTGTGGATTACAGCCTCTGGGTCGGCAGTATGACTCAGGATGATAGTGCGGGTGAGGTGAAGGCTCTTCCAAGCTCCAAAAGCAGCAAGGAAGAGGGAAAAAGCAAGGGGCGCTGAAACGCAAGTTGTTACAACTCTGAAGGGACGCTAGGGGCGCTCTCTTTGCCTTTGAGGCCCAGCAGTGCCTTGCTTTGCTCTAGGATACGTCTCACAAGTGCCCGTAGCCAGTAAACTCGCAGCCCCTGGCCTCTGTTTGCCTCCTCTGTGATCGGCAGTGCATAGGGCTTGAAGCTTCCCGCCTCGCCGGCGTGCCGCCATGTCAGGCATAGCAAGGCGGCCGCGCAAGCCAGGAGATGACTCTGATGACGAGCCCGCGCCACCCCAGCAGCAGGCGCAGGGTCCACAGCACGCACAAGCCCCGCCACAGCACGGTGCTGCGCCTCAGGGCTATCCTCCACAGCAGCAGTGGGCTGCCTGGGGAGCTCAGCAGACGCCTGCGGCACCGGCTCCAGTAACGCAAGGCTCGCAAGGTGGCACCAGCGCGCCAGCGAGCGCGCCAACGCAGGCAGGCTGGGGCCTGGCGTCTGCGCCCGCCGGAGCCTCTCAAGTCCAACCCCAACAAGCTCCGCAGGGCCCCCACGCATACCCCATGCAAGCAGTGGCCAACCAGGCTCAAGCTATGGCCCCGCAAGGTTGGGGTCAGGCCTCTGCCCCCGCGCCTGCTCCTGCGGGCCCGCCAGGCGCCTCGACAAATCAAAGCGCCTACGGGGTGCCGGCAGGGCCTGGCACAGGGCAGGTGGGTGTGCAGCAAGGCTGGGGCCAGGCGCCGATGCACGCAGCAGCACCGCAAGGTGCACCAGTGCCTGGCCAGTATCCCCACCCGCAAGGTGTGCCTGGTAACCCTCCCGCACACCAGGGCTGGGGCCAGCAGGCTCCACCTGTAGCCTCCGCTCCCTCGTACCCACAGCAGCAGCCACAGCAGCAGCAAGGTGCGCCCACGTACCCATACGCGCAGCCTGGAGGGCCACCCTCAGGCCCCGCAGCGCAGCCTCAGTACGCGCCACAGCCCCAGTACGCGCCACAGCAACACACGAGTGCAACGGGCGCGCCGCCGCAAGGCTACGCGCAGCACCCCCAGCAGCATCCTGGCGCGCCGGGCGCGCAGCCGCAAGGCTACGCGCAGCCGCTGCATGCTGCGCACGGCGCGGCACCGGCCGGCATGTACCAGGGTCACCAGGGTGTGCCAGGCGGTCAGATGGCACACCCTGCACCACAGCAACAGTCAGTCCAACAGCAGCCACCCCCAGCAGCTGCAGCCATGCCGGCAGCCCAGCCAGGCCAGCAGGTGCTGTTAGATAAGATGGTGTATACATACGCATGTATGTACATGCAAGGGGAGGCAGCAAATGAGCCCGTTCATTGGAAGCAGGTAGTAGGACAGAAGGGCCTCATTGTGCAGTACGTCGCGAATGCACTGAAGAAGCCTCTCGAGGTTGTATCGGCCAAGCTGGAAGATAGGACAGTGTTCAACGGCGTGTCGCTCATCATAACAGAAAACAACGAGCCTATGCAGGTTCAGCCGCCAATGGTTCACCTGCAGATACCACCGGCTGCACAACCTGCGGCGCGGCAGCTGCAGCTGCAGCCTCAGCCAGCGCCGCAGCCGTACCAGCACGCACAGGTGCACCCGCAGCAGCCCGCACAGCAACACATGCAGCCGCCGCCAGTGCAGCAGCACGTGCAGCCGGCCCCGGTGCAGCAGCACGCCGCAGTACCAGGCTGGCCGCAGCCCCAGTCAGCGCCGCAGCCGCAGCCGCAGTACCACATGGCTGCACCGCAAACAGCACCCATGCCCGCACCCGCCGCCGCGCCTGCCGCTGTCATGCACCAGGCCGCGCCCATGCCCCACCCAGCCCAAGCAGCATCATCGTCTTCGGCCTTCGATGCAGGCGCTACTCACCCCATGACACTCCTAGCAGAGCAGGTCGCAGACGAGCAGCGTTCCCTGCCCTCGCGTAGCGTGAGGTCCCTGCAGTTCCAGCCGGCGGCCACGCCGCCGCCGCTGCAGCCGGGCGAGGCGCGCGTGGCGGGCCTGACGCTGCACCCCACGCTGGTGGGTTGGTACAAGGCTAGGGAGCGCGAGTGGGAAAAGATGGCGCAGAATGTGGGGATTCTAGAGGACGCGCTTGGCAGCGCACAGATGATGCACACCCAGGTAAGCAAGCGCACACTCGCGGCATCTAATGCATCCAGACATATGCCAAAACTACAAAGGCAACTGCGGATACCTCATACTTATCTTACTCATGTCAGCGCCCAGGTTCCGTTGTTTGTTGGGTGGGGTTTTGTTAGGAGGTGTTTGTGAGTGTGTATGTGTGTGTGTGTAGTTCCAAGTGAACGGTGCGTACGATGGGGCCAAGACACGCTACGGTCAGAACGAGTTGAAGCGCGGTGCTGTGGCTGCCCTGGGTCTGTCTGAGGGTCAGAGCGTGCCGCCCCTGCAGCCTGAGGTGTCAGGTGTACGTGTGGTGGCCGTTGATGAGAACAAGGGCAGGGGACTGGTGGCCATGCAGGTACGATAGGCTCACACACACACAGACACACACAGAGAGAGAGAGAGAGAAAGAAGATACACACACGATGTAGTGTTCCATGCATGAAGGGCTATGCCTTACTCTCCCTGTGAAGTACATGTACCTGATCTCTTGTGTGTGTGTGTGTGTGTGTGTCACAGGATCTCAAGCAGGGTCAGGTGCTGGGTGTGCTGAGCGGTTACCTGCTGCCGGCTGGGCTAATGCCTGGCGGCCTGGCACGGGATCAGTGTGAGATTATACAGCATGGTGTAGACACACGCCAGCTGCCGCCCTACCCAGGCAACGTGGCCCCCACCAACACAGACTGGGAGTATGACTGCCTGAGGTAAAACACACACAAAGACACACCGACAGGCACACACACACACACACAGAGCAAAGTGCATAGTTAGTGCGAGATGGCCTGTTCCCATGTATTCTAGCCTGTTCTTACTTGTGCCGGCTTTGTCATTCTTCTTGCGGGACCAATCATGCAAGCCATCCATGCATGACAGACCAGCACCAACGTACGTGTCTGTGTGTGTGTGTGTGTGTGTGTTCTGTTGCGCAGGTACACGTTTGAGGTTGACGTTGGGGTGGAGGACAAGACAGTTAGGGCGCAGTAGCAGAACTCATTTAGCCACTCAGCATGCACGCTCGGCGGCCAACACTGTAGGCGAGCAAAGGGGCATACAGTGACTGCACAAAGAGAATGGGCTTACGTGTGCTTGTGAATCGCAGGTGCCAAGGTGACGCACAAGCTGGCGCTGTGGGGCATGGGCTACGGAAACAAAGGTGCGCTTGCCTTACCAACAAAGCTCTTTGAGGCTACTGTGGCTGCACTGAGCCACTGCCGTGCGCTCCAGGCATACACGCATGCGCAACGACCTCCAGTTTTAGTGCACTTTATCTTGTGGACTCAGTTAGCCAGCGACCGCTGCATCAGTGTACGTGGGTTGATACATGTACGTATAGGTATGCTTATCAACGACCCCGAGCCCCAGTATAAGAGACTGGTGCTGCAGAACAAGAGGCCACACGCTGAGAACGACAGGAAGGTGGACGAGGCTGCACAGACGAACAGCAACGTGGAGGTGCGCACACACACACACACACACACACACACACTCTTTCTCCTTTCTGCGGTCTGTGCCATGCATAAGCAGACACGCACGCATACGAACCCCTGCACACGCATACAAGCGTGTGTAGGTTGAAAGGACTGTACCATGATGTGTGTTTCATTGTGTGTGTGTGTGTGTGTGTGTGTGTGTGTGTGTGTGTGTGTCCTGCGCCCATGTCCACAGATAGTTGTCATGGAGTGGCGATACCAGCCCGTCCCCATGCTCGTTTGCACCAAGGACATCCCCGCCGGTACGCCCCTGCGCCGTGCGTACGGCATCAACTGGTGGCGCAGCGCCAACGCGGCGCAGAGCGCCATGCGTGACACACACGAGGGCAACGAGGCAACAGAACACGTCATTGAGAGAGAGAAGCTTGACTCGGCTCTCGCGCCAGCGGACGCTGCGACACCAGGGGGCGTCGCAGCTGTGTCTGTGGCGGGGACGAGCGGCAAGGCGGGGCCGGCGGCGGCTAGCCAGGCGGTGTCAGATGCGTCTGCGTTCACGTTGGGCGGGTGGGGCAGTGGTGCGGGCGGAGATCAGGCTGCGGCGAGGTGAGTGCTTTTATGTGCTCATCATGTTTCGTGCTGTGCATGCTGCGTGGTCAGGCTAGCTTGTATTGGCCTGTTGTGTGTCTAAGGATGGCTACCGCCATGCATGCTGCGTGGTCATACGAGCACGCTCCGCTCACTGCACCGCCCTGTCTTGTCTGCACTGCCCTGCACTCACCCGTGTCTGCTGTGAGTACGACTTCCTCATGCATATGCGGCTGCTGGCATGTCTTGTGTACTGTGGGCGCTCATATTCGTGTGTGTGTGTGTGTGTGTGTGTGTGTGCGTGTGTGTTCACAGGCCTGACAACATCAGTTTCGCGCCTCTCACCCTCAGTATGCTCCCACAGAGTCTGATAGACAGGGCTAAGGAGGCCGCGACTAAGCCGCCCACAGCAGTGTTCCAGGCAGTGCAGAACGCTGACGTGAGACACGCAGCAGACAACCCCTGGTATAGGTTCCAGCTCAACGAGCTCAAGAAGCACGCCACACAGGCGTAGCATGCATGTGTATGTGTCTGCGGGCGCGTGTCTCCCCACAGCACCCTGAACCAGCATATAGTGGTGCTTTGCACAGCATTTGGGCGCACATGTGAGCTCTCAGTGAGCTCAAGAGGCACGCCACACAGGCGTAGCATGCACGTGTGCTTAATCAGAGTTTTTTCTAGGTATGTTTGGCGTCACGGAGAGCTCAATCATGGAGAATCAAGCAGTGCTGCATGAACATCATTTCAAAGTGTTACTAGAGTGCAGGGTGACCAGCACGTGCTTAACTGCTACTAGCAGGGTGACAGCACTTACGTTTCGCATCTCTGTTTTGAGCTCCATGCCATCAGTTCAGTTCAGCATTGAACACGTCAGTCACATGCATTCATACTTAGTGTAAGCGAGTTCGAAGCTCACGCGGTTCGTGTCTGAGCTGTGCGCGTCTTGCATGTGCGTGAGCCGGTCATTTCCTGGGCTGTGCGCGGTGTGCTGACAAGGGGTCATATCTCAGGTCACTCAGCTCGCGTTACATAGCTCTTCAGAGCCGCACGAGGCATCAGAAACAAAACTGAAAATATCGTGTGCACGCTGATGCAAGGCAGTTGTCACAAAACAGGTCGGTTGAAGTCGCTACAATATACGTATGGGAGGTCAGTTCAGGTAAGCACTCATATGAGCACTGATAGTGACAATATGCCTGTCTGTCACGCGGAGTGTCGAACCTCAGCCCAAACCAGCTGGGCCCAGCTCATACTTGGGGCTGCTCATTGTGTGACTGTCTAAGCTGCGCGCCTCTGTGTAGAGGCACCTCTGTTCTACCCCGCACAACACGGCCCTAAACTGTGCTTGTAAGCGGGCCTCTTGTAGCTCCGCTCCAGCGCGTACAAGGGGGCCAAGGGCTGTTTACTTGATGTACACGCCGAGCAGACCAGCCACCACAATCACCATACACGCGCCCACCTGGCGCATCTGTCCTGCCAACACTGACTGCAGCGGCGTTGTCACGATGGTCATTAACTGCAGCAGAGACACAAATACAGCACACAACAGCGAGTCAGGCAAGCTGTGTAACAGAAGCTGACGTCGCCTTGCCAATGACACCACCGCAGCACGTGCGCTGCCTCGATGCAACGCACGCCCCTGCCTTGCTCTGTCTCTGTACCTCCAGTGCATGCGTACTGCAGTGCACTTTGCATGGTACGCAACTCACCGCGCATGCTACGCCAATGGTGAACAGTGTTGTGACGAGCGCTCCCACGATAGGGTTCCCACCGAAGTGTGGCCCCTCAGGGTTCGCCTTGATGCGCTTGTTCTGAAACTTGTACACTGAGTAGGCGAACGCGCCCGCTAGAGGGAACGACTGGTCGCTGGAGAACAACGCCCTGCGAACACACAGAATGTCCATGCATGATTACAAACTGCCGCCCTCCATTCTCTGCATCGAGCAAATCTTCTACCCCGTCCTGGGGTGCTGAACACAGTGCTTCTCTGATCTCACCGTGCGCGCGCGTGTGTGTGTGTGTGTGTGTGTGTGTGTGTGTGTCCGAGGTGCTCACCAGAGCCCTAGCGCTGCGTACACCACACCCTCATTGATGAGTGTGGTCGTAGAAACGGTTGGGTCTATCATTGCCTTCAACCGAGACCACTTAGTGGGTGTTGGAGGGTCAACGAAAACATCTGTGCGTTTCCCGGTGCGAGGCGGCCGGAAGCCGGTCTTCAACCGGCTTTGGTACTTTTCCTGCAGGGTGCCGTGGAACGTGCATGCTATGTCATCTATCCGCGTGTGAGAGTGCGCGTGTATGCATCTGTATTGAGTGTCTAGAGATTCCTGTGGCACACACGCTTTATCATGTGGCGTACTGATGCATCATCAGTGAATTGCTGGTAGACTGGAGTGAAACTGGGCAACACAGGTCACTGCAGCTGAGGGCGCACACGTCAAGATAGCAGAAAACTCACTTTGAGGATAGACTCAAAGGCAAGCTCGATCGCCTCTCTGCTAGGTTCATGCCACTTGTACTCCTGCAGCGAGGATTAACGGGGAAAGTGCATAGTAAGCAACGTGCCAGGGTCTGTGTCGATCTGTAAGCGTGGCAGCGCACGTCCTGCACCTGTCCCGTCCTGCACTCGGCTCACCTCATACAGGAAGTTTCTAGCTACTTGTGCCTCCTCAAATGAAGCGTCCTTGGATAGACCCAGCAATCTGCAGGGCGCAAACACGCAGGACCATCTTGGCGTTGACGTGCACCGCGACGGGGCGTGTTTCCTCGCTGTTCTTTATCCACAAGCCGTCAGACAGCTGCTGCACTACGCTGCCACGTACCTGTATGGGTTGCTCTCGCGTATCCGGGCAAAGGGTTGGTAATCCTTGGGTGGTGGCTCAAGAGGCATACCTGACGCTGCATCACTCGCTGCGGCT
>VFQQ010003918.1_pt1 | contig 13795 bp, 12 predicted proteins | sample 3512341 | NCBI WGS metagenome assembly VFQQ01 (sample SAMN10412373, study PRJNA504923) | tailings metagenome | isolation source: Relicate 2 Philex TSF1 revegetated site | place: Philippines: Tuba, Benguet | collected 2017-08-29 | reverse complement strand
AGCAAGTTTTTTGTCAAAGCTCGCTTCGATACCCACTAGCCCCCGTCTAGTACCTCTATCCAGATACCCAATGGTACGCTCTGCTAGAGAGCCAAAAGGATTATATCTTTCATAAGAAATCGTAAGCTTACCTCCTTTGCTACGGCCTGTAGAAGCAAATCTCCTGAAAAACGGCCACCCATTCCAAGAAACGGGTTCGCGCTTACCTTCTTTGGTGATACGATAGCTTTTGAAGGTTTGGTTGAGAATGATGTCGTATTCGCGGTAAGTAATTTTACGCTTGATCAAACGGATATTTCGATTGCCCTTTCTAGCATTTTTTTCATACTCATGCCGCGCAAAAACCAATTCGCGCCGATATTCCTCTTTACTTTTTTGCCTAAAAGTACTCGCAAAAAGAGTGGCCAACGAATCTACTCTGGTATAGAAGTAGGTGCTATCTGCAACCGAAGGGTCGATAGATACTTCAAAATAGGGCAAAGAAGTAGCAATCAAGCTACCATCATTGGAGTAGATATTGCCTCTCATGGCCGGAATGGTATCAATCCTGACCGTCTTTGACATATAATCTATCCAAGGCTTGCCTTTATAAAGAGCATAATGTTGGATATAAAATATCCGATAAATCACAAAAATCCCTAGTGCTATCAGGCCCGCCGTAATGAGCCATGAGCGCTGCAAAATATCGTCTCTGATGTTTTTAGGTCTCTTTATCATGGGTTAAGGCAGTTAAATGTTTATAATCTCTAAGGGTTTTTGACCTCAATTCTCTGCGGAGTAATGCGGCTTTCTTTGAGACCAAGCTTTTCGACTTTGGGGGCTAGTTCTGACTGTTTTCCCATTTTCATATAATTTGCTTTCAAAATGGTGTAAGCCGCGCGAAGGTTATTGACCTCTTCATTGGCTTTGCGCATGTGTCGCATTTGGCGCTCAGCATTGATACGACAAAATATAACCACTAACCCCAATCCTAGTAAAAATAGAGCGCGGTCTAAATAATGAACCGGAAATTCTTTACCGCCAATCAGTTTCTCCACATTAAACCACTGACCTATCCAAGTCAGTACCTTGCTATTGTTAGCACTCGTCTTGCGGGGTTTCTTTTGCGCATTTAATACGTTGACAGCCATTTGCTTGAGTCTTTAAAGGGTTAGAGTAATGTTTATTTAAAATTTATAACTTTTCGGCAATCCGCAGTTTAGCACTTCGCGCCCGTGAGTTTTGGGCAATCTCCTCTGGTGAGGCTTCGAGGGGTTTACGAGTGATGGATTGAAGCGGTTTGAGGTCATTTCCAAAGAGGTCTTTTTCCACTTCTCCATAAAACTTTCCTTTTCCGATAAAATTTTTCACCAGTCGGTCTTCCAAAGAATGATAAGACATCACTACCAATCTTCCTGAAGGTTTGAGGACTTCGGCAGCTTGGGTCAAAAATTCTTGCAAAGCTCCCATTTCATCGTTTACTTCTATGCGCAATGCCTGAAATACCTGGGCAAAATATTTATTTTCTTTACCACGAGGAGCATAGCGCTGTAAACTTTGCTTTAGATCATTGACCGTTTCGATGGGCTGATTGGCCCTTGCTGCCACGATAGCTGCCGCTGCGGTTTTGGCGTTTTGTAACTCACCATACATACCCAATATCCGATGCAGCTCTTCTGCCGAATAAGTATTTACCAATTCGCGGGCACTAAGCCCGCCACGCGGATTCATACGCATATCGAGTTGCGCATCAAATCGCGTCGAAAAACCGCGCTCGGGCGTATCAAACTGATGCGACGACACTCCCAAATCTCCCAAAATCCCATCTACTTGCCTCACGCCATACAGACGGAGGTATTTTTGAAGCAATCGAAAATTGGCATCCACAAACGTAAGACGCTTATCATCAATAGCCTGCGCATTGAGCTTAGCATCTGGGTCTTGATCAAACCCAAACAAGCGCCCCTTATCACCAAGGCGAGATAAAATGGCCTTTGAGTGGCCTCCCCCTCCAAAAGTGACATCCACATAGATACCTTCTGGATGAATATTCAATCCATCTACACAGGCGTCCAATAATACCGGATTATGATACATTTTTTAGATTAATATTACTCTGTCAATTTCAAACAACGCCTCGCCTTACGGCTTGGGGCGCGCAAAAATAACGAACTTGACGAGACAAGGGGTAGTATTCGTCAAATTAACGACGAACGGACAATTGATTGTATTTTCAAAGGGGATAACGACAGTATATTCTCGTATGACAAAGATAGAAATTTCGTCTCAACTCTAAGATAGGTATTTTTTTCTTTTTGAGGGAAAATTTTAAAACTACTTCAAAAAGAAAGACTTATAAGAACCGTTTTTTATCAAAGAATTATCCCGAAGGTTGGAAAGCGTAGAAACAACTAACATATAGCCCCTAGAATCAGAAGCTCAAAATTGGTTATCAAAAAGATTTTTGTTTGACTTCTCCGAAGTCCTTGTTGCGAAGCTAAAAACCTCATCCTACAAAGATTAAGCTTCTCCGAAGCTTCTCTTCCTCAGCGGCATTTTCTTCACATTCTGCCTCGCAGAGGCACAAGGTTTGTAGCTAACACGTCCCCACCAAAAACACACGACTTCGGAGAAGTCTAACAATAGCTCAAGGAAAAATCTTTGTAAAAAAATAGCTATCATAAACATAAAAAAAAACCTTCTGTTTGTATTTGGGAGCGCATCTCCACTCAAACACAAATCAGAAGGTTTTTTAGGAATCATCTCATTTCGCGATGACTCATAGGAGGGGATTACAAGTTAAAACCGAAATTTTTATTCTTCTCCCACTATTTTGAATACTGCACCGGTCATTGATTCATCCACTCGCAGCTGACACGCCAAACGACTACAGGAAGTAGCCGCAGGAAGGGTATCTAGAATATCCAATTCGGCATCATTGACGGGCGGAAGATTGTTTCCGCCGTTGAGTACTTCTACATGACAAGTAGCGCACAAAGCCATACCTCCGCACGTAGCCAAGATGTGGTATTCGGAAGCCTTGAGGACTTCCATGAGATTTAGCCCGATTCCTTCGGGGATTTCGAGGTCTTGCCGCTGACCTACTCTATCTTCTACGGTAAATTGTATCATGATTAAAAAGCATTAACACCGTTGACGGTGGTATATTTGAAACTAAGGTGCTGATTGGGGTATACGTACTTAAAAGCACTTTGGCACATCATCGCTGCTTCGTGAAATCCCGTCAAAATCGGGATAAGTATTGATATCACCAATAGCATAGATACGTTCGACGTTGGTAGAGTAATCGAAGGTATCGACCTCAATAGCCGATTTACTAATATTGAGCCCCCAATCTGCAATAGGCCCTAGTTTAGGGCTGAGTCCAAAAAGTGGAATAAAATAATCTGAACGAATAGCTCGCTGGGCCTTGTCTTTGCCGACTACGATTACTTCTTTTAAGTGACCATTGCCCTGTAAACTCACCACGTTGGATTGCAAAATCAAGTTAATCTTGCCTTTTTCGGCCAACTCAAACACTTTTTCGGCCGAGTCGGGAGCACCTCTAAAAGTGTCACTTCTATGAATAAGGGTCGTAGTCTTAGCTACCTCCGACAAGTAAGCTGTCCAGTCTAAGGCAGAGTCACCTCCCCCCGCCAACACAATGTGTTTGTCTCTAAATAATTCAGGGTTTTTAACCATATACGCGACACCTTTCCCCTCAAAAGTCTCCAAGTCAGCAATTTCGGGCTTACGCGGTTCAAAACAACCTAGCCCCCCTGCAATCACCACTACTTTGGTATGTACCAAGGTGCCATCAGAAGTTTTGACAATCAGAGATTCATCTTCTTGACGCTCAATCGCTTCGACTCTTTCACCTAAAGTAAATGTGGGTTTAAAAGGAGCTATCTGAGCCATTAGGTTATCAATCAGCTCTTGTGCCTTGATAGTAGGATACCCCGGAATATCATAAATAGGTTTTTGGGGATAAATCTCAGAAAGCTGCCCTCCTATCTGTGGTAATGCGTCGATTAAGTGGCAACGCATCTTGAGAAGCCCCGCTTCAAAAACACTAAATAGCCCAACAGGACCAGCACCTATAATACAAATATCAGTTAGAATCATAACTATTAGTAATTTTCAATAAATAAAAAATTAAAGGTGGAAAGCCCAACAAAAGTGCTTATTTGTGACTTCCAATCATTTCATGGCAACAAATGTAGCTCAAGGGCATATCAAGCGCCAATCATAAAATCTTATCTATGATTACTTTTAGTTATAAAAAAACAGAAACAAGAGGCATTATTTCTTTATTTTTCCATCAAATACCGACATGATTTTGAAACCGTCTACTTCAATTGAATAAAGTTCTTTTTCGTAAGGAAAAGCACTAGGTGCATAACGGTATTCTGTAATAAAATAGTCACACTCCAATTCCGAAACCTTCTTTTGCTTTCTTTCTTCGGGAGTAATATGCTCACAGTGAATTCTTTTCTTGGCGCTTTCATTCAGCATCATCTGATTGAGATAGCCAGGCTTTAAGTTAGCAATGACTTTGAGATGAGGCCGGTTGTCGTGCGAGGCGATATACTCCAACGCTTGCCGATACGAAAGCCCCCAATAATCCCTCTCAAAATGAGAAGCAATCGGCTTAGGAGCTAAAGTGTTAAAATAGACATTTTGATGGGGATGATTTTGGTACATCCACCAACCAATATATAGAGTATAAAAAGAGGCAACTACTGCCAGAGAAGTTTTTAGTCCTCTCGATAGAGAGATTTCATCAGTAAGATAAACGAGCCCTCTCATCGCCACCAACATAAAAGCACCATAGGCAAAGTACAACTGCCGCCAACCATCATATAGTACCGAATGCAGAAGTGCTACTGCCACAAAAGGGCCTACACTTAGCCCTAAAAAAGTAATAGATTCCCGATGAATCCCTATGTTACGGAGGTCTTTTAGGGTATTTTGAATGATACGAAAACCGCCCACCACCCAGAGTAATAAATAAACAATCGGGGTAGTGATTAGTACATACACAATGGCATAATAACGGGGCAGTTGGGGCGCAGGGGTGTTTTTTCCCAAAAATAACACAGGAAAAGTAAAGCGAAATTTGCTCATATTTTGCAAGACTTGTCCAAAATGAGCGATGGGGTTTTCCCATAAATAAGGCCACAATGCCACCGTAAAAACCACTACAAGTCCTAGCTGAATCGCTCCTAGGCGCAAGATTGGGCGACGTAATGCAGGAATTTGTACCCAGTCTATGACCAGCCACCCCATAGCAACCACTGGCAAAATCAGCCCAGTGGGGCGCATGTTGATAGAGACCGCCGTAAAAAACGCCAACCAAACCCCATCCCAAAACCGACGATACCGCACAAACTCTATCAGAAAATAAGTAGCAATCATAAAGAATGCCAAACACACTACATCTTTTCCATTGTAGAATGATTCGGCAAAAATACGCGGTGTCAGTATCAAAAAGGCTGTTCCAACAAGCGCAACATAGGTATTTTTGAGCCAGCGATAAGCCGTCAAGAAGAAGAAAAAAACACCCACAAAAAAGACCAAAAAAGTACAAAAATGCCTAAAATAGAAGAGAGTTTGACTTTTTGTATCAGTATTGAGGCGAAGAGCTTTTTCGGCCAAAAGCAGTGGCAACTCAAACACTACTCCATAATCTTTGTCGCGGTATTGGTGTAGCTTAGGGATATTGTTTGAAGCATCGGCTTTTATTCCTGCCAATTCGGTAAGGTACTGCGCCGATACAACAGCATTGGCACGATTGACAAGCTCATCAAACGAAATACCATAGTCTCGAAAAGACAACAACCCTACTAAAAAATAACCTAAAAAAAATACGACAACCGCCCATTTGTCAGCCCTTTTGGGAATACTCATCAGTTAGTATCAAGAATTAGAGTTTGGCACGAATTTGAGCGGCGATTTCGGCAAGTTCCTCTTGGCTCATTTTAAGCTTATTGTTGAAATTCATGTCGGCCATGCTATTGAGTGGAATCAAATGCACGTGCACATGCGGCACTTCCAATCCCACCACCGCTACGCCGATACGCTTACAAGGAATTGCTTTTTCGACAGCCGCCGCGACTTTTTTCGAAAACTTCATCAGTCCTTCGTATAAATCATCCTCAAGATCAAAAATATAATCAACCTCTTTTTTTGTAATGACCAAGGTATGCCCAGGCGCACAAGGGAAAACATCTAAAAACGCTAGGAATTCGTCGGTTTCGGCAATTTTGTGAGAAGGGATTTCGCCATCGACAATACGGCTAAATATAGAAGGCATAAGAATTAGTAAAAGAGTGTTAGCAATGAAATTAGTGGTGGCAATTTACGAACTTTCCTCAGTCAGCCAAAGTAAGTGCCTCAACAAAACCCAGTTCCCGCAAATTTGTATAAATCTAAGTTTGGTTTTCCGATGCAAAACCTCTAATTTTGCGCTCTGATTTTCAGAATGGTACCATAATTTGAGCGTATATGCCTAATTCTGAGGCAAAACCGCCCGCCTTATCACCACAATTTAAGCAATTTAGACTTAACAGATTCAATAACAATCACAAAAACCATGGCACGTGATTTAAAATTCACAAGAAACATTGGGATTGCTGCTCACATTGATGCGGGTAAAACCACCACAACGGAGCGGATTCTTTATTACGCAGGGGTAAGCCACAAAATCGGGGAAGTGCACGATGGTGCTGCAACGATGGACTGGATGGCGCAAGAGCAAGAACGCGGTATCACTATTACATCTGCCGCTACAACAGTAGATTGGAAATGGAGAGATAACAAGTACCATATCAACATCATTGATACTCCAGGTCACGTTGACTTTACGGTAGAAGTAAACCGTTCACTCCGCGTATTAGATGGTCTTGTGTTTTTGTTTAGTGCAGTAGACGGGGTAGAGCCTCAATCTGAAACTAACTGGCGTTTGGCCAATAACTATAACGTAGCTCGTTTAGGATTCGTCAACAAAATGGACCGCTCTGGTGCTGACTTCTTGAACGTATGCAAGCAAGTTAAAGAAATGCTCGGTAGCTATGCTGTACCTTTGCAATTGCCTATCGGTGCAGAAGACCAATTCAAAGGGGTGGTTGACTTGATCAACAACCGTGGTATGATTTGGAACGAGCATGACAAAGGCATGACTTACGAAATCGTACCTATCCCTGACGATATGAAGGAAGAAGCAGCCGAATGGCGCGAAAAACTCCTCGAAGCAGTGGCAGAATACGACGAGTCGTTGATGGAAAAATACTTCGAAGATCCAGATTCAATCACCGAAGACGAAATCTTAACTGCCTTGCGTGCCGCTACGATTGATATGAAAATCGTACCAATGCTTTGTGGTTCTTCTTTCAAAAACAAAGGTGTACAAACCATGCTTGATTACGTGATGGCGCTATTGCCTTCACCAGTCGACAAAGAAAGCATCAAAGGAACCAACCCTAATACCGGAGAAGAAATCGCTCGTAAACCAAGCGTAGATGAGCCTTTCTCTGCCCTAGCGTTCAAAATCGCTACTGACCCTTACGTAGGTCGTTTGTGTTTTATTCGTGCTTATTCTGGGGTACTAGAAGCAGGTTCTTATATTTTGAACAACCGTTCAGAAAACAAAGAGCGGATTTCGCGTATCTTCCAAATGCACGCCAACAAGCAAAATGCCATTGAGCGTTTGGAAGCGGGAGACATCGGAGCGGTAGTAGGTTTTAAAGACATCAAAACGGGCGATACCCTTTCTGATGAGAAAAACCCAATCATTCTTGAATCAATGGTATTCCCTGATCCAGTAATCGGGTACGCGATTGAGCCTAAGAAAACCGCTGACCAAGACAACTTCTCTAAGGCAATCGGTAAACTTATCGAAGAAGATCCTACCCTCCAAGTAGAATCTAACGAAGAGACAGGTCAGACTATCATCAAAGGAATGGGTGAGCTTCACTTAGAAATCATCATCGACCGTATGCGTCGTGAGTTCAAAGTGGAAGTAAACCAAGGTGCGCCACAAGTAGCTTACAAAGAAGCTATTACCAAAAACGTTGAGCACCGTGAAGTTTATAAGAAACAAACGGGTGGTCGCGGTAAATTTGCCGATATCGTATTTGAACTCGGGCCACGTGACGATCACGAACAAGGTCAAGAGCCTAAAAAAGGTCTTCAGTTTGTAAATGAAGTAGTAGGTGGTGCTATTCCTCGCGAATTTATCCAACCTGTACAAAAAGGCTTCGAAGCAGCGATGTCCAACGGGCCTTTGGCAGGATACCAATTGGAAAGCATGAAAGTGCGTTTGTTCCACGGTTCTTACCACGATGTTGACTCCGATTCACTTTCTTTCGAATTGGCGGCGAAATTGGGCTTCAAAGAAGCTGCTCGTCAAGCCGGTCCGAAATTGTTGGAGCCTATCATGGCGGTTGAAGTATTGACTCCTGAAGAATATACCGGCCCTATCACAGGTGACCTAAACCGTCGTCGTGGTATCATGAAAGGTATGGACTCACGCGCGGGTGCCCAAGTTATCAAAGCTGATGTACCTTTGTCGGAGTTGTTTGGTTATGTAACCGACCTTCGTACGATGTCGTCAGGTCGTGCTACTGCCAACTTGACTTTCTCTCACTACGAATTCTTGCCAAACAACTTGGCCGAAGCCGTAATTGCAAAGTCAAAAGGTTAGTCCCTGATAAACCGTCCCTTTTGGGATTAAAATAAATAGCTTCTCTTTGGGAGAGGAGCTATTTCCCTTCGGAGTAAATGGCTCTTTCGAGGGGAAAGATAATAAATACAATTAGAGCCAGCAAAAATTACAATGAACCAAAAAATTCGTATCAAATTGAAGTCATTTGACCACAACTTGGTGGACAAATCGGCTGACCGCATCGTGAAGGCGGTGAAATCAACAGGTGCTGTCGTAAGCGGCCCTATTCCATTGCCTACTGAGAAGCAAATCTACACGGTGTTGCGTTCACCCCACGTGAACAAAAAATCGCGTGAGCAATTCCAACTTTGCACCTACAAGCGTCTGATTGATATTCATTCGTCAAGCGCCAAAACCGTAGATGCTTTGATGAAACTCGAATTGCCTAGTGGTGTTGATGTCGAAATTAAAGTTTAATGACTAAGGTTTCCAATTCAAAAAGCCGGCTCTGCAAAGAGTCGGCTTTTGTTGTTTTTACTCCCTCTCACCTCTCCTGTTTAATAAGTTTTCGTTGGTTGTTACCGATTCCTTATTTATATTGGCCTCTCTTTACATTAGTACGCTACTCCACGATCTGATAAACTCTTAGAAGTACCGCTCAGGGTGCTTGTTTATCAGTTTTTGTGCCTCCTACAATGAGCTATAATAAACGATAAACATCCCACCTAGCGATGGTTTATCTTAATTTATCAATAGCTATATGAAATCATCAAATCAGTGGGAAGAATTACAAAAATTAGAAAAAATCCTCCTCAAAGACCATATTCGGCTGACTCGGCAAGAATTGAGGGTACTGTATGAAACTATGACAGGAAAAGGCAATGCCGAAATAGCCCAAATGATGCATATATGCCTAGAACCTATCTACTGATTGCCAAACTAGGCCTTAAAGGCAAAGAAGAATTTGGGAAATATGTAGCCAAATTAACTAAAAATCTACCCTAGGGTTAAGTGATTTATTATCCGAAAATAAAATAACCATGAAACTTTTTTTCCTCCTCCTACTCCCATTTTCTGTTTTTTGCCAAACTTATACTCTGACAGAGTCGGTGAAAGATACCGCCAATTCTCCTGTCCCCTTGGCAAATATTTTTACCTCTACAGGTGAGGGAACTTTGACCAATGAAAATGGAGAGTTTATCCTAAAAGTAAACGCGTTCCCAGTACAAATTAAAATTACTCATGTAAGTTTTGAAGCTATTTCGTTGAAAATTTCCGAAGAGAAAGCCCTGAATATAGTACTGAGAGAAAGTATTAAAACTTTACCAGAAGCAAAAGTAGGGAACTATGTTTTGGAATTAATCAAAAAAGCGATTGTTAAAATCAACGCCGACTCTATTCATAACCATTTTAGCAAAGGTTTTTATCGAAGATTGCAAAAAGAAGGAGATAAATATACACTTTTACAAGAGATTTTTTTTAATGCTGGATTGGACGGAAAACGTGGCTTCAATTCCATATTACCCATTGCTAGTCGATACACTTTCCATGACGGACACGTCGAAAATAAACGGTTGTTTTCAACGACACGTCTGTTTACCTCTCCTAACCCACTCATCCGACTTAAAGACAATACAAGTAAATCATTATCAATCAATGATTTATCAAAGTTTTATATGTTTGAAATTGAAAGTTTTCAAAACCAAAATACTCCTGAAGAAATAGCGGTGATAGTATGCAAGCCTAAACTACCCTATGACAACTACTTTGAAGGTCGATTTTATTTACGTACCTCTACCGAAACAATGCTTAGAGTAAAAGGACGACGTTATATTTCTACAAAGGGGTTTACCAAAAACTTCTGGTTTAAAGTAAAAGGAGCCTATTATGATTTTGACATTAACTATTTAGAGAAAGAGGACTATAGTATATTCAGTGGAATAAATTTAAAGTATATTTTAAATGTCTTATATGCTTCATCAATTTCCCGAACCATCACCGAGCAAATCAATATGGTAATATATGAATATGATCAACTTAAGGTTGATGAATCAAGTAAACTTCAAACTACTGTCATGCAAGAAGACCAACTTTTCGCTACCACTCAGGAAAGCACCGAGTTTTGGGAAAACAACCCTATTATTAAGCGTACACCGCTGGAAGATGAAGTCATAAAAGCCTTTGAGAAAAAGAAGACAAAAGGTGGTAACATGGTTTTTCCCGCTCAGAAATAAACACGCTTTTATCGAATAAAAGCAATTGCTATCAGGTTTTAAATTCAAAAAGCCGCCTCTGCAAAGGGTCGGCTTTTGTTGTTTTTGGGGTTAAAAACACCTCTCAGCTACCATAGTTCGCTTTCAATTTTCTCATTAAGAGCCTTACTGCCTGCCGTGAATCGTCATTGAACGCATTGGTAAAAATGATGTAAGCTATGTTGTTTATCCTGTCAATGTGAACTAAAGTGTAATACGTGCCTACCGTCCCCGAGTGAGTAGAAAGCTCTTTGTCGTTTTCATAGATATTGTACCAACCCATCGAATAATTGGGAATCCCCTTGTGAAGAAAACGGTACGTTTCAGCTTTCAAATAATTGTTGCGCCCCGCAAGACCTTCTAAATTTAACTGTATAAACCTGATGTAATCCTGTAGGTTGAGGTTGATGTCTCCAGCAGGTTCAGTAAAATCTAAATGAAAATCGGCCGTTGAGGGGACAGGCGTCAGCTTCCCATTTTCAGTGCGGTGCCCCCACGTATCTTTCTGCTTTTGATTTTCGGGCCAAGACAACTGCACATTTATTTTTAAGTCTTTATTGAATACTTTCTCAACCAATTGTTCCCAGCTCATGTTTGTTGCTCTTTCCACCATTAAGGTAGCTAACGTATACCCAGCATTCGAATAGACGAAAGGGGTCGTTTCGTCCAATTTTACCGCTTCCACCGTCAGCACAAAGCGCCCAAACTGTTTTCTTTTTTCTTGATTTGTCCCTTTAAAATCAGGAATTTCAGGGTCATTTTCACCCTGAAAAGGCTGGATACCAGCTTTATGAGACAATAAGTCTTGCAGCGTCATGGATAAATACTCAGGCTTGCTTCCCTTCCGCCATTCAGGAAAAACGTCAAAAAACTTACTCGTCCATTTTAAACGCCCTTTCTCTACATAGCTCGCAATGATGAAGGCCGTCATTGCTTTGGTGTTAGAACCAATATGAAACCGATCATGGAGGGTAGCCGTGTCAGAAAGTTCGGAAGAATGTTTGCCTAGGGCTGCGATTTCTAACGTAGTTTTACTATCAACAACCGCATAGCTAATTTCGGGAACACGATACACTTTTCGTAACGAGTCGGCAAACGAAACTGTTTTTTGTCCGATACAAAAGAGTGAACAAAATAAAAGGGTGGTAGTGAAGAAGAATTTCATTTTGAAGAGTGAAAAGGGTAGCGATTTATTGTTTGTTCTTAAACAACTTACTTCCAAACATTCGGGTATCGAACAAGCTACTGGTGTAATCGAGTAATTTTTGATTGCCATATTGACCGTGGCCTGGCACAACTACCTTGACATGAGGATAGGCGTTTTTGATTTTTTCCACCGTATTTGACCAATCTTCCACGTTGGCATCTCCCAAATATCCTTTGCTCGCTTTGTTTTCCTTGATTAAACACCCTCCAAATAATACGTCTTCGCTCGGAAAATACCCCACCACATTGTCTTTGGTGTGGCCTTCTCCAAAAAACTTCACCACTACTTTTTCGGCGCCTACTTTTAAGACCAGCGAATCTTGAAAGCTATTTTTGGGGAGTACGTAGTTGTTCACCTTCGCGAGTTCAATCGTCCTTACATAGGCATACGAAGGGATTTGATGGTCATCAAACGCTTTTAGCCCTCCTGCGCTATCGTCATGAAAATGAGTAGGAATCACTGCTTTGATTTGGCACCCTAGCCCCTCTTTCACCCATTTTATCAACTCTTCTGAGGTTTTATCGTTGGTGGGAGTATCAAAAACAATGGCTTCGTCCGCATTTCGGACAATCAGTCCATTGCAAGGAACATTGCCAAAATCATTGGTCTGTTTGAAGGACGTGTGCTCAAAGGTGTTTTTGGTTATTTGGGTAATAACCAAGCTGCTGGATTTATATACTTCTTTGGGCTTAAATCTTTTCCCTTTTTGAGCCATACACATCGAGGCTGGCAGAAGGAGGCTTAACAGTAGAAACGTTTTGAAGGCGGTTTTCATGGCGTATTGGATTGTTTGTACTATAACTCTTAGACGTTAATTTGATTGTGTTTTTGTCAAAAAAAACGCACAAAATAAGCCCTAACTTCCATATTTCATTTTGAGCGTTATGTCACCAATATTGTAACAGTAAACGGAAGCAGGGACAAACGATAACGAAAGCTCCTCTATCATTTTTACCCCTGCTTGATCCATAGAAGTTACCAACGCTTTTTTAAAGAAATTGACTTTACAAAACTGAATCAAGCTTTTTAGTTCTTGGGGGCGTTCAAAATAACGATTACTCCATTTTATTTCGACTCCCCACACAGGTTTGTATTTCTTGTCATCGACCAACACTAAGTCCACCTCACCCTCCGTCTTACCTTCTCTCCAGTGAGCGTAGGTCAAATCAAGTTTCTCACGGTGCATCCACTGCGCTAATACGGCGGTTTCTACCATATTGCCCATTTCTTGGTCAGTTTCAGAAATAGGTGAAAATAGCGCCGTTCTTAGCGAAGGGTTGGTTAAATAGACCTTAAAACTTGTCACTCTTTGTAGTCGTTTTGCATTGACATCCACCTTATTAAGCACTTTGACAAGAAAAGCCGCCTCAAGGTATTCCAAGTATTTTTTAAGTGTATCTTTCTGTATTCCACTTTCTTTACTCATCCTTTCATACGAAAATTCATTCCCTGTGTTATAAGCAATGTAAGTAAAAAAACGGTTTAGTTCTTGTACATCTTTGATACCATACAGACTCGGTAAATCTCGCAACAGTACTTTATCTACAATGTCGTTTTTTACGTACCGTCCCATATCGCTTTGTATTCTTTCGGACAAAACTACTTCGGGATAGCCTCCAAAGTTCAAATAATGGACAAACTCCCTATTGAGCACTTTTATATCATGCGTAAGGCAATAAGGGACTTGATTTT
>VFQQ010003917.1_pt1 | contig 13795 bp, 12 predicted proteins | sample 3512341 | NCBI WGS metagenome assembly VFQQ01 (sample SAMN10412373, study PRJNA504923) | tailings metagenome | isolation source: Relicate 2 Philex TSF1 revegetated site | place: Philippines: Tuba, Benguet | collected 2017-08-29 | reverse complement strand
TGCTGTCGGGCAACCGCAACTTCGAAGGCCGCGTCCATCCGCTGACCAAGGCGAACTACCTCGCCTCGCCGATGCTGGTGGTGGCCTATGCGCTGGCCGGCAACCTGAACGTGGACGTGGCCAACGAGCCGATCGGCCACGACAAGAAGGGCAAGCCGGTCTACCTGAAGGACATCTGGCCCTCGAACAAGGAAATCGCCGCCACCGTGCGCAAGTACGTGACGCCCGCGATGTTCAAGAAGCGCTATGCCGACGTGTTCAAGGGCGATCCGAACTGGCGCAAGATCAAGGTGGATGGCGGCCAGACCTATGGCTGGGACATGACCTCGACCTACGTGCAGCATCCCCCGTATTTCGAGGGCATGAGCACAACGCCGGCGCCGATCACCGACGTCAAGGGCGCCCGCCTGCTGGCGATCCTGGGCGACAAGATCACCACCGATCACATCTCGCCTGCCGGTTCGATCAAGAAGGATGGCCCGGCCGGCAAGTACCTGACGGATCACAAGGTGAATTATGCCGACTTCAACTCTTATGGCGCCCGTCGCGGCAACCATGAGATCATGATGCGCGGCACGTTTGCCAATATCCGCATCAAGAACGAGATGGTGCCGGGCACCGAGGGCGGCATCACCAAGCACATGCCGGCTGGCGAAGTCATGTCGATCTATGACGCCGCCATGAAGTACAAGGCTGCCAGCACCCCGCTGGTGATCGTGGCCGGTAAGGAATACGGCAACGGTTCCTCGCGCGACTGGGCGGCCAAGGGCACCATCCTGCTGGGTGTGAAGGCCGTGATCGCTGAAAGCTACGAGCGCATCCATCGCTCGAACCTGGTTGGCATGGGCGTGCTGCCGCTGCAGTTCCTCAACGGCATGACCCGCTTCGACCTCAAGCTCGACGGCTCGGAGAAGTTCGACATCTCCGGCATTGCCGTGGGCCTGAAGCCGCGCATGAAGACGCCGGTGACCATCACCCGCGCCGACGGCTCGACCCAGACGATCGAAGTGCTGTGCCGCATCGATACGCTGGACGAGATCGACTACTACAAGAACGGCGGCATCCTGCATTACGTGCTGCGCAACCTGGCCAAGGCCGCGTAAGCAACGCTGCAGAGCAGACATGAAAACGGCCGGGGAAACCCGGCCGTTTTTAGTTTATAAGGCCGCCATGCCTTCAGACCACGAACAGGTTCTCGCCATCATCGCCGCCGACGCTTGGGCGATGGAGATGCTGCGGCTGGCGCGCAGGCTGGACCTGCCGGACTGGGTGATCGGCGCCGGCTTCCTGCGCAGCCTGGTCTGGGACCGCCTCTGCGGCTTCACGGCGCGCACGCCGCTCAACGATATCGACATCGTGTTCTTCGATCCGGCCGATACTGGCCGCGAACGGGAGGATACTGCCGAGGCACAACTGACGGCCTGGCACCCGGAGCAGGTCTGGTCGGTGCGCAACATGGCGCGCATGCATATCAAGAATCGCGAGGCGGCCTACAGCAGCACCGTGCATGCCATCGGTCACTGGCTGGAGACGCCAACCGCCGTGGGCATCGGATTGAATGCTGATGACAGCCTGCGTCTGGTCGCACCGCATGGCGTCAGCGATCTGCTGGCCGGCCGGGTGAGGCCGACACCGAACGGCCAGCGCAAGATCGCGGAATACCGGGCGCGGGTCACGGCCAAGAACTGGCCGGCCCGCTGGCCCCGGGTTCAGGTCGAAGGGCTTACTTAACGTCGATCAGTTCGACATCGAAGATCAGCGTCGCATTCGGCGGGATCACGCCCCCGCCGGCGCCTTGGGCGCCGTAGCCGAGCTGCGGCGGGATGATCAGGGTGCGCTGGCCGCCCACTTTCATGCCGACCACGCCTTCATCCCAGCCCTTGATCACGCGTCCGCCGCCCAGCGGGAAGGAGAACGGCTGGCCGCGCGTGCGCGAGCTGTCGAACTGGCGGCCCTTCTCGCCAGCGATATAGAGCCAGCCGGTGTAATGCACGGTGGCGGTCTGGCCGGGCTGGGCGGTCGCACCGTTGCCGAGCTTGGTATCGGTATAGCGCAGGCCGGATGCGGTGGTCTTTTCCTGCGCCTGGGCCTCATTCATGGCAGATCCTCCGGCGACGAGAAGGGCAGCAGCAGCGGCAAGGCTGGCGAAAGCACGGCGAGACAACGGCATCGAAAACAGCTCCTTACGGACAAGGTTCATGACGGATGATAACGACAGCAAACTGCCGCTGCATTAAGGCAGCAGCGTGGCGCGGCAAGTCATTGGATCGGCCGCTGACAATCCGTCAGCGGACGTTGACCAGTTCAATTTCGAAGAACAGCGTGGCGCCGGGCGGAATGATGCGGCCGTTGCCGCGCGCGCCGTAGCCCAGATAGGACGGGATGAGCAAGGCCCGCTTGCCGCCGACCTTCATATACAACACGCCCTCGTCCCAGCCCTTGATGACCTTGCCCTGACCCAGGGCGAATTCAAACGGCTGGCCGCGTTTGTAGGAGCTGTCGAACATGCGTCCGGGCTTGTTGTTTTCCCAGATCCAGCCGGCGTAATGCACGGACACCATCTTGCCGTTCTCGGCCTTGGCACCCGAACCCACGACGATATCCCCAGCCCGCATCCCCGATGCGGTCTGGCGCATATTGACGGCTTCCTGTTTACCGCCGAGGCCGATGGCCCCCAGTAGAGAATCAAGCACACCCATGCCCTGAGAATACCAAGCAAATTCCTCCCTGCCCAGCTTTGTTAAGGGGTTATGCAAGGGCGAATCCGACGAGAATTTGCCGAATTTTCAGTCAGGAGCAAGGTCACGGCGATCCTACCGGCCAGGCAGCCCTCAGTCGGCGACCGCCGGGGCCGAGGCAGCCGAAACCGGGAAATAATCCGCATCAGGATTATCGCCGCCGGCCGGCAGGAACTGGCCCAGATTTTCACGCAGGCTGGCCCAGTGCAGAATCTCCAGCCGGCCGTCGAAATGCTCGACCAGGGCGGTGCAGCTCTCCACCCAGTCGCCGTCGTTACAGTACAGGATACCGTCGATGTCCCGGATCTCGGCATGGTGGATATGACCGCAGACCACGCCATCGACATGACGGCGGCGCGCCTCCTCGGCAATCGCCTGCTCGTATTCCGAGATGAAGGCGACGGCGTTCTTGACCTTGTGCTTGAGATACGCCGACAGCGACCAGTACGGCAGGCCCATGCGGCGGCGCAGATGGTTGAACCATGTATTCAGGCTGAGCGCGAAGCCATAGGCGGCGTCGCCCAGCAGGGCCAGCCACTTGGCGCAACTGACGATGCCGTCGAAATGGTCGCCATGGGTGACCAGGAAACGGCGGCCATCCACGGTCTGGTGGATGGCCTCCATCTGCACGGTGATGCCGCCAAACTGCAGCCCGGCGCCCTCGATGAAGTCGCGCAGCGCCTCGTCGTGGTTGCCCGGCACGTAGATCACGTCGGTGCCCTTGCGCGCCTTGCGCAGCAGCTTCTGCACCACGTCGTTATGGCTCTGGTTCCAGTACCATGACCGCTTGAGCCGCCAACCGTCGACGATGTCGCCGACCAGATAGAGCGTGTCGGACTCGGTATGCTTCAGGAATTCGAGCAGCAGGTCGGCCTTGCAGCCACGGGTTCCGAGATGGATGTCGGAAATCCAGATGGTGCGGTAGCGGGCCGGCATCAGCGCCATGTTCATCGGTCACCTGCTCAACGAATCGCGGGAAGGGGCAAATCGTTGGCCGGGAAGATGAATCGCTTAAATCACAGTGTCCCGTGAATTTTCCATGACCCATATGACGGTTCGGTTACGGCCGCACATGGAGGGGAGGTCGACAAAGAAAAAGGGCCCACCGCAAGGCAGGCCCTTCGATCTTTTCACCCTTGCGGGAGAGATCAGATCGCTTCCTTCAGCACCTTGGAGGCGCGGAAAGCAACCTTCTTGGAAGCCTTGATCTTGATCGGCTCGCCGGTCTGCGGGTTGCGGCCCATGCGGGCAGCGCGCTTGCGGACCTGCAGGATGCCGATATCGCCCATGCGGACGCGTTCGCCCTTCTTCAGCGACTTGGTGATCGCAGCGAAGAAATCGTCGAACAGGGCAACAGTGGACTTCTTCTGCAGCTCATGCTTCTCGGCCAGCGCCTGGGCGATCTGCTTCGCTGTCACGGTAACCGTCTTAGCGGCGGCGGCTGCTTTAGCCATGGTCTCTCTCCTCAGAGTGCATCAGATGTTGGTTTTTGAACGAATCGGGAGTTGGTTCCCGAATCCTCCATAGCACCGCCTCTGCGCTTTGCCCATCGATGAATGCGGAAAAAACCGCTAGGCATGCGGATTTTCGCACCCTGGGGCGATTCGGAACCGCAAACCATGCGGGTTTATCGCATCCGCGCCCGGACGAAAGTCGATTCAGGGGCGGCTGGTGCGGAATTTTGCCGCCAGCACGAAGACGAGCAAGGAGAGAATCCCGCAGCCCAGCATCGTCCAGATCATCGGATACTGGCTCGGATCAAGGTCCTGACCGTGCCCAACCAGCATTGCCGCAAAGGCGCCAGTCGCCATCTGCAATGCCCCGGACAAGCCGGCGGCGGCACCCGCCATCCGCGGATTGACCGAGATCGCGCCAGCGATTCCATTCGGCAGCACCAGGCCGTTCGACAGTGCCACCACCGTCATTGGCAGGAAGATGCCCGGCAGGCTGAGCGGGCCGAGCCAGCTGGCCAGCGCCAGCGCGCCGGTGCCGAAAAGCTGGACGACAGCGCCCACAGCCAGCATGCGGTCGACGCCCAGCCGCACGGCAAAGCGGCCGGTAAAGAAGTTGCCGGTCAGATATCCGAGCGACACGACAATGAACCACAGGCCGTAATCCGAGGCTGGCAGGCCCATGACCGTGACGACCACGAAAGGCGCGCCGGCAATGAAGGCGAAGAAAACGCCAGAGGTGAACGACGTCTGCAACACATAGCCGCAGAACACCGGCGAGCGCAGCAGTTCGCCATAACCGCGCAGCAATGCCCTGGCCCCCTCGCCCTGCCCGCGCTGCACCAGCGTTTCCGGCAGGGTCAGGCTGACCCAGACAAAAATGGCGACGCCGGCCAGACTGCAGAAGGCGAAACTGGTGCGCCAACCGAACAGGGTGTCGAGATAGCCCCCAAGAACTGGCGAGATCATCGGTGCCAGCGACATCGCCATGGTGACATAGCCGATCATGGCCGCCGCACGATCGCGTTCATACAGATCGCGGATAATGGCGCGGCCCAGCACAAGACCGGCGCAGCCGCCGATCGCCTGCAGGCCACGACCCAGCATCAGCCATGAAATCGATGGCGCCAATGCGCAGGCAATGCTGCCGATGCAGTAGATCCCGAGCCCCCAGAGCAGCACTGGCCGCCGGCCCCAGCGGTCGCTGATCGGGCCATAGACAAGCTGCGCCACCCCCAGGCCGACCAGGAAAAAGGTCAGCGTAAGCTGAACCGTGCCGTAATCGACCGCGAGTTCCTTCGCCAGGCCCGGCATCGAGGGCAGAAAAATATTGAGCGCCAGCGGTCCCAGCGCCGTCATGGCAACCAGAATGAAAACAGACGGCTGAGTACGAACCGGCGGGGCGGACATGGCGGCAGGCTCCGGGATGGGCCGTTCGTATAGCGCCAATCCTTGCGTCAACCAAGCCTGCAGAGGCCTGAACCGGCCATGGTCAGCCACCCAATGGTCACTTCAGCTTCGACGACCGGCGGGTCAGACTGCCGTTTTCCACCCCCGTCCCCAGAACCGAGCTCCCTTGCCCATGATGCTTCAGCCCCTGAAAACCTGGATCCGCAACACCTCGCGCGCGCTTGGTTATGACATCGTGCCATTGCGCGACATGAAGGAGCGCGATTTCGCCATCCATCTCGGTCAACTGTTTCGTTTCCTGCAGATCGACTGCGTCTTCGATGTCGGCGCCAATGTCGGCCAGTATCGCGACTTCCTGCGCGACAAGGTCGGCTTCATCGGCCCCATTGTGTCATTCGAGCCGGTCAGCCGGAATGTGGCGATCCTGCAGCAGCGCAGCGCCGACGACCCGAAATGGGAAATCGTCGGCCATGCGCTGGGCAGCAGCCGCAGCAGCCTGCCGATTCATGTGATGAAATCCGACCAGTTCAGTTCGTTTCTGACGCCGGACAATTCCAGCGTGCCGGATTTCGACGGGCTGAATGAGCCCGAGCATGTCGAAACCGTGGCCATCTATCCGCTGGATGAAGTCTTCCCGGTTCTGCAACAGAAACTGGGTTTCCGCCGGCCCTATCTGAAGCTCGACACGCAGGGCTTCGATCTGGAGGTGGTGCAGGGCGCAGCAGCAACATTACGCCATGTCGTCGCCATGCAGACCGAAGCCTCAATCATCAATATCTACGAAGGCATGCCGGGCTACATGGACACCATCCGCTTCCTGAACGAACGCGGCTTCGATATCTCGGGCCTGTATCCGATCAGCCGCGATCCGGGCATGCGTCTGATCGAATTCGACTGCGTCATGGTGAACCGTGCGATCGCCGGGACGGCAGCCACCCCGAGACACTAGCTTCCCGGAACGGCCTCGGGCCGATCAATCAGGCCAATCAGCTCTGCGGTATCCTCACCGGCGACGAAATCGCCGTCTGGCAGGGCCAGCAAGCGACGGCGGGTCTCCTGATATTCGGTATCGGTCAGCGTCATGAAGAAACGGACGAGTTCGTCTTCGTAAGGCTCGCCGAAATTCCAGCCGATGCGGCGGTCGCTGACCAGCCGACCGACCTCGAAATCCCCCACCGTCAGGCAGGGTACGCCGAAATAACCGGCTTCGTAGAAGCGACAGGGCAACAGCCAGCGCGAATTATGCGCCTGGTGTTCCAGGTCAATCGCCCAGGCGAAGTCGAGATCGCTATAGATGTCTTCCAGATCGCGCGGATTCACGTAGTCGCCTTCATAGACCACATTGTCCAGGCCGGCGACGGCCTCGGCGAAAGCCTGGCGATCTACCGTGGTGAAGATGCCGCGGAACTTGAACAGCACCAGCCCCTGCAGCCGATGCGCCAGCCTCAGGATCAGATCCAGCGTGTCTTGGCCACGGATCAGTCCGCAATAGCCGACCACCCAACGGTAGGCGTGTTCGCGTGCGCGTCGCCCGCCGCTGCCACGCGTTGCGCCGGTGATCGCGGCGAAATCAGCCGGCAACTTGTTTTCCAGCAGGAACCAGGGTTTGCGGTAACCCTGTAGCGGCTGGAAGTAGTGACGCAGGAAACCTGGCGACGACACCACCAGGAGGTCGACGTGCCGGAGCGCAAAACGCTCTACCCGACGCAGCAGGCGCGCCTTCCAGCTGACGCCCATGAAGGCCGGCTGCACATCCAGCACCTCATAGATCACGCGCGCCGGCCGACGACCAACCAGGCGCGCCAGCAGGGCGAGTAATAACTGATCGATGTTGCGAGCGTAGTAAAAAGCAGCACGACGCAGCGAACTGTGCTTCGCGATCACCCGCGGGATCGCAGCCAGCAAGGCTACGATGCGGCGGGCATAGCGGCGATCCTGCGTACGACCCAGCGGCGTATAGGGCCAGGCCGGCTCGAAATCGCGATTGTAGTTGTCGCGTCGAAAACCGAAAACCTGCAGATGATAGCCATGGGCAAGAAAAACCTCGACGCGCTTCACGGTGCTGACGTCGCTGATATCGGGAGCGAAGAAAACCGCTGTTCGCTTCTGTCTGACCAGATGATGCATGCGGCTCCGCGTGATGAGATATGGCGAAATCGTGGCCCGGCTTGGGCCGGGTGTCTGGCGTGATGCTAGAATTTGGCGCGCGTCCCGAGGTGTGATCAATCTGTGCCATACCGGCACGTCGTGATGCACCTAACCGCCTGTGTAATGCGGATTTTCCGTGTTTTGCACCACACAAAGCGGGTCACAGTCTGATCACTGGAGATTGGCCGGCACGTCCGCTTCGATGCACCTGTTCGATCTGTTTTCGATTCAGGATTCACCGTGACTGCGATTGCCGCCCAACACCACTCCCATGCCCATGCGACCTCACCCACGCGCCGTTTTGAACGCGTCGCGGTCAGCAGCATATTCGGCGACCCGATGGACCGTCGCACCTGGTCGGCGGCGCCTTACAATGTCGCCTCCTGCCTGCAAAAGCTGGGCATAGCGGTCGAGGGAATTCATTCCGGCGGCACCCGCGGTGAGCGCGGCCTGCTGGCGCTGCATTACATCATGACCGGCTATGGCCGCCCGCATAGCAGCGAGGCCGTACTCCGGCTGGCCCCGGCCCGCCGCAAGGCCGCCGAACGGCTGGCCGAGACAGCGCGCCGGCGCCGCATCCGCCACATCATCCACACCGGCACGCTGGATCTGCCGCCGGTCGACCGCGACGACGGCGTGAAGCATTACCTCTATTGCGACCAGACCTGGGCGCTGTCATTGGCGCATCGGCCGGATCTCTCCGACTACAGCCGCCGTGCGGTCGAGAATTTCGAAGCGACCGAACGCGCCGCGCTGGACAGCGTGGAGCATATCTTCACCTTCGGACATTACGTGCGCGACCATATGATCGCGCATTACGGCCTGCCACCGGAGAAGGTGACTGCGGTCGGGTCAGGTATGGGGCAGATCGAACCCTACGATCAGCCCAAGGATTACAGCCGGCCGCATCTGCTGTTCGTCGCCAAGCACCTGTTTGCAGCGAAGGGCGGCAACCTGCTGGTTGAAGCTTTCCGGATTGCACAGCAACAGCGTCCGGACCTGCTGCTCAATATTGTCGGCGATCCGGCCAGTGCGAGTCAGGCGGCGACCCATCCCGGCATCCATTTCCATCCGCATCTGCCTTGGCGTGAATTGCAGCGTCTGTATCGCGTCTCGACCCTGCTGGTACAGCCGATGCTGAACGATCCCTGGGGCCAGGTTTATCTCGAGGCCCTGCTGTCGCGCACGCCGGTGATCGGCCTGCATCGCAATGGTCTGCCAGAAATCAGCGAAAACGGTCATCACGGCTTCCTCGTGGAAGAGGCCGATCCGCAGGCGCTCGCCGCGACCATTCTCGAGGCGCTGTCTGATCCGCAGCGGTTGGCCGAGATGGGATGGAGCGGCCAGCAGCATGTCCTGCACTCCTATTCCTGGGATGCGGTCGCCAACCGCATTGCCTTCGGCTGATCCCACACCTTTCTCCCCTGAGCAAAAAGGAATCCGAACATGTCCAACAAGACAGCCCTGATCACCGGTGCGACCGGCCAGGACGGTGCCTATCTCTCCGAGCTGTTGCTCTCAAAGGGCTACACCGTTCACGGCATCAAACGCCGCTCCTCCTCGATCAATACCCGCCGCGTTGATCACCTCTACCGCGATCGCCATGAAGAAGACGTCCGGTTCTTCCTGCATTACGGCGACATGACGGATTCATCGAACCTGATCCGCCTGATACAGGAAACCCAGCCGGACGAGATTTACAATCTCGCCGCCCAGAGCCATGTGCAGGTGAGCTTCGAGACGCCGGAATACACCGCGAATACCGACGCGCTCGGCACCCTGCGCCTGCTGGAAGCCATCCGTATCCTGAAGCTGGAAGAGAAAGTCCGCTTCTATCAGGCCTCGACCTCCGAGCTTTACGGCAAGGTGCAGGAGATTCCGCAGCGGGAGACCACACCCTTCTATCCGCGCAGCCCCTATGCGGCTGCCAAGCTCTATGCCTACTGGATCACGGTGAACTACCGTGAGGCTTACAAGATGCATGCCTCGAACGGCATCCTGTTCAACCACGAAAGCCCGATCCGCGGCGAAACCTTTGTGACCCGCAAGATCGCGCGTGCCGTCGCCGCCATCGAGCACGGCATCCAGAAGCGCCTCTATCTGGGCAACATCGATGCCCAGCGTGACTGGGGCCATGCCCGCGACTATGTCGAAGGCATGTGGATGATCCTGCAGCAGGACACCTCGGACGACTACGTGCTGGCAACCGGCGAAGTGCATAGCGTGCGCGAATTCACCGAACTGGCCTTCAAGCGCATCGGCCGCCAGATCCAGTGGGATGGCAAGGGCGTCGACGAGAAGGGTTATTGCGGCAAGACCGGCGACATCCTGGTCGCGGTCGACCCGGAATATTACCGCCCGACCGAGGTCGACTATCTGCATGGCAGCCCGGAAAAGGCCTGGCGCCAGATGGGCTGGCAGCACAAGACCAGCTTCGAGCAGCTGGTGACCGAAATGGTCGATGCCGATCTTGCCGCCCTGAAGCAGAACCATGCCGCCGAAACCGGAGCGCTGATGTATGCCTGAGGCGAAACCGCTTTACCCGATTGCCGGCAAGCGCGTCTGGGTCGCGGGACACCGCGGCCTGGTCGGCTCTGCCGTGGTGCGGCGTTTGCAGTATGAGGATTGCGAAATCCTCACTGCGCCGCGGCAACAGGTCGATCTTCGTCAACCCGATCAGGTGACCAAATGGATTCGCGATGCACGGCCGCAAGTCGTCGTCGTCGCGGCGGCGCGGGTCGGCGGCATTCATGCCAACGACACGCGGCCGGCCGAATTCCTCTACGACAACCTGATGATCGAGGCGAATATCATCGAGGCGGCGCGACAGAGCCGCGTCGAGAAACTGATCTTCCTCGGTTCGTCCTGCATCTATCCGCGCATGGCGCCGCAGCCGATCCCGGAATCCGCGCTGCTGACCGGGCCACTCGAGCCGACCAATGAATGGTATGCGATCGCCAAGATCGCCGGCATCAAGCTGTGCCAGGCCTATCGCAAGCAGTATGACTGCGACTACATCTCTGCGATGCCGACCAATCTTTATGGTCCGGGCGATAATTTCGACGTCATGCAAGGGCATGTAATACCCGCGTTGATGTCGAAGATTCATCGCGCCAAACAGAACGGCGCCGAAACCGTCGAAGTCTGGGGCAGTGGGCGAGCCTTGCGCGAATTCCTCTATGTCGACGATGCTGCCGACGGGATCGTGCATCTTCTGAAGCACTATTGCGGCGTCGAGCATGTCAATCTCGGCACCGGAGACGAGATCACCATCCGTGAACTTGCGGAACTAATGACCAGGGTGATCGGCTTCCAGGGTCAACTGGCTTTCGATACGAGCAAGCCGGACGGCACGCCGCGCAAGGTGATGGATGTCGAACGGCTGCGCGCGATGGGCTGGCAGGCCGGGACAAGCCTGCAGACCGGCCTGGAGCAGACCTATCGGTGGTATGTGAACCATCATCTGGCCGAGCAGCGGGCGATCGCTTGAGTGGCAAACCCTATGATCCGTTATCGACCGAACATCTGCAGCAGGATCTGACCCGACGCAGCCTGCGTGGCGGCCTGATTGCCTTCGGCAGTCAGGCCGTCCGCTTTACGGCCCAGTTCGGCGGCACCATCCTGCTGGCCCGCCTGCTCACGCCCCATGCCTTCGGCCTGGTGGCTATGATCGCCGCGCTGTCGATCCTGCTCGACCTGATCAAGGAACTCGGTCTTTCCGCCGCCACTATCCAGCGCCCGGTGATCACGCAGCAGCAGGTTTCAACGCTGTTCTGGATCAATGCCGGTTTCGGCTGCCTGCTGGCGCTCGGCCTGGTGGTCGCCGCCCCGGCCATTGCCGGCTTCTATGGCGAACCCGAACTCACCCCCATCACGCGCTGGCTGGCGCTCGGCTTCGTCGTCAGCGGGTTGACGATCCAGCACTGGGCGCTGCTGCGCCGCCAGATGCGCTTCACCACCATTGCCATCATCGAGACCGGTGCCGAACTGCTGGCGCTTGGCCTGGCTGTGATCTGCGCCCTGAAAGGCGCCGGCTACTGGGCGCTGGTGGCGCAGCGCGTCGGCGGGCCGACGCTGACCCTGATCGCCACCTGGGCACTCTGTCCCTGGCGCCCCGGCCTTCCGGCACGCGATGCCGAGATCGCCGACATGCTGCGCTTCGGCGGATCTTTCACGGGCTTCAACCTGCTAGCCGCCGCCGCGCGCAGCCTGGATCAGGTATTGATCGGCGCGCTTTGGGGCCCGGTCGTGCTGGGTTTCTACGAACGCGCCGCCAAGCTGGTGCTGGTGCCGCTGAACAATCTCAACGCGCCGCTCTATGCCGTGGCGATGCCGGCACTGAGCCGCCTGGAAGGTCAGCCGGAGCGCTATCGCCATGCCTTTCTGCTGGTGTTCGAGAAATTCGCCATGGTGACGATGCCGCCGGCGGCATTGGCCGCCGTCACCGCCGACTGGGTGGTGAGCCTGCTGTTCGGTCCGCAATGGCATGAAGCCACACCCTTCGTGGCCAGCTTCTCGGTCGCAGCGATCACCCTTCCCGCCACGCTCGCGGTGGCGTTGCTGTATCTGAGCCAGAACCGCTCGGGCGACATGCTGCGCGCTGGCCTCGCCGATACCGCCGCCGTCGCTGCCGCTATCCTCGGCGGACTCTCGTTCGGCGCGGTCGGCATCGCGGTGGCCTATGCGGTGGCCAACCTGGCGCTGCGCCTGCCGGTGGCGATCTGGATCGGCGGCAGCAAGGGTCCGGTGAACCGTCGCAACCTGGCTGCCGCCTTACTGCCGTCCCTGACCGCCGCCGCCGCCGTCGCCGGCACTGTTGCAGCCCTGCGTCAGACCGGCTGGCTGGCCGCCAGCGAACCTCTGATCGGGCTGGCGCTCAGCCTGGGCGCCGCACTGCCGGTGGCCTTCGTCATCTTCCTGGCGATCCCGCGCAGCCGCCGCATCCTCGGCATCCTGCGCCGCCTGCCGCAGATGGCGCGGCATGGCGCGACCCCATCCTCGCTGGGTAGTGCGGGGGAATAAGCTTGAGAGAAAGAATGCTTAAGTAAGTCCGACGGGCGTGCCGTCGCCATCGCTGTCGGGGCGGCCGCGCTTTATGCGCAGGCGGCCCTGGCGATCGACCCAGAGGCGATGATCGCCGAGCTGCATCAGGTTGCGGCTCTGCCAGTCGCCGCCGACGCGCAGGCCCATATCGGTGCCGCCCATCTCGACGGCCTCGAAACCGCCTTCACTGCGCACCGCGCCGCTGCAGCCGATCACCGTGGCGCTGCTGCGCGGATCGCCCTTCAGCACGGCAAGCCCGGCCTCGGCCGCCTTGGCATCGCCACTGCCCGAGCAGCCGACCATGACGAGGCGGCCGGCCAGCGTGGCGCGGATCAGATTGCGCTGCTTGAACATCGAATAGGCCGTGCAGCCGACCAGCGTGCCGAAGCCCTGCAGCCAGATGCCGGCATCGCCGCGGGCAAAGCCGTCGGCGCCCTCGTGGTTGTTTTCAAAGCCGCAGCTCGACAGCAGCGTGCAGCCGTTCTCCGCCACCAGGCCGTAGCGCTTGTTGAGCAGGAAATACGAGCCGTGGAAGCTGACATCGTAGCAGCCGTCCAGCATGGCGGCGCCGTGGATGCCGTTCTCGCCGAACACACCGCCGATCACCCGCACCGCCGACAGGATGCCCTTACCGCCGGCCTCATGATGGAAGCTGGCGCCATGGCCGCGGTTGTTGCGGAAATAGCAGTTGGCGATCTGGCCTTCGAAGACATTGCCGGTCAGCTGCACGCCATTCTTGCCGCAGCGATGCACGACCACGTCGCGCAGGCCGAAATTATACAGGTAATTCCTGTTGCCGGCGCAGGCGAGCCGGATGCCATGGCCGTCTTCGCCGCTGCCGAGAATATCCAGCCCCTGGATCAGCAGGTAGCGGAAGGTGGACTGGCTATCAATGTCGATGATGTTGCCGCCGTCGCGAATGTCCGAGACGATCCGTGCGCCCATGCCGAAGATGCCGGACTGGTGCACGATGTTATGCTTCGGCGAGATGCGCAGCGTGCGGGT
>VFQQ010003916.1_pt1 | contig 13797 bp, 11 predicted proteins | sample 3512341 | NCBI WGS metagenome assembly VFQQ01 (sample SAMN10412373, study PRJNA504923) | tailings metagenome | isolation source: Relicate 2 Philex TSF1 revegetated site | place: Philippines: Tuba, Benguet | collected 2017-08-29 | reverse complement strand
ACAGCAGACCCAACCTTACTTGATGGCCAATTCGTTTCCTTCCGCCGGCGGCAACCGTTCCGGCTATTACCAGCGTCGTAACAACGACCCGTTTGCGAACATCCGTCGCAATCATCGCATCAAAGTCCCGCAGGTGCGGCTCATTTCCCCCGAGGGCAAGCAGCTCGGCATCATCGACACGGCCAAGGCCATCGTGCTCGCGCTTGAGGTCGGCCTCGACCTCGTCGAGGTGGCGCCCAACGCCACGCCGCCGGTCTGCCGCATCATGGATTTTGGCAAATACGTCTACGAGGAGTCGAAGAAGACCTCCCACGTCAAATCCACGGCCAGCAAGATCAAGGAGATCGAGTTCACGGCGCGCATCGCCGACGGCGACTTTTTCACCAAGCTGCGGCATGCGGAGGAGTTCCTCGGCCACGGCAACAAGGTGAAGATGCGGCTCAAGTTCCGCGGCCGCGAGATGGCCCACACGGAGATCGGCTTCGAGGTGATGAAACGCGCCGTCGCCGAACTTGCCGGCATGGGCCACCCCGATTCGCCGCCCAAGCTCATCGGGCGGAACATCAACGTCATGCTCACCCCCCTGCCGGCGAACAAGCGCAAGCCGAAGTTCGCGGTGGAGGAGGAAGAGGAGTCCGGGGACGACGCGCCGCCCGCCGGCACCTGAGGAGGCGCCGTGCGCGCCGCCGCTTTCAGCTTCGCCCGCGGCCTTGCGTGGCTGGTGATGGGCCTTGCCCTTCCCGGCTTCGCCGCCGCGGAACGCGCCGCGCCTTCGCGGCCCGCCACGGTCCGGTTGGCCGGGCTCGATTACGTGGATGCCGCGGCCTTCGGCGCGCGCTTCGGGCTCACCGTCACGCCGGCGGCGGCGGGACGGAAGCTGACGCTGGCCAACGCGTGGCACCGGATCGAGCTGGAGGCGGACACGCGCGACATCCGCATCAACGGCGTGCGCGTGTTTCTGGGCGAACCCATACGGCTGGCGCAGGGCCGGCTGCACGTGGGCCGGATTGATGCCGAGAAACTCCTGACCCCGATTTTGCGTCCCGGACAGGGCGAGGTCCGGCTGCCCGACCTCAAGGTTGTCCTGATCGACCCCGGCCACGGGGGGAACGACCCCGGCATGCAGAACCGGCGGCTGGGACTCGACGAGAAAACGCTGACGCTCGACACCGCGCGGCGGCTCAAGGCGCTGCTGACGGCCCAGGGCTACACCGTTGTGCTGACGCGCGACGACGATCGCCAGCTGGCCCGCAGCAAGGCGGAGGACCTGCAGGCCCGGGCCGCGCTGGTGGCGCAGGCCAAGGCCGATCTGTTCATCAGCCTCCATTACAATTCGGTCGAGAGCGGCGCCGACCGGGTTTCGGGCGTCGAGGTTTACACGCTGACCCCGCAGTTCCAGTATTCGCACAGCGATTTTGAACGGGCGGACAGCACGGTGGGCATCGCCAATCTCGGCAACCGCCACGACCACTGGAACAGCCTGCTGGGCTACACCGTTCACCGCGAACTGCTCGCGGGCCTGCAGGCTTCCGACCGCGGGCTCAAGCGCGGGCGCCTGGCGGTCCTGCGGCTCGCCACCTGCCCGGCCGTGCTGGTGGAGGCGGGGTTCTTGTCCAACGACGAGGAGGCCAAGAAAATTGCGACACCGGCCTACCGCCAGCAGGTCGCGGTCTCGATTGCGGAGGCGGTCCGGCAATATGCCGCCATGCTCGAGGGTGTCCGCCGTCAGCGCACGCCCGGATCCTGAAAACTTTCTCCCGCGGGCGAATGCAGTCTCGAAATGCGCGGCCGCGGCGCCACAGTGGCGGGATGAACCGGTGGCGGATCGTGATCCTTTGGCTGGCCCTGCTGCCCGCGGCCTGGGCGGAGAGCGACGAAGCCGCCGCGCGCCTGATCATCCTGGCCAACGCCAACGACCCGGATTCGCTGCGCATCGCCCGGCATTATGCCGCGCAAAGAAAGGTGCCGGCGGAGAACATCATCGCCCTGCCGCTGGCGGCCACGGAGACCATCGGCTGGGCGGACTTTGTGCGCACGCTGTGGCAGCCCCTGCAAAACGAGCTGGTGACGCGCGGCTGGATCAGCGCCATCCGGATGAACCTGGCCGACGAGGCGGGACGCATCAAATACGCTCCGTCCGGCCACCGGATTTCCTACCTGGTGGTTTGCCGGGGAGTGCCGCTGCGGATCCGGCACGAGCCGACGTTGGCGGCCGCGGCCCGGCCGATGACGGACAAGCCGGAATTCCGCACCAACCAGGGCGCGGTGGACTCCGAACTTTCCCTGCTCGCGGCGGGCAATTACAACATCAACGCCTTCGTCCGGAATCCGCTCTTCCTCAGCGAAGCGCCCGGCAGTTTTGACCTGGCGCAGGTGGTGAAGGTGACCCGGCTCGATGGTCCGGCGGCGGCCGATGTGATTGCGTTGATCGACCGGACCCTGGGCGCCGAGCTGCACGGTTTGCTGGGACGCGCCTATGTGGACGTGCGCGGGCCGCACAAGCAGGGGGAGCGCTGGCTCGAGGCCGTGGCCCGGCAGCTGGATGAGCTGCACTTTGATCCCGAGGTCAGGTTGCAGCCCGGCACTTTTCCCGTCGGCGCCCGGTTTGATGCGCCGGCGCTTTATTTCGGCTGGTATGCCCGTCACGTCAACGGCCCCTTCACGCTGCCCGGTTTCCGCCTCGCGCCGGGTGCCATCGCGCTGCACATCCACAGCAATTCCGCCGACACCCTGCGTTCGCCCACCGCGGGCTGGTGCGGTCCGCTGGTGGCGCGCGGGGCCGCGGTCACCTGCGGCGCGGTGTTCGAGCCGTATCTGGAGCTGATGCACCAGCCCCAGTTGCTGCTGCGCATGCTGGCGCGGGGGCACCGCCTCGGCGATGCCGCCTACTACGCGCTGCCGGCGCTCAGCTGGCAGAACATCGTGATCGGCGACCCGCTTTACCGTCCCTTCGCCCGTTCGCCGGCCGAGCAATGGGCGGGCCGGGAAGCGTTGCCGGCCTCGCTGCGGCCCTACGCCGCGTTGCGGGAGATCAACCGGCTGCTCGCGGGCCAGCAGCGGACGGAAGCCCTGGCCCTGGCGCGGGAGGAGATGCGCCGCCAGCCCGGGCTCGCGCTGGGCGTGGCGCTGGCCCGGCTGCTCGCTGACGAGCCGGAGCCCGGCGCCATCGTTGCCGCGCTCGGGTTTGCGGCCTATCTCAAGTCGGTGCGCTCCGACGAATGGGCCCTGTGGCACGAGGCCGCCCAGCTGCTCGCGCGGCACGGCGCGCCGGCGACCGCGGTGGAGGTGTATCAGGCGCTGTTCGCCACGGCGAACCTGCCGGCGGAGCTCCGGCAGGAATGGCTGGCGGACGCTTCGCAGGCTGCGAGACAGGCGGGCGATTTTTCCCGCAGCAGCCAGTGGGACCAGGAGGCGGCCGCCCTGGCGGTGAGGGCGAGCGCGGCGCCGTGAGCCGGCGGCGCGCTCAGACTTTATCCACGATGCGGTCGGCGAGGCCGTATTCGATGGCCTCCTTCGCGTTCAGGTAGAAATCGCGGTCGGTATCGCGCGTGATGCGTTCCAGCGGCTGGCCGGAAGCGGTGGCGAGGATCTGGTTCAGCTCGGCGCGGAGTTTCTCCATTTCCTGGGCCTGAATGTTGATGTCCGTCGCCGGACCGATGAAGCGGCCGGAGATCAGCGGCTGGTGGATGAGCACGCGGGAGTGCGGATAAAGCAGCCGCCGGCCCTTCTTGGCGCCGCTGAGCAGGATCGAGCCCATGGAGGCGGCCATGCCGGTGACGATGACGGTCACGGGCGAGGTGATGAGCTGCATGGTGTCATACACTGCCATGCCCGCGGTGATGGAGCCGCCCGGGGTGTTGATGTAGAAGAAGATCTCCTGACCCGGCGCGGTGGCCTCGAGGTAAAGGAGCTTTTCCGTGATGTCCTTGGCGGTTTCGTCGGTCACCGCGCCCCAGAGGAAGATTTTCCGCTGTTCGAGGAATTTTTTCTGGATGAGGAGGGCGACGGGGGCCGTCCCTTTCCGGGCCGGGGAGGTTTCCGACTCGTCGTCATCATCCTCGTCATCGGCGCGGGGCAGCGGGGCGGAGAGTCCGGGCTGAAGGTTGTCAAAATGCATGGTAGGCAAACGTTGCGGGTGTCCGGCGCTTTGGCAAGGGCCGACGCGGATTCAGGGCGACGGAGGCGGGTTGGCGGCTTTGCGGGCCTCGGCGGCGGCCCGGGCCGCCGCCGCGATCCGTTCGGCTTCCGCCGCCACCTCGGCCCGGACCTGCGCCGAGAGCAAGGCCGCGGCTTCCGCACTGGCGGCGGCCTCGGCCCTGACGGCCTCGGCGATGCGGGCCTCTTCCTCGGCCCGGGCCGAGGCCAGGGCCTGCCTGCGTGCGGCTTCCTCGGCGCTTTGCTCCCGGATGGTGCGCACAAGCGTCTGCGGCGGCTCGGGGAAGGCGAGCAACCGCGGGAGCAGCGCCTCGGCGGCCGTCCACTGTTCGTGCCGCGCGTGGAACTCGACCAGGGCAAGCAGCGGACCGGCTTGGTCGGGTGCGAGCGCGGCGGCGGCGGCAAGGACGCGGCCGGCAGCCGGGATGACGTTCAGCTTTTCGTAGGCGGTCGCGAACAGCTGCAGCTGTTCGGGCGCTAGCCGGGGTTGCAGCAGGCCGCGTTGCAGCCACGGCTCGGCCTCGGCCGGCTGCCCATGGCCCAAATAAGCCCATGCTTTCAGGAAATTCGCCGCTGCCGCCGTCCGGGGAGGAACTTCTTCCGCCCCGGTCAGGGTTTTCACGGTCGCCACCGCGGCCGCGAAGTCCGCTGCGGCGCACTGGGCCTCAAGCAGGGAAAGGCGGAACTGGACTTCGGCATGTCCCTGCGCCGCTGCCGTCGCCAACACGGTGGCGGCGAGTTCGGGCTGGGCCAGCTGTGCGGCGAGGGATGCGAGCATCTGAAGGGCGCGCTCGTCATCCTTGTGCCGGTGGAGGTAGGCGGTTGCGTCGCGGCGATACGACTCCTTGTCACCGGTCTGCCAGGTGAGGTTCAGCAGATCGATCGCGGCTCCGGGGCTGTGGGGCAGGGCGAGGGTGCGCAGCAGCGCCGCCCGGCGGGCTTCCTCGGTGCGGCCCTGCCGGATGAGGAGCCGGGTCAGCAGCAGCGCGGCCGCCTCGTTTCTGGGGTCCTCGCGGAGCTGTTGCCGGTAGATGTTCTCGGCTTCCTCATGCCGGCCGCCGGCCACGGCGATGGCTGCAATCAGGTGCCGGCCCTCGGGGTTGCGGTCAATTTGCCAGCGTTTGATCAGGGCCAGGGATTCGTCATCGCGTTGCAGCGCGTGCAGCGCGGCGGCGGTCTGCCAGGCGATGAAAAGATGGGCCGGGTCCCGGTCGGGTTCGGCGGGCAACAGTCGGGCCGACTGCCGGAGCACACGTTCCGGCTGCCGCTGGAGGAGGCCGAAGGTTTCCCGCAGGTAGGCCGGATCTTTCGGCGCATGCACCAGCCCGTCTTCGAGCAGCTTCATGGCCGCTTCGGGCTGGTTGCTCTGCTGGTAGATCGCGGCGAGAATCCGGCGGGCTTCGAGGTTGGCCGGGGTGCGGGCGACGGCGGCGCGCAGGTTGAAGATGGCCTCGCCCCAGCGTTGCTGCCCGAGCTGCTCCTTCGCGGTCGCGAAGTGATGCCGGCCCAGCGTGGCCCGGTATTCGTCCCGGCGCAGGGGCAGGAAGGCGATGTCCACGAAGCTGACGCTGCTCACCCCGCGGTGGTAGCGCACAAAGGCCCAGAGGGCCGTTGCGGAGCCGAGCCAGCCCAGCACGAGCAGCACCGCCAGCAGCTTCAGGATTCGCGACCAGATGAAAAAGATGCGCGGACCGTCGGGTGTCTGCATGCGCACCCACAACTTCCGGCGCAACGCGGTCGACTTGGGGTTGAAGGCGGTGGCCTGACGTTTGGCGTCACTCATGGGCGGGCGGCATCCGGTGATGCTGCGGCCGGCGACGGCCGAGACAAGCCCGCCTTGCGCAAGAGGATTGCCAGCAGGTCGGACCTTGTCAGGTTTCGCTCATGACGGTGACCAAGCGGCAACAACTGGCCGGACAGGTGGTGGACCTGCACGCGCGGCGGGTCTTTCCCGGCCGGGTGGAGTGGGCCGCCGGGCGGATCGTCCGGGTGTGGGAAGACCGGGCCGTGCGCGGGCGGCGGCTCATCATGCCCGGGCTGGTGGATGCGCACATCCATATCGAGAGCTCGCTGCTGCCGCCGGCGGAATTTGCCCGCCTGGCGGTGGTGCACGGGACTGTGGCGACGGTGTCGGATCCGCACGAGATCGCCAACGTCCTGGGTGCGCGCGGTGTCGCCGGCATGATCGCCGACGGCCGGCGCACGCCGCTGAAGTTCAATTTCGGCGCGCCGTCGTGCGTGCCCGCGACCACCTTCGAGACGGCCGGCGCCGCGCTCGATGCCAACGCCGTCTCGCGCCTGCTCGCGCGCCCCGACGTGAAATACCTCGCGGAGGTGATGAATTTCCCCGGCGTGCTCGGCGGCGACCCGGCGTTGCGCACGATGATTGAGGTGGCGAAAAAACTCGGCAAACCGGTGGACGGCCACGCGCCCGGGCTGCGGGGCGCGTCGGCGCGGGCCTACGCCGCGGCGGGGCCCGCGACCGACCATGAGTGCTTCACGCTGGCGGAAGCCCGGGACAAGCTGGCGGCGGGCATGAAGATTCTCATCCGCGAGGGCTCGGCCGCGCGCAACTTCGCCGCGCTTGCGCCGCTGCTGCGGTCGCATCCGGGGCGCGTGATGTTCTGCTGCGACGACCTGCACCCCGATCTGCTCGTCGGCGGACACATCGACCGCCACGTGCGGCGGGCGCTGGCGACGGGCGCGGATCGCTTTGACGTGCTGCGCTGCGCCTCGGTCAACCCGGTCGAGCATTACGGGCTGGACGTAGGGCTGCTGCGGGCGGGCGATCCGGCGGATTTCATCGTGGTGGACGGCTGGCGGCGCTTCCGGGTGCAACGCACCTACCTGCGCGGCGAATTGGCGGCGGCGAACGGCCGCACCCGGCTGCCGCGGCTGCGGGCCGTGACCCCGAACAAATTCCGGGCGAAGCCCAGGACAGCGGAGGACTTCGTTTGTCGGGCGGGATCGGGAAATCCCGACCGACAGCTTAATCTCATTGAGGCCTTGAACGGGCAGCTCGTGACCCGGCATCTGCGCGAGCCGGCGCGCGTGGCCGCCGGCTGCATCGTGCCCGACCTCCGGCGGGACATCCTGAAGATTGCCGTCGTCAACCGTTACGTTCCGCGGGCGCCGGCGGCGGTGGGCTTCATCAAAGGGTTTGGACTCCGGTCCGGGGCCATCGCCTCGTCGGTGGCGCATGACTCGCATAACATCGTGGCCGTCGGCTGCGACGATGCTTCGCTTGCGGCCGCGGTGAATCTGGTCATCCGGCACCGCGGCGGCCTCAGCGTGGCGGCGCCGGGGCGCAGCGCCGTGCTCCCGCTGCCGATCGCCGGCCTGATGTCCGACCGCGACGGCCGGACGGTTGCGCGGCGTTACATCGAGCTCGACCGCTGGGCGAAGCGGCTGGGTTCCCGGCTGGATGCGCCGTTCATGACGCTCTCGTTCATGGCGCTGCTCGTGATTCCCGACCTCAAGCTCAGCGACCGCGGGCTGTTTTCCGCGGCGCGGTGGGGCTTCGTGCCCGGGACGGAGTGAAATGGGCTGCGACTTCCCCGCGATGCGCTTTTCCCGGTTGATCGTGCTGTTACTCGTCCTGCCGGCCGCGGGGTGTCGTCCCGCGGACCCGCTGGCCCGCGAGATCGTCGCCGACACACCCATGGCCTTCACGCTGTGGCGGTCGCGGACCGGGCCGGAGCTGGACGCCGCCCGGTGGCGGGAGTTCGACGCCGCCCTGCAGGAACTCAGGTTCCGGCTGATGGACACCCGGCGCGGCGGCAGTGCGGAAAATGTGGAGCGCGAACTGCGGGCCTGGATTCACGGCCGCAGCATCCGCGAAGTGCTGCGACAGGCCGGGACGGTCCGGCTGGAGCGATTGCTGGCCGAGCGGGACCTGCTGGAACAGATCATCGCGGCGAACGCCCCGCTGCGGACCCGGCCGGGCGACCACGAAGCGGCGGAGTATCTGGATTACCGCCGCAGCGACCAAGGCGCCCGCTGGGAAAAACTGGTGGCGGACATCGAGGCCACCGCCCGCCGGCTCGAAGAACTGGGCGGCCGGGTCGAGTGAGGGCGATCGCGGTGCAGCGGACTGCAGCGACGGCTACTGGCTCGCGGTTTTGATGTAGCCCCACTGAGGGTCTCTGGCAGAACTGCGGCCATGAAGGCTGTCTTCGTCACCCGTTATGGTCCTCCGGAGGTGGTTGAGTTTCGCGAGGTTCGCACCCCTGCGCCCGGAGCGGGGGAGGTGCGCATCCGCGTCCTCGCGGCGGCGGTGACGGCAGCCGATTGGCGGTTGCGCAGCGGTATTCTGCCGCGGGGTTTCGGTGTTCTGAGCGGGATCGCACTCGGATTCGGCGGGCCGCGAAAGGGTATCTTGGGAACCGACGCGGCCGGCGTGATCGATGCGGTCGGCGCGGGCGTCACCCGCTTCCGGATCGGCGATGCCGTGCTCGCGTTTCCCGGCATTGCGATGGGCGGTCATGCGGAATTTCTGGTGATGTCCGCAGCCGGGTGTGTGGCGCCCAAGCCCGCAAATCTGAGCTTCGAAGGGGCGGCGGCACTTCCGTTTGGAGGCATGACCGCGCTCGATTTCCTTCGGCGCGGCCAGGTGCAGGTGGGCGAACGCGTCCTCGTGAACGGTGCTTCCGGCAATGTGGGATCGGCGGCGGTGCAGCTCTCGAAAGATCTCGGCGCACACGTCACGGCGGTGTGCAGCGCCGCCAACGCCGCACTGGTCCGCTCGCTCGGCGCCGACGAAGTGATCGACTACACAACGTGCGACTTTGCGGCCGGAAAGGAGCGCTACGACGTCGTCCTGGATAGCGTGGGCAATGCACCGTATGGACGCGTGAAGCGAGTCCTCGCGTCCCGTGGCCGGTTGCTCGCCGTGTTTGCCGATCTTCCTGCCATGCTCGGGGCCGCGTTCGTCGGCGGCAAAAAATCGCACCGGGTTATCGCCGGCCCCGCCTCCGAAAGAGTCGAGGACCTCATCAGGCTCACCGCGCTCGCCGCACAAGGAAAGTTTCGCCCGGTGATAGACCGGCGCCTTCCCTTCGAGCGGATCGTCGAAGCCTATCGCGTCGTCGATTCGGGAAGGAAGAAGGGCAGCGTCATCTTATGGCTCGATCCGCGCGCGACGCTGGCCGAGTGAAAAGAGTTTCACCATCGACTGGCTGCTCCGAGAAAGCGCACGTGCCACAATCAAGGTGCGGGTGAAGCGGGTTCGAAACCGGTTCGGTTACCCGGAGCCTGTTTCGGCTTGGACAGGAGGGACGACCTCCGTGTCGTCCGGTTTGAAGGCAGCTGGCACCGGTTCATCGCGGACCGGACGAAGCCGGTTCCTCCGGGGGTGGTCAAACCCTCCAGTGCTCCAAGGTTTACTCCGGGGATGTTTACTTAGGCCGCTCAGGGTGTGTCTTTGGCGAGGATGCCGTCCTTCATGATGACGGCAAAGTTGGCCGCAGGATCGGCGATGAGATCGATATTTCGCAGCGGGTCGCCATTGACGAGGATGAGGTCGGCCAGCGCGCCTTCGCGCACGACGCCGAGTTGACCGGCATAGGGGCTGCGCGGGCCGGAGAGGGCGAGGAGCTGGGCGTTATCGTGGGTCACGAGCTTGAGCAGCTCGGCCGGCGTAAACCACTGTTTTAGTTCGAGCATGTTGGCGTTCTGGGTGGCGTTGAGCTCAGGCTCGAACAGGTAATCCGTGCCCCAGGCCAGTTTGACGCCGAGGCGCTTGGCGGCCTCCCAGACGCGGGGCTGGCCTTCAATCACGGGCCGGCGTTTTGCGGCACGCAGGGGCGCCATGTCGGGGGTGGTGGCGCGAAGGACCTGGAGCGAGAGCCAGACGCCGCGGTCGCGCATGAGGACGAGGGTTTCTTCTGACATCATCTGACCGTGCTCGATGCACTTCACGCCGGCTTCGATGGCGCGGCGGACCGAGCGATCGGTGTAGGCGTGGACGGTCACATAGGTGTTCCAATCCTCGGCGGCCTCGACCGCCGCCTTGACCTCGTCGAAGGTGTATTGAGTGACGTCTACCGGATCGTAATCGGAAGCCGTGCCGCCGCCAGACATCACTTTGAGCTGGCTGGCGCCGAAGCGAAGATTCTCGCGCACGGCGGTGAGCACTTCGTCACGGCCATCGGCGATGAAGGTGGCGCCCATCAGCTCCGCCCGGGAGGGCTGCCCGGTGAAGCGCCGCGAAGGTTCGTTCGGCAGGCGGAAGTCGCCGTGACCGGAGGTTTGGCTGATGGTGGCGCCCGAAGGCCAGATGCGGGGGCCGCGCCATTTGCCCGCATCGATGCCGGCCTTGAGTTCCCAGATGGGTCCGCCGACGTCGCGCACGGCGGTGAAGCCGCGCAGGAGCATTTGTTCGGCCTCGGCCGCCGCGGCTTCCGTGGCATTGGCGGGCGTGAGGTCGGGCGCAAGCAGCCGCATCATGGGCAGCGAGGAAAACACCAGATGCACATGCACGTCGATGAAGCCGGGCATGAGCGTGCGCCCCTCGCCCTCGATCACGCGGGCGCCGGGAGCGGACTGCCCGGGGGCGATGCGGGCGATGGTGTTCTCCCGCACCAGCACATCGGTCGGGGCGGACAGTTCCGGGCCGACGCCATCGAAGACGCGGACATTGCGAAAAAGCGTTTCAGCCGGGGTGGACTGCGCGACCACAGGCAGAACCATGAGCAGGAGAAAGCGAATGGAGAATCGGGCGGGGCGAGAAGGCGTCATGGGGAGGTGGATGGTGGTCGGATGGACGGGTGCGGGGAGATGTTCAGGGCTGGGTGCGGCTTTGCCACACGGCGAGGGTGTCGGGCGTGCCTTGGGCGCGGATGTCGTTGTCGCTCAGGATTTCCTCGGTGATGTCGAGCAGTTCCTGCCGGGGAAAGACGAGGGTTTCGGTGCCCTGGCCGGCGAAGGTAAACTCCAGGTAGTCGCTGGTCTCGGTGCGCAGGAGCTCGACGAGGTGCAGCAGGTTGCGGGGTTTGGTGCCGTTGACGCCGGCGAGCACGCGCCCGGCGGGGTTGTTGTAGCCCTTCGTGATGCGGTGCGGAAAGAAGGGCGAGGTCACCACGACCAGCTCTTCGTCGGCAAACTCCGGCCGGGCGACGCGGCGGGTGATGAGCGGCGACTCTGAAAACGTGAGCGCGTTGAGCAGGGCGAAGTTGTTGAAACCGGCGATAAACTCCTGGGTGACGGCCGAGAAGACGAGCGGGCCGTGGACGAAGTAGCGGGGGTAGGCGCCCTGCAGGAAGGGGGCGACGAGAGGCCGGTCGGCGGCCACGGGCACCTCCAACTTGAGCTCGGCGCCGTCGCGGATGACGGTGAGCGGCACGCGGCCGTCGCGGGCGATCTGCTGGATGCGGTATTTGAAGGCCACGCGGACGTTCTCGGAAAGGATGATCATGCCCTCGTTGTCGATGCGGGTGTCGCCGATGTGGGTGACGACATCCCAGGGGTGCAGCGGATAGTCCTCGGTGGGGTGCTCGGCCCGGCGCAGGACGACGCCCTCGGTGGCGCGGTCGAGCCGCAGGAAGGCGCGCAGGCCCGGGTTGATGAGCGGCTGGAAGTCGTCGAAATTGACCGGCTTCCCGTCGTAGCGGCCGTCGGCGATGTCGGCGAGGAACAGGTCGATCTCCTCGTTGGGGATGATGTAGCCGATGTTGTCGCTGCCCCCGAGGCGGCTGAAGGCGATGCCGATCATGCGGTCGTTGACGAGGGCGGGTCCGCCGCTGTTGCCGGGGTTGATGGCGGCGTCGATCTGGATGCGCAGCCCGGCGCCGGGGTAGTTGTAGGCGGTGAACTCGATGCGGGACACGATGCCCTTGGTGATGGAGAGCGTGGTGCCGCCGGTGGGGAAACCGTAGGCCATGACGGTGTCCTTGATGCCGGGCAGCGTTTCCGCGCGCGGGAGCGGGGGGCGGGTGGCGAAGAAGGCTTCGTCGTCGAGCCGGAGCACGGCGAGGTCCATCGCGGTGGAGTAGGCCTCGACCGTGGCGGTGTATTTGTCGCCCGACTGGTTGGCCTGCACCTGGATCTGGCTGGCGTAGGCGACGACGTGGGCGTTGGTGAGGATGCGCTTTCCTTCAATGATGACGCCCGTGCCGGTGCCCTCGCGCGGCGGCTGCTTGGTCCAGGGGCGGTAAACGTCGGGGTAGCGCGCGGTGGAGAAGATCTTCACCACGGAGTTCTCGACGCCGGGGGCGGGGGCATCCGCGGGCTGGGCCGTGAGCCACAGGGGAAAGCTGGCAAGGCAGACGGCGGCGAACAGCGGGCGCAGGAGGGAAGAAAACAGGGAAATCACGCCCCGACCTTAGGTGGGCCGGCCGGTGAGGGAAGCGCAGAAATCGACCGGGCCTCGCGTCCGGCCGGGCGGCTCAGCCCGCCTTCGGCTTGGCGAGCTGAATGGCCAGCGAGATGCTGGTCACGGATTTGTCGTCGATCAGCAGATTGACGGAGTGGTCGCCGCCTTGGGCGAGGGGCAGGCCGGCGATGCGAAACACGGCCTGCATCGCGGCGGTGTAATCCTCTTCGCGCAGCTTTACGGGCACCTTCATCTCGGGCAGCGCGCCGATCTGTTTGCCGTCGGGGTCGGTGAACGTGAACTGCAGGCGCTTTTCACCGGCTTCGGTGAGGTCGAAGCGCACCTTGGCGACGAGGTAGAAGGCGGCCTGCTGGTGCGGCAGCTTGGGCACGTTCAGGCGGTCGAAGGTGCCGACGATGGTCAGCTTGCCGCCGGGCACCGCCACGGCGTAGTCGCAAAGGGTAAGGAGCTCGACCTTCACGGCGGGCCCTCAGATCAGGCCGAGCTTCATTTTGCCTTCCTCGGAAATCATCGACTGGTTCCAGGGCGGCTCCCAGGTGATGCGGACATCGGCCTCGGCGACGCCGGGCACGAGGAGGACCTTGCCCTTGGCGTCCTCGGCGATGGCCGGGCCCATGCCGCAGCCGGGCGCGGTGAGGGTCATGGCGATGCTGACCTTGTAGCCTTCCGCCGCTTCGCGCTTTTCGATGTCGAGCGAGTAAACCAGGCCGAGATCCACGATGTTCACCGGAATCTCGGGATCGAAGACCTTGCGCAACTGCGTCCAGACGGCCTCGGGGTCGGGCGAGCCGTCCGCGAGCGTGGCGGCCTGCACGGTGTTGTCCGCCGCCTGCTCGCCGACGGCATCGGCATCGCGGCCGTCGATGCGGAAGAGGCCGGTGTCGGTCTGCACGGTGTAGCTGCCGCCGAGGGTCTGGTGGATGAAGACCTTGGTGCCGGCGGGCAGGGTGTGTTTGTCGCCGGACGGAATCTGCGTGGCGGCAACGTCGCGGGTGAGGGTGCGTTCTTTGGTCTGGGTCATGGCGTTCCTTAGCTCTTGAATTTCGACTGGATGAAGCGCGTGAGCGCGGCGTGGAGGTGGTCGTCGGTCAGTTTGTCGAGGATCTCCTCGAAGAAACCGAAGACGAGCAGCTCATGGGCGTGCTGCGGGGTGATGCCGCGGGCCTCGAGGTAAAACTGCTGGTCGGGATCGATCCGCGCGGTGGTGGCGCCGTGGGTGCAGCGGACGTCGTTGGCCTCGATCTCCAGGCCTGGGAGGCTGTTGGCCTCGGCCTCGTCGCTGAGCATGAGGTTGCGGTTGCTCTGGTAGG
>VFQQ010003915.1_pt1 | contig 13798 bp, 12 predicted proteins | sample 3512341 | NCBI WGS metagenome assembly VFQQ01 (sample SAMN10412373, study PRJNA504923) | tailings metagenome | isolation source: Relicate 2 Philex TSF1 revegetated site | place: Philippines: Tuba, Benguet | collected 2017-08-29 | reverse complement strand
GTCATTGAACGATAGGGACGCCTGCCATAGCCAGCAATGGGATTTGGTCTATACTTGACATAGGTAATGGCTATAGCTTTACGGCCATGGACAGCACTCTTTTGCGGGCGTTCCTCGAGACGGCCGACTCCGGGGCCCTGAGCCGCGCTGCGGCGCAACTCGGTCTCTCGCAGCCCTCGCTGACGGCGCAGATCCAGCGCCTCGAGCGGCACATTGGCGTGGAGTTGTTCGACCGGCATGGGCGCGGGGTGCGGCTGACCGACGCCGGACGTGCGCTCTACCCGAGAGCCCGTCGTCTGCTCGACGAGCTGCGCGACACAGAAGACGCGGTGCGGCGCGAGGGCCTGGAGGGGCAGGGCACCCTGCGTGTGGGGGCCATTCCAACGGTGGCGCCTTACGTGCTGCCGGCCGCCCTGCGCCGCATGCAGGTGCGCAACGCCGCCACCCGAGTGGAGCTGCGTGAGGACTACAGCGCCGTGCTGGCGCGTCTGCTGCAGGAGGGAGAGCTCGACGTGTTGATTGCGGCGCAGCCGTATCCCTTCGAGCACGCGTCCCTCGAGTCGTTGGGCAGCGACGCGCTGGTGGTGGCGGTGCCGGCCTCGCACCCGGCGGCCCGCGCGGGGCGCATCACCCTGGCGCAGTTGCGCGACACGCCGGCGGTGACACTCGACCCGGCGCATTGTCTGGGCGAGCAGGTGGCGGGGTTTTGCAGCAGCCAGCAGGTGCTGCCGTCGGTGGTGTGCCGCAGCGCGCAACTGGCCACCGTGCTCGAACTGGTGGGGGCGGAGGTGGGTCTGTCCATTGTGCCGGCCATGGCGGCCGCACGGCACAACACGCCGCAGTGCGCGTACGTGCCGCTCGCCGAGCACAGTCTGCAACGCGAAATCGTGGCTGTGTGGCGACGCGGCGCGCAGCGCAGCGCAGCGGCGGAAGCCTTCGTGGACTGCGTGCGCGAGGTGGTGCGCGGGCGCTAGACTAATGCGACCCACTTACCCGAGGAATGCGATGCGCGGCAAGAGCCCCAAGGACATGATGCAGGCCGTCACGGCCAGCATGCAGGAGCGCACCGGCAAGACGCTCGAGGAATGGGTGACGCTGGTGCAGTCCAGCGGGCTCAATGTGCTCGATCAGGGTGCCGTGCGGCGCTGGCTCAAGACCACGCATGGCGTGCTGCAGAACTCGCAGTGGGCCATTGCCGATGCCGCCGCGCGTGCGGCGGGGTGGACGGCGCCCACGGTCGACGAATACGTGGCGCAGCAGTATGACGGTGCCAAGGCGGCACTGCGGCCCGTATATGAGCGCCTGCATGCGCTGCTCACGGCCCTTGGCCCCGACGTCGTGGTCGAGGGCCGTGCCACCTACATCCCGTTCGTGCGCGCGCGACAGTTTGCGGCGGTGGCAGCGGCAACAAAATCCCGGGTTGATGTGGGGCTTCGCTACACCCTGGCGCCGCCATCAGCCCTGCTGGTCGAATCCGCCGCGCCTGGGCAGGCTACACACAAGGTGTCACTTCACACGGTTACCGATATCTCGGCCGAGCTGCAGCAGCTGCTGCGCACGGCATACGAGCAGAACGGATAGTCGCCCGCCGGAGCGAGGCCTCCGGAGTCGGACGGCGGTTCGCGCGCCGTCCGGGGGCGCGGCGTGGCAAGTCAGAAACCGCGCGGGCGTGCACTGCGTACGAGGCACTGCCTCCCCAGCACCCGTTGTGCCACCCTCCCACGATTCCCCTCATGAACGGCGCGCGCAACCGCGACCGCTGGCTTTCACGCATTCGTCGTGTCTGGATAGCGGCCGGACTGCTGTTCACTGTGGTATTCACCGGCTGGTCACTTTGGGCCTATCGCGCGAACACCGAGGCGCACGCCGCGCTCGTCAGTGATGACCGCGTGATGGTTCAGCATGACGATGGCGTCTGGTCATTTGTGCCTGCGGGTGGCGATTCGTCCCGGCGGGATGGGCCAGCACTGGTGTTCTTTCCGGGGGCGCTGGTGGACCCGGTGGCCTATGCGCCCTTGCTGCGCGCGGTGGCCGCCGGCGGGTACCGCGCCTATCTCGTCGAGATTCCGCGCCGCGCCGCGTTCGGCGGCGCCGACTCCCCCGTGCTCGAAGCGCGCCTTGGACGCGTGGTGTCCGGCGCCGCCTCTCCGGCGCGCTGGGTCGTGGCGGGCCACTCGAAGGGCGGTGTGGTGGCCAGCACCGTCGCATCGCAACAGCGGCCGGGCTTTTCCGGGCTGGTGCTGATTGGCACGTCGCATCCCCGCGATGTGGATCTCAGCCGTCTCACGGTGCCCGTGACCAAGATTGTGGGCACGCACGATGGTTTGGCGAGTCGTGCGGAGGTGGAGACCAATCGCGACAGACTGCCGCTTTCAACACGCTGGGAGTGGATAGAGGGCGGCAATCACTCGCAGTTCGGCTGGTACGGATTTCAGCCGGGAGATCGCTGGCCGCACATCGCTGCCGCCGTCCAGCGGGACCACATGATCCGCCGCGTCCTCGACATGCTGGCCGACGTGGCGGGACATCCTCCGGCGCTGCCGTTATCGTAGAAGGCATGAGCTCGGCCACGCAGGAGTTTCTCGCCGTTCAGTCGGCGCTGATTGGCGAGTACTCGCTGCAGCGGGAGCTGGGGCGCGGCGGCATGGGCGTCGTATATCTCGCACGCGACGTGCAACTCGATCGCGATGTGGCCATCAAGGTGCTGCCACCGGAGCTTGCCGCCAACGCCGTGGCGCGCGAGCGCTTTCTGCGCGAGGCCCGGACCGCCGCCGGCTTGTCGCACCCGCACATCGTGCCCATTCACCGGGTCGGTGAGGCGCAGGGCGTGGTGTTCTTCGTGATGAGCTACATCGCCGGCGAAACGCTCGGCCAGCGCCTGCGCACGCAGGGACCGCTGCCGCCGGGCGATGTGGCACGCGTACTGCGCGAGGTGGCGTGGGCGCTGGCCTACGCGCATGGGCGCGGCATCGTGCATCGCGACATCAAGCCCGACAACATCCTCCTCGAAGCCGGCAGCGGCCGCGCGATGGTGACGGATTTTGGCATTGCCTCCGATATGGAGCGCGCGGCGCTGACACCCGCGCCGCTGACGCCCGCGCCGCTGACGCCCGCGCCGCTGATGGGGACCGCGCACTACATCAGCCCCGAACATGCGGCGGGCGCGGCGCTCGACGGACGCAGTGATCTCTACGCACTGGGCGTGGTTGGCTACCTCGCACTCAGCGGTCGTTATCCGTTTGACGGCGAGACAGTGCCGGCTCTCTTGCTGGCACAGGCCACGCAGTCTGCTCCCAGTCTGCGCACCGTGGCGCCCGGCGTGCCGGCGGCACTCGAGGCGGCCATTGCCCGTTGTCTGGCCCGTGATCCGGCCCAGCGGTATGCCGATGGCGAAGCCCTGGCGGCCGCGTTGGCGCCCGCACCGGAGCCGCGCAGTCAACTCGCACCGGGACTTCGCGCCTGGCTGGCTGCGCGCAACCCGCTGATGCTGCCATACAGCGGGTGGATGGCCGGCTTCAGCGTGCTCACCATGGGCAATCTGGTGGCATGGGTCACGGGCAATCGTCCCGACGGTCCTGCCGACATTGTGCTACTGGCCGGCATTGCGGCGGCGCCGCTGCTGCCCATGCTCGGATATCACATCAATCAGGCGCGTCGGCAATTTCGGGCAGGTCATTCGCTCGCTGATCTGCGTGCGGCCATCGAAGTCGCGCGGCGCGAGCGGGTGGAAGCGGCCGCGCTGTCGCACGCCGACACCGAGTCGCCGGTTCATCGCGTCTTGCGCTACGCCACGTTCGCGTCCGCGTCGTGGCTGGCGGTGACGGCGGCGCTGGTGGTGCAGGGTGTGCTGCACGAGAATCGTTCGCCCATCTGGATGGTGTTGTCGCCGGTCGGAGCCACGCTGCTCACGGTCGCGGTGAGCAACGCGCTCGATGTGCGCTTTGTGTCGCCGCGAGTGCGTGAGTGGGGCATGTCGGGTCTCCGGGATCGGCTTTGGAACAGCCGCCTCGGCGCGTGGCTGTCGCGCAAGCTGGGCGCGCCGTCGCGCTCGCGGGCGGTGGACGCCGGTGGGTTTCGCGCGACGGAAGTGGCGCTGGGTGTAGCCGCGCAGGACCTGTACGAAGCGCTGCCGTCGGCGCAGCGTGAAGCCCTCTCGGACCTGCCGGCCACGCTGGCGGCCCTGGAGGCCGAGGCGGCGGATGCACGCGCTGCCGTGGCGTTGCTCGAAGGTGCCGCGCGTGAGGCGGCTGCGCAGCGGCTGTCCAAGGCGGTGGCGGCGCTCGAAACGCTGCGGCTCGACTTGCTGCGTCTGCATGCCGGCTCCACCGATCTGGCGCCACTTACCACTCTGATCGACGCCGTTCGTCATCTGGGGGATGAAGTGGATCGCCTGGTGGACGCGCGTGCCGATGTCGATCGCTTGCTGCCACCCTGACGACGCGCGATATATCGAGGGTGTCTTTTCAGGAGGCCAACATGATACGAGCTGGTGCACGAGCTGTAGCAGGATGGCGTATGGCGGCGGTTGCTGGCGTGTGTATGAGCGCCGCATGGGGCTGCCGGGACGCGGTTGGACCGACGGCCGTCCAACCCGAGGTGCAGGCGCTGGGTGACACGCTGGTGGGCGAGCGTCGCAGCGCAGGCAACATGGAGTTCCTCGCCTTCGTGGTGCCCGTTCGGGTGCGCAACACCACCGGCGCGACGTTGCGCTTTGACGAGTGTGCCACGGTGGTGGAGCAGCAGCCGACGTCAGGGACCTGGCGGCGTGCCTGGTCGCCGCTTTGCCCCTTCTCGCCACGTGACGTGGACATCGCTCCGGGCGAAACGAAGCTGTTCGTGATGGAAGTGCAGGCCGCGCTGAGCGGACCATCCGCAGCTTCAGGCGACGAGGCGGTAAGGACGGGTGCCGTGCGGGCTCAGGTGGCCCTGACCGGTCCCGCCGGAGCACTCTCTACCACGACGAATGCCGTCGTGCTGCGCGTCCCGGAGTGACGCCACGCACGACTGCGAGGTAAATTTGCAGGACGGCAGGACCGTTGAATTTCCCTGGCCCATGTGGCGTGTTGCGCGGCAAGCGGGACACGCCAATGCGCCGGTGGACGGTATTACCCGAGCAGTGAGGCGCCACATGGACAGCACCCGGATCACGACTTCGACTCGCAGGCATCACTCCGATGTCCTGCCCCGAACGACTGTCTGGGAAATCCATGTCTCGTCCATCCTCCGCGTGGCTCGTTGCCACCGCCGTATCCTGCCATCGGCCTGACGGCACTCCCCTTCTCGCCGACATTCACTTCGCGCTCGACAGCGAGCGCGTAGGCCTCGTCGGACCCAACGGGTCCGGCAAGAGCACACTGTTGGCCGTGTTGAGCGGCGCCCGCCAGCCCGACGCCGGCCAGGTCACGCGCCGCGGTCGAGTGGCCGTGCTTTCGCAGTTGGCCACACCACTGCCGACCACTGCCTTCGGCGCGCCGTTCACCGACGACACGGTCGCGCAGCGTCTGGGCAAGGCCGACGTGCTGGCCGCGCTCGCGCGTTGCGCGGCGGGAGAGGGCTCGGCGGACGATGTGCAGCGCATCGGTACCGAGTGGGGTCTCGCCGAGCGTCTGGACGCCGTACTGCAGTCCTTCGACCTGGGGCACATTCGTCTCGATCGACACTGGTCCAGTCTGAGCGGTGGTGAGGCCACGCGCATGCGTCTGGTGGCGCTGCTGCTCGATGCACCGGACGTGCTCGTGCTCGATGAGCCCACCAATGATCTCGACGCGGCGCATCGGGAAGCCGTGTACACACTGGTGCGCACATGGCCGCGCGCGCTGCTCGTGGCCACGCACGACCGCGAGTTGCTCAATCACGTGGATCGCATCGAGGCGGTGGAGCAGGGCACGCTGCGTCGGTACGGCGGCAACTACGCGCACTATCGTGCGGAGCGTGCGCTGCAGCGCGAGGCGGCCGAACGGGAGTTCAGCAGTGCACTGGCCGCACGGGAGAAAGTGCAGCGCGCCCAGCAGGCCGCCAAGCAGCGACAGGATCGGCGCGATGCCGCCGGACGCCGGGCGCGGGCCCGCGGCGGGCAGGCAAGAATTCTGTTGGGCATGCAGGCGGAACGCAGCGAGGGCACCGGGGCACGTCTGCATGGCATTCGGCAGCGTGAGAACGACGAAGCCGCTGCGCGCGTGCGTGAGGCCCAGCAGCAACTCGAGGAGGCAGTGCCACTGGCGTTTCCCGTGGTCTCGAGCGAACTCGCCGCTGGTACGCTCGTGTTTGCAATGCATGAGGCCACGCTGGGTGTGGGCGAACCCGCCGAGCCGCTGCTTTCCGGGCTGACTTTTGAGCTGCGGGGTCCGGAGCGGGTGGCGGTGCTGGGGCCCAACGGCAGTGGCAAGTCCACCCTGCTGCGCGTGCTGTCCGGTGAGCGCGCGCCCATGCAGGCTCTGCGTGTGCATCGCGGTGTGCCGGTTGAGGAGGTGGTATACCTCGATCAGCACGTGACAGTGCTGTCTCGGCACGGCTCACTGCTGCGTGCCATGCAACACATGGCGGCCATGCGCTGCGGTGCCGGGATGGTGCCGGAAGAGGCGGCGCTGCGTGGGGCACTGGCCCGGTTCGGCTTCCGTCGCGACATGGCGTTTCGCGCGGCGAGCGCGCTGAGTGGCGGGGAACGCATGCGGGCGGCGCTGGCCTGTGTGCTGGGTGTACCGGGTGTGCCCGCCCCACGTCTCCTGCTGCTGGACGAGCCGACCAATCACCTCGATCTCGACAGTTTGGAGGCCTTGGAGTCCGTGCTGCAGCTGTTCGACGGGGCGCTGGTGGTGGCGTCGCATGATGCGCGGTTTCTGGACAACATCGCCGTTCGTCGGCGGGTGCTGTTGCCCGGACGGTGAGGCTTGACAGAAGCCGAACAAACACCGAAGTTCGTTCTCCCCGGTTTCATTCCCCCATCACCGAGGTCCTGTCATGTCCACTCCCGTTGCCGCGCTGTCTCCCGCAGATCTACTCGCTCATTGGCAGGGGCACCGCCGCCTCACGCGCCGCGTCATCGAGGCGTTCCCCGCCGAGTCGCTGCACCAGTTCAGTGTGGGCGGCATGCGTCCATTTGCGACGCTGGCCAGTGAGATGCTGGCCATTGCGGTCCCCATGCTGCGCGAGATCGTGTCGGGTGAGGCGGCCAGCTACTCCGAGGTGGTGCCGGCCAGCAAGGCCGAACTGCTGGCCGCCTGGGATGCTGCCACGGCGGAGCTCGACGCGTGGTTTGCAAAGGTGCCGCCCGACAAGTTCGCCGAGACGATGACGGTGTTTGGGCAGTTCACCGGGCCGGTGTGGAGCCACTTCGCCTACGCCATCGACAACGAAGTGCATCATCGCGCGCAGGGGTACGTGTACCTGCGTGCGCTGGGCATCGAACCGCCGGCGTTCTGGCAGCGGGACTGAGTGCTGGGGTAGGGGCGTCGCGCTACGCTCTTGCCGATGACGGATCCGCGCCCGAGGTTGTGCCGGGTCGCCCACTGGTCGGCAACACATCCCCAAGGTTCGTCCCCACGATTCGGGAATCCCATGGAGCGTGCCGTTCCCATCCTGCCCGTCACGGATCTCCGCATTGCCCGGGCGTTCTACGTCGAGGCCCTTGGCTTCGCGGTGCGCTTCACGCATACCGAGGACGACATCACGGGACTGCTCGGCGTCGAACGCGGCGGGCTGTGTCTCACGCTCGATTGTCCCATGACGGGACACGGGCGTGAGGCCTGCGTGGCACTCGAGGTGCATGACGCGGATGCGCTGTATGTCGAGTGGCAGGCGCAGGTCCCCGTGCTGCGCGCGCCACATGATGAAGCGTGGGGCGCGCGGACATTCGACCTGCTCGATCCGTTCGGGAACACGCTGTTTGTGATCGGTCCACCATCGCAGGCGTGAGCCGCCGCTCCGGTGTCTGATGTCGGTGACGTGACGATCGCTACCGGGCGGTCCCGCCGTCCGCTCTTTCTGTTCATGGGCGCCCTGGGTGTGGCGGCCGTGGTGCTGGGCTTCGGGGGCACGTACTTTCTGGCCGTTGACAGGGGAGAGTTCGCGGGTCCCAGGTGGCTGCATTTGCACGGCGTGTTGGCGATGGGATGGGTCCTCCTGTTTGCACTGCAGCCGTTGCTCGTGCAGCGGAGGCAGCTGCGCTGGCACCGGCGGCTTGGTCAGGCGGCCCTGCCGTTGGCTCTTGCGGTGGCCCTGACGATGATTCCTGCCGGCATGGTGCAGGTTCGGCGGGAGTTGGGCGTGGGTCTGGGTGAGACGGCCATTTCCGCCATCCTGGGTGTGCTGACGTCAGGGGTGCTGTTCGTGGCGCTTGTTGCGGCGGGGTATCGCTCTCGCCGAACGCCGGACGCGCACGCACGATGGATGCTGCTGGCCACGATCGTCGTGTTGTGGCCGGCATGGTTTCGGTTTCGTCACTTTCTGCCGTGGATTCCGAGACCGGAGATCTGGTTGGCGCTCGTGTTGTCCGACATCTGGATCGTGGTGGCCATGGTTCATGACCGCGTAGTTCGTGGGGCGGTGCATCCCGTGCTTCGCTGGGGTGGCCTCGTGGTCATCCTGTGGCAAGTCGCCGAGGTGCTATCGTTTGATCGACCGTGGTGGCGCGTGATGGCGCGGAGTATATGGCGGGTGCTGGGGCCGTGAATCTCGTGGGTCTTGCCCGGTCGTGGACGCGCATCCTGGTTCCTGCATCCACCGTCGGAACGCGCTGAACATCGCCATGGCATCACGGTAGATTCCCCCCGATCACCGCCGCGGCGTGCAACGCGCGTCGGTCCCCGTTCGACTGGCAGACCCTCCGGAGCCCGATGTCGCAGGAAACGGTCGTATATCTCGTCAACCTGATCATCGGTCTCATACTGGCTGGTGTCATGAGCCAGTACTGGCGACTCGAGGCCGCGGGCATGTCACTGCGGCCCTGGATTGTTGCCGCGTGGGTGCTGACGGCGGCCGATCTCATGTTCGTGTTGCGGGCCGGACTGCCGCCCGACGTGGTGCCGCGCATGCTGCCCACGCTCATGGTGACCTCCGGTCATGTCGCGCTGCTTGTGGCGGCGGTGCGCAGCACCGAACGCGACTTGCCGCTGCGATGGGCGGCCGCCCTGGTCGCGGCGCATCTCGCGCTGCTGCTGCTGGTGCGCACGGTGCCCGCCCTGAACGGCTGGCGCACTGTGTCAAACGGCGTGTTCTGGGGGGGGCTGTCGCTCATCGCTGCGGCCACACTGTGGCGCGGTCCGGAGCGCTTGCGTGTGGTCATGCGCTTTCCGGCCGTGGTGCTGGCCCTGCAGGGAGGCTTTCACGCGGTGCGTTCGGCGCTGGCCACACAGGCGGCTGTCGGCGCCGACGAGGGAAGTCGCGCCGTGGTGCAGATTCTGGGTGACGTCGAAGTCAGTCTCTTCATGGTCGCCCTGTTTGTCGGCGTACTCGTCGCGTATCTGCGCCAGAGCAATACCGAACTACGGCTCGCCCTCGAGAACGTGCACCAGCTTTCGTCCATGCTTCCGCTCTGCTCCTGGTGCAACAAGGTGCGTGACGACGATGGCTACTGGCGACGCATCGAGGAGTATCTCTCGGAGCACAAGGTGAGTGTGACGCACGCACTCTGCGAGTCCTGCGCCACCAAGCACTTCGACCGGGCGTGACCCCGCGGGCGGCATCAGGCGTGACGGCACGCACCACCGTGCGCGGCCTCACCCGCTGGGTCGCGCTGCTGCGTGGCATCAACGTTGGCGGGAACAACATCATTCCCATGGCCGATTTGCGAGCCTGCGTCAGCGCCCTGGGATACACCCGCGTGGCGACCTACATCCAGAGCGGCAACGTGCTCTTTGATGCGCCGGGCCGTCATGCCACCGTGGTGAAGACGCTGGAGAAGGCGCTCAGCACCTCGTTCAACTATCAGGCCAAACTGGTGCTGCGTTCAGCCGCTGAAATGCAGGAGGTGCTCGATGACGCGCCGCAAGGATTCGGCAGTGATCGCACACAGTTCAAGTACGACGTGCTCTTTGCGCGACCTGGTGTGGATGTCGGCGCCGTACTTGCCGAGGTGCCCGTTCATCCCGAGGTGGATGTCGCCATGGCCGGGCGTCATGCACTGTACTACCGGCGGTTGATCGCACGCGAAAGCAGCAGCCGCCTGAGTCGACTGGTACAGATGCCGGTGTACAAGGAGCTGACCGCGCGCAACTGGAACACCACGCTGCGTCTTGTGCAGATGGCCAACGAGGGCATCGCAACCTGAAGCGCCCGGCTACCTGCCAGGTGTCGTGGCCGACTGACGACGCGCTTGCCATTTGGCCGCCTCGTCCGGACGTCCCCACGCGGTGTACAACATCCCGAGTCGCCGCCACACGTCCTGCACCGGTTCGATATCCGGCGAAAGCTCGGCACTCAACTGACGCTCCGCCGGCAACAACAGGTCTTCGGCTTCCCGGAACCTGCCGCCCAGAATCAGCGTCTCGCCGAGCGCGCTGCGGGTGGATGCGAGAATCCAATGCCCCGGCGGCAATGCGGCGGTGCGCACACGCAGCGCCTGTCGCACCCATTGCTCACCTGCAGCAGCCGAGTCGAGATGGGACAATGCCAATCCGAGGTGCATCATGGCCGCGCCCACGGCGACGTGTGTGTCCTCGAGCGATTTGCCACGAAGCGACAACACGCGTCGGGTCCAGCGTGTGGACTCGCGATACTGTGCGCGCCGCCTCAAGTGATCACCGTAGTTGAGCATCGACATGGCGAGCAGCGGATGATCAGGACCAAGCAATTGCTCACGCAGGCGAATGACTTCGCGGTACGTGGCACCGGCTGAGTCCAGTTGTCCGAGGCGCTCGAGCAGACCGGCCCGTACGGCCAGGATGGGCAGGAGACTGCTGCCATTGGCGGCGCCGGCTCGCTGTGCCAGGCGCATGGCTCTTTGGAGCAGGGTGTCGGCCGCCTGGTGATTACCCAGATCGCTTTCCACGACGGCGAGCGACACCCAGGTGGGGATTGCCGCCTCTGCATCATCCGGGAAGAAATACCGGTGCATCTCCAGCGACTGGTAGAACAGCGGTCTGGCTTCGGCATTGCGACCCAGACGCGCCAGGGTTTGTGCGCGCGTATCAAGCAGCGTGGCGCGATCGATCGGTGTCACGTCACGACGACGGCGTTGCAGACTGTCTACCTGATGCAGCACGGAGTCGGCGGACTGGTAGTTGCCTTCTTCCCAGCGCGCGATGCCCAGATCAAGGAGCACGCGTTCGGCGCGCGGGTCCCCCCGGGGGGCGACCAGCTGCCATGCTGCGAGACTGCGGCGATACTGCGAGTCGGCCGTGGCATACTCGCCAAGCGACACATACGTACCGCCAATGATGTGGCGGAGCTCGGCTTCAAGCGCAGGCGACGCGGGTGTGCGGTCCAGACGCGCGGCCGCCGAGTCGAGGACGTCACGCACACGTGCGTCGGGGCCAAGTTGCCCGGGCTTGGCGGCGCCAAGCATCTCCGTGAGAAACGTCTGAACTTCAGTGGCGCGCGCGCCCGCGGCACCGGCGCGTCGCGCCTGCTGCAGGGCCGCCGCCGTACCACCCACGAGCGAAACCACGGTCACCACGGCCGCCGCCGTTTCCACGCGACGACGGCGGACAAACTTGCCAACTCGGTAGCGCACGCTGTCCGCCTGTGCGCGCACCGGGCGGCCGGCGAGGTGCCGCGTCACATCGTCCATCAGTGCGTCAACCGTGGCATATCGGCGATCCGGTTCCTTGCGGAGCGCCATGGCCACGATGGCGTCGATGTCGCCCTGCACGGTACGTCGCGTGCGGTCGAATGAGCGTGAGCCGAGCGTCTGCGCACGGGCGTCAGTGAGCACCGTACTCAGTCGGGGCGCCGGCGTGCTTTCGACCGCGCGCTCCATGGCGGCCAATAACAATCCCTGAAGCGAGAGCGGACGACTGCCGGCAATGAGTTCGAACAGAAGCACGCCCAGGGCATAGATGTCGGCAGCCGTTCCAACCGGCTCGCCGCGTATCTGCTCGGGAGCGGCGTATTCCGGCGTGAAGACCCGTGCACCCATTGCGGTGTGTGGGGCATCCGATTCGGTGGCGTCGTCGCTGGCGTGCAGCAGACGTGCGATGCCGAAGTCGAGCAGCTTTACCGCCCCGTCATCGGTGACCAGGATATTGCCGGGTTTGAGATCCCGATGCACGATGAGCCGCCGGTGCGCGGCCCGCACGGCATCGCACACTTCGAGGAACAACCGCAAGCGGGTGTCCAGATCGACCTTCCGGTTGTCGCACCACAGCGTGATCGGGGCGCCGTCGATGTACTCCATGACGAAGTACGGCTGCCCATCCGGTGTGACGCCGCCGTCGAGCAACGCTGCAATGCGGGGGTGCTGCAGCGTGGCAAGAATCTGACGCTCGGTGCGGAAGCGCCGCGCCGCCGCATCGCCATCAGCGATGCGGCGGAGAAACTTGATGGCAACACGCTGACGATACTGATCATCAGCGCGTACGCCTTCGTGCACGGTGCCCATGCCACCCACGCCGATGCGTCGACCGACCGCCCAGGGCCCAAGGCGCAGACCCTCCTGGTTGGGCGACGACATGGTCGAACCCAACCCAGCCGAATCGAACGACGCATCGCTGTCGTGCAGCGCCAGCAGAGCCTGCAACTCGTCGGCCATGGCCTGATCGCGACTCGACACATCCGACAGGAAGGCGTCGCGCGACTCGGCCGTGACCTGAACGGCCTGATGGAACAGGGCCTCGAGCTCCGCCACCCGCGTCGGTGACAGAGTGTGGTGGCGTGGGTTGGTGCTCATGTCCCTACGCTACTTTCTCACCGGCCGCGCGGTAAGACGGGCACCAGCCGGTGCCGTGGCCCCGAACTCGAAGGCCCCGCTGTCACAGGCCCCCACGCGGGCGAAGCCGCGCTGGTCCATGGATGGGCACGCACTCGCGACGCCGGCGTTGATGGCGGCGCTGCCCTCCAGCAGTGCGTGGGTCAGCACACCGCCGCCGTTGTTGGCCAGACTCGCACTGACGCCCACGCTTGTGTTGCGCCGATCGCTGGCCTGCGTGAACGTGCTGCAGGTGGTGTCGCCGTTCACGTTGCCACCAGCCGAGGTAATGGTGCTGCTGCCGCCGCGACCACAGTCTCCGGCGTTCTGGCCACTGCGATTGTTGCTGAGTACGAGGTTGGTCACGGTCATGGCGCCGGCGTTGTTGGTGGCGATCCCGGCACCGTAGTCGGTGGCGCTGTTGCCCACGAACGTGCTGTTGATGATGGAGGTCGCACCGGTGGCCGCCACGCCGCCGCCGGTCAGGGCGGAGTTCCCCGAGAAGGTGCTGTTGCGAATGACGGTGTTGGCCAGCGAAGCAGAGAACACGCCACCACCGATGGCCGCCGGTGCGCTGTTGCCCACGAAGGTGCTGTTCTCGATCGTGGTGTTCACACCGGCGGTGACCCCGCCGCCGCTTGCGCCGGTGGCCGTGTTGCCGCGCAGCAGCACACCGCGCAGCGTGGCCGGTGCTCCAGGGGCCACCAATTGCAGACCGCCACCCTGCGTGGCCGCCGTGTTCTCGATGAACTCTGTGCCCGTAACCGTCAGTGCCGTCTGCCCCGCCTTCCACAGACCGCCACCAACGGCCGTGGCTTCATTGCGCTGCACGCGGCCACCCTCGACCACGATGGTAATGGGGCCGTTGAAGCCATATGCCCCGCCGTTGAGGCCGCGGTTCTCCTCAGCCACGATGTTGCGCAGCGTGACCGTGCCGCCGGTGAGGCCCAGCAGCGC
>VFQQ010003913.1_pt1 | contig 13806 bp, 12 predicted proteins | sample 3512341 | NCBI WGS metagenome assembly VFQQ01 (sample SAMN10412373, study PRJNA504923) | tailings metagenome | isolation source: Relicate 2 Philex TSF1 revegetated site | place: Philippines: Tuba, Benguet | collected 2017-08-29 | reverse complement strand
CGGCCCACTTGTTGCAGACCTTCTTGGCCGGGCAGCCCATGTTGATGTCGATGATCTGTGCGCCGCGGTCGATGTTGTAGCGCGCGGCGTCGGCCATCATGGCCGCGTCGGTGCCGGCAATCTGCACCGCGATCGGCGCCGCCTCGCCTTCGTGGTTGGCGCGGCGCGAGGTCTTGAGGCTGTCCCACAGTTCACGCCGGCTGGTCACCATCTCGCTCACCGCGTAGCCCGCACCCAGCCGCTTGCACAGCTTGCGGAACGGCCGGTCCGTCACCCCCGCCATCGGCGCGACGAAAAGGGCATTGGGCAGGCTGAAGGGCCCGATCTGCATGGCGATGGGAGAATGCGTTGGGTCTTGTGTGCACCGCGAACCGGACGGCCGGGCGCGAAGGGAGCGGATTGTACCTGCCTGTTTTTTCAGCAGCCGAGCGCCCGACAGAACGCACCGGCCTGCCCACATTCCCCATGCCCGACTGGTTCTCCGTCTTCGCCCAATGGCTTGCCCTGCCCGAGGTGGGGCTGAGCACGGTCTTCGTGGTCGCCTTCGTCTCGGCCACGCTGCTGCCCATGGGTTCGGAGCCCGCGGTGTTCGGCTTGGTCAAACTCAACCCCGAGCTGTTCTGGCCCGCCATCCTGGTGGCCACCGCGGGCAACACGCTGGGCGGCGCGGTGAGCTGGCTCATGGGCCTGGGCACGCACAAGGCGGTGGACCGCGCACGCGGCAGCGCCACCGAGTTGCGCGCCTTGCGCTGGCTGGAGCGCTTCGGCCCCAAGGCCTGCCTGCTGAGCTGGCTGCCGGTGGTGGGCGACCCGCTGTGTGCGGTGGCCGGTTGGCTGCGCTTTCCCTTCTGGCCTTGTCTGGCCTACATGGCCATCGGCAAGTTCGCCCGTTACCTCACCATGACGGCGGCGCTGTTGTGGGCCTTTCCCGGGGTCTTGAAACCATGAGCCAACCCGCTCTGCCGCGCGCCCTGTGGGCGCTGATGGTCGGCAACTTCGTCATCGGCACCGGCGTGATGGCGGTGCCCGGCACGCTCAACGACATCGCGCAGTCGCTGAACGTGTCCATCCCCCAGGCGGGCCAGCTCATCACCGCGGCCGCCATCCTCATGGGCGTGGGTGCGCCACTGTTCGCCACGCTCGTGGCCGGCTGGGACCGGCGCCGCCTGCTGGCCTGGTCGCTGGTCTGGTACGGGCTGCTGCACGTGGCCTGCGCGCTGGCCCCCAACTACGGCCTGCTGCTGCCCCTGCGCGTGCTGGCGGTCATCTCACCCGCCGTGTTCACGCCACAGGCCGCGGCCAGCGTGGGCCTGCTGGTGCCCGACCACCAGCGCGGGCGCGCCATCACCTTCGTCTTTCTGGGCTGGTCGGTGGCGTCTGTAATGGGCATGCCGCTGGCGGCCTGGATCGGTGGCGAGGCCGGCTGGCGCTGGGCCTTCGGCCTGGTGGCGCTGATGTCGCTGGCCAGCGGCGCCTGGGTCTGGCGCGAGATGCCCGACGGCATCCGGCCCGCGGCGCTGTCGCGCGACGGCTGGGGCCGCACCCTGGGCTCGGCCACGCTGATGATGACCGTGGGCGTCACGCTGCTGTTCGCCTTCGGCCAGTTCACGCTGTTCTCTTACTTCGCGCCCTACTTCGCGCAGACCCTGGGCCTGGGCGGCGCCGGGCTGTCGCTGCTGTTCCTGTGGTTCGGCGCCTTCGGGCTGCTGGGCAACGTGGCGGTCACGCGCCGCATCGACCTCATGGGCGCGCCGCGCGCGGTGCTCATCACGATGACGCTGATCGCGCTCAGCCTGCTGCTGTGGCCGCTGGGGCGTGGCAACTGGTGGCTGCAGGCGCTGGTGATCGTGCCGTGGGCGTTGGGCTGCTTTGCCGCCAATTCGGCCCAACAGGCGCGGCTGGTGCAGCTGTCACCGGTGCTCGCGCCGGCCACGGTCGCGCTCAACACCTCGGCCATGTACGGCGGGCAGGCGCTGGGCGCGGCGCTGGGCGGGTTGATGATTGCCCAGGGCCGCATGCTGCAGCTGCACTGGGTGGGGCTGGTGGTGATGGCCTCGGCGATCGGCCTGAGCGTCTGGGTGGCCGCGCGTCAGAAGCGCTCGGCGGCACTGGCGTAGCGCCAGCGGCCGGGCGGCAGGTCGCCCAGGCCCACGCGGCCGATTCGCTGGCGGCGTGCCGCCGCCACGGGCACCGGCACGCGCTCGAGCAGCGCGCCCAGCTGCCCGGGCCGCGGCCCTTTGATCACCAGGCGCAAGCGGCGCTCGCTCTGCCAGCTGGCGCGCGCCGCGGGCTGCTGCTCGCGCTGCAGGTACACCGGCCGGGCCAGGGCCGCGAGCACGGCCGCGCGGTCGGGCACCTCCCCTTCCACGTCGATCAGCCACTCATGTTCCAGGGGCTGTTGCGCATCGGCCAGCCGGCGCACCACACCGGCGTGCTGGGTGAAGGCCATCAAGCCGCTGGCCAGCTCACCCAGCGGCGCCAGCACGGCCAGGTGGCGCCGGTGCACGCCCAGCGGGCGCAGGCGCGAGGCATCGCCCGCGTGGCGCTGCGCCAGCGGCAGCCATTGCGCCACCCAGGCATCGGGCAGCTCGGGTTCTTCGGGCACGACCAGACCCTCGGGCTTGTGCCAGATCAGGGTGACGGGCGCGATGGGCTCGGGCCGGGCCTTGGGGTCGATCTCGACCCGTTGCTCGGTCCGCACGCGCGCCTGCGGTTCTTCCACCGTCTCGCCATCGACGCGGACCCAGCCACCGACGATGAGCAGCTCGGCCTGCTGGCGCGAGCAGCCCTGCTGCGCGGCCACGCGCTTGGCCAGGCGCAGGGCGTCGTCCATCAGCCGCTGAACAGGAAGTTCATCACGTCGCCGTCCTGCACGACGTATTCCTTGCCTTCGGCGCGCATCTTGCCGGCCTCTTTCGCGCCCTGCTCGCCCTGGTGCGCGATGTAGTCGTCGAAGGCGATGGTCTGGGCCCGGATGTAGCCCTTCTCGAAGTCGGTGTGGATGACGCCTGCGGCCTGCGGGCCGGTGTCGCCCTTGTGGATGGTCCAGGCGCGCACTTCCTTCTCGCCGGCGGTGAAGTACGTCTGCAGGCCCAGCAGGCCGTAGGCGGCGCGGATCAGGCGGTTCAGGCCGGGCTCGTCCTGGCCCAGCTCCTTCAGGAATTCGAGCCGGTCGGCGTCGTCCATCTCGGACAGCTCGGCCTCGATCTTGGCGCAGATGGCCACCACGGGCGCGTTCTGCTTCGCCGCGAATTCCTTCAGGCGGTCCAGCAGCGGGTTGTTCTCGAAGCCGTCTTCGGACACGTTGGCCACAAACATCGCGGGCTTGGCCGTGATCAGAAAGAACTGCTTGAGCTGGGCCAGCTCTTCCTTGCTGAAGTCGATGGTGCGCACCGGCTGGGTGTCGTTCAGTGCGGTCTGGCATTTCTCCAGAATCGCGACCTGCTTGATCGATTCCTTGTCGCCCGAGCGCGCGGTCTTGGTCACGCGGTGCAGGGCCTTCTCCACCGAGGCCAGATCGGCCAGGCAGAGCTCGGTCTGGATGACCTCGATGTCGGCGATCGGGTCGACCTTGTTGGCCACGTGGATCACGTTCGGGTCTTCGAAGCAGCGCACCACGTTGACGATGGCGTCGGTCTCGCGGATGTGCGCGAGGAACTTGTTGCCCAGGCCTTCGCCGGTGCTCGCACCCGCCACAAGGCCCGCGATGTCGACGAACTCGACGATGGCCGGCACCACGCGCTGCGGGTTCACGATGGCCGCCAGTTGTGCCAGCCGCGGGTCGGGCACCTCCACCACACCGGTGTTGGGCTCAATGGTGCAGAAGGGGTAGTTCTCGGCCGCGATACCGGCCTTGGTGAGGGCGTTGAACAGGGTGGACTTGCCCACATTGGGCAGGCCCACGATGCCGCATTTCAAGCTCATGGGGAAACCTCGTGACGAACCCGGCAGTGTAGCCGAGGGGGTATTTCCGGCCGGCCTGGCGCGTTCGTTCAAGACAGCGGCGCGCCCGCCGCGCAGCATGGGAACTCCCAACCGGAGACCCCCATGGAACTCAGCGTGAACGAGCGGCGCCTTCCCATCGCGCCCGACTGGCAGGACGAGCGCCTGCTGTGGGTGCTGCGCGAGCACCTCGGCTTGGTCGGCACCAAACACGGCTGCGGCGTCGGCCAGTGCGGCGCCTGCACCGTGCTGGTCGACGGCGTGGCCCAGCGCAGTTGCCTGCTGCCCGCGCGGGCGGTGGTGGGGCAGCGCATCACCACGGTGGAAGGCCTGGCCGGCGCCGACGGTGCGCTGCACCCGGTGCAGCAGGCCTGGCTCGACCAGCGCGTGCCGCAATGCGGCTACTGCCAGGCCGGGCAGATCGTGAGCGCGGTGGCGCTGCTGCGCGAACACCCGCGGCCCGGCGATGCGCAGATCGACGCCGCACTGGCCGGGCACCTGTGCCGCTGCGGCACGCAGCAGCGCGTGCGCGCGGCCGTGCACGCCGCGGCCGCCAGCGGGGCCGTGCGATGAAGCGCCGCACCTTGCTGCAGGGCGGCGCGGGCCTGGCCGTGGCCTTCGGGCTCGGCGGCTGCGCGCTGCCGGTGTTCCCCAAGCGCCCCGCCAGCGGCTATGCCGATGCGCTGGGCTGGATCCGCCACCACGACGGGCGCTACACGCTCGCGCTGCCGCGCATCGAGATGGGCCAGCAGATCGCCACCGCACTCAAGCAGGTGGCCTGCACCGAGCTCGGTGTGCCCTGGGACGCGGTGGCGCTGGCGCTGCCCGACACCGGTGTAATGGCGCGCGTGCGCGCCACCGTGGGCAGCGAATCGGTGCGCGACTTCGCGCTGCCGCTGGCGCAGGCCTGCGCCACCCTGCGCGAGGCGCTGGCGCGTGGCGACACCGCCGGCTGGCGCAACGCGGAGCCGGTGCCCGCCAGCGCGCTGCGCGCCTTCCGCCGCGACGCCGTGCGCTCCACGCCGCCGCTGGTGCACGGGCGCGAGATCGTGACCGGCGCGGCGCTCTACGTGGCCGACGTGCGACCGCCCGGTGGGCTGTACGGCCGCGTGCTGCGCGCCCCCACCTCGCCCGAACTGCCCTCGCGCCCCGCCACCTGGAACGAAGCCGCCGCACGCGCCGTGCCCGGCTTCGTGGCGCTGGTGCGCGACGCGCGCCTGCGCCAGGCCAGCGCCGACGGCCTGGGCATCGTGGCGCGCACACCCGGCGCACTCGACCGGATCGCGACCGCGCTCGCGTTGCAGTGGCACACCGAGGGCGGTGGCGACGACGCGAGCATGGCGGTGCAGATCGACGTCGACGCGCTCCGCGAAAGCGCACGCCTGCCGAACGAGGTGCTGCAGCGCGGCCGGCTCGGCGATGCGGCACCCTGGGACGTGGACCTGCGCATCGACATCCCGCTCGCTGCGCACGCCGCCATCGAGCCGCGCGCCGCAGTGGCCGCGCTCGACGCCAGCGGCGTGCTGGAGCTCTGGGTCGGCTCACAGGACGCGTACTACCAGCGCGACGTGGTCTGCAAGGCCCTGGGGCGCAGCGAGGACCGCGTGCGCGTGCACCCCTGCCGCGTGGGCGGCGCCTTCGGTGGCAAGACGATCTGCACCGTGGAACTCGAAGCCGCGCTGCTGTGCGAGGCCGTGGGCGCGCCGGTGAAGGTGCAGTGGACGCGCGCGCAGGAGTTCCGCCAGGGCTTTCACCGCCCGCCGTCGAGCCACCGCCTGCGCGCGCGGCTGCGCAACGGGCAGCTGCACGACTGGCAGCACCATTTCGCCAGCAGCCACATCCTGTTCACCGCGGCCGGTGTACCGGCCTGGCTGCAGCGCATCACCGACGTGGTGGCCGGCGATCCGGGCGTGGCGCGTGGCGCCGCGCCGCCCTACCGCGTGCCCCACGCCGACGTGCGTTTCGCGCTCGCGCGCCTGCCGGTGTTCACCGGCCCCTGGCGTGGACTGGGCGCCGGCCCCAACGGCCTGGCCATCGAGTCGGCGATCGACGAGTGCGCGCGCGCCGCGGGCGCCGACCCGGTGGCGTTTCGCCTCGCGCACCTGGAAGACCCTCGGCTGGCGCGCGTGCTGCGCGCGGCGGTGCAGGCCGCCCCGCCATCAACCACATCGACCACCGGCACGCGCACCGGCCGCGGCGTGGCTTGCGGAACCTACAAGCAGCACAGCCACGCCGCCGTGCTGGCCGACGTGGCGGTGGCCGCCGACGGCCAGGTGCGGGTGATGCGACTGACCTGCGCGCACGACTGCGGCCACGTGATCGACGCCGACACGGTGCGCGCGCAGTGCGAGGGCAACCTGGTCTGGGGCCTGGGCATGGCGCTGGGCGATGCGCTCTCGCTGCGCGACGGCGCGGTGGTGAGCGACAGCTTCGCGGCGGCGCCGATCCCGCGCATCGACGCGGTACCGCCGATGCAGATACTGCTGGTCGACGAAGTCGAGGCGCCCGGCGGCGCGGGCGAGACCGTCATCGTGGCCGCCGCGGCCGCCATCGCCAACGCGGTGCGCGCGGCCACCGGGCGGCGCCCGACGCGCTTTCCGCTCGCCGCGGCCGACTTCGCGCAGACTTGAGGCCATGGACGATTTCGCCTCGGCCGCGATGATGCGCATCGTGCGCGCCGGCCTGCAGCGCCAGGGCCTGGCAGCGCCGCCGTTGCCGCCCGCGCAGCGCGGCCGGGTGGCCCTGCCCGACAAGCGCGCGCAGTTGCAGGCGCTGTGGCAGGCCCACGGGCCGGGTGTGATCGCGCGCCTGGGCGAGGCGGTACACGGACTGCAAGACGACCCGATGCTCACCGCCTTTTCGCCCGCCGACGGCCCCTTCGACCTGCTGCAGCGCTGGCAGCGGCTGGAGCGCTTCGTGCATTCGCGCCACCGCGTGCAGGTGCAGGCCACCGGGCCGCAAGGCCTGCGCTGGCAGCACGTGTCGCTGCGCCGGGCGGCGCCGCCCGACGCCGCCGAGGACCTGCTGGTGGCGGGCCTGCTGCTCGCACTGGCGCAGCGCGTCGGCGTGCAGGGCCTGCGCGCGCGGCCGGTGGGCACGCGGCACTGGCTGTTTGATGGCGGCTGGGGCGCCCGGCCCTGGCCCGCGGCCCTGCACACCTGGGAATGGCAATGGGACGCCGGCCAGGCCACGCCGCCGGCCACCCCCGCCACCACCACCACGCCGCTGGTGCTGTTGCAGGCCGACCCGTCGCGCGGCTGGACGCTGCCGCGCCTGGCGCAGGCGCTGTGCACCGCACAGCGCACCCTGCAACGCCAGCTGGCCCGCGAGGGCCACAGCTTCAGCCGCCTGCTGGCGCAGGCCCGGCTCAACCACGCGGCGCACCGCCTGACCGACAGCGACGCGCCGCTGGCCGAGGTGGGTTACCTGAGCGGCTACGCCGACCAGCCGCATTTCACGCGCCAGTTCCATGCCCACACCGGGCTCACGCCGGCGCAGTTCCGCGCCCAGTTCCGCGCGCCGGGGCTCAGTCGAAGCGCCAGTCGCCGCTGACGCGCTGGCCCACGCGCAGCACCTGGCCGTCGCCTTCGAGCACGATGGCGTTCATGCCGAAGGTGAGCCCGCCGTTGACGCGCGGATCGGCGCGGTAGGTGCGCAGCGTGTCGTTCACCGCGGTGCCGGTCTCGGCGGTGTCGGGGTTCACGTCGGGAATCGGGCAGCGCGCGCAGGGCTTCACCGGCTCGATGACGGCGCTGCCGCCGCCGGTATCGATGCGCAGCGCGCCCACGCGGTCCTCGTCGTGCGCCTGCACGCCACCCAGCACGATGTTCGGGCGCACCCGGCGCTGGTCGACCTTTGCATGCCCGCCCGCGACGAGGCGTTCGTTGAGTTCGTCGAGCGAGGCGGTGCTGGTCACCAGCAGTGCAAAGCCATCGGCAAACTGGGTGCCGGCCTCGCGCCCACCGGTCCACTTCGGGTCGCTCGGGCGCTTCACCTCGGGGTCGAAACGGGCCAGGCGCAATTGCTTCAGCGAAGCCGGCGCATCGGCACCCAGGAAATCGCTGAACCACTGCGCAGCAAGGTCGCCCATGTCCCAGGCATCGACCTCGTCATCCCACACACGCACCCGGGCGGGGCCTTCCACCGCGTCGAGCTGCAGGTGCAGCGCCAGCATGCCCGGCGCGCGCAGCACAAGCTGGCCCATCTTGAAGCTCGGCTGGATCAGCGCCATGCGCGGCAGCTCGCGCTGACTCACGAACTCGCCTTGCGCGTCCACCACCATCCACGCGCGGTCGTAGAGCAGGCCGGTGTCGGTGAGCTCGGCTTCGTCGAGCCGCACGCCGGCGCAGGACTTCACGGGGTAGACCCAGAGTTGTTCGATGGTGGCTTGAACGTCGGCGGCGTCGGTCATGGCGGTCGGGGCATCGGGGTGGCGCGAAAGCGCCGGATTGTGCCCGCTCCTAGAATGCCGCCATGTCTTCCAACGCCTCTGCACGACGCGCCGACGTGGTCATTCGCGGCGCGGGCGTGGTCGGCCAGGCCCTGGCCCTGCTGCTCGCACAGGACCGCCTGCGCGTGGCCTTGCTGGCTGGCGCCGGCGCTTCCCGCGCCGACGACGTTCGTGCCTACGCCCTCAACACCGCCTCGCGCGACCTGCTGCGCGCCCTGCGTGCCTGGCCCGACGACGTGCCCGGTGCCGTGACCCCCGTGCGCGGCATGCAGGTGCACGGCGATGCCGACGGCATGCTGCGCTTCGACGCCACCGAACTCGGCGCCGAGGCCCTCACCTGGATCGTCGACGTGCCCGCGCTCGAGCGCCGCCTGGGCGAGGCCATCGGCTTCGCCGCCGGCGTCGAACGCGCGAGCGAAGCGCCCGCCACGCGCCTCACCGTGGTCTGCGAGGGCCGCCACAGCGCCACCCGCGAGGCCCTGGGCATCGAGCACGAGGTGCGCCCCTACCCGCACAAGGCCGTCGCGGCACGCTTGCGCGCGACGCAGCCGCACGGCGGCATCGCGCGGCAGTGGTTTGCCGACGGCGAGGTGCTCGCGCTGCTGCCGCTGGGTGGCGAGGGCGGGCACGAACTCGCGCTGGTGTGGTCGCTGCCGACCGACAAGGCGGACGACTGGCTGCGTGCGGAGCCCGCCGCCTTTGCCCAGGCCGTGCAGGCACGCTGCCAGCAGGCACTGGGTGATCTGCACCTGCTGGGCGCGCCTCAGGCCTGGCCGTTGCAGCTGTCGCGCGCGCGACGCTGGATCGCCCCCGGGCCCGAAGGCACCGTGGTGCTGGCGGGCGACGCCGCCCATGCGGTGCACCCGCTGGCAGGCCAGGGCCTCAACCTCGGCCTGGCCGACGCCGCCGAGCTGGCTCGAGTGCTGCACGCCCGCGAATACTGGCGTGAACTCGACGACCCGAAACTGCTCAGACGCTACGAACGGGCCCGTGCGGCCGACGTGCAGGCCATGGCCTGGGTGACGGACGGCCTGTTCTCGCTGTTCGGCCTGGCCGATACCCGTGTGCAGATGCTGCGCAACCGGGGCCTGTCGGGCTTTGACCGCAGCGGCCCCGTGAAACGCTGGTTTGCCCGCCAGGCCATGGGCCTGTCACTCTGACCCTCTCTCTCCAGACACCACACACGGCTCGCCCGATGAAAACCCTCAAGACCCTGCTGCTCGGCCTGCTCGCCGGCCTGACGCTGGCCGCCAGCGCCCAGGAAGCCGTCATCCGCAAGAACCTCGCCGAGCGCTTGCCCGACATGCCCGCGATCGAAGAGATCAGCAAGACCCCTTTCCCGGGCGTATGGGAAGTGCGTGTGAGCGGCAACCGACTGCTCTACACCGACGACAGCGGCAGCTTCGTCATGCTGGGATCGATCATCGACACCAAAACACGCACCAACGTCACCGAGGCGCGGCTGGAAAAGCTCAATGCCGTCGCCTTCAAGGACTTGCCCTTCAAAGACGCCTTCAAGCTCGTCAAAGGCAAGGGCACGCGCCAGGTGGCGGTGTTCGAAGACCCGAACTGCGGCTACTGCAAGAAGCTGCACCATGAACTCACCAAGGTCGACGACGTGACGGTGCATGTGTTCCTGATCCCCGTGCTCGGCCCCGATTCGGCCGACAAGGCGCGCCGCATCTGGTGTGCCAAAGACCGCGCGAAAACCTACACCAGCTGGATGATCAACCAGGAGCCGCCCGAGCAGGCCCGCTGCGACACCACCGCCATCGAGCGCAACAGCCAGCTTGCCTCGAGGCACGGCATCAACGGCACGCCCACGCTGATCTTCGTGAACGACACGCGCGTGCCCGGCTACATCCCCGCCGACCGGCTGGAGACGATGCTCAAGGAAGCCAAGGCGCGATGAGCGCGCCGCGCCGCAAGGCGACCGCCCCCGTGCGCTACCGCGTCGAGGCGCTCGACGTCCACGCCCACCTGTTCGCCGTCACGCTCGCGGTGGCCGCGCCCGCGCGGGCCCAGCGCTTCGCGCTGCCGGTGTGGATTCCGGGCAGCTACCTGGTGCGCGAGTTCTCGCAGCACCTGCAGCACCTGCAGGCGCGCCAGGGTGGCCAGCCTGTGGCCCTGAAGCAGCTCGACAAACACCGCTGGCAGGCCGACTGCGCCGCTGGCGAGGCACTGGAGCTGCGCTACGAGATCTATGCCTTCGACGCCTCGGTGCGCACCGCCTGGCTCGATGCCACGCGCGGCTTCTTCAACGCCACCAGCACCTGCCTGCGCGTGCTCGGCCAGGAAGACGCGCCGCACACGCTGGAGATTGCGCGCGGCAACGCCCCGGCCGACTGGTCCGTGGCCACGGGCCTGGAGCCACAGCGCGTGGACGAACAGGGCTGGGGCACCCACCGCGCGGCCCACTACGACGAGCTCGCCGACTGCCCGGTCACCCTCGGCCGCTTCTTCAGCGCCGAATTCACCGCCGGCGGTGTGCCCCACCGCTTCGTGGTCACCGGCCTCGGTGGCTGGGTCGACACCGAACGCCTGATCGAGGACACGCGGCGCATCTGCGAAACGCAGATCGCCTTCTGGCACAGCGACGGCGCACCGCCTTTCGACCGCTACGTGTTCATGCTGCACGCCAGCGGCGACGGCTACGGCGGCCTCGAACACCGCAACAGCACCGCCCTGATCTGCCAGCGCAGCGACCTGCCCGCGCGCCGCACCGGTGATGCCAGGCCCGCCAGCCTGAAAGCCACCGACGGCTACACCACGCTGCTGGGTCTCATCAGCCACGAGTACTTCCACACCTGGAACGTGAAGCGGCTGCGCCCGGCCGAGTTCGCGCGCTACGACTACGACCGCGAGAACCACACCGCCCTGCTCTGGTTCTTCGAGGGCTTCACCAGCTACTACGACGACCTGTTCCTGCGCCGCGCCGGCTTGATCGACGATGCCACCTACCTGCAGCTCGTGGCCAAGAACGTCAACCAGGTGCAGCAGACGCCTGGCCGGCACGTGCAGAGCGTGGCGCAGGCCAGCTTCGACGCATGGACCAAGTACTACCGCGTGGGCGAGAACACGCCCAACGCCACGGTGAGCTACTACACCAAAGGCTCGCTGGTGGCACTGGCGCTGGACCTGACCCTGCGTCAGGCAGGCACGGGTTCGCTCGACGCCGTGATGCGCGCGCTGTGGCAGCGTTGCGAAGCCGGCCCCATGCGCGAAGCCGACCTGCGCAAGGTGCTGCGCCAGATCGGAGGCCGGCACTTCGACAACGAACTCGACGCCTGGGTGCACACCACCGACGACCTGCCGCTGGAGCCGCTGTTGCAGGCGCTGGGCGCCAAGGTGCAGCACGACCCGGCCCCGCTCGCCCAGCAGCTCGGGCTGCGCGTGGGCGAAACAGGTGGCGCGATCCAGGTGAAAACCGTGCTGCGCGGCGGCGCCGGCGAAGCAGCTGGCCTCGCCGCGGGTGACGAGTGGCTGGGCGTGGAGTTCGCGCCCGCCCGGCGCGGCGGCACGCATGAGGCCTGGCGCGTGCAACGGCTGGACGATGTGAGGGCCCTGCGCGGCACACGCCAACAGCTGGTGGCGCTGGTCTCGCGCGATCGGCAGTTGCTGCGCCTGCCGCTGCGCTGGCCCGACGAGCAGAAAACCTTGCGACTGACAGTGGGCGACGCCACGCGCCTGGGCACCTGGCTGGGCGACAGCGCGGCAGCTCAGACCGCTGGCAAGCGCGGCACCACGTCCTGATCGAACTGGGCCACGGTGGCCGCGTTCTTGAAGTTGCGCAGGCCATCGCGAATGCGCGGCAGCATGGCCAGCAGGTCCGAAGCACTCTTGCAGCTTTCCACCTTGATGGCCAGCGTTTCGCCCATCGGGCCAAGCTGATCGTTGATGAAGCGCACCACCAGGCGGCGCGCATCGGGGAACGCCAACGCATCGACCGACGAAGGCGGCAAGGTGGCCGGCCCCTCGGCGGCGGCCTGTGCGGCCCCCACCGGCGCCGCCGATGCAACCGGGGCGGTCGGGGCACCGCCCTCCACCCAACCTTGTGCCGCCAACTGCTCGAGCAAGGGCTCGGCCGCGCCATCGCTGCCGAGCAACTTGTCGAGGTCGCCCACGCTGCGCTTGCCATCGACCATGATGAGCAGCGAACGCAGGCGCGGCCCCAGGCCGGCGGGGCGGCTGGTCAGGGCCTCGCGGCCCTGATCCGTTTTCACGAAGACGGTTTGCTTGTCCATCGGTTCCCAACCTTTGGCCGCGACTGTAGCCAAACCCCTGCAGCGCTGACCACCGGGTTAGACCCCAAGGCACCCACCGGAGTGACAGGCGTCACGCCCCGGGCGACCACCGCGCCGCTCAACGTGGCCGCTGGTCCACGACCCGCTTGGCCTTGCCCTGGCTGCGCTCGACGCCCCCTTCGGCCAGGAGCTCGACTTCGATGCTGGTGCCCACGAAGGTCTTCACGTCGTGCTGCAGGGCCTTCGCCGCGGCCAGGGCCTCGGCCGATTGCGGGGCCAGCCCCGGCCGCGTTTCCACCCGCACCTTCAGGCAGTCCATCGGGCCCTCGCGGGTGAGCACGCACTGGTAGTGCGCGGCCAGCGCGCCCTGCTTGAGGATGAGCTCCTCGATCTGCGTGGGAAACACGTTCACGCCGCGCACGATCATCATGTCGTCGCTGCGGCCGGTGATCTTTTCCATGCGGCGCATGGTGCGCGCGGTGCCCGGCAGCAGCCGCGTGAGGTCGCGCGTGCGGTAGCGGATGATGGGCAATGCCTCTTTCGTGAGGCTGGTGAACACCAACTCACCCAGCTCGCCATCGGGCAGCACGCGGCCGGTCTCGGGATCGATGATCTCGGGATAGAAGTGGTCCTCCCAGATGGTGGGGCCGTCCTTGGTCTCCACGCATTCGTTGGCCACGCCCGGGCCCATCACCTCGCTCAGGCCATAGATGTCCACCGCGTCGATGCCCATGCGTTGCTCGATGGCCTTGCGCATGTCGTTCGTCCAGGGCTCGGCGCCGAAGATGCCGATGCGCAGGCTGCTCCCGCGCGGGTCCAGCCTCTGCCGCTCGAACTCGTCGGCGATGGCCAGCATGTAGCTTGGCGTGACCATGATGATGTCGGGCCGGAAATCCTGGATCAATTGCACCTGGCGCTCGGTCTGGCCGCCGCCAAAAGGCACCACCGTGAGGCCCAGCTTTTCGGCCCCGTAGTGAGCGCCCAGGCCACCGGTGAACAGGCCGTAGCCGTAGCTCACATGCACCAGGTCGCCCGCGCGCGCGCCGCTGGCGCGGATGCTGCGCGCCACCACCGTGGCCCAGGTGTCGATGTCGCGCTGTGTGTAGCCCACCACGGTGGGCTTGCCGGTGGTGCCGCTGCTGGCGTGGATGCGCGCGCACTTCTCGCGCG
>VFQQ010003912.1_pt1 | contig 13814 bp, 11 predicted proteins | sample 3512341 | NCBI WGS metagenome assembly VFQQ01 (sample SAMN10412373, study PRJNA504923) | tailings metagenome | isolation source: Relicate 2 Philex TSF1 revegetated site | place: Philippines: Tuba, Benguet | collected 2017-08-29 | reverse complement strand
CAACCTCGAGATGATGATGATCGCCGAGCCCGCGAGCATCGACGAGCTGACGGTGGCCATGCAGCGGCGCAACCACGCGATGACGCGCTTCAAGTCGCGCTTCCTCGGCTACCGCGACACGCTCGGCCCGAGCCTGGCGCGGGTGCAGTGCCCGGTGCTGGCGATCCTGCCCGAGCGCGACCCCTTGCCCCAGCCCGACTCCGCGGCCCGCGCCGAGTACCTGCGCCGCACCGCGCCGCAGGTGGAGTGCCGCAGCGTGCCCGACGCGAGCCACTGGGTCGCGTTCGAGGCGCCCGAGGTGGTGAACGGCCTGCTCGTCGATTTCGTCGGCCGGCACGCGCCGCAGACAGCACGCGGCCGGGCCGCTACATCCTGAACGCGGCGTAGCCGGTGTCGCGCGCGGGCAGGCGTCCGGCGATGTCGAGCAGCTGGGCCAGCGTGGCGCGCGTGTCTTCCGGCTCGACCACCATGTCGCACCACAGCTGCCGCGCCCAGTTCAGCGCCCCGGCTTCCTCGTCCGGCGCGTCGGGCGAGGCCGACGCGCGCGCGGCCGGCCACATCAGCAGCGCGTTGGGCTTGAAGGCGCGACCGCCGAGCGCGTAGTAGGCGGCGCCGTGAGCGCGGCCGGTGATGACAGTGAACTTGGGCACGTCGGCGTTGGCCGTGGCGTTGAGCAGCTTGGCGCCGTGCTTGCCCACCGTCTCATGGCCCGGCTGGTCGCTGGCGGCGAAGCCCGGTGAGTCCACCAGGAACACCAGCGGGACGTCGCGCTGCGCGCACAGCTCGATGAAGTGCGCGCCCTTGGCGCCGGCCTGCGCGGTGAGCTCGCCGTTGCCGGCGAGGATGCCGACCTCGAAGCCTTCGATGCGGCCGAAGCCGCACACCAGCGTCGGGCCGTGCAACTGCTTGAATTCCTGGAAGCGGCTGCCGTCCAGCAGGCGCGCAAGGATCTCGCGGCAGTCCACGCCGTCGGCATCGCCGGCACGCACCAGCCCGGGGAGCTGCTTCGGGTCGTGGCACGGCGCCTGCGGCTCCGCGCGCGTCCAGCGCAGCCGCGGCGGCTCGCCCAGGTGCTCGACGATGCGCCGCGTGATCGCCAGCGCATGCGCGTCGTCGTCGGCGATGTGGTCGGTGACGCCGCTCAGCCGGCTGTGCATCTCGGCGCCGCCCAGCGGCTCGATGTCGATCACCTCGCCGGTGGCCGCGAACACGAGCTGCGGGCTGCCGAGGAACATCGCGCCCTGGTTGCGGATGATCACGACCTCGTCGCACAACGCCGGGATGTAGGCTCCTCCGGCGGTGGACGGCCCGTGCACCAGCGCGATCTGCGCGATGCCCTCGGCCGACATCTTGACCTGGTTGTACATGATCGAGCCGGCCTGGCCTTCGTCCGGGAAGATGTTCGCCAGGTCGGGCAGGAAGCCGCCGCCGGACTGGACCATCGTGATGCAGGGCAGCCGGTGCTGCCACGCGAACAGCTGCGCCCGCGTGTGCCGCTTGGTCGTCATGCCGAACATCGTTCCGCCCTTCACCGTGGCGTCGTTGACGATCAGCATGCAGGCACGGCCGCAGACCTGGCCGACGCCGGTGATCATCGTGGCGCCGGGGGGCACGCCATCGTACAGGTCGGCGCCGGCGAGCTGGCCGATTTCGAAGAAGGGCGAGCCGGGGTCGAGCAGCGCGGTGATGCGGTCGCGCGGCAAGGTTTGGACGCGGCTCAGGTGCAGCTTGCGCGCCTTCTCGTGGCCGCCGAGCAGGGCTTCCGCGCGCCGCGTGCGCAGCACGTCCACCGCGCGGCGGTGGGCGTCGCGCCGCCGCACAACCTCCGGCGTATCGGCTGCGATCTCGGTTCCGATCAGGTTCATGGGTTCGACGCTCTCAGGGTTATACTGAGTCTAACAAATGTTTGGTATGTCCGAATGACGACAGACAAGCTGCTCCGGAGCGCGCCATGAGCATCCTGCACTCGGCGATCACCGCCAGCGCGGAGGAACTGCGCGCCAACCGCGAGGCCTACGACGGCCGCGTCGCCGACCTGCACGCGCGCCGCGCCGCGGCGGCTGCGGCCGGTTCGCCCGAGGCTCGCCAGCGCCTGCGCGACGCCGGTCAGATGCTGGTGCGCGAGCGCATCGCCGCGCTGCTCGACCCGGGCTCGCCGTTCCTCGAGCTGTGCCAGCTGGCCGGCGAGGGCCTGTACGGCGAGGATCCGCCCGGCGCCGGCGTGGTCACGGGCGTCGGCATGATCGCCGGCCGCCCCTGCATGGTGATCGCCAGCGACCCGGCCGTGAACGGCGGCGCCTACAACGCCCACACCTGCAAGCGCCACGTGCGCGCGCAGCGCTTCGCCTGGCAGCACCGCCTGCCGTGCGTGACGATGCTGCAGCCCGGCGCGCAGCCGCCGGGCGCCGCGCCGGGCGTGTTTGCCGACGACGGCCAGTTCGGCTCGATCCTCTACAACCAGATGCGCATGTCGCGCGAGGGCATCGCGCAGATCGCCAGCGTGCACGGGCCGGCGGCCGACAGCGCGGCCTTCGTCGGCGCGCTGTGCGACGAAGTGGTGGTGGTGCGCGACCGCGGCGCGCTGGCCTTCGGCAGCGCCGAGCCCGCGCCCGCGGACGCCGACCGCGCGAACCGCCAGGACGGCGTGACCGACCGGCTGGCGGAGAGCGACGCGCACGCCATCGCCATCCTGCGCGACCTGGTGGGCCACCTCGGCGACGTGCCGCGCCAGCGCCGCGACGTGGCCGAGCCGGTGGATCCGCTGCACGACCCGCGCGAAATACACGGCATCGTCAGCGCCGATCCGCGCATCCCCACCAACAACCGCGAGATCGTGCTGCGCCTCGTCGACGGCAGCGACCTGCACGAGTTCAAGCCCGAGTACGGCGACACGCTGATCACCGGCTTCGCGCGCATCAAGGGCTTCGACGTCGGCATCCTGTGCAACCAGGGCGTGCTGTTCTCCGAGAGCGCGATGAAGGCGACGCAGTTCATCGACCTGTGCTGCAAGCGCGACATCCCGCTGCTGTTCTTGGCCGACATCAACGGCTTCATGGTCGGCCGCGAGGCCGAGGAGGCCGGCATCGCCAAGCACGGCGCGAAGATGATCACCGCGATGACCTGCGCCAGTGTGCCCAAGTACACGCTGATCATCGGCGGCTCCTACGGCGCCGGCTACCTGGCGATGTGCGGGCGCGCCTTCAAGCCGCACGCGATGATGATGTGGCCGAACGGCCGCGCCGCGATCATGGGCCCGGAGCAGGCCGCCACGACGCTGGCGATGGTCAAGGACGACCAGCACAAGCGCGACGGCACGAGCTGGACCGACGCCGAGCGCGAGGCCTACAAGGCGCCGGTGCGCAAGACCTTCGAGGACTTTGCCAACGCCTACAACTTCGCGCGCAACACCTGGTGCGACCTCGTCATCGAGCCGACCGAGACGCGCGACGTGATGGCGCTGCTGCTCGACCTGGCCGGCCGCCTGCCGGCGGTGCCCACGCGCTTCGGCGTGTTCCGCATGTAGACCGGGGAGCGACGAACCGTGTTCCGCAAGATCCTGATTGCCAACCGCGGCGAGATCGCCTGCCGCATCGCACGCACCTGCCGCCGCCTCGGCATGGCGGTCGCCGGCGTGCATTCCACCGCCGACCGCGACGCGCTGCACGTGCGCGAGATCGGCGAATCGGTCGAGATCGGCGGCGCCGCCGCGTCCGACAGCTACCTGCGCATCGACGCGGTGATCGCGGCGGCCCAGGCCGTGGGAGCGCAGGCGATCCACCCCGGCTTCGGTTTCCTGGCCGAGAACGCCGCGTTCGCGCGCGCGGTGGAGGCCGCCGGGCTGGTGTTCATCGGGCCCACCCCGGAGGTGATCGAGCGCCTGGGCGACAAGGCCGCGGCCAAGCGCGAGGCCGACGCGGCCGGCGTGCCGATCGTGCCGGGCAGCCAGACGCCGAGCACCGACCCGGCCGAGATCGCCGCCACGGTGCGCCGCATCGGTCTGCCAGTGATGCTCAAGGCGGCGGCCGGCGGCGGCGGCAAGGGCATGCGCGGCATCCAGGCGATGGACGGGCTCGAGCACGAGATCGAGTCGGCGATGCGCGAGGCGAAGAACTCGTTCGGCGACGCCGGCCTGATCGTCGAGAAGCTCATCCGCCACGGCCGGCACGTCGAGATCCAGATCGCCGGCGACGGCCGCGGCCATGTGATCCACCTGTTCGAGCGCGAGTGCACGCTGCAGCGGCGCCACCAGAAGGTGATCGAGGAGGCGCCGGCGGCCAACCTCGCGCCGCCGCTGCGCGACCGCATGGCCGCCGACGCGGTGCGGCTCGGCCAGCGGCTGAAGTACCGCGGCGTCGGCACAGTGGAGTTCATCGTCGGCGCGAACGACTACCACTTCCTCGAGGTCAACCCGCGCCTGCAGGTCGAGCACCCGGTGACCGAGGCGATCACCGGCCTGGACATCGTCGAGATCATGCTGCGCATCGCGTCCGGCGAAGGGCTCGCGCTGCGCCAGGACGACGTGCGCATCGTCGGCCACGCCGTCGAGGCGCGCATTTGCGCCGAGGACCCGGCCGCCGGCTTCCTGCCCTCCACCGGCCGGCTGTCGCTGGTGCGCTTCCCGCGCGACGGCGTGCGCGTGGAGACCGGCATCGAGTCGGGCTCCGAGGTGACGCCGTTCTACGACTCGATGCTCGCCAAGCTGATCACCCACGCGCCGACGCGCGACGAGGCGCTCGACCGTCTCGGCCGCGCGCTCGACGACACCGCCGTGTTCGGCGTCACGGCGAACATCGGCTTCCTGCGCCATTTGCTCGACCTGCCGGAGACGCGCGCGGCGAGCTTCCACACGCGGTTCATCGACGAGCAGATCGGAGACTGGTCGCTCGGCCGCGCGGTGCACGACGAGCGCACGCTGGCCACCGCCGCGCTGCACTGGCTGCGCGGCCGGCGCGGCGGCGACGCGCGCAGCCCGTGGTCGGCGTGGGGCCGCAGCGGCTGGCAGCTCGCGGACGGCGGCGACGCCCTCGCTCCGGTGCCCAGCCTGCACGTGGAGAGCGCCGACGGCGCAAGCGCCGAGATCCGCTTCGGCCGCCTGGCCGCCGACGGCAGCGTGCTCGTCGGCGTTAACGAGGCGCGGCTCGCGGTGCGGCTCGCGCCGGCCGGCGAAGCGGGCCGCTGGCTGGCCGTGGTCGACGACCGCCGCGAGACGGTCACCCTGCACCAGGACGGCGACATGCTGTACGTGCAGGACCGCTGCGGCACGCATGCGCTCAAGGCGATTCCGTACCTGTCCTACATCAGCGCATCGGCCCAGGCCAGCGGCGACGTGAAGGCCCCGATGATGGGGCTGATTCTCAAGGTCGCCGTCGCGCCCGGGGATCGGGTCGAGAAGGGGGCGGTGGTTGCCATCCTCGAGTCGATGAAGATGGAGATGCGTATCACGGCCGACTGCGCGGGCACCGTCGCCGCAGTGAGCTGCACGCCGGGGCAGACGGTGGAGCGCAACGCGTTGGTGGCGCTGATCACGCCGGAGTGAGGTGCCGTCTCGGCATCCCGCCCTGCGAGGCCGCGGCTCAGATCCTCGGTGGTGCGAGCAGTTTGCGCAGGTCCGTACCGGGGTCGGCGAGCGCAGCGCGGTCGGGCAATGCCACGTCACCCAGCAGGCGTTTGAGCGACGAAAACTCGCGTGCGTTGTTCATGCAGGTTACACCGACCGCGCGGCCCCGGTGCAGTTGGATCAGCGAAAACTTGCTGCCGGGCGTTGCATCGCCGCGCACGATCTCGTCGTCGCCCATCGAAATGCCGGCCACCTGGATGCGCAGATCGTGCTGGTCCGACCAATACCAGGGGGTGTCGGCGTAGGGCGCCGCCGTCGGGTCCAGCAAGGTGCGCGCGACGGCCAGCCCCTGGTTCTGCGCGTTCGACCAGGTCTCGATGCGCTCGAAGCGCCCGCTGATCGGGTTGCGCTGGCGGGTCACGTCGCCAATGGCGTAGACGCCGGGACAAGTGGTGCGGCCGAGCCGATCAACGAAGATGCCATCGTCGCACGCGATGTCGGCCGCGCGGGCCAGCGCGTCATTGGCGACCACGCCGATGCCGACGACGACCAGGTCGGCCTCCACGCGGGTGCCATCGTCGAGCATGATCGCGCGACCATCGAACCCGGTTACCTGACGACCCAGCCGCAGGTCGACGCCGCGCTCGCGGTGCGACTGCGCCACGACGGCCGCCAGCGTCGCCGATGCGCAGCGGTTCATCACCCGATCGAGCGCTTCGATAACGGTGGCCCTGGCGCCCAGGCCCTGCGCCGTGGCCGCGAGCTCGAGCCCGATGACGCCGCCGCCGATCACCACCAGTCGTGCCCCCGGGGTCAGACCGGCGCGGATGCGCTGCGCGTCGTCCAGGGTGCGCAGCGTGATGACGCGCATCGGCGCGCCATCCAGCGTGGGCAGGCGGCGCGGCGTGGCGCCGGTTGCGAACACCAAGGTGCCGTAGCCAAGGCTGCGGCCGTCGGCCAGCAGCACCTCGTGCCGCTGCGTGTCGACCCTGACCGCCGGCGTGCCGCGAAGCCACTCCACGTCGCGCGCGCGGCTCAGAACGAGGCGGATCTTGTCGGCAGCACCCTCGCGCTGAAACTCCTTGGAAAGGGGCGGGCGGTCGTAGGGTGGCTCGACTTCGTCGCTGACGCAGACGATCTCGCCGTCAAACCCGCCCGAACGCAGCCCGCCGGCGAACGACACTGCCGCGAGCCCCCCGCCCAGCATGACCACCGGGCCCTGCATCACGGCGTCGCTCATTTGAGCAGGCCGCCCTTGCGGATCACGGTCAGCGCGCGGTGCACATGGGCCGTCAAGACGGCGCCGGCCAGATCGGCATTGCGTGCCATCACGGCATCGAAGATGGCTCGATGCTCGTCGTGCACTTCGACTGGCGGTGGCCCCTTGGTCGCCGAGACGCGGCGATAGCGTTCGGACTGCTGGTACAGCAGCTTGCGAAACCTGAGCATCCAACGCGACTTGCAGGCCGACACCAGGGTTTCGTGGAAGTGGCGGTTGCAGGCCTCCCAGTCGTCGAACGCGCCCTGGGGATCGGCGCGCAGGCGTTGCTCGGCCAGCGAGAGCTTGTGAAACGCACTGACGACGCTCGCTTCCCAGTCGTCCTTGCCGAGCGCGATGCTTTCGCGCACCGCTTCGCACTCGAGCAGAACGCGCATGCGCGTCAGGTCTTCGAGGTCGGTCAGCGACATGGGCGCCACGCGGAATCCGCGCTGGCCTTGCGCCACGACCAGGGAATCGGACACCAGCAGGGCGAGGGCCTCGCGCAGCGTTCCCGCGCTGACCTGGTAGGTCGCCTTCAGATGTTCGACGCGCAGTTTCTGTCCAGCTTGGTGGCTCCCGTCGATGATGTCCCGTCGAAGCTGGCGGTAGGCAGTCTCGATCAGCGTGCGCGGCTCGTCTGCGACTTCACGGGCCTCCAGAGCATCAACGTCGGCGATTGACATGGTCGCTGGTCAGAATGATGGACTTCCGCAGGGTGCGAAAGCGTTCGCGATGATATCCCGCAAAATCTCGATGAATCGTCGGGTTTGTCCGGTGTTCCCTTGGCGTTTCATTGCGCAAAATCTCGATATTAAGCGACCTTCTTGGTTGTTGCCCACTTGCTCGGCGGGTGACGTCTCACCCGGCGGGCGCGCCTCATCTGGATCGGACCGCAATGACAACGAACGCATCTCCCGAGATCGGCAAGAGCATTCTCGCGGCGGGATTGCGCACCAACTACCACGATGTCGGCCAAGGCTCGCCCGTGCTGATGATCCACGGGTCCGGCCCCGGCGTCAGCGCCTATGCGAACTGGCGGCTGGTGATGCCTGTGCTGGCCAAGGCGCGGCGCGTGATCGCCCCCGACATGGCTGGATTCGGCTTTACCGACCGACCCGCCGGTGCTGTCTACACCATGGACGGCTGGGTGGCGCAGGCGATCGGCCTCATCGACGCCCTTGATCTGGCGAAGGTTGATCTGGTGGGCAACTCCTTCGGCGGCGCGCTGTCGTTGGCGCTGGCGATTCGCCACCCCGAGCGCGTGCGCCGCCTCGTGCTGATGGGCGCTGCTGGCGTGAAGTTCGAGCTGACCCCTGCGCTGGATGCGATCTGGGGCTATACGCCGTCGTTCGAGAACATGCGCAAGGTGATGGATTGGTTCGCCTACGACCGCAACCTGGTCAGCGACGAACTGGCGCAACTGCGCTTCGAGGCCAGCAGGCGCCCGGGCTTCCAGGAATCCTACGCGGCGATGTTCCCGGCGCCGCGGCAGCGTTGGGTCGACTCGCTGGCCAGCAGCGAGGACGACATCCGCAAGCTGCCGCACGAGACGCTGATCATTCATGGCCGGGAGGATCACGTGCTGCCGGTGTCCAACTCGATCCGGCTTTCGCAGCTGATCTCGCGCTCTCAGCTCCACGTGTATGGGCGCTGCGGGCACTGGACCCAGATCGAGCACGCACAGCGCTTTGCTCAGCTCGTTGGCAACTTCCTGGCCGAGGGCGATGCCGCCTGAATCCGCGATGGACCCGACGAACGTTTCGACCGTCTCGGCGGTACCCGCTGTCGGCGGGAGCCGGCACCTCATTCGCCTGATTCAGAGCGGAGAGTCGTATGACTGCGCCGAATCCGAAACGCTGTTGCAGGGCATGGTGAGGATCGGTCGCAAGGGCATTCCGGTCGGCTGCGTCAATGGTGGCTGCGGCGTTTGCAAGATCAGCGTGCCCGCGGGCAGCGTGCGCACCATCGGCGCGATGAGCCGCGCGCACGTGTCGGCCGAGGAAGAGGCGCGCGGGGTGTGCCTGGCCTGCCGGGTGTCGCCGCTGCGAGGCGTCGATGTCGAGGTGGTGGGCAAGTTGAAGAAGGCGTTCGGCTTTCAATGGGGTGCCGGGGCTTCGTCCAGGAGCTGCGCGGCTGGTGAAACCAATCAGTCGAAGGAGACTTGAAATGAGTGTCATGAGGATCGGCCACGTCAGCATCAAGGTGATGGACATGGCGGCGGCGGTGAAGCACTACGAGAACGTGCTGGGCATGTCGAAGACCATGGAGGACAAGCACGGCAACGTGTACCTCAAGTGCTGGGACGAGTGGGACAAGTACTCGGTCATCCTGACGCCGTCCGACCAGGCGGGCATGAATCATGTGGCCTACAAGGTCAAGAGCGACGCCGACCTGTCCGCCCTGAAGGCGAAGATCGAAGCCAGCGGCATCAAGACCAAGGATCTGGCCGAAGGCGCTCTGCCGGCTACCGGCCGGATGTTGCAGTTCACGCTGCCCAGCGGGCACGAGATGCGCCTGTACGCGATGAAGGAGTGCGTCGGCACCGAGGTCGGCTCCACCAACCCCGACCCCTGGCCCGATGGCCTGAAGGGAGCCGGCGCACATTGGCTCGACCACGTGCTGCTGATGTGTCCGTTCGATCCAGGCCAAGGCCTCAACAAGGTGGCCGAGAACACCAAGTTCTTCATCGAGGTGCTCGGCTTCTTCCAGACCGAGCAGATCACCGTGGGGCCGGGCGGTGCTTTCCAGCTGGCCTCGTTCGTCTCGTGCTCGAGCAAGCCGCACGACATCGCGTTCGTCGGCGGGCCGGCGGCTGGCCTGCACCACGTCTCATTCTTCCTCGACTCGTGGCATGACATCCTCAAGGCCGGTGACGTGATGGCCAAGAACAAGGTGCGCATCGACGTCGCGCCCACGCGCCACGGCCTGACGCGCGGCGAGACCATCTACTTCTTCGATCCCAGCGGCAACCGCAACGAGACCTTCGCCGGACTGGGCTACCAGGCCCAACCAGACCGGCCCGTCACCACCTGGACCGAGGACGAGGCCGCGCGCGGCATCTTCTATCACACCGGGGTGCTTCCGGGTTCGTTCACCGAGGTCTACACCTGACGCCGCGACAGCCATGAGTGCCTCCAGCCTGAGTGTTGAGCAGCGCGTGATCACGGCTGCGGCGGCCGTGACCGCCCTGCAAGCCGCCGTGGCCCATGCCGAGAGTCTGGGCATCCGCGTCAACGTCGCCGTCGCCGAGCCCTCCGGTGTGCTGTGCGGGCTGCTGCGCATGCCGGGCGCCTTCGTCCACTCCGTCGACATCGCGATCGACAAGGCCCGCACCGCCGCGGGCTTTGGCTTCCCGACCAGCGGCTGGGCCGCGGTGGTGGGCGACGACGAGCTGCTGCGGCTGGGCCTGGCGCAGCGACCGGGGCTGGTGATGTTCGGCGGCGGCCTGCCGATCATCGAAGCCGGCCGGTGCATCGGCGGCATCGGCGTGTCGGGCGGCTCGGCGGAACAGGATGAACTGTGTGCTGCCGTGGGACTGCGCGCGATCGGCCTGGGGCCTGGGTGAGCCATGAAAGAGTTCCTGAACTTCATCGACGGCGCCTTCGTCGCCACCGGCAAGACCTTCGACAAGCGCAACCCCGCCACCGGCCGCGTGATCGGCCCGGTGCACGAGGCCGGCGCCGCCGAGGTCGATGGCGCAGTGCGGGCCGCGCGCCGCGCGCTGGCCGGCGAATGGGGCCGAATGAGCACGGTCAAGCGCGTGGAGATGCTCTACGCCGTGGCCGACGAGATCAACAGCCGCTTCGACGACTTCCTCGCCGCCGAGGTGGCCGACACCGGCAAGCCGCTGTCGCTGGCCTCGCACATCGACATCCCGCGCGGCGCCGCCAACTTCAAGGTCTTCGCCGACATCGTCAAGAACGTGCCGACGGAAAGCTTCGAGATGACCACGCCCGACGGCGGCACCGCGCTCAGCTACGCATTGCGCACGCCGCTGGGGGTGATCGGCGTGGTGTGCCCGTGGAACCTGCCGCTGCTGCTGATGACGTGGAAAGTCGGTCCGGCGCTGGCCTGCGGCAACACGGTGGTGGTCAAGCCGTCGGAGGAGACGCCGGCCACCGCCACGCTGCTCGGCGAGGTGATGAACAAGGTCGGCGTGCCTCCCGGCGTCTACAACGTGGTGCATGGCTTCGGGCCGGAGTCGGCCGGCGAGTTTCTGACGCGCCATCCGGGCGTCGACGGCATCACTTTCACCGGCGAGACGCGCACCGGCGAGGCCATCATGGCGGCCGCGGCCAAGGGCGTGCGGCCGGTCAGCTTCGAACTCGGCGGCAAGAACGCCGGCATCGTCTTCGCCGACGCCGACTTCGACAAGGCGGTGGCCGGCATCACGCGCAGCAGCTTCGAGAACTGCGGGCAGGTCTGCCTGGGCACCGAGCGCGTCTACGTGCAGCGGCCGATCTTCGACAGGTTCGCCGCCGCGCTGAAGGCCAGCGCCGAGAAGCTGAAGATCGGCGCGCCCAACGAACCGGGCGTGGGCCTGGGCCCGCTGATCTCGGCCGAGCACCGCGGCAAGGTGCTGTCGTACTACGACAAGGCGCGCGCCGAAGGCGCGACCGTGGTCACCGGCGGCGGCGTGCCGACAATCGGCGGCGACGCTGCCGACGGCTACTGGGTGCAGCCCACCATCTGGACCGGACTGCCGGAAACGTCTGCGGTCGTGCGCGAGGAGGTCTTCGGCCCGTGCTGCCACATTGCGCCGTTCGACACCGTCGAGCAGGCCATTGCGCTGGCCAACGACACCGAGTACGGCCTGGCGACGACGGTGTGGACGAGCAACCTGTCCACCGCGCACCGCGTGGCGCGCGAGATCCAGGTCGGCTTGTGCTGGATCAACAGCTGGTTCCTGCGCGACCTGCGCACGGCCTTCGGCGGCGCCAAGCGCTCGGGCATCGGGCGCGAGGGCGGCGTGCACTCACTCGAGTTCTACACCGAGCTGCGCAACGTCATGGTCAAGCTCTGAGGCGCAAGGAGGCAGGCATGAGCGGCACTGCGGGCATCGCGATCATCGGCGCCGGTATGACCGGCCTGACGGCCGCACTCACGCTGGCCCGGCAGGGCGTGGGCGACGTCCGCGTGTTCGACGCGGCGCAGGCGCTGGAGGAGGTCGGTGCCGGCATCGCGATAGGCGGCAACGCGGTGCGCGTGCTGCGCGAGGTGGGCATCGACGCCTCGGCCTTCGGTCATGTGCCGCCGGCGCTGGAGTTCCGCAGCTGGGACCGCGGCCGCATCGTTGCGGTCAACGAGGTCGGGCCGCGCTACACCGCGTCCATGGGCGCGCCGTACCTGACGTTCCACCGCGCCACGCTGCAGCGTGCGCTGGTCGAGGCGATCGGCCGCGCCGGCGTGAAGGTGGAACTCGGGCATCGGCTCGAGTCCATCGACGTGGGTGACGCCAACACGTCGGCGACGCTGACTTTCGAGGGTGGCCGCTCGGTGCGTGCCGCGGTGGTCATCGCCGCCGACGGCATTCACTCGGCGGCGCGCCGCAGTGTCGTGCCCGAGCTGCGGCCGCGGTTTTCCGGCGAGCTTGCGTTCCGCGGCGTGGTGCCGCTCGATCGCGTGCCCCACTACCCCTGCGCCGAGAACTTGTCGATCTGGTGTGGCCCGGCCACGCACGCGGTGAATTACGCGGTCGACGACGGGGCGCTGATCAACCTGTTCGCCGTCATGCGGCCGGACCGCCTGCCCGAATGGACGGCGCGCACCAACCGCATGCGCGGCGAGCGTGCGGAGGCGGTCGAGGACTTCCGTTCGCGCGGCTGGGACCGGCGCATCGTCGATCTCGTGTCGGCCAGCGACGGCGACCTGCACTACTGGGCGTTGATGGACCTGCCTCCGGCCCCGCGCTGGCATCGCGGCCGCGTGCTGCTTGCCGGCGACGCGGTGCACGGGCCGCTGCCGCACCAGGGCATGGGTGGCGGCATGGGGGTGGAGAGCGGCTACGCCATCGGCGCGCTGCTCGCACGCCACGGCATCGCCGGGCACGCGGCCGCGTTCGAGGACTTCGTGGCGCTTCGCCGCCCTCGCGTTCGCCGTGTCCAGGCCTGGTCGCGGCTCGCCGGTGCCCTCTACAAGCTGGTGGACGCCGAGCGCGTTGCGCGCCGCGACCGCACGCTGTGGCAGGCGGCCGACGCCATTCGCTGGATGCATGGCTACGACGTCGTCGCGGCGGTGCGCGGCTTCGAACGCGGCGCCGAATCCGCTCCCGGCGACGCCGTCGAGCGCGTCGTCCAGGCGCTGGGCCGGAGCACCGGGCTCTCGGCATCGGAGCTGCGTGCCGACACCCGGCTGGCGGATGTCGGCGTCGACTCGCTGGCGACGATGGAGCTGCTGCTCGAACTGGACGCCGAACTCGACGTGCCGGCCAGTGTCGACCCGGCGGCGCTGAAGACCGTCGGCGATGTCGCACGCTGCGCGCCGGCCCGGCCGCAGGCCGCACCCTGAACCCCTTGCTTCTTGAGCACAACGACATGAACACCGACCTCATCACATCGCTGGGCGACGAACTCTACGCAGCGCTGACCGGCTGCCAGGTGGTGGAGCCGCTGACCAGCCGCCACCCCGACATCACCGTCGAAGACGCCTACCGCATCCAGCAGCGGCTCAACGGCCGCCGCATCGAAGCCGGCGAAGCCATCATCGGCAAGAAGATCGGCGTCACCAGCCAGGCCGTGATGAAGATGCTCGGCGTGCGCCAGCCCGACTTCGGCATGCTCACCGACGCGATGGTCTACAACGAGGGCCAGGCCATCGAGGCGCGCACGCTGATCCAGCCCAAGGCCGAAGGCGAGATCGCCTTCCTGCTTAAGCGCGACCTGATGGGCCCGGGCGTCAGCGCCGCCGACGTGCTGGCGGCCACCGAGGGCGTGATGGCCTGCTTCGAGATCGTCGACTCGCGCATCCGCGACTGGAAGATCAAGATCCAGGACACCG
>VFQQ010003911.1_pt1 | contig 13818 bp, 23 predicted proteins | sample 3512341 | NCBI WGS metagenome assembly VFQQ01 (sample SAMN10412373, study PRJNA504923) | tailings metagenome | isolation source: Relicate 2 Philex TSF1 revegetated site | place: Philippines: Tuba, Benguet | collected 2017-08-29 | reverse complement strand
TGTTTCCAGACAGCTTTATTACATCGCTTTGAGAACGCACCGCCCAGTGAGGCCTTATTCCATTTCATACCATTGCCATGTCCCTCCTTCCTCCTTGCAGGGCGTGCAGCTGGTGAAGGGCGTAGTGAAGGAGGTTCGAGAAAAGGAGATTGAGCTGCAGGCAAGTCGATTGGCTAGTTCAGCAGACAGGGAGTGCGCCAGCAGCAGTGTTGGACTTGGGCCGTTTCACATACACACTCGGCTGGCGAGTGCATGGAAGGCGTGCCAAGCGGGCGGCAGCAAGCGGTGGCGACTGCCAACTTGCATGGGCATCGTTGCGTTTCGATCGTTGCCTAGCCAACTGTTCCATGGTCTGTATTTCGTTGTGCAGGACGGCAGCGTACTGCCCTACGGCCTCTGCATCTGGTCAACCGGCGTGGGCCCCACACCCTTTGTGCTCAGGTGCGCAGGCTCTTCTTGTTGCGGTGCGATGGCCAGATGCCGGCGTGTGCACAACCACACTGTCACCAGCCCTGCATTAGTTCGAGTAGGCAGCTGTGCCTGCCTTGCTGTTGCATCTTCTGTCATCGGAGCCAACCGCCCTCCACCACTCCAACTGCTGCATCCCTGCCTGCAGCCTGCCATTTGCCAAGACACCGCGCGGCCGCCTGGCTGTTGACGACCGGCTGCGGGTGCGCTGCTGAGCCTTGCTGTCTGTGTTGGCTGTGCTCCTCGAATGCTGTGGCCCTGTGGTAACAAGACACTCCTTTTTTGGATTGTGCCATGCCAAGTGTCAGCCTGCAGCTGGCTTCAAGAATTGTTCGCTTGTTTATGAATCACCTGCCACGCAAGCTCGCATCGCCACACACTACTGCAGGTGCTCATGCCCCCCAAGCTGCGGCCAGACGGCCACGTGTGGGCTGATGGAGAGAAGGGGCCCGGCCCAAAGACGATGAAAGAGGCAAGCTTAGAGCTGGATTTGGCAAAGCTGCACCTGTCGCATCTGTAAAATGTAATGGAGATTGAGCATCGATTTCCTGCTTGCACGTCCAGCTTTCTGCAGCATATCAAAGGCTCACGAAAGGTCTTCCATGGACATTTGCAGGTTTCTATGAAGCAAGACGAGGAGGACACGGATCAGCACCGCGACTGGCAGCCGGTGGGCGGCATCTACGCCCTGGGAGACTGCTGCGCACAGGCGGAGAACCCACTTCCAGCTCTGGCACAGGTGCGCTGTTGCAGAAGCTAAGGGATCCTGGGATGGTCTTTGCTTCGGTGCGCACAGGGATAAGAACCCACTGCCTGCGCTGGCACAGGTGAGCTGCAGTGCCAGGTTAGCAGTGGCCAGAAGGGCTTTGGGGATGCTGGGCAGTGCCAACTTGCTAGGCTGGGCAGTGTTGAAGCATCCGGCTGAGTTTGGGTTACGTGTACCCGTGCTGCCGCTCCTGCCCTGCACAGGTGGCGGAGTAGCAGGGCAAGCACTTGGCGCCCACAGTTACTAGAGGATCTGGACCGATTACTTTGCGTTGCAATCTTGCTGTTGTTCACAAACGACAAACAGCAACACGTTTTGCGCAGGTGGCGGAGCAGCAAGGCAAGTACTTGGCACGCGTGCTGAATGCGCAGGCGGGGCAGCTGGAGGCGGCAGAGCCCGAGCCATTCCAGTACCGCCACCTGGGCAGCATGGCCAGCATCGGTGAGTTGGAACGGAAACATTTGCAGAGGCGGCATTGGTGCCGCCGCCTCGAATGGCTGACCTTGTGGTTGCAGAACGGCCGCGTTCCTTGAACTGGGCTTGCGTGCCTGCCTGACCTGTGACAAAAGCCTTGTTCTACTCTCCCTGTGCAGGCGGCACATCAGCTGTGCTTGAGCTGGGCGACGCCAAGAAGCCGCTGGTTTCGTGGGGCGGCTTCACCAGCTGGGTGGCCTGGCGCAGGTGCGTTATATTCTTTCTTTCAGTCTGGGGCCCGTTCGCATGCAACCATTATTTGCAGATTGGCATGCTTCCGTCTTGAGCACTGCCTGCCCAGGAACTGTGTGTTTAAGGAGGGCACTCAGCGCCTTTTGACGTGTGGTGGTCTGGATACTTGCCTGCTTGCCTCGGCAGCTGCATGCCTCTGTTCACTGGCGCCACCTCACACAAACTGACTTGCTCCCTCTGCCACCTGCAGCGCCTATCTGACGCGGCTGGGCGCGCTCAAGCACTATTCACTCAGCAGCCTGCTTCATAACTTGCTTGATCTCTCCTTCCACCGGCTGCAGCGCCTACCTGGCGCGCCTGGGCGCGCTCAAGCACCTTAGTATTACTCCCAACTGCCTGACTCATATTCATTTGCTCCTGCACGCCACTGCAGCGCCTACCTGACGCGCCTGGGCACGCTGAAGCACCGTGCCTACGTGGCAGGCGACTGGACGCTCACCCTGCTGTTTGGCCGCGATATCAGCCGGTGGTAGAGGGATCTAGCTGTGGCCGCTGGCAAGCACACATCCTAGCTGTGGCCGCTGGCAAGCGAACCTCTGGCTGGTGGCAATGGCGCAGCCCACGGTTGCATGGAAAGGAACTGTGGCGCCGATCGCAGCGTTTCTCAGCGTCCCGGCACAGCATGCGGCCACGGCTTGCGTGTGGCGACCCTCCTGACGGATGTCATTGTTGGCAGCACGTGGCATGAACTGTGTTCACACAATCCCGGTTGTGAGTTGATGCACTGGCAGCAGCGAGCCCACACGCAACCGTGAAAGCCCATTGCCTTGTGCAGCTCTTTGTAAGCACTGCCATGGCCTGCGCTTGCAAGTTGCTGCATCATCAGCATGTTAGTTTACCGGGCACAGCCTGCAGCATGCCGAATCAAGCCATCAAGAGAAGGCAGGTGATAAGGTGGGCTGCAGTCGTGGCAACAGACACTAGTGCAGCAGCTTATACTTCAGCCCACACAGGGCGCTAAGCGGATCGGAACACACAGTGCAGGAGACAGGGGGGCACTGGTGCAAAGTCGCGGAAAGTAGTGGTCAGTCAGGTCACAGGCTAGCCTAGAGAGTCGGGTCATACTTACGTCAGTTAGGTACAGGAGCACCACCGGGAGTACAGACAGGGAAAAGGGGCAAGCCTCATGCGCTTGCCAGGGCAGAGGAGGATTGAAACAGCATTTGCCAAATCGCAGGCAGTGAGGCCCTCCTCACGCGCTGGCGCCGGCAGCGCTGCCGCTGCCGCTGCTGCCGCCCGTCAGGCCGGCCCACAGCTGCTGCAACCAGGCCTGGATCTGCTGGAAGAAGGCCACAATGCGGGCCATGATGGAGGGCAGGCCGGCCTGCTCCGGCTCAGCGGCCTGGCCCTTGCGAGCTGCCTCCATCTCAGCAATGCTCTCCTGCAGGCGCCGCTCCTCAGCCTCCCGCTCCGCCTGCAGTAGGAAGGAAGGAAGGCCAGGCGATGGGTGCGTCGTCAAAACCAAACGAGCAGCCGGCCAAAGCAACCCACTGCCCAGATTTGCCAGGATGGTCGCGCTCTTGGCCAGCAGCGCCGCCTCCTCCGCCGCCTGGAAATTCCCATCTCTGATTCACCAGATCCAAGGAAACACTCCCAGAAAACACACATCAAACCCACCAGGTTGGCCAGGATGGCCTCGCTCTTGGCCAGCAGGGCCGCCTCCTCAGCCTTCTTGCTCTCGTAGCCCTGCCACAGCGAGTCGATCTTGGCCTGGTAGCCCACACCCATCTCCACCACCTGGCGAAAAAGCAGGAACATTGGGGTGCATGATCAGAGGGAAATGACTGCACATCGCGTAAATGTTGGCCTGGTGGCCCACGCCGATCTCCACCACCTGGGCAAGAGAGACAGCAGAAAGATGCGTCACATACGTAGGCAGTTAGGCCGGGGTGGCCTGGGCCAGGCGATGGGCCATGGGCAGGCAGGTCGCATTGGCCACATTCCCACGTACACAGCAGCACCGGCTTGTTCACCACATGCATGCAAAGTGCAGCAAAGCCGTTCTGATCAGAAGCACTTGCACTGTGGCGCACCCGCTTGCGCATCTGCTCCGCCACACGCTGCGCCTTGGCCGCCTGCTGCTGCTTGGCGTCCGCCATGACTGCGCCGGCAGGCGGGCAAGGGTGCGGGGGCGGGGCGGGGGCGGGGCCGTTGGAAGCGGGCACGCTTGCAATGTGAGCGTTGCCTTGTGCGCCAGAGCGCCAGAGGTGGGAAGCTTGGCAACGCTGCTCCCGCCGGCTGCACAAGCGAGCCAGCCGCGGCGCTGGCACAAATGCAAACACAGCAGCGCGGGCCAACTCATTTGCTCCTTGCTAGAAAGCCTTGAGCCTTGGCCTACCTGCGCTGATGCGGGCCTTGTATTCCGCCTCCTTCTCTGCCGCGCCGGTATCCCCAGCAGGCTCAGCAGGCTCAGCGGGCGCAGCGGCGACCGCCGCCACAGCAGACAGCTCCTTCTCCTCAACACCCGGGGCCTGGCTGCCACTGCCGGCCGCAGGGCCGTCCTCTCCCACCGGGGTGGCACCCACGGGAGCGTCCGCGGTCATGGCATTGAGCACGGCAGAGGCGGAGGAGGGGAGGGAGGGCTCGGTCACACGGGTGGTGGGTGCTGCATCGCGGGCGGGGAACTCCAGGGTCTCTGCCGCCTTGCCCTCGCCGCCGGTCTGCCAGGCGGAGATCCAATCCTTGACTTGCTGCGGGGAAAAGGTGGAAAATGGGAGCAGAGAAATGGTGAGTTTCTGGGGTTGGCAGGCAGGGAGGCGGAAGCAGAGGCAGGAAGCATCTGGGGGTTGAGCAGGCAGGCAGGTGGCTGGGTGCAGGAGTGCACGAGCTGGCAGCTGGAGCCGCGCAATGCAAGCCAGGCTGGCTGCCAAGAATGGCGCACGACCAGCACCCAGCAAGTTCACCCAGCTCCCCTTGTTCAGAAAAGGTGCCGCACCTGGGTGGCCTCCTCCACAGTCAGGCCCGGCTTGACAGCCGCCCCATTGGCAGCGGGCGCAGGCGCAGCGGCCGCCGGCTTGGCGGGCGCGGCCGGCTCGGCCGCTGCGGCGCTCTTCACGGCGGCCACGGCGGCGGCGGCCGCCTGCTGCAGCTCCGACTTGAGGTCAGACAGCTCCAGCACGGGGGCAGCAGGAGCAGGGGCTGCCACAGGGGCGGGCCGCTCCACAGCGGCCGCCGGCTGCTGCTCCAGGGCCGGCGCAGGGGCGGCAGCGGCCGCAGGGGCGGCGGCGGGGGCCTCGGAAGTCACGGTCGCGGCGGCGGTGGCGGTGTAGGTGGCGGCGGCGCGGCGCAGGGTGTGCGCCATGCCGGCCGCAAAGGTGGACACGATGCCCACGCCCATGATGGTCAGGCCAAACTCCTGGACTTGGTAGAGCGCGTCGACAGCCGAGGGGTCGAGGGCGGCGACCGGCGCCACAGAGCGGCGGGCGGGGCGTGCCGCCATGCTCCCGCGGGCCAGCCTGCAGGGTCGGATCGATCGAAGGGAGTGATGCGACGCGGCGCAGGCAGTAGGAAGGCACAGCAGGCAGCTGCAGCAGCGAGGGGCAGGGCGCGACGACGCAGCTGGTGTCGCTGCGCACCGGGCGGGCTTGCGGGCGCCTTGGACCGGCGCGTGGAGGCCGGTGGCCGTGCTGCAAGTCTGCATCCTGCTGCCGAGCGCTCGAGCTATGTTTGAAATTTGCGAAGCGCGGGGCCCTTGCAGCTTTGCCAAACTGATGCAGAGATGGCGGACACGACTAGCGGTTGCACGCCAGGCACCTGAGCACTCATGGCATGCCACCGTCGCCACCGCCCATGCGCCATGCGCTGGCGTCGCTGAGCCTCGCCGGCGGCACGAGGGGCGCACATTCCTGCGGTTTGCTCTGGCTCACTTCACGCCTTCGAGATCTATGCGCCGTTGATTCGTTGTCAGGCTGAACCGCTCCCCCGTGTGGCCGGCTGCGCCTGGGAGCTGGCCCCCTGGAGGGACCGTCCTGCGCCGCGCCGTTGGCCATCTGCTTGCCATGCACTGAGCTGGTCACGATCACCCTTTCTCCATGCAGGGCTTGAACATCCTGCATTGTCGCTCCCAGCCGCTGACACGATGGAATCGGACAGCTCTGCGGCCATGTGGGCAAGAGCAGGGCTCGCCATGCGCCGTGCCATCAGCGGCGGCGGCAGCAGCGGCGGCAGCAGCAGTAGGCAGCTCTTCCCCCCACATGTTGCCAATTGCACACATCTGGCCTTCGCAGTAGGATAGCAGTCCCTGGGCAGCCATGAGGGCATTCTGCAGGTGCGCAGCTGCGGCCATTTCGCGTGCCTTGCTTCATTCGGCCAATCTAGGACCGCGATTGCTGCACTGCACGATGTAAAAGCGCGTGCCAGCGCCATCAGCCGCGCCGCCCGTCATGACATCACCCGCCCGTCGGCGCCGCCGCCGCCGGTTCGCCGCTGCTGCAGCAGTGCGCCGCCGATCGACCATCACCCCTGCCATGCCCCTGCAGTGTTGCGGCACCGGCGCAGCAGGCCGTCAAGGCAGCGGCCCCCCTGTTTCAACCGCTCAAACTGCCGGGTGGGCTGGAGCTGCAGCACCGAGCAGTCATGGCGCCACTCACCCGCTGCCGCGCCCCGGGCGCCGTACCCACGGTGAGGCAGCCTGCTTGCCTGCCACATGCAGTTTGCTGATCTAGCGAGATGCATGTGCAGCGGGACGTGCGCTGTTGGCTGCCATAGCTGCAGCAGCAGGCGCGTTCGCACAGCCCACTGACCCATCCAACTGCTTGCCCCGGGCATTCGGCTTGCATGCAGCCGATGATGGCTGAGTATTACAAGCAGCGTGCCACCCCTGGAGGCCTCATGATTTCCGAGGCCACAGTGGTGTCTCCCACAGGCTTCGGCTACCCCAACACCCCTGGTGAGCGATGTAGCTACGAGCTAAAGTCCTTTCTGGCCGGCCGTGCATGAGAGCCAGCCTTGCGTGGCAAGCACATCTCTTCGCGCCGCAGCCCTTGCAGCCAGGTTCACAATATCTTGAACCATGCCTGCTGCCCACATCAACTCGTGACGGCACAGGAGATCACGCGACCCAGATGCCGGCCCCTTGCTCGCCCCTCACTGCCAGGCATTTTCGAGCCGGCGCACGTGGACGGCTGGCGCCAGGTCACCGAGGCGGTGCACAGCCAGGGGGGCATCATGTTCAGCCAGCTGTGGCACGTGGGCCGGGTATCCCACCCCCACTTCCAGCCCGGAGAGGCGCTGCCCATTTCGTCATCGGCCGTGCCCATCAGCTTTGATGGCCAGCCCGGCAAAGTGTTCAGCCCCAAGACCATGCAGGCACGCGGTGGCTGGGTGTTTCAATGGATCCGCTGCTCGCTGTGTGATGCAGGTTTTCTGTACTGCGGATGGGCCTGCTCAACTGCCGCTTACCGTGTGATGGAGCAGTTGTGCTCACCATGGCTGTGCTGCAGATGGAGGCCTCTCGCCTGCGGGCACCGCCTACCATGCCCATGCGTTTTACACAATGTATGCCACGCACCGCTTGCCCTCAGATGACGAAACTTTGTTTTTTTGCCTGCAGATGGAGGACTATCCCACGCCGCGCGCGCTGGGCAAGGAGGAAATCCCCGGAATCATCGCCGACTTCAGGTGGGTGCACGCTCATTGCATTGGGATTTTTTGTGGCTGCGTTTTGTGGCTTCCCCTGTGGCTGTGAGCAGCTGCCTTTTGGGGCATGCATGCATGTTCCAGTGCGCGTATGCCTGCCGCCTTATGGTCACAGCGCCCAGCTGCCGGCAGCCGCAGCCAGCGGTGCAGTGACTCGTGTTGTATCTCTGCGCTGCAGAAAGGCGGCCCGCAATGCCAAGGCTGCGGGTTTTGATGGCGTGGAGGTGCATGGCGCCAACGGTGGGTGCTGCGTTGGCTGGCTGGCTGGTACGCGCTATTAGCCCCTGCATTTTTGCATGGCGCCAATGGTGGGTGGCTCCAGCGGGTCAGTAGGGTGACCATCACTCTACTAGCCCTGGCATTGCTGCATAAGACACTTTGAGCAACCTGACATGGGGAATGTTCCCGCTTTGGCCCTCAGCGTGCACGTTCCCCATGCCATCTCAGCTGACCCTATCCTAGTCTACCTGGCTAGTCCAAATATGCAGGCTACCTGATTGACCAGTTCCTGAAGGTGGGTGGCTTTTTGTTCCGCTTGCAATTGTGCGTTGCTGCACAGGGTGCACTGGCCGCACGCAGGCTTCCGTTGCCGCTGGCGCTGTGCCGAGCTTGCAGGCCGCAGGGCGAGCTGCGGCATGCTCGCCCTCTTCTTGCGCTGCCGCCGACTCGGAGGGCGAGTCAAGCCCAGCTGCAGCCGGGACCCACATTGCTATGCCGCCCACCGTTTGCCCTCGCCCTCCTCTCCTGCCTACCCAACAGGACGGCATCAACCAGCGGACCGACGAGTACGGCGGCAGCATCGAGAACCGGGCGCGCCTGTGCCTGCAGATTGTGGAGGCTGTGTGCGAGGAGCTGGGGGCAGAAAAGGTGAGAATATGTTCAGTGTGGCTGGCCAAGGCAAGGAGCACGCAATTTGAAGCTGCATTCCTGAGTGAAGGCTCAGTCCTCCTGCTCGCACCTTTCTGTTCTACGGAGCAGCATGCAGTCGGCAGCTCAGCCCCGAGCCCGCCCAGCACGATTGTCTGTGCCGCCACAACCTTCCTTTCGAATCCCCTGCAGGTGGGCCTTCGGCTCAGCCCCTTTGGCACCGCAATCCACGCAGCTGAGGACTCCCACCCCTATGCGCTCAATGTGTATCTGGCAGAAGAGCTGAACAAGTGAGCTTGGGCCCCGAGCGGGGCGCAATTGGATGGTGGGCCGAACTCTGCTTAACTCCGCTACACTCCAGGGTGCAGTCTCGCAGTTGATCTAAGCGATGAGTGGGTGCACTGGCCGCCCTCGGTGCAAGCAGCTGCCTTTGGTGTTTTCGAGTGCCGCAGGTTTGGGCTGGCGTACCTCCACCTGATCGAGCCCCGCCAGGTGCGGCAATAGTGCGGCACAGCTGTCTGGCAGTAAGCGCAGCCGCCACGTGGCACAGTCTGGCCAGATCTGGCATGCTGTTGCTGCGGGTGCCTGCCGCTGCGCCCAGCTAGCGCCCGCACTGTGCAGTTACTGCTGCTTCAGTTGTCCCACTGCTCAATACGGCATGCCTGTTTTGTCCATCCTGTGCAGGTCATCGACCCAGTGACCAAGGAATACTCAGTGGCGGACACCCCCCTCACCCTGCGGCCCTTCCGGGAGGTAAGCTCAACATCTGGAGTGTGTAGTTCTGGCTGACGAGCTGAGCGGAGTCCTGTGCCTGCTGGTAGCCAGGGTTGCTGGGGCTGCCCAAGCAGTCAATCAACCATCGACCTGTGCACCCCTTCTGCAACCCACAGGTGTTCAATGGCGCTGTGATTTCCGCGGGTGGATTTACACCCGAGACGGCAGCCGCTGCCGTGGGATCAGGTGAGTCCCATAGCTGGTGCTGCTCGCGCGGCCTGCCACTGCCTGCACTATCGGTGCACATGGCTGTGAGCACTGCTGTGCCCCCTGGGACTTGATCCAAGCAGCATGCAGGGCAGTGGGATCATCAGAGTCTGCCTGCATGCACACGCATCCACCCTTCCCCCATGCCCGGCCACGTCTGCCCTGTCTGTCCATGTGCAGGCGCCTGCGATGCTGTTGCCTTTGGCCGCTCCTTCATCAGCACGCCCGACCTGGTGCAGCGGCTGCGCATCGGGGCCGCCTGGAACAAGTGAGCTGCAAGGAGCAAGCGAGCGGGACAGGGGCAGTGGCTAACAGGGCGGCATGCTGCATTTGGCGGGAGCACGCTTTGCTGCGGCTGTCACGTGCTCTTAGCGGCTGGGCATGCCAGGCAGCCTGGCTGCCCCTAGCTGAAAATGACAGGAGCGCCCCTGGCCTAGCACTGCTGCAGGTGGGACCGCAACACCTTTTACTCGCCCGGACCCGAGGGGTGAGCCCTGGCAGCAGGCAATCATCTGCCCAAAGCTGGCATGCATTCGCCGCCGCCGCCGCTGGCTGCTGTTGAACCACGGCTTGCTGCCGGGGACCCCAACTGCTGCTGTGCACATTGTGCTTGCCGCATTCACCTCCTTTGTGCAGCTATCTGGACTACCCCACGCTGGAGGAGACAGAGGAGGGGCGGGCCCTGCTGGCTGCTGCTGCTGGCGCTGCGGCATGAGCTGGTCGCATGTGGATCGGACAACAACAGCTGTGCAGGCGCACGTGCATGCTGAGACCGCGTGCCCTGTGACCTGATATCCAGCCACATCGGCAAGCCCGTCGTGCACGTGATTGCGCACCTCCCGATTGGCACCGATATGGACTGTCCTGACGTGATCATTTTATTCTGTGTCACTTGCATCTGTGCTGACTGCCATTAAAATTGTATAAATGCTGTTCAAAGCATTTGCATTTGCTTGAGGACAATCCAGCAACGCAAGCAGGCTGCGAGCGGCGGCCGCATGGGGCGACGGTGTGCTGTCAACTCACGCCCTGGCGGCTGATCGCAGCTTGCAGGCACACTGCAGCTTCCGATCAACCGCTCTGACGGCCCCCGAGGTTCAGTAGCGCAGCCACAGCGCAGGCGGGGAGCTCCCGGTCGATTTTCTGCCTCGTTCGGCCAACGCAGCCCCCCCACGAGGTGTGCGGCCGCTGATCTACTGGCCCGAGGCGGCGCGCCCCGCGGTGCCGTACCCCGCCGCCACTGCCGCCGCCGCCCGTCCCAGTGGCCAGCACCTCAGCCGCTATTCAGCCGCTAACCTCCTGAAGCCCTGGCCCTCATGCCCCCGTCAACATCCCGCTCTTTTTCCACACTTGCAGGCAGTCACAACGTGCTGGAGCGGACCTTTCAGCCAGCATGACCGCCTCCTGGCTGGCGAACGAATTGGAGGCGCTGCTGCAGCAGCTGGCCGGCAGCATTGAAACAGAAGAGGCGGCCTATTCCGTCTTGCCTGCTTTAGCTACCGTCAGCGCAGCTGCTTGTCACAGCACAGAGGACTTGGGCACGCTGCGCAGGTGTGCTTGAGGGTGCTGCTGGCCCATCGGAGTTGGCTATGTGTTCAGCAGTGTGCTGCTTTGGCGCTGACTGTGATCGGCAGGCCTTGTGCTTGCTCGCCGCCATTATGCATGTGCAGGGGCAAGGCAACACAGCTTCGCTGCTTGTGTGCCCTGCCCCGCAGAGTCGTGGATGGTGCAGCAAGCCGCCTCGCCCCTGTGCTGGCTGCCCTGCAGCGGCTGGTTGCGCCACCGCGGGGAAACCGCCCCCTGCCGCCGTCGCTATACATGCGCATTCAGCACCTGCATGCGGCTTGCGAAGCAATGAACAGCTGCCTGCATCTGGCCGCAGCATGCGGCTCCAGCAGCGAGGCACAGCTGCAGCTGGCGCGCGTAGCCATTGGCTCTGTGGTGTGCAGCGGGCATGACGCACTCACAGCATGGGGACCATGGCTGGCCAGCGGCCTCAATGAATTGTGGCAGGCCTGCGGCGTGTCACTGGACACGCAGCTGAGGCTAGCGGTCTCAGTCATGAGCGCGCCTGGATGGTCTGCTGCGGCAGCTGCGGAGGCAGCCCCACCTGCACAGCTGGCGGCATGGCTGGCTGCCGCTGCACGTATGTTGAAGCGGCTGGGAGAGCGCAGTGGGACAGGTAGGCAGCTGGCGCTTTGACCACTGTCCCTGTATGCAGGCCTGCGCTCAAGCATGCGTAGTACCCTCTGTGTTCCCCTCTGTTGCAGCCCAGCGGCAGCTGCTGCCTTGGCTTGTGAGCATCTGCCACAGTCTGTCCATCGAGCAAGCCTGGGCCGCTCACGTGGCACACATTGCTCGGCAGCCGCTGGCACAGGACATTGTGCAGCTCTGCCTGTCTTTTGCTGGAGTTCTGGCTGTGGCGCTGCCGCTGCCCCCTGAGCAGCGGCCGGCGGGATACGAATGGATGGAGGCTTTCCAACTGGGCGAGCTGTTTGCACTCGACTGCCCTCTGCACCCAGCACTGCGGCGGCACCTGCAGGCGGCAGATGGCAGCCACGCCACTGCAGCCCTCACGGCAGTGGCACAGCTGGTGCAGAACCTGCCTCTGGACCAGCCGCCTGCGGGATTCAGCCAGGAGCAGTACAGAGGCCTTTTGGCTACCGTAACCGACTTGCTGACCACACTGTGCATAGAACTCAGCAATCCGCGGGCTCTGGGGCAGCTGGGCGTTGAGCAGCGGCGGCAGGTAGCCAAGCAGCTGCTGCCGCTGGCAGGGCTGCCGCACCAGCTGCAGTGTGCCCACGGCAGCAGGCAGGGGGAGCAGTGTCCAGCCGAAGATGATCAGCTCTTGCTTGTGGGTGTTGACACTGCCAGCTGCCTGATGCAGCTGCTGGTTGCACTGAGGCAAGCGGATTGCGATGCATTCCTCAGGGCTGGGGGCCAGCGGCCAGCCACCCTGCTGGCCTCCAGCTCGGCTGACGTGGCAGCCTGGTGCAGTGCGTCAGGTGCGGCGCTGCAGTGCATGCCGTTGGTGCAGCGGCTGCACAGCCTGGACCGGCAGCGTGAAGCACCACTGAACTTTGTTGATTCTGCTCTGGACCTGGCATGGTGTGCCGCCTTCTATGTCGAGACTGAAGCAATGCAGCCAGCCCGTCACGCAGCAGCAGTGCAGTTAGCAGCATGGCAGCTGCACAGCCGGCTGGCGCAGCTGGTGCATTTCATGGCAGCTGCTGAGCAGCCCTTGGTGCGCCTGGGAGATGAGCAGCATGCGGCGGCTCTGTTGACACTGCTGGCTTCTGCCATGGTAGACGCGTGTCACCTAGCGTCCACTCAACCAAAAGAAATGGAAGAGTCAGGCGCTGCATCGGCTGGCCTCCGCCCCAAGTGAGTGAACTTGTCTGTCCATGGATGTAGTGGATGGCAAAGCCTCGCTGTGTCGGAGAAAGATCAGCTTGCTATTTAGCCCTTGGCTGACACTTGCAGTTCATGTATTGTCTCTGATGCAGGCAGCTTCAGGCCATGTCTGCTGCACATGCTGCAGCGCTGCTTGCGTGCGACAGCCATTTTTCGCGGGCGCAGAACAGCGGCTCTACTGCTGTGAACACTCTGCACGGGCTGGCGACTGCCATCGCACACGGCCCGCTGGCCGTGGGCTTGAACCCAGCGCTGCACACACTGTTCGGCGAGCTGTGGAGCAAGGCGGCACTGCTGGTAGGCGTCATTTTATTGCCAAGTATTTGTGCAAGTCGGGCAGGTTGTCTATAGGCGGCACTATTGCTTGTTTGGTGTGATGCAGTCACCAACTGCCAGTAGGAGTGCCTGCTTTTGTGTGAGCAGCAGTGCACACCGCTGCCCCTGGCGCGCTGCAGGGCAGGGCAGACCGGCAAGCCAGCTGGCCTTATGTGTTGAAGTGCGCGCTTCGGGGCCCCTGCCTCTCCGCACTGCTTGCGTCCGGTGGCTACCTCGATCAGTTGTTGCGTGACTATGGGCAGGTGGGAGCACAGCATACGAGTGCACGGGGCAGTGCTGGGCAGACACATTTGCAGTGTTGGGCTGTGGCGCTGCAACCTGCTGCAGACATCGAGCGGGCCACTTTTGCTGTGCAAACTGATTTGCTGTGTGCAAACTGATGGACGCCTTGTGTCATGCATGTGCCTCGTAAGAATCTGTTTCTGAATCTGACATTGCTTTGCAGGAAACTAGCGTGATCTCTGCTGCATGTGATGTGCTGGGCACCCTGCGGGCGGCATCCACTGACGCGGTGACGGCCGCCAGCGGGGCAGCCGAGGGAGGCGCACCTGTGGCAGAGGAGGCTGCTGCGATGGATCGGCTACAGGGAGCCTTGCAGGCTTATAATACAGCCGCACCGT
>VFQQ010003910.1_pt1 | contig 13821 bp, 24 predicted proteins | sample 3512341 | NCBI WGS metagenome assembly VFQQ01 (sample SAMN10412373, study PRJNA504923) | tailings metagenome | isolation source: Relicate 2 Philex TSF1 revegetated site | place: Philippines: Tuba, Benguet | collected 2017-08-29 | reverse complement strand
GCTGCTGCTGCTGCTGCTGCTGCTGCTGCTGCTGCTGCTGCTGCTGCTGCTGCCCCGCCGCCGTGGCCCTCTGCGCAGTTTGTCGCTGCTCTCGGGCGGCACGCATAGTCCAGTCCACATATGACTTTTGCTGTACCTCCAACCTGCTCCCTCCAGACTTCCGTGAGGTGGAGCGCATGCTGGTGGAGGCTCCATTCGGCGCCCGCCGCGCAGGCACCTTCTCGCAGCAGGTGTGCACAGTACTTATGGACAGTGCCAGGCTGATCGGTGTGAAGAGTAGCAGCTCCTGGAAGCTGCCATAATGCGCTGCTGCCACCCCATGCCTTGTGTAGTTTCCAGCGAGCTGCTGCTCTTCTGCTGCCTCAAGCATGCCGTTCCCACCAGCTGCCTTCACCTGTGCACCAATGCCAACCCACCCCTTGCACAGGACATTGACCGCGTGAAGGCGGCGCTTGCCCGCCCCGGCTCCCTGACTGGCGGCCTCAACTACTACCGGGCAGCGATTGCTCAGGGCACCAAGTGGCGGCTGGAGGCTGCCGAGAGGTGAGCAGAGCGCTCCGCCGATTGCAGTCCCAATTAATTGCTCCTCTTACCGGCTTCACTTGCAAGGCACACATCGATGCGAATACTCCCTCTGCTGCCCTCCCTCGCCCCGCAGGATTTACGACACCCCGGTGGTGGCGCCCACCCTGCTGATGTGGGCCGACCAGGACCTCGCCTTCCTGCCCCAGATGTTCCAGGCATGTGCAGCAGCTGGTGCTGCTGTATCCAGCTTCTGCATGCATGTGCGATCGCCAGCCAGCTAACTGCACGAGGCCTACCGGTTGGCATTCACGTGCGCCTGCAGCAAGGCGAAGACAAGCTGGTTGAGCAGCTGACGGTGGTGTGCCTGCGCGACTGCTCCCACTGGGCCAACCAGGACAGGTGCGGCGGCGGGGCGGCTGCTGTGTTGAACCAGCTGCTGTCTGCTGCCACTGCTAAGCTGGTGTGAGGCCGCTGCATGTACCCTGTTCGAGTGCATAGCATGGTTTGCCGCTGCTGCCTCACTGGCTGTGTTACGTGCCGCCCGTGGCTGCAGGCCCGAGCAGGTGAACGCCCACATCCGCGCATTCTTGGAGGGCGGCAAGGTATTTGGAGAGGATGGGCTGGTGGGAGGGTGCACCATGCTATGCCGACCGATGTGCAGCCAGGCGGCTGCAATTCAACTTGTTTGCTGCTGCTGCCGCTGCTGCTGCCGCCACCGCCATTTTCATCGTACGTGCCCTTTCCCCGCCACCCTTGCAGCCGGTGCTGGGCCGCCCGGCCTCCACCTCCAACCGCGGATCCATGATCATGCTCAAGGTCGACGCCAGCTCAGCCACTGGTGTCCCCAGCAGCCCCCGCCCGGGCACGCCCCGCCTGGTGCCCAAGCAGGACTGAGCTGCCTCCCTGCCGGAAGGATCAGTGCGAGGGCAGCTGCGGCGGCTGACGGCAACATGTGCGCCTGTGACGGCGCTGCAGCAGATGATGGGCTTTGGGAACGCTAAAGTAATGACGATGCATGGATGTGCCTGAAACGAACATGGGCAGCTGTAAATTTGCCTGGCAATGAGCGAGCAGAGTGGTGATGGCTGCCGCCGGCGGCAGCGAGCGAAGCAGGGTGCATGCCTCAAGCGCCTATGCATGGCCTTTACTACAAGCCTGGCGCATTCGTAGCACGTCTGGTAGACTAGCGACCCCTGGGGCGCAGCGGTTTGCGCGCGGCGGCTTCAACTCGCGCGACCCTGCAGGCGCTGGCGGCGGATTCGGTCTTAAGCCCTCCATTGCAGCTCGACATCGACCTTAGGGTGCGAGCGCCGCGCCGCAAGCTTGCCCCGACCGCCGCCGCCGCTGCCGCTGCCACTCCCTGCTGCCGTTCCCCTTGCGTGTGCTGCTCCTCAGCTAATCACTGTCACACCTCGCATCTTTTGACTCGCAGGATAGATAGCCATGGCATTCCAGCAGCCGGCTGCACACGGTTTTGAGCCGCCGCGCAAGCTGGATGTGTACCTCGAGGCGGTGGCCGCATTCCAGGCGGGTGCCGCCACGCTACAGGCCGGCACAGCCCTGGCGGTGCACGAGGATGGCGGGCGCCTGGCAGCTGTGACCCAGGACGGCACCGCGGTGGGGCTTATCCCTGCTGACAAGCGCGCCGTGCTGAGCCGCGGGCCATGGTCGGGCACCGTGCGCAGCGTCAAGCGCCAGGCTGCCCCGGCTGCGGAGCCCGCGGTAGCTAGTGCAGGGCAGCAGCCGTCAAGCGAGGCGCAAGCCTCCCAGCCGCAAGTGGAGCAGCAGGACCAGTATCTAATGCAGCAGCAGCAGCAGCAGCAGCAGCAGCAGCCTGGCAATGCAGCAACCGGCGAGCAGCAGCCGGTGGCGGCAGCGCAGGAGGCAGCGCAGCAACCGCCGGAGCAGCCGCAGGGGCCCTCGCAGCCGCCAACGACGGTGGTGGTGCAGGTGCTGGTTCGCTTCACTCCTGAGGAGCAGCGCTGGGCTCAGCGGCAGGGTGCGGACCAGCTGCCACAGCAGATAGAGGAGGAGGACACTGCACGGCTGTCACGAGAACAGTTTGAGGCGCTGGGTGAGTTGGTGTGAGTGTTGCTGGGGGTTCGAGGTGGGAGCGTCACCCTGTTGCTGTTTTGGATGCATGAATTCTGCAATTCTGTTGCCTGTTCAGTATGCTTGCCGGCTGTTGGTGTCTCTCATGCTACTGCCGTGCCGCTCATCCCTGCCTGCACCCCTCTTCCCGTGCAGCTGCCAGTGAGGAGCTGCGGTGGATGCTGCGGGATGAGCGGCTGCAGAAGGTGGTGTCGGACATTGATTCTGCGCCTGACCGCGAGCGGGTGAGCCGTGGCGTGCGGCTGGCCTGGCGCAGCGCAGCTAGCAGCAGTGCGGGGAGCTGGGTACCCACCGGTGGGGGAACAGCATGGCAGGGCCCAGGCAGCATGCACACGCGTCTACTGCACCCACCCTGATGCTCCCCCTGCACCGCCCGTCCATTGCTCGCAGGCGCTGCTGCGTGCACTGCAGGCGCCCAACTTCAAGGAGTTCGCAGACAAGGCAAGAAAGACAGCGGTTGGGGCCTCTGCATATGCAGGCTGGTTGTGGGTGTGGTCTGTTGGCGTGTACATGTCAGCTGCCACGACTAACATGCATTGCAAGTGGCGCAGCGGCAGCTCTACCTGTGGCAAGTTGCCCATGCCGCCCATGCGAGCAGAGCTGCTGCGCTTCACGGGCTGATATCCCACCTGCTGGCAGGGCCATGGCTGACTGCCAGGGGCTTTTGGTGTGTCCGCCTGCAGGTGCTGAACTCGGTGGTGCCAGAGACCAGCTGACGGAGGGTGCAGATGGTCGCAAGCCTGCGGAACGTTGGTCAGTCATGCCGCACGACCGGCGGTGGCGGCAGCGGCGGCTGGATGCGCAGCGCAGCGGCGCCACATCCAGCCATGCATGCGCTCGCTGACCGGCTATCCTCCATATTTGTGCGCGCTGACCTTGTCTGTAAACACGGCTCAGCGCACCAGAGCGCGGGGGGCCTCTGCACCAGCGCACCTCGACGGTGACGGCGTGGGCCGGCGCACAGACGCTGCCTCGACAGCTGGTGATCGTGCAAGTCTTTTGACCGCGCCGAAGGCGGGATTCGTGGGGCGCTCGACGCTATGCCACTCGCCCTGAGCTCTCCAGCCACGCTGGGCGGCCAGGCCACGGCCCAGCGGACGCAGACAGCCCTATCGGCCTTCCCCAGGTGAGCGCCGCGCCGCCCCGCGGTGGCCGGCCCACCGGCGCCGGCGCCTGCCGCCGCTGCCGCCTGCCGCCGCCGCTCAGCAGCAACCGACGCACCTGCCACCCTCTGGCTGTCATTTTTGTGCAGGCTGCAGCCGCAGCTGCAGGCGCGGCACCAGCAGCACGCAGCGCTGCCTCGCGGCGGCGGGCGGCAGCATGACGGCTGCCGCATTGTCGCCCGCGCGGCGGCTCTGGAAAAGACGGCGGAGAAGGCGGCAGCCACTCAGTCCACAGATCTGGCGGGCCGTGGTGGGCGCTCCGGCGCCTCAGGCATTGGCAGCGGCATCAAGCTGGAGAACGTGAGCAGCGGCAAGGGGGTGGCTGCAGTATGACTGGCCGCAGCTTCGTCCCTCGCGGTGTTCTGAACCCTCCTGCGCCGTGAAGCTGTATACCTGCCCGCCCCACACCCGCCCCTGCGCAGGTGGCCATCACGTTCAAGAACCAGCAGGTGCTGCGCGACATCAGCTGGGACGTGAAGAAGGGGGAGCGCGTGGGGCTGGTGGGCGTCAACGGCGCCGGCAAGACCACGCAGCTGCAGGTGCGGCTGGCAGCTGCACAATGGGATGGTGGCTGCAGGTTGCAAGGCAGCAGCGGAATGGGGGTGTGGTTGCGGTGCTTGGCAGCAGAGGGGTGGGAAGCAGTGCAGCGACCGGTGGGCAGCAGGCGCCAGCTGGGGCCCCGGTTATTCACATCCGCTGCACATGCTGCTCTGTCCCCAGGCTGCCCCTGCCGCATGCAAGCTGTGCTGGTTGCTCACCAGACTGTGCCACTGCTTCGTCATGTGACTTGCAGATCATCATCGGCGCGCTGACGCCCGACAGCGGCGAGGTGATCAAGGCGAAGGAGGACATGCGCATCGCGTACCTCACGCAGGTGCGCCTAGGGGTGGGCTCACCGGCTGTGCCTGGGATGGGGCGTCCGCATGAGTGGTATTCGGGTGATTTGTGCCCCGCTGCGCCCTGCTGTCATCAATATCTGTGTCACCTTGTGTGCCTCACATGTGCGCCTGCACTGCAGGAGTTTGACGTGGACCCGCGGCGCACGGTGCGCGAGGAGTTCATGTCTGCATTTGCCGACCAGGTCACGGTGAGTGAGGGGCTGACTCGCTGGGTCGGGTGGGCTGTTGCCCCTGTCCACTGCACAGGAGCCAATGCAGTCCTACCTTGTTTGTTTGTCGCTGCCGCTGCTGGTGAGGCCGGTGCTATCCCCTGCTGCCCCCGCCTTGCAACCAATTCACTCCCCTCCCTATCTGCTTGCTCGCTTGCTTGCAGAACGCGGCGCGGCAGGAGGAGATCCAGAAGGAGCTGGAGAGCGTGGGGGAGGACATGGACCGCATGTCGCAGGCAAGCCCAAAGCAGCGCGGGGTGGCAGGCAGCACATAGATCGCATGTTGCTGTGCAGACTGCAAGGACACTGTGGCATGACCATGCGCTGCTGATTGCTGCTGCTGCTCACGGCTGTATGGTTGCGCTCAGCCGTGCTTCTGCCGCCGCTTGTGCTGCCGCCCTGCCGGCAGCCCCAGGCACACTGCTGCCGCCCTTGCTGCCGCAACGGCTCACCAACCGTTCCTGCCCGCCCCTGCCAATGTGCAGCTGCTGGATGAGCTGCAGGAGCTGACATCCCAGGCGCAGGACCTGGATGTGGCGCTGATCGACAAGAAGATTGACCAGGTGCGGCATGGCTGCTGTTCCACCATGCTGGCCAGCAGTGCATGTGTGTCCGCCGCCGCGGTCGTGGACCTGTCCCTCCTTGTTGCTGCTGCACGCCTTTGCCCTGTTTGTTGTGTTTTAATGCCCCGCTGAGCAGTTTGTTGTGCGTCCCCCCTCCTCTCGCCAGATGATGCCGGAGCTGGGCTTTGGGCCCGACGACAACGACCGCCTGGTCGCCTCGTACAGCGGCGGCTGGCAGATGCGCATGTGCCTGGGCAAGATCCTGCTCAAGGTGCGGAGGGGGGGCCAGGGCGGCCGCTGGCTTGGTAGCTAGAAGGCTGTGGTAGGCAGCGGTGATGCCGTCGCTGCACTGAATGGCACATGCTCGGGTTCTGCTTACCAGCGGCAGAGCGACCTGCAAGGATGGTGGCACTCATCAAGGGGCGCGAGCAGCATATTGCTGTCAGCTGCTGTTCGGCGCGTGTCGGTCTCCTCCTGCCTCAACCCCTCCATCCGCCCTGCCCATGCCCCGTCAGGACCCCGACTTGCTGCTGCTGGATGAGCCCACCAACCACCTGGACCTGGACGCCATCGAGTGGCTGGAGGGTGAGCGGGCCGGGCGGTGCTTTATGGCAGCTGCTAGATGGGGCGGCCTTGCTTGCTTGTGTGCTGCCGGATGCTGAGCACCAATTAATTGGTGACCAGCTCGCCGCTGCAGTCCACCCTAACACCCTGCCTCCTGGTCTGCCATCCCGCCCGCCTCTCACCTGTGCAGGCTACCTGAAGAAGCAGGAGATCCCCATGGTCATTGTGTCGCACGACCGCGAGTTCCTGGACCAGCTGTGCACCAAGATTGTGGAGACGGAGCGCGGCATCAGCGCCACGTTCAAGGGTGCGCGCGGCAGTGCGGGACTGGGATGGAGCACGGCGGGATGGGGCGAGGCGGCGCGGTCTGTTGCAGCTGCCTGGCACCAGCTGGTCTATAGTTGCCGCGAGGGGTGCAGATGTCCCTCTTTGCCGCAGATTGGCGGCGATTGCTGCCCTGCCTCCACTGCCCAGCGTGCTGCTGCTGCGGGCTCCTGGCACTGGCTGCGAACTTGTACTCCCCGCTCCCTGCTCCCCTGCAGGCAACTACACCGAGTACGTGAAGCAGAAGGAGGTGGCCACCGCGCAGCAGTGGGTGGCCTGGGAGAAGCAGCAGAAAGAGATTTCGCGGCAGGTGCGATGAAAATGAATGCGAATGCGCTGTGCAGCGCCAGGCTGGCTGGCTGGACTTTTGCCTGCTGTTATTGTTGGCTACACGTGGCAGCGCTGCTGCATGCTGTAGCCGCTAGAGCCGCTGCAGCTGCCCTTGCTGTTCTGCTGCCCTAATGCCGAGGCTCACAAGCGCACCCTTGCTCATGCCCCTCAAGCAGGAGGAGATGGTGCGGCGGCTGGCGGGCGGCGCCAACAGCGGGCGCGCGTCCACCGCTGAGAAGACGCTGGAGAAGCTCAAGGCGGATGGGACGTACGTGGAGAAGCCGTTTGTGCCCAAGAAGCGGTGAGGGGCTTGGGGGATGGGAAGGGAGGAGGGCTGTAGCCGGATGGTGCGCGTTGGCGATGTTTGCTTGTAGTGCGGGCAGGCTGCGAGGCATTGCAGCGCCCCTGCATGCTCAGTAAGGCGCTCCAGGCGCCTGCTGGAACTGCGGCTATGCTTCCTGCTGCGCTGCCTGCTGTGCTGCCAGCTCATTGGCTCTGGCCATCTCCCCCCACGTGCTGGCAGGCCCTTCAAGTTCCCGCCCGTGGAGAACATGGGCCAGGTGGCGGTGCGCATCGAGGACCTCACCCACGGATACAACGGCGACAAGCTGTTCCAGAACGCAGGTGCGCAACAGCCTGGCTCCGGCTGTGCAGGGGTCGGCTGGTCCTGGGGAAGCAACAGTTGCCAGCTGCTGGGTGGTGCGTAGCAAGTGCCGCTGGCATTGTGCGGCACGTCTTCAAACGCCACACTCCCTCTGCCCGGCCTCCCCTCTCAGACCTGGTGATTGAGCGTGGCGAGCGCGTGGCCATCATTGGGCCCAACGGTGGGTGCTGTGCTGTGTGCCGAGCGCCTGCAGTGGCAGCGCAGCAGAGAATACATACTCACGGCTGCTGTGCAAAGGTACAGCGTGTTGTAAGCTGCAGACAGTTGAAACAAGCATGTGCCTCACTCGTCCCTGTGCCCCTGCCTTTGTCCTGCACAGGCGCCGGCAAGAGCACGCTGCTGCGGCTGCTGATGGGGCGTGAGAAGCCGCAGGAGGGCGAAGGTGAGCTGCGGCGCTGGCCGGGGCTGCAACAGGAGCGGCACTCAGCTTTTGTTCCCTGCAAGAATGGCGGCATATGCGGCTCAACACATGACCGAACCGCATCTGCCCGTCCACCCACCTCTCCACCCGCAGTCGAGCTGGGCCAGTACGGCATCACGCCCAATTACTTTGAGCAGAACCAGGCGCAGGCGCTGGACCCGCGCCTCACCGTGCTGGAGACGCTGGTCAGGTGCGGTGTGCAGGATATTATTGTTGTTGCTTGGCCAGCTGGGGGCGGGATCTGTTGCATTGATGAAAGTGTGTGAGTTGCTGCAACAGACCGTCCTGCAAGCCGGCAGCAGGGCTCATCAGTGGCAGCAGGCCTGCTGGGTCTTGTCTTTGGACTGCAGGCGGTCCTGCTCTGCTGCGCCAGCTGGCCGATTGCGTTGCGCTGCTGTTCCTGCCTCACGCAGGGCCGCCCCCGACGCTAAGCTGAACGACATCAAGGCGCTGCTGGGCAAGATGCTGTTCAGCGGGGCGGGCATGGAGAAGAAGGTGGGAGCGGCTGGGCTGGTTGGCTTGTGGGTGGGAAGCCCGGCCGGAGGCTGTGTGGGTTGGCAGTGGGCACAACAGTCAGCACTCGGCCACTGCCACTCAGCTGTGAGCCACATGCAGGAGAAAGCTACACTGCGTCGTGCATGCGACTGCCCTGGCCGCCATCTGTACACCACATCAGCTGCGCTCACCAGCCAGCCCTACCCCTGCCGCCGCAGGTTGAGTGGCTGAGCGGCGGCGAGAAGGCGCGCCTGGCGCTCGCCAAGTTCATGCTCACCCAGGTGCGGGGAGCCGGCTTGCAGGCCAAGTCACCCATGGCGCCGGAGTGCTAACTTGCAGGCCAGCTCTGCAATGGCGCCGGCTGGCTGGCCGGCTTTGCGCTGCTTGCAAGCGTCCCCATGTCGCCCACCCTGCCTGCTTCGCCTCCCGCCCCGCCTGTGCGACAGGGTACGCTTCTGGTGCTGGACGAGCCCACCAACCACCTGGACATCCCCTCCAAGGAGACGCTGGAGGAGGCGGTCAGCACGTTTGAGGGTGAGGCGGCGGCACGCCCGGGCAGAGTGCAATAGAGAGCACAGACGCATTGGGCCCCAGCTGCTGGCCTGTGCTTGCGCCTGTGGCTGCCGCAACCCAGACCATGCATGTGCCAGCTGAAGCTGACCCGCCACTCTCAACCCCCACGCTGCCGCATGCCCGCAGGCAGCGTGATTGCTGTGAGCCACGACCGCTACTTCCTGCGCCGCATCGCCACGCGCATTGTGACGGTGGACGGAGGCAAGCTGGTGGACTACCAGGGCGACTACGAGGTGGGCTGAGGGAGGGGCAGTGCTGTTGAGGTTGATATGCGGTGGCTCCTGACGCTGCTGGTGCATGCCGTTGGCCGACATGTGCATATTGTCCATAGCTGTGCACTGGAGCGGCCTGCGTGTGCGCACCGCTATCTTGAGTCTGCTTTGTGCCGCTGCTGCACCTGCTGCTGCTGGCTCAAAATGCTGCTGGCTGCTGCTGCCAGGAGGTAGCCGCTTGGTAGGGCGATGGCATGCTTGCTGCTGCGCCACTGACCGCCCCTTCCCCTGCCCCACCCCCTCCCCTGCTGCAGCTGTTCCTGGAGCAGAACGAGGAGGAGGCGGAGAAGATGGAGGCCAAAGAGGAGAAGCAGCGCGAGATTGAGAAGTCGCAGATCAAGGTGCGGCAAAGCAGACGGTTGGGCGGTTGGACGGTTATGGTTGCTGCAGCAGGGGGCGATGCAGCTGGTGAACGCGGCAGTGACTTGTCAAGGGGGCTGGCAGCAATGGTTACGACCAAAGCGGCTGCTGGCTGGCGCTGCCAATTTCAGTGCTGTTACAGCAGTCCGGCTGCTGCTGGTATGCACGTCCGTGCTGACTTCCGCCCAAACGCTCGCTGCGCTGCCCTCCATGCCTGCAGGCCAAGAGCAAGATGAGCAAGGCGGAGAAGGCCAAGTCGAAGAAGGAGAAGGCCAAGGCCTTCAACCAGAGCCCCAGTGCCGGCGGCAAGGCAGCCAAGAACGCCAAGCGCTGGAACTGAGCGCAGCAGCAGGCGGGCAGCTGTCCATCGACCGTCAATGCTGCCGCCCAGCGTGTAGTGTAGCTGTCGCAACCCTCCTCACACTCTCTTGTATGATATCTGGCACTGCCCCATCCCCATCTCCTTGCCTTCTCAGCCCTCACTTGCTGCTTTCATTTGGACGCGTGGTCGCTCCTCTGTTTGTTTCGTTGCTGCGATTTGAGCTTGCATGCCTGGCGGCCGCTCCATTTTGCGCCGCCTCAGGCCCTTTAATTTTGTAAGTTGCAACAGCGTGCGGCTTGGAAGAGTGAGTACACCTGGCGGCGGCAGTGCAGCAGTAAATGTGGTTGTCGGTCGACGCCACTGGCACCTGCCGCCGCTGGCGACCGCCGCAGCGCAGCGACGGTGCCCATGCTCCGCGATCGCCCTGCCGCACAGCCCATCTGCCACAGCGACGCGCGCTGAGCTGGATCTGGCGCCCACCCAGCCCAGGCGAGCTTTCGTCGGCGGGCGACCCCGCGCGTTTTGAGTGTGCGCGCTCGCTAGGGGCCGCCGGCCGGCTGAATGCTCAGGCACATGATGGCATGTCCATGAGACTACGCCGCGACGGATGCGCTGCTTGCGGCCGCTCGCCGCCGCCGCTGCTCCCGCCGCCGCCGCCTGCTCCTGCTGCCGCCCATCTGCAGCTGCACTGTTCCGCCTGCAGGCCATCATGGCGCACATCACGGCCGTGCGCCTCAAGGCCTTCAAGTCCGTGGCCGGAGGCTGGCAAGAATTCCGCTTCGACCGCGGGTTGAACGCCATTGTTGGTGCGTGACTGCAGCTAGCTGCACTGCGCTGGGCGGGAAGGGTGGCACTTGATGCTTGCCTGCATGCCGCGCCGGCCCCGCCTGCCTTGCTCACCAAGCCCTTTGCCTGCCTGCAGGCCCCAATGGCTGCGGCAAGTCATCTCTCCTGGATGCGCTCTGCTTTGCATTTGCGGCCCCGCCCCGCACGTTTGCCGCCGCCTCGCTGGCAGACCTGGCCAACAGCGACAGCAGTGAGGTGAATAGTAGCTGTCGGATCGAGTCCAAGATATGTGTATGCACACAGCCGCAGCTGCGCGGCCGCGTGCGCTTATGTCTGCGCCCCCATATCCCTTCTTCATTAGGTGTGCGAGGTGGCGGTCAGCCTGCGCAGTGGCGGCGGCGAGGCGCACACAGTGGCGGCCGCCCTGACGCCTGATGGCGGCCGCGCCTTCAAGGTCAACGGCAGGTGCGGCGGGCGGCACAAAGACTTGATGGACTAGCGTGTTTGCCATCCTGCTAGGCATGGGGCATGTATTCATGCTGTGCCGCCCTTGCACACCAGGCGGCTGTCATTTCTACATATGCAGGCAGAGCCTTTCACAGATACAAACTGCATTCAACTGAGCGCATTCCCCCATGCGTGCAAACGATTGCCGCAGGGCGAAGAGCGGCAAGGAGGTGCGCGACTTCCTGCGCGGGCTGGGCATCTCCCTTGACTCTGGTGCTGCAGTCATCAAGCAGGTGGGTGCTGCGTGGTTGGCAGCCTTGCATACCCTGGCATGTGAGTTAAACTGTGGAATGCAGCAGCGGCAGCAGCCGGCGCTCTTATGCCGTGAGTCGCCAGACACACTCGCCTATTGAACCCTGCCATTCGACACTGCAGGCGCAGGTGACGCGGCTGGCAGACACCAATGCACCTGCCGACCTAGCGGCTCTGGTGGCCGAGGCGTCCAGCCTGGGTGAGTGCACAGCACAATGTGGGACAGGGAGGTTGCCTCACACTCACTTGCAATCGGTCTGCAGTTGTACGAGGGCCATGACAGCTGCCCAATGTTACTGCTTTGCTGTGCGTCAGTTTGCTTAGCCGCCGCCAGCCCGCTGCTGCGCTTCCCCGTCTGGGTGCCAATCGCAGGGCGCTGGAATGAGGAGGTGGTGAGCTGTGTGACGCTGTTGGGTGTTTGCTGGACAGCTCTCCGCCCACCTGGGTCCTCCCGCCCACTTTTCTACCAAATACACAGCGCAAGGTGTGCGGTTCCTGCACTCTTGTCAACTAATTTCTCTTGCTGCCATTCCGCTTCCTTCTGCAGGCAGCAGCAGCCGAGGAGCTGAAGCGCACGCGGCGAGCGCTGGCTGACGTGCAGGCCAGCCTGCTAAGCCTGGTGCGGGAGCATGGTGTCTAGTGTTGCAGCAGGACTTGTTCACCCAGCAGGCTGTGTTGTTGATTTGCATGGCTGGGATGGAAGGAGGCAGCAGCAGCACGGCAGATGCTGCCAGCCTGCTAACCTGCTTCTTGCTGCCGGTGCTGCTGCAGCTGTCTGCATCTCCCACTACAGTGCTGCCTGCCTGCCCCCTGCCCACAGGAGCGTGGTGTGGCTGCCAGCCAGGAGCAGCTGAAGGCTGCTGAGCGGCATGAGCAGCTGGAGCATGAGGCCGCCACCCTGGCACAGCAGCTGGCAGAGGCGCTGCAGGCAGCTGTAGCTGCTGCCACCACTGGTGCAGACAGGGGTGCCTCAGCAGCAGATGCTGCAGATCGCAATGTGCAGGCAGCTCAGCAGGTGCTTGAGGATGCGCAGGCAGCACTGGCGTCAGCCCAGGCAGAGGCAGCAGAAGCTGCGCAGCAGCCCAGCGGCTTGGCAGCTGGGGATGCTGGACTGCTGTTGCTGCAGCAGCGCCTGGCGGCAGCGGAAGAGGAGGTGGGGCTGCTGACAGCTCAGCAGCAGCGCTGGAGCGAGCTGAACGCAGCTGTGCAGCAGGACCAGGCTGCCGTCTCCCGGCTGACAGCAGCCCGCAACCGCGCTGCAGCCGAGGCAGCGAATGCTGCCCAGGCACAGCGCCAGCTGGAGGCAGATGTGCGGCTGGCTGAATCAGCTGCATCAGCCCAGTCGCTTGCAGCTTCAGTGGCTGCCGAGGTGCAGCAGCTTGAGGCTGCTGTGGCAGCTAGCGTGCAGGCTTCAGCAGCAGCTGCTGCCACTGTGCAGGGCAGCCAGGCGCGGCTAGCAGAGCTGCAGGGAGAGCGCACTCGTGCTGCACAGCTGCTGCAGGCGGCCCAGTCTGCTGCCGCTGATGTCCCAGCGGGGCCTGCAGCCGCAGCACAGGCGCAGCAGCTGCGGGCAAAGCTGGCGCAGCTGCGCCGCCGCGAGTCGCAGCTTGCACAAGAGGCTGGCACACTGGCAGCACGGCTGGGAGGCTCTTCTGGCGACGGCTGGCGCCCACTGCACGCCTGCTTCTCTTTCAGCGACCCAGCAGCAGTGCAGCAGCATGCCACAGCGCTGCAGGTGCTTGCTGGCGGCAAGCTGGCGGTGGTGGTAGCAGACGGCATGGAGGCAGCAGGCCATTTGCTGACGGCCGGCGGAGGCCAGCGCATTTGGCCTCTGGACTCGCTGATGGCAGCGGACCACAACCAGCAGCAGCGCCGCGCTGCAGCGGCTTTTCTGGCAGGTGAGCATGCAATCAACTGCCTGGGCAGCAGGCAAGTCTGGTGGATGGGCAGCTGCGCTTTTACGCACAGATACACAGTCTGCTGCTTTATTCCTGACGTTCTTTTTTGGTTGCGTTATGTACACAATGCTGCCAACCTTTACGCTGCTGCTGCAGGCCAGGTGGCTGTGCCTGTTGACCTGCTGCGTTTTGAACCGCGCTACCGCGCCGCCATGCTGCGCGCCTTTGGCTCCCATGTGCTGGCAGCCAATGCTGAAGGTGCGCAGCTTGAGGAATGCTGGCGTCTGGCAGGCGGTTGCGCAGGGGCTTTTTGCTGCTCTCACATGAACCGGCTGCTATGGTGCTGCTGTCGCCGTCATTTACCTGCCCAATATTGCTGCCGTGCAGTGGCTGAGCAGCTGATCACCCGCTTTGGCGTGCCGTCCATCACGCCCAATGGCCAGGTCACCTCCCACGGCACGCTGCAGGTGTGCGAATATCCTGGGTAGCAGTTTATGCAGCGTATACGCTGCTTGCAGCAGTTGACCGTGCGGCTGGGATGCTGTGCTGCCAGGCATGTGCTGGTGATGCTCACACCTCACC
>VFQQ010003909.1_pt1 | contig 13824 bp, 25 predicted proteins | sample 3512341 | NCBI WGS metagenome assembly VFQQ01 (sample SAMN10412373, study PRJNA504923) | tailings metagenome | isolation source: Relicate 2 Philex TSF1 revegetated site | place: Philippines: Tuba, Benguet | collected 2017-08-29 | reverse complement strand
AGCAAGTGCTCATCCTCCTTACAGTTTATGACTGCTGGCTTATTGTCTGCCTGCCGGCTCCGTGCTCTCCCCGCATCCCACTGCTCAACCACTTGCTGCATGCTCCACCCACCGCGCCGCAGGAGATTGAGGGGCAGAAGCGCGCCAAGCGGGAGCGCGCTGAGCACGCTGAGGAGGAGCGGCATGCGCGCATGCTGCGGGAGCAGATAGAGCGGGCACAGAAGATGGCGCGCACTGACGACGGCTCCGAGCAGGCAGCAGCCGCAGACCCTGCTGCCACTGAGCTGCGGAGAGAGGAGTTGGATGCGCCTCTGGGCTTCCAGCTGGCGGCAGGGCGTGCGGCAGCGGCAGCAGCGGCGGCCGAGCAGCAGCAGCAGCAGCAGCGCGCCAAGCCGGCGGTGGCATTTGAGGAGGACGGCGGGGCGAGGGGAGCGGCGGGGCAGCAGCGGAAGCGCAGCAAGATCGAGGAGCTGATGGAGAAGGTGAGGGGAGGGCTGGTTTGGGCCTGCTCGCATGCTTGTTGTGGTGGCTGTGATAGGGGTGCGTAAGGAGCCAGCCTTTCGAACCGTGCACATTCTGGGGTGCAGATGCACCAGTGCCGCATGGCAGGCATCCCACCTGCTCTGCCTGCGCCTGTTTGTCCAACTGTACGACCGAGCCATCCTGCTTGCAGGACCGGGCAGCCAAGGAGGCGCAGGCGGCATCAGATGCGGCACGCACCGCGGCGGCGCAGCGACTAGACTACTGGCTGGCGCCCGGCATTGTGGTCAAGGTGGGTGATGGAAGGGTGCAGGCCAGGGCGGGCCTTGCAGCTTGCGCAGGGCAGCAGGGCTGGTCTGCACGGCATGCTAGTGCATTTGGTTCTGCTCCGCAGCTGCCACTCTTGCCCGGCAACCGACCGCTTACGCATCCCAATGACAGACTCCTCACGCCCGGCCACCTTGTGTGCTCTGCTGCCGCAGGTGCTGGCCAAGAAGCTGGCCGACTACTACAAGAGGAAGGGCGTGGTGCTGCGGGTGATCGACAAGTACGTGGCTGAGGTGGAGATGAGCGACTCGGGGGACGTGCTGCAGGTGCGGGTTTCTTGGGCTGTCCCCTGGCGCTGTTGCATGCCTCAGGCTGGGCATTGTTGCCACCTGTGTGCTGTGCAGCAGCGGGCGGCCAAATGAAGGCGTGGACACCAGTCGTATTGTGCCATGCGCTCGCCGAACAACCCAAGACCACTCTCAACCCAGCCGTCCCATGCAACTGTTCTCTATCCACCCTCACTCGCCCCCAGGTGGACCAATTGGAGCTGGAGACGGTGGTGCCCCAGCCGGGCGGCTCCGTGCTGGTGCTCAACGGCCCGCACCGCGGCACCAAGGGCACGCTGCAGGGCATCGACACCAAGCGCTTCCAGGTGGGTGGTGGGGCAGGGAAGGAGGGGGCGGGGGGGGAGGGGCTGGAGGGCCGGCCGCAGTGGTTAGGTGTTGTTCAGTCTGCATGTGCCTGGAATCACCTGCCCTGCTTGGAGGCATGCAGACCTGCTGGCCACGGCTGCACCCTGCCTCGGCCGCTCTGATTACCAGAGCATCGAGCATCATGATTTCAGCCTTCCCCTTCCGTGCCTGTTCCCCAATAGGCGGAGGTGAAGCTGCGGGGCGGGCGCGACGACGGGCGCGTGGTGTCGATGGAGTATGAAGATTTTTCAAAATACGTGGGCCTGCTCAAGTGACGTGCGGCACCCTAGGTTGCGCGCATTGCATGCCCACGTGGCATGGCGCAGGTGCAGCCATGGACACAGCGGCGCAGCAAAGGCCCAACCCAATGCTGACTCTCCTGCAACGCGTTTGATCCTACAGCAGCTATACACCCTCCTGTGTCGCAATCAGTTCTGAAGTGACAGTTTCAGAGGGCAGGCAGCAGAGCGCAGGGTGCGAGAATAGGATGGCGGGAGCGCCGCAACCTACACATACAAGCCGCCGCACCATCACTGCTCCTCCCCTCTCACTCATCCTCGTCCTCATCCTCATCGCCCTCCTCCACAGCCTCCAGCCCTTCGCTGATGCCCAGCACACGGGCAGCCACCGCCTGTATCTGCTCCAGCTGCTGCTCCGCCGCCTCCTCAACCGCCTCCGCCTGCTGCTCCGCGCTCTGCTCCTCAACTGGCAGCAGGGGCAGGCCGCCGGCGCGGGCGGGTGCAGCGCCGCGGAACATCACAAAGCCCTTGTCTGTGTCGCGCACGCCCTTGCCTGGGTGGAGTTGGGTGGGGGGCGGTGGGGGGGCAGTGGGTGAAGGTGTGGGCACTTGAGTCTGCAGCACTCTGTTTGACATTGCTGTGGCAGGAATGGTGTGCCCCTGTTAATCTGCGCTGCTCAAAGGTAAGGTGCACAAATAAATAGACCGCGCCCACCTTGCGCGTCCTCTTTGGCAGCCGCCAGCTGCGCCACCAGGGCGCCGCGGATCAGGCTGCCCACGCCCTCCGCCACAGCCGCCTCGCCCCTGCCCGCCACGTACTGCAGGGGTGGTGGTACGGAGGCAGGAAGGTGACAACTGAGTGAGGAGAGGGACAAGTGAGCATGCTGTTGCTGCTGCTCTCGCAGGCTGCAAAGCCCACTTGCCCAGCGCCACCCTACCCAGGGCATGCATCTGCACCCAAGCCGCACGCACCAGCAGCGCGCGCCACACTGTGACCGCCTGCAGCTTGGACAGGCGCAGCTCCCGCCGCAGCCGCTCCAGCACTTCGGGCGGCGGCGCCAGCGGGTGCTGCGCAGCTGCCGCCTTGGCCGCCTTTGCGCCGCCGCTCTTGCCGTTGGCGAGGGGCTTGGCTGCCGCCTCGCCTGCCGGCGCCTTGCCCTTGTCGGAGGCAAGTGCGTCCAACCGCTGCTGCACAGCGGGCGGCAGCCAGTCCAGTGCCAGCGCCCGCCGCACATCCATCACAGTGCGCAGCGCCTGCAGCGCTTCTGCCGGCTCCTCAAACTGACAGAGGATGTGGGGGAGGGAGCGGGGTGGTGGTGGGGTTGAGCAGTGTAATGCCTGTGCCTAGGCTGCACTAGAGTTGCAGACTCAGTTGCAGACCGAGTTGCATCCAGCTGCGTGGCATTCCTGCTGCATGCCCCCACCACATGCTGCACAGTCCGGTCTGGCATCAGCAGCAGGGCCTCACCGCCAGGTCGCATGCGTCCATCTCCTCCGCCAGCTTCTGCGCAGCCGCCAGCAGCATGGTGCCCACGCCGCGGCGCTGCAGGCACCGGTGCAGCACAGCGCACAGCGTGACGGCACATCACCCTGTCTAGGGCCTGGCATGCAACAACGAGCAGCGTGCAACTGATTGCTGTCCACGACGTGAGCCCCATCAACACACTCAGCATGCAGGCCAGCAGCGCACCTGGTGCGGCGGCAGCACCAGGATCTGGGCCAGCCGCAGCCGACAGCCCGCCGGGTAGTGGTAGTGCCGGTCTGCGGCAGGAGCAGGGGCAAGTAGCATTCGCAAAGCAAGTGAGAGGTAGCAGGGCAGCTATCAAGCAGCACAGCAGGGTCCTGCCCATGTTGAATTGCCAACTATGCAGGCGTACAGCACGCGGGCAGCCTCAAAAGCACGTGTTTGCACTCCACATCCCCCAGCGCGAGAAACAACCCAGTCAGCGGGCCCAGGGGCTCACAGCAGGTGGCGTAGCCCAGCACCTCGGTGCTGCCCTGCCCGCTCTGCTCCACCGCGGTGAGCAGGTGCCAGTCGGGGTCCTCGGGGTCGATAGGCGAGGCGGCGTCCACAAAGAAGTAGAGCAAGGGCTCCATGCGGGAGTGCAGCGCCTGGTGGCGGGGCCAATGGGAGGGCAGGGCAGGGTGGGCATGGTGGGTGGGTGGGTGGGCACGTGGGTGGTAGGTGGAGCAGGATGGTTGGGTGTTAAGTGCATGCATGTGGAACTAACCAGTACTCAGGGGGGTGCACAAACACCGCAACGAGTTGCTCAAGCATCTGCCCGATCTGCAGCAGCAAGCGCCTGACGGCAACCCAGCAGGCAACCCAGCTGCCGGCGGCCACACCTTGAGCTTGGGGTCGGCTTTGGCCAGCTGCGCATGCAGCACGCGGAAGGTGCTGCCCTCCTCGGTTGCCTCAGCGCCCATCTCCCGCCCCATCCAGGTCGCATCGACAGGCTCCTCCTCCTGCAGGCAAAGGGATGCAGGCTGCGGCTGTGGAAGGCATGCGCAGCATGCGCCGGTGGCAGGGCGAGCGAGGTGCAGGCCAGCCAGGGGCGCTCGGATTCTATCAAGGTGGTTTCCACCCTTGGGCATCCACCGCAAGCAACCGCGCCCATCGACCATTTCAGTTCAGCCACATGCCGCACCACAGATGCAGCCTTCATTGCCCACCTGCAGCGCCTTGTCGAATTTCTCCTTCTCCTCAAAAAAGCCCGCAGCAAAGGCGCCCTGGAAGGGCTCCCGCAGCGGCGTGGCGCCCGGCCCCTTGCCCGCCATGGCCACGTCGATGAAGGCCTGGTGCATGGGGTTGGGCGGTGGGTGGGGTACTGGTTGCAAGTTGCGTCACAGAACATTTGGTAGTTCGGTATGCTCGCAGCAATGCAGCCTCTCAGCAGTGTGCACCTTCGAACCGCTGCTGCTGGTGACTTCTCAACGCCGCAGCGCCACACCTGGAACTGGGGCGTGAGCCAGATGTCAATGGAGAGGCCGTCGTAGCCCACAATCTCCTCCTTCTCGCCAAACAGCCTGTGCGTCGATGGGGAGGCGGGCGGGCGGACCATTGCGCTGGTCTGTTCAGCAGGCACCGACCCACGGAGGCGCTGGCACCTGCCCACCCCTTGCGAAAGCAGGCGGCCTCACTGGTGCGTCATCTCGGGCGGGAAGTTGCCTCCCTCCTCCAGGACCGCCTGCCCCGCCTTGTCCTTTTTCACCCTGGGGTGGCGCAGGCAAGCGAAAGAGCCAGGGGCATTTAGGTCAAGTTGCCCACCAAGCGCAGGGCAGCACTTGCACAGGTGGTGGCAGAGCGGGCGAGGCAGCATTGCAACGCACAGGCAGCAGGGCAGCCAGCCGCTCACAGGTGGAAGGTGATGGCCTCTTCAGCGGGAATGGCCACCGCTCCGGGGCCCTCGACGCGAGGCCGCTTTGCAAATGGCTCCATGGTGCGGCGGTGGCGGGTGGGCGGCAAGCTGCTGAGGGTGGCGGGAGGGCCGGCTGTGATTCGCGATCGCAGGTTACGAGTACCGCTCAGCTGCAGGCGGGCGCTGGAGCGCTAGAGCGCAGCGGCGGCAGCTGCCGGAGAGGGGGGCTGTCACTGCAGGCCTGTCAGGCACGAGTGTCGATCCCCAGCTATTTGGAGGCCACTGCTGGGGAGGTTTGAGAAGCCTGGTGGGACGAGAAGCTCGAATTTCGGCGGCAGGACACGTGGCACCCGATGCGCAACAAAACGATAGCGGGCGAGTGCAGGGAGCTTTGCAGCCGCTGCACTGCTGGATGCACTGCTCGGCGGCGCTCCCCAGGCCGGCGTCACTCCCAGCCCGCACGGCCCGCCCACCAGCAGCCCCCAGGATGGCCGCCGGGCTGCCCGGCAGCGTCATCGTGCCTCTGCAGCTGGACCAGGCCGATGCACAGGCGGGCCTGCTCGACTATGCGTGCCGCACCTCCCGGGGCGCCGTTTACCTGCAGTGTACAGGCACGCAGGGTCTCTCAAACTGCCGGGGGATGTCTGACCAACTGTCGGGGACGGGCGGAGGCAGCAGGGGGCCTGCAGCCGGCCGCACCACCGCTGCCACAGACGGCGGCGGAAGACCGCCGGGCGCCAATCGCTCGCCCGCACTTGCCGCCCCTTGTGCAGGCCCTGCGGCCAGCAGCCCGCCCACCACTGCCACGCTCGACTACCTGACGCACTGCCTGGAGCCGTCGGCGCACGGCATGCCGCGCTGCGACGTTTTCCCGCTGCTGCCCTTCCTAGGGTGGACGCCGCAGCGTGTGGCAGCACTCGCCGACGCCGAGGAGGTGATTGCGGCGGCAGAGCACGCGAAAGAGTGCCATGCGCTGCTGGACGAGCTGAATGCAGCACGGCAGGCGGCAGGTCTGCCCAGCCTGAGCCTCACGCTCACGGCGGGCCATGCCGAGGCAGCCGACGGCGGCAGCTTGCAGCAGCAGGGGCAGCAGGAGCAGGACGAGCACAGCCAGCCGGCAGCAGCACAGGACCAGGCGCAAGGGCCAGCAGCAGAAGCAGCAGAGCAGCAAGCAGCAGAGCCGGCAGGGCCAGCGGGGCCGTGCTCCCGCGTCATTGGCGACTGGCCGCACCCCCACCTGCAGTTTTCCAAGGTGTGCAGCGGCGTGTGGGGGCAGGGCACGCCCTTGTGCCAGTGATCCGCTGTGTCATATGTGTGCTGCCTGTTGTGCTTGGCAGCAGCGCCTGCTCCCTGCTGTCTGACCCCAACCTCCCTGCCTGCTGTGCCGCAGGTGGCGGTGGGGGGCACGTTTGACCGCCTGCACGCGGGGCACCGCCTGCTGCTGGCCGCCACAGCGCTCGTCTCCCGCCAGCACATCTTTGTGGGCATCACTGGTGAGGGCAGCTTGCTGGCAGCGAGTGTAGGGGAGCTCGCATGGCCGGGGCGAGCAGCAGCTGCGGCGCAGGCGGAGTACGGCGGGCAAGGCTGCATGTTGCTGCTGGGCTGGTGGCCCTGCTGGTGCACACCAGGGCAGCGCCCTGGTGCCCACTCACTCCATCCCTTAGCCCGCTATCCATCCAATCTTCCACCGCCCCCTGCAGCCGACAAGCTGCTGGCTAGCAAGAAGAACCGGGAGCTGCTCGAGTCGTACGAGGAGCGAGAGGCGGCGGCGGTGAGCTGAAGCACACGCACAGCCAGGGCTGGCGTGCCGGCCACCCTGCCAGGAGGGTCCCTGCGTGCGCCAGCTGTGGCGCCGAACCTGCAACAGCGGCTGCTGGGCAGTTGTGAGAAGTTGCGTCCTTCTGGTCAATGCCTGCCAGGCAACGGAGCAGGCGACGTTGGGGCTGCTTTGATGTCCAGCTTGCGTGAGGTCTGCCTGCCTGCCTGTCTTGCTCCTGCAGGTGGGCTACATGAAAATGATCAACCCGGGCGTGACCGTGGTGGCGGGCCCGCTGACTGACCCCCAGGCAAGCCGCCGGCTGGCTGGCAACGTGCTGCTTCTCGCGCTTGTGGGTCCGGCTTGCAGCCAAGCATTTGCTGGGGTTGCTCTCAGATCAGGGACTACTGCCGCTGCCAGCACCCTGATGTGCTTGTGTTGACTGTGGGCACGCAGGAGCCGCCGCTGTGCGCTGTGGACCCGGAGTTTGACGCCATTGTGGTGTCGGAGGAGACGATTCCGGGCGCGCACGCCATCAACAAGGTGCAGAAGGGGGGAGGGCGGTGGGAAGCTGTGCTTTCAAGGCCTTGCAAACCGGCGCCATGTGCAGTGATGCAGGATGGTTGGCTATGGGCCGTGCAGCACACTTGGAGCTGTGCTGCCCTGCAGACCAGCTGCAAGGCTTCCAGCTTGCCCAGCACAACTTCTCACGTTACACTGCCCACCCCGCCTCTGCAAGCAGGTGCGTGCGGAGCTCGGCTTCCCGCCGCTTGTGATCGTGGTGATTGGCCTGATCTACTCGCGCCGCCGCGCCGCCAAGCTGTCTTCCACGGACCTGCGGGAGGAGGATGCGGCCGGGCCCGGCGGCAGCCCGCGGCAGCCTGCGCGGTAGCCGTGCGCTGCAGGGCCGCGACCAACTGGTGTTGTTGACTCGGTACCGGGTTGGAACTGGAGTACTTTCTGTGAACTGTTGACTCCCCTGTTCTGTGTACATTCCTTCTGCGGTTGTCAGGTGTCAGTCACGTTGGCAAATCCGTGGCAAAGGCCGCCAACGAACAGGAGAGCGACGGTCCGCGGAGCATTCGCAGCGGGCGGTGGCGGCGGCCTGCTTGGTGCACGCATGTGCCTCCCGTGCTGCTGAACACACGTCGATAAACCTTTGCACCGCTTTCGACGCGCGCGTGGCGGCTTGGGCAGCCCAGGCACAGCGGGCAAAGTTTGGGCAGCCGACTGGTCCCTTCTCAGCGGGCTGGCGCCAGCTAGGCGGACTGTGTACACGCGCGGGACTTAGTTCATTTGCGGTTCACCTGTCAACTCGGCGCCATGCGGCTGCCATGCTCCTGAACGCCTCGGCCCAAAGCCTGGGGGGAGCGCGCGGCTCGGGATTACACACCCAGGTGAGCACATCACACTGCAGCGATGACGCGGCCTTGTTGCTTCTGCTGCCGCCGCCGCTGCCGCCGCCGCCGCCGCTGCCACTGCTGCTGCTGCCACCTCGTGAGCCCCTCTGCACCTGGCCACTGCAGTCCACAATGCTGGCGCGTGTATTGAGGCATAGGGGCCTGGCATGGCTCCAGCTGGCGGCACCGGCCGCAGGGCGGGCCACCGCGCTGGACAGCAGCGGCTTGCTGGGCTCAGCAGGCAGCGGCCTGCGGCCCCAACAACGCGGCTTGCTGGCTGCTGCCGCACGACGAAGCTCCAGCAGCACGGGCACAGCGTCTGAGGCTGCAGCAAACGAGGCGGCTACGGAAGCGGTTGTGGCAGAGGCCGCGGCGCCACGCAGGCGGGGTCGCCCCCCCAAGACGCCCGACGCAGCAGAGGCATCACCAGATGCGGCGGCCCCGCGGCAGGCGCGCAAGCGAGCGCCTCGTGCTGCGCCCGCTGCGGCGCGCAGCGGCACGGTGGTGCTGGTGGAGTCTCCTGCCAAGGCCAAGAAGATCCAGAGCTTCCTCGGCAAAGACTTCACGGTGGGGCAATGCGGCGGGGTGCAATGTATGTGTGCTCTGTGCGTGGGGAGCAGCTTGCAAGGTTGGAAGGCCGCTGTGCGGGCTACCACGATGGACACATTCATCCTCCAGCTTGTGCTTCTGTTGCTGTTCCTGACCATTTGCAGGTGCTGGCCAGCTACGGCCATGTGCGGGACCTGCCGTCCAAGCCGAACGCCGTGGTGCCCAACCAAGGCAAGCGAGCAGGGGCGCGGAGGCTTGCCTGAAGCAGGCGGTGGCAGTGGCAGGCCAACACGCGGTGGAAATGCAGCCGGCATCGTTCCAAACGCTGACCAATATTTGCTGCAGGGTTTGAGATGGTGTGGGAGCTGACCAAGCCGGCCCAGCCGCGCATGGAGGCCATCATCCGGGCGGTCAAGGGCGCTGAGCGGCTGGTGCTGGCCACCGACCCGGACAGGGAGGGGGAGGCCATCAGCTGGCACCTGCTGCAGGAGCTGCAGGTGGGCGGGCAGGGAGGGTGGGCTGTCTGTGGAAAGGTGGGTGAGTTGGACATGATGCAGGTGGGCTGACGTGCATCATTGCATGTGCCTCATGCAACCTCATGCGATGTGGTGCTTTGTCGGCACTGCAGCTTGCCGGACCACCTCTCCACAAGGCTGCTGCATCGAATGCACCCCCCGCTGCAGGCGCGCAAGGCGGTGAACGGCAACGTGCCTGTGGAGCGCATCACCTTCACTGAGGGTGCGCCTGCTGCACCGCAATTTCCCTGGGTGGCAGGGTATGAGAGCCCCTGCTGCACCTTCAGCAACAGCACCTTGCGTTGTTCGCCTGTAATCCATGCACCCTAACCGCGCTCTCACCATCTCCCTGCCCTGCCTACTGTATGCTGCAGTGACAGAAGGCGCTATCAAGAATGCGCTGGCCAACCCGCGCCAGATCAGCGAGCCGCTGGTGCAGGCGTACATGGCGCGCAGGTGGGAGTGGCAGCGGGGAGGCAGGCAGGCAGGTTGGGCATGCGTGACATACACAGTTGCAGCTGACAACCCTGCTGGCCCTTGGCATCTGCTGCACCCGGGGGTGCCTGCATTACAACCGCCTTTGCTGAGCAGCCAGCACCATTATTTTATGAAACCTGCAGGGCCCTGGACTACCTCTTTGGCTTCCACTTGTCGCCCATGCTGTGGCGCAAGGTGCCCGGCGCGCGCTCCGCCGGCCGCGTGCAGGTGCGGTGAACCACGGCTCCAGGTAGAGGTAGTTTGAGCCGGAACACACCGCTCCGCTGCCGTTCATCATGCCTGCCCCGCCTCTCCTCGCGTTTGATAGCTGGCATCGGGTGCCGGAACGAGCACCTGTTCACCCCTACGCCGCCCGCCCCGCCCGCCCCGCCCGCAGTCGGTGGCGCTGCGCCTGGTGTGCGAGCGGGAGGGCGAGATTGAGGCGTTCCAGACCCAAAAGTACTGGAGCGTGGAGGCCGACCTGCTCATGCCCAAGGGAAGCAACCTGGAGGTGCGGACCTGGGAGCAGCTGAAGAGAAGGAGCAGCTAGAAGAGCAGCTGCGCACAATGCCTGGACGCAGCCGCTGGCTGTCGGGCTGCTGACCAGCAGTCTGTGCACCCTTCTGCATAGGCATGGGGTTGGCTGCCCACCAGCCGGCTGCAGCCTTGCACAAGACATTCATAGTTTGATACCTGCCTTGTCCTGCCTTGTCCCCCTCTGTGCCCTGTCCACAGGCCCGCATCACTGAGGTGGACGGTGCGGCTCCGCCCCAGCCCGGCTACGCTGACGAGAACGAGGCGGGCGCCATTGCCAAGCGCGTGGCTGCAGCCCAGTTTGTGGTGGAGCAGACCAGCACGCGGGAGCAGCAGCGGCAGCCGTTGCCGCCCTTCACCACCAGCACGCTGCAGCAGGAGGCCAACAAGCGCCTGGGGCTGAGTGAGCTGAGGGGGGAAAGCCTGCGGAGTTGCGCTGCATGGGGTAGCAAGGCTGTGGTCTTGCCATGCACTGTCCAGGACTTGCATCCCTGCTGCAACCCGCAGGTTCGGCTGCCGTGCTGCCCATCCCTGGCCTGCCCTCATGCCACCCCGCATTTGCAGGCGCTGGCCGCACCATGTCCCTGGCGCAGCAGCTCTACGAGGCTGGCCACATCACGTACATGCGCACAGACGGCGTCAGCATGGCACCCACTGCTGTGGCGGACCTGTTCAAGTGCATTGGCAAGGAGTTTGGCGCCGAGTGCCTGCCGGACAAGCCGCGGGTGTACAAGACCCGCAGCAAGAATGCGCAGGCAAGCGCGAGTGGTTGCTGTCCGTGTGTGTGTGTGTGCGTGTGTGCATTTTTCCCCCCACCCATCACCGCTTGTGTGCGTGGGGGGGGGGGGGATTCAAGGCCCAGCATGAGCGTTGGGTGGCACTGAGCGTCACGTAGCTGCACCTACTCACCTTCGCATGTCCGACAGCTGCATCCGCCCTCCGCCGTGCAAGTGCATGCCCTCCTCACATTCTGCCACCCCAACCAACCCAGTGCAGGAGGCGCACGAGGCGATCCGGCCCACCGACCCCAGCACCACGGCCCAGCAGCTAGCCAAGATGGGGCTGGAGGTGCAGGCGGCTCGCCTGTACGGCCTCATCCGCAGCCGCGCGCTGGCCAGCCAGATGACGCCCGCCAAGCTGCGCCTGGTGCGGGTTGTTTTGGTTGGCTGGAGTGACCGCCGCCTGCACTGCTCACCGCTTTGACGATTGTGGTTGCACAAATGGAGCTTTCCACAGGTGCCGCAAGCAGTGCTGCCATTCGTCTGCTTAGTGTCCTATACCCCCGCCTGCCAATGTGCCGTCTCCCTGACTCCGCCCCCGCCTCCCTACCCACCCCGCCTCCTGCCACGCAGGTAGCAGTGGACCTGGCCACCCCAGACGGCCGGCTGCGCATGCGCTCCAACGCCAGCTCTGTGGCCTCCCCGGGCTTCCTCACCGCCTACTTTGACCCCTCAGTCATCACTGGGGAGGAGGGCGGCAGTGCAGGCCTGGCCGCTGGGGAGGCAGAAGAGGAGGCACTGGCACTTGAAGAGCTGGAGGAAGACGAGGGACTGGGCAGCACCGCCCTGCGGCGGCGCGCGCAGCAGGAGGCGGAGCGAGCGGCGGCAGCAGATGCGCTGGCTGCCCTGCAGAAGGGCGACCAGCTGAGCGTGGTGACCGCAGAGGCGCTGGAGCACGAGACGCGGCCGCCGCCGCGCTACACCGAGGGTGGGTGGGGCTGGGGCTGGGGCTGGTTGTGTTGGGGTGGGTGGGGGCAGGGCTGGTGTGGTGGGGCTGAGAGCTGCACATCAGGGGGCTGAAGTGTGGGACGCATGCATATGTCAATCATTCTTGCTTCTTCACCCCGTTTGCCGTGTACGTGACCAGCACTGTTCCATTGCTTTGGCCCTTTCGCCCTGCAGGCAGCTTGGTGAAGGCGCTGGAGGAGGCAGGCATTGGGCGCCCCTCCACCTACGCGCCCACGCTGCAGCTGCTGCAGAACCGCGGGTACGCTGGGGAAGGACAAATGGAACGGTTTGCTGACTAGGGATTGGCTGGAGAGTTCGGCCACACGTGCCGCTTCTTGTCGCTTTTCAAATTGCAAGCGGCCTCTGTTGCTGTCTTTCCAGCCACCCCTCGACTGAACCGCTCAGCGGCCCCGCCTCACGCCTCATTTTCTGCCCTGCCCTTGCCGCTCTGCAGCTACGTGCGCAAGGAGGGGCGGGCGCTGCATGCCCAGGCGCTGGGCCGCGTGCTCACCGCCTTCCTGCAGGAATACTTCAGCCCGGTGGGTTGAGGGAGGGTGGGGCAGTTGGCTAGGCGGCTGGGCTGGGCTGCCTGCCTGCGTGTGTGTATCCTAGGCAAGGTGATGTGGCCCCACACCTCGCTTCCCGCTGGCAACTGCGGGCGGTGCGTTCCCACCGACCATCTCCTTCTTCTACCCTGCCTGTACAGTACGTGGACTCCCGCTTCACCTCGGGCCTGGAGGAGCAGCTGGACCAGGTGTCGGGTGCGCTGGGGTTGCTAGGGAATTGCTGGGGGCGGGCAGGTGGTGTGGAGTGTATGGCCAGCTGTGAGGAGTGTTTCGAGGTCTGGCGGTGGGGCCTTGTGGCGTTTCACAGGTGCGGTATCATTGAAAGTCACTCCCATGCTGTGTTGCAGCGCACAACCAGCCCACCATGCGTCCTCCTCCGCACCGCAGGCGGCGAGATGGCGTGGAAGGAGGTGCTGAGCGGCTTCTGGGACCCCTTCACGCAGCAGCTCAGCGAGCTGGGAGGTGCGCGCGCTGGTGCTGCGCTTGCAGCCTTCTTCTGGCCTGCTGCCGCCTTCACCTGCAAGCATCGCACAATCCAGTCATAACCCATGCTGCACCTGCTGCCATGCACGGTATATCTCGTGCAGTGCGCTGGCGCACACAATGACTGCACTGAGTCGTTGCCCGCCACCCCGACCTCCCTCCCCCTCGCACACAGGCGTGAAGGTGAAGGACGTGATTGACAAGCTGAATGAGGCGGTGGGAGACCAGCTCATCGGCCCGGTGGGTTATACTTGCCGCCGCTCGACAACATTATGCAAAGGCGGCGTGCATGTTCCCAAAAGTCGGCCTGCCCTGCATGCTAAGCCATCGTTCGATCGATGCATCACTCACAACCACCCGTCTGTCCTCCCACATGTTGCTGTGCGCAGGACCGCACCTGCCCCAGCTGCCGCGGCCAGCTGTCCCTCAAGTTCAGCAGCAAGCACCCCAGAGCGCCCTTTGTGGGCTGCTCTGCCTACCCAGGTGAGCTGCTCTTTCCGCCCTTCATCACTGCCATTCTGTCCATCCACCAGCCTGCTTCGCTGACCTCGTGAACCAAGTTGCCGTGTGCACCCACTTGCTGCCACAGCCCTCAAGCACTAGTTCTCCCCCCTCCATCCGCCCCTCTGCACAGACTGCAACTACTCCCGGCCAATCGCGGCCCCCTGGATCCTGGATGCGGAGCAGGAGGCGCAGCCGGCCGGCGCCGACGGCACCAGCAGCGAGGGCGAGGAGGCAGAAGATAGCGAGGGGTTGCGACTGGCGCGGGAGCACGGCTTCA
>VFQQ010003908.1_pt1 | contig 13825 bp, 16 predicted proteins | sample 3512341 | NCBI WGS metagenome assembly VFQQ01 (sample SAMN10412373, study PRJNA504923) | tailings metagenome | isolation source: Relicate 2 Philex TSF1 revegetated site | place: Philippines: Tuba, Benguet | collected 2017-08-29 | reverse complement strand
TTCTGCAAGCCGTCCTTTGGGTGGCCATGTCAATCTCAGCTCAACAAAACGAGTCGTGCCGGACAAGACGCATGACCGAGGTTAGCAGAGGGCAAGGACATGGGCTTTCTCATAAAGACTGCATTCTGGTTTTCACTGGTTCTTCTGGTGCTCCCGTTCGATTTCGGTGAGACAAAGAGCGATCAGCCGAACGTAAATGCCATTCAGGCATTCCTCGCCGCTCGGGAAGCGGTCGGCGATGTCAGCGGCATCTGCGAACGCAAACCGGAAGTCTGCGAAATCGGCAAATCCGCCATGCACACGGTCGGCATCAGAGCGCGTGAAGCGGCCAAAATCGCTTTCGAGATGCTCGACAGCAAATTCGGCGAGCCGGACACCGCGACGAAAACCGGCAGCGTCCCGCCTGCCGCGCCGGAAGCGCCGGCTGCCAACTAACGATTTTCTCTTTGCCGCCTGCAAGGCGGCCACACCGCAGGCCAGTCTGCCCTCTCGGCGCCTGCGGTGTCTTTCTTTTTCCGTGACGTCGTGCGGCCGCGGCATTATATCGAGCGCATGACAGCTACGATCCAAAGCATCCGCGACGACTTCGCCTTCCTTGACGAATGGGAAGATCGTTACCGCTATGTCATCGAGCTTGGCGAGGCTCTGCCTCCCTATCCGGATTCGGCACGCGACGACGCCCACAAGGTTCAGGGTTGCGTCAGTCAGGTCTGGCTACTTACCGAACCCACCGAAGGCGTCGATCCGGTCATCCGGTTCCAGGGCGATTCGGACGCTCATATCGTTCGCGGGCTCGTTGCGATCATGCTCGCACTTTTTTCCGGCAGGCGCGCCAGCGAGATCATCACGACGGACGCCGAAGCCGTTTTGCGTTCTCTCGGCCTCGACGAACATCTGACGCCGCAGCGCGCAAACGGACTTCGCTCGATGGTCAAGCGTATCAAGCGCGACGCCGAGACTGCACTGCAGCCGGCCTAGGGTGTGCGGGGATTCAGGTCAGGACGAGTCGAAAATGGTGGTTTTCGAGAACCGGAGCGGAGTGGACATTTGGGTCCATGAGCACCGGAAGCGCAGAAAATCACCATTTGCAGGCCGTCATGGCGTGAACCCCCACACACCCTAAACCGCCGCCCCCGTCACCTGTCCAGCGCTGGGCGATAGTCTTCACTGCCCCAGTGCAGCATTCTTTTCGCTGGGCTCGGCATGACCGATTGCGGACGATAATGCCTGCTCAGCACACCGAGTGCGGTCTTCAGCACGATCTTGGCCGACCGTACCGGCCATCCGCGTTCCAGTTCCACTTGCTCCAGACCCTTCAGAAAACAGCATACGTCGATGAGAACACCCGAAAGCTCCGGGCCAACGACGGCGATTGCCCGATCGACCCGCTGGCGCGCGGCAAGCGCCGAGTCGGTCAGCTCAGCGATCCCATTGCCTCCGCCGCGCCTGCCGGAAGCCACACTGGCTACCCAGTTCGCGCCCAGCCGCGGCATGATCTGTCCGCGCGTGTAGTCCGAGCGCAGGCGCTCGCCCGCCTCAAATTCGGCTAACGACAGGAAGGATGCACCCGTCCTTGTCTTGCGACGCATCAACTGTCCAAGCGGCGATTCCGAAAGATTGACCGTCGCCAGCTCCGAGACGCCGTCGACTTCAATCACCCTCGTTTCGAAATCGCGCTGCCGATGCTGACAGGCGGTTTCGCCTGCCGCCGCCTGTACTTCAGCCGGACGCTCCAGAACAAGCCTCACCTTGTCATCGCGGCGGGCAACGACGCCGCGACCGATCAGACCGACGAGGGCCTCCCTGTCCACTGCGATCGTCCCGTGCTCCTCACCTTCGAGCAAAAGTTTCCCATCGACCGCCGTCTCCTGAACCAGGGCGGGGCCTCTGGACAGAAAGCGCGAGATCCGTCGACAGGCTTCGTTTTCTTCGATCATCTGATGCGTCATTTCAAAAACCCACCTTGTTGCCGAATGCTGCCAGTGCGACGCGCTCGGTGAGTGCGACCATGCGATCGAAGTCCGCATCATCCCGCAAATCCTCGACCAGATGACAGGCGTACATCACCGTCGTGCGGTCGCGTCCGAAGCCGGTCCCTACGTCGCGCATCGTCAGTCGCAAGGCGACATGCGTGACATACATCGCGATGTGCCTGACCCGCGACACGCCGAGGCCGCCGCGGCCCGGACTGCGCAGTTCCTTGCTCGACACGTTGAACAAGGCCGCCGTGATATCCATCATGCCTTCGCACAATTCGATGATGCGTTCCTCCCGCCGCCCACTGCTCGACGTCAGCGAGACGCGTGGGGGGGCTTCCGTCTCTTCCTGGTAATTTCCGGATATTGCCGCCGTGAGATGCACTGAACCTTTCCCTCCGCGTGTAGGAATAAGTTCTTATATCTGCACTCAACCGGAATGTGAACAAAAGAGGAACTCTTTTAGCAACCCAAAACACTCATCGCTCTGAAATAACGATGTTTTTTCTCATAGGAAAAAATAATAGGCCGATTTTTATCCCCCTCATTGGGAGGCGGCGGATAGTGCGTTCAACCGGGGTCAACAAAGGAAACCCACTTGAATGAACGACATTCGCGCTGAATCTCAGGCGTTCCGTGCCCGTCAGGTCGCCGAGACGGAAAACGCCCGGCAACTTGCAGCACTTCACCTCGCCTGCGGCATCGACTTGAAAACGGCGCTGACCGCCGACCCCGAACCAAGGCTGCGGCTGATACTACGCCTGGAAAGGGCGATCGAACGCGAGCGCCTCAAGGGCATGCGCAGGCATTGGACCTACGATCTGAACCGCCACATCGCGCTCAAGCAGGTGCTTGACCGGCTGCGCAATGCCGGACTGCCGCCCCGAATGGTTACTTGCCCTGCCCCATCCCAGATGCAGAAACGCAGACGGCGCCCGAAGGCGCCGCCAAAACTGTTCTGATTGAAGCTCGATTACTTGGCCGTCTTGCGCTTGCGGCCCAGGCCCATTTTCTTGGCCAGCTGCGAACGGGCTGCTGCATAGTTCGGCGCCACCATCGGATAGGCAGGGTCCAGGCCCCACTTTTCACGATACTGGTCGGGCGACAGACCGTAGTGGGTCATCAGGTGACGCTTGAGCGACTTGAACTTCTTTCCGTCTTCAAGGCAGACGATGTATTCTTCATGAACCGAGCGCTTCGGATTCACGGCAGGCTTCTGCTTGTCGGTCTGCGGCTGCTCGACAGCTCCACCGACACGACCGAGAGCTGCATGCACGTCGGCGATAAGATTTGGCAGTTCGCCAACCGGAACAGGATTGTTGCTGACGTAAGCAGCGACCACATCGGCCGTCAGCTCAATCAGCATTTCGGAATTCTTGGTAGACGTATCGGTAATGTCCATATTCTTCTGGCCCCAGGGATAAGTTTCAAAAACGCCCCTTTTTTTGATTTTGTGGGGCTTCGCGCGATTTTACGACAGCAAGACCATTACGACTCGCGTCGATCATTCTTAATGACCTTCACCGCAAAGTAAGTCAATTAAATATTTTTTCATCTATTGTTTTTGACCTTGGTCGGCCCAGATAATCACACTAAATATCTTTGGGATACTGACATCCTCATCCCTTAAGTACGTGAAAGCTCAACAGCATTGCCAGATGTCGCTTGTGCACTATAATTTTTATTGTCTCTGGATCAATTTCGTGTGATTTTTTTCGACTTCTGGACGAAACCTTGAATATCGTCCCTAACGGACTTGTCCCACAGGCGATAACCAGAAGCATGTGCAGCCTTTGCAAGCAGATGCGAAGATATCGGCACAGTTAACAGGAAGAATATCACGCCAGCGAGCGCTCTGGTCGATATCGCCAGATCCTGCGATTGAACGGCAAGCGCTATCAACATGACGCACGATCCCAACGTGCCGGCCTTGGAGGCCGCGTGCATGCGTGTATACAGATCCGGCAGCCGAAGCAGGCCGACTGATGCGATCAAAGCAAAAATAGCGCCTATTACGATCAGAATACCGGCAACATAATCAAGCAACGGTTCGATCATCGCTTTCTCCTCCTGGCCGGTCTTTCGGCAGCCTTCGGGCCGTCGAAGTCCTTGGATGTGCGGCTCAACACGAAACGCGCGAAAGCAACCGTGGCAAGAAAACCGACGAGCCCGAGCGCGATGGCAATATCGACGTGAAACGCATAGCCGGTCTTGATGCCGAGAACCGCAATGAAGCCAATGGCGATGGCCACCAGCATGTCGAGCGCAAGAATACGGTCTGGAAACGTCGGCCCGCGCAGCACCCGCAAAACGGTCAGCAGAAAGGACAGGCTGAGCAACGCCAGGGCGACGATCGCGCAATAGGACAGGAAGTCGGCACCGGAGATCAACGGAACGCCTCCAGTATCTTGCGCTCAAAACCGGTCTCGATGTCCTTGATCGCCGCTTCCGGGTCCGAACAATCGATCGCGTGAACGTAAAGCAGGCGCTTATCGTCCGAAACATCGACCGAGAGCGTGCCGGGCGTGAGCGTGATGAGATTTGCCAGCAAGGTTATCTCGAAATCGCGATCCACCTTCAAAGGATAGGCGAATATGCCAGGATGCAGCTCCATCCTGGGTGAGACGACGAGCCTGGCCACGCGCCATGCCGAAAGAATCAGTTCCTTCACGAACAGCAGAGCCAGCGAAAGCACCTTGCCGGCGCGAACGGCACTCCGAAACGGCCCTCTTTGTTCGCGAACGAGGTAGAGCGTCAGGCTTCCGAGAACCAGGCCGAACACCAGATTCGGAACAGTGAAGGAACCTGTTACGGCCGCCCATGCAAGCGCAAGCAGGATTACGCCGAGGTACACTGTCATCACCCGCCTCCCGCCGGAAATACCGCACCGATATAGCCGGCATTGTGCAGCAGCCCGCCGGCGGCAAGGTCGGCTATTTTGATGAACGGCTCAGGATACACACCCAAAACGACGATCGGCACCATCAGCGCCAGCAACACGCCGTAACCAAGAATCGGTGACACCGTAGCGGTTGCCAGTGCCTTACCCGCATCTTCCCGATCCCGCCAGAATGCCAGAATGAAGACGCGGCCCAAAGCGATGGTCGTGAGAAAACCGCTCAGCAGAACCGCACCGGCAAGCAACCACTGATCTGCCTCCAGCGAGGCCTTTACCAGCAGAACCTTCGGCCAGAGGCCCGAGCCCGGCGGCAGGCCCGCAACGGCCAGCGCCAGCACAAGGGCAATCGCAGTCAAAAGCGGCGTGCTTCGATAGAGCCCGGCAAGGTCGCGCAGGGAAAAACTGCCGCCAAGTTCCTTCATCATGCCGGCCAGCAGATAGAGAGCCGTCATGACCAGCATGGAGTGAACAGCATAGAGGATCGCGCCGGAGAGGCCCGTCTGCGTACCGAGAGCCAGTCCGGCCAGCATGACGCCCACGCCGGAAATCACCAGAAACCCGAAGATACGCCGCGTATCCGACTGCGCCAGCGCGCCCATGACACCGAGCACCATGGTTGCGATCGCCACCCATCCAATGAGATCCGCCAGAACACCCCGCTCAGCCGGAAAAAGCATCACCAGCGTCCGCAGAAGCGCGTAGACGCCGATCTTGGTCAGCAGACCGCCGAATAGGGCAGCCGTCACGATACGCGGCGTGTGGTAGGAGGCCGGCAACCAGAAATTCACCGGAAATGCCGCCGCCTTCATGCCGAACGCCAGCAGATAGAGCGATGCCAGCGTCATCAAGGGTGCCGTCGCGCGCAATCCGTCGGCCTTGCGGGCAATGTCGGCCATATTGAGCGTGCCGAAGGTGCCGTAGAGATAACCGGTGGCAATCAGGAACAGTGTCGTCGCCACAAGATTGAGGATCGCGTATTTGGTCGCGCCATCGATCTGCGCCTTTTCAGAGCCAAGGATCAGCAACCCGAATGACGAAATGACGAAGACCTCGAACCAGACATAGAGGTTGAAGATATCGCCGGTCAGGAACGCCCCACTGACGCCCGCCATCAGCAACATCAGAAACGGATAGAAACCGTAGCGTCGGCCGGAAACGTTGATGTCGCGTATGGCAAAGATGGCACAGATGAAAGCAACAATGCTGGCGGTCAGCGCAAAACTGGCGCCCAAAGCATCCGCCGTAAAGGAAATGCCGAAAGGCGGCAGCCAGCTTCCCATCGTCATCGACAGCGGGCCGTTTGCAAGGACATGAAGCAACAACGCCACTTCCGCACCGACCATTGCGCCGAGACCGATCAGCGCGACGATGCCATGCCAGCGCATTTCGTGGCGGAACATCAGCAGCAGTGCGCCGAACACGATCGGGATAACGACCGGCGCAATCACCAGCCAGTCCGTGGCAGTCACCGGCGCAGTGATCATAGCGCCCGTAACGTCGATGATTTTTCCGGGTTCAACCGCCATCGCTCAATACCCCAGAGGCGGAAGGGTTTCGCCTTCCGGTTCGGCGACGCGCATGCCATCTGTGTCGTCCGTGCCGATCTCCTGATAGGCGCGGTAGGCAAGGACCAGCAGGAAAGCAAAGAAGGAAAAGGAAATCACGATCGCCGTCAGGATCAGCGCCTGCGGCAGCGGATTGGCAACAGGCCCCGGCGGCACGTCGAAGCCATGCGGAATGATCGGCGGCACTTCACGTGTGATCCTGCCAACCGTGAAGATCAGCATATTGACGGCGTTGCCGAAGAGCACAATGCCAAGAAGAATTCGGATCACATGCTTCGACAGCATCAGATAGATGCCGACGGCAAAGAACAGTCCGACCAGTACGGAAAGAACCGTCTCCATCAGCCGTCCTCTCTTTCTTCAAGGGCAAGCGCGATGGAAGCGAACGAACCGACCACGACCAGATAGACACCAATGTCGAAGAACATCACGGTGGAAAGATCGACGGTGATGCCGAAGAGGCTCGGCGACGTCCAGAGACCGGTCAGGAACGGCACCTTGAACACGTAGGAAAGCAGCCCGGAAAGCGCCGCCAGAAACAGGCCGAAGCCCGAAATCGCCATAGGATGGAAATGCATTGCCCTGCGCACCTCAGGCACGCCGAAGGCGATACCGTAGATTGCAAAGGCCGAAGCGGCGATCAGCCCGCCGATGAAGCCTCCGCCGGGCTCGTTGTGGCCGCGCAACAGCACAAACACTGAAAACAGCAGCATCAGGCTGGTCAGATAAGGAGCGGCAGTTCGGAAGATCAGCGTTCGCATGTCAGCGCTTTCCTTTCCGTTTGGCCGGGACTGCCTGATCCTTGGTGCGGATGCGGATCAGAGCCAGAATTGCCAGTCCGGTGATCATGACGACGGCGATCTCGCCCAGCGTATCCAGTCCGCGGAAATCAACGATGATGACGTTTACGACATTGCGGCCATGCGCGATGACCAGCGAATAGTTCTTGAAGAACGTGCTCAGTGTCTCATCGAAGGGAAGCTGCGTGACCTTGAGCAAGAGCATGCCGAAGGCCAACCCGCAGGCGCCGGCGACGGAAACGTCCAGTATCTTCTGACCCGTCGGCCGATGGTCGGAAACGCTGAGCCGAAGCCGCGTCATGACGAGCGCAAGGATGACCACCGAGAGCGTTTCGACCATGAACTGGGTGAACGACAGGTCGGGCGCGCCCATCAGCATGAACAGAAGTGCCACCGCGAACCCCTGAATGCCGAGTGAGACGATCGCAGTCAGCCGGTCCTGCGCATAGACGACAGCCCCAAGGCCGATGACCGCGATGGCAACCACGGTCCATTCGTAGAACCAGAGATCGGGAAACACCGGCATGGAGGGCAATTCATCGAACAGCACCATCGGCACCAGAAGCATCAGCGCCACCGCGACGAAGGTCACGGTCATGTAGATATCGAGCCGGCCGTTCTGCACAATTTTCGTCACGCCGAACGATAGCCGCAGCAGCCCGCGTATCGCCTGGTCGAAGCCGCGATCCGGCCCCCAGCCGATCGCCTCCAGAACCGAAGCCATGCCCGCGCGAAGCCTGTCCAGCGCCAGATAAGCAACGATGCCAAGCGCGATGGTCAGGACCGACAGGAGCAGCGGCATGCCGATATGCGGCATGGTCGAAATGTCGACCTGCAGATCTTGCCCCGCGACCGCGCTTGCCATCGGGCTGGAAAGCAATCGATGCGCAACGGTCGAAAACAGCGCCGCAAGCAAACCCGAAAGAGCCAGAACAACCGGCCCGAGCCATAGCAGGACTGGGCCTTCATGCGCGTGCTTCGGCGTCTTGGCAGCTGCGCCGATAAACGGCCTCAAGCCGACGGCAAAGGCGATGGCAAACATCAGCGCATTGCCGGCGATTGCCACGACTGTAACCAAAGTGGCCCAGCCGCCGCCGACAGCAATCGCGGCATAGATTTCCTCCTTGGCCAGAAAGCCGAAGAAGAGCGGCAGGCCGCCCATGGAGAACGCGGCGAGGATGGCGGCGGCGAAGGTAATCGGCATCGCGCCGCACAGTCCGCCCAGCGAGCGTATGTCGCGTGTTCCGCTCTCATGATCGATCAGGCCGGCGACCATGAACAGCGCGCCCTTGAACATGGAATGTGCGATCAGGTAGAGCACGGCCGCCTCAACGGCCTTTTCCGAACCGAAGCCGGTCAGCATCACCAGAAGGCCGAGCGAGGCCACCGTCGTATAGGCCAGCATCAGCTTGAGATCGGTCTGCCTGAGAGCGAGCAATGTGCCGACAAGCAGTGTCGTGCCGCCGAACAGCGGCAGTATCGTCTCCCACGCCACCGTGTCGCCCATCACCGGGTTCATGCGCATGACGAGGTAGACGCCGGCCTTCACCATCGTCGCCGAGTGCAGGTAGGCCGAGACAGGCGTCGGCGCTTCCATGGCGTTGGGCAGCCAGAAATGGAAGGGAAACTGTGCGGATTTGGTGAAAGCGCCGCCCAGAAGAAGAACAAGCGCCGCGAGATAAAGCGGGCTGTTTCGCATGGCATCACCCGACGCCAACAGCCCCGAAAGATCGTTCTGGCCGCTCGCCCCCCAAATCACGAGCAGGCCGGCGAGCAGCGACAGGCCACCCAGCCCGGTGACCACCAGCGCCTGCAAGGCAGCACGGCGCGAAGCTTCGCGAGCATGGTCGAAGCCGATCAGCAGGAATGACGTGATCGAGGTCAGTTCCCAGAACACGAAAAGCATCAGGAACGAGTCGGCAACGACCAATCCCTGCATCGCGCCCATGAACATCAGTATGAAGGAAAAGAACCGGCCCTGATGCGGATGGCCTTTGAGATAGCCGCCGGAATAAAGAACGATCAGCGCGCCGATGCCGGTAATCAGCAGGGCGAAGGTCAGCGACAATCCGTCGATGTACCAGGAGAAGCGGACACCCAGGCTCGGGACCCAGTCAAAGCCGCCTGCAATCGCCGCCCCTTCGGAAACCGGCCCTGACATTGCGGCGAAATGCGAGAACATCCAAAGCGGCGCAAGCGCCAGTACCCACGCCGCGTTATGCTTCAGAAAGCGGGTCAACAAAGGTGCTGCCATCGCAGCCAGAAACGGCAATATCAGTGCAAAAAATGTCAGCGGCCGTTCCCCCGTTCCCATCCCGTTGCCCGGCGCGGGCGACCTCGATATGCCAGTGCAGATTTTTGAATGACAGTGGAATAAACGGGGGGCAGCGTCCGGGCAAGTCTTTCCGGGCAAAACTCCGCCGTCATCCCGCGATCATTGTTTGAAGGTCGGGTTCTTCATGTCTACTTATCGCAGGACGCACGCAAATCTGGAAAAGACCTTTCCTCCGGCACTTGAACACGGCCTCCTCGCCGTGTTCAGTCCCACCCGAGAATCCCACAGAAACGAGACGCAATGACCAGCACCGGCATCTTTCCGAAAATCGAGGCACCGCAGACCGAAGAGCGACCGGTGACGGACACGCGCCATGGCGTGACCCGAACCGACGAATTCGCCTGGCTGCGCGCCGACAACTGGCAGGAGGTGTTTCGCGATCCGTCCACCCTCGACCCCGCGATCCGCGATCATCTCAATGCCGAGAACGCCTATCAGTCGGCTTTGATGGAAGACACGGAGGAACTCCAGAAGCGCCTGTTCCAGGAGATGAAGGGCCGCATCAAGGAGGACGACTCCTCGGTACCGATGAAGGATGGGCCGTTCGCCTATGGTTCATCCTTCAAGATCGGCGGCGAGCAGCCGCGCTACTTCCGCACGCCGCGTGACGGCGGCGCCGAGGAGATCATCCTCGACGGCGACACTGAGGCCGAAGGCAAGGCCTATTTCCGCATCGGCGGCGTCGACCATTCGTCCGATCACAAGCGCCTGCTCTGGGCTTATGACGACAAGGGTTCGGAATTCTTCAAACTCCATGTACGCGAACTGTCGACCGGCAAGGATATTTCCGATCAGATCGAAGACACCGGCGGCTCAGGCGTGTGGAACGCAACGGACGACGGCTTCTTCTATACGCGCCTCGACCCGAACCACCGGCCATCGAAGATATTCTTCCACGCACTTGGCGACGATCCGGCCAATGATCGCCTCGTCTTTGAGGAGACCGATCCCGGCTTCTTCATGAATGTCGGCGGTTCGCGCCGCAACGACTGGATTTTCATCGGCATCAACGATCACGAAACGTCGGAATACCGGCTGCTCAGCATGGCCGACCCGCATGCCGAGCCACAACTGGTGGCGGCGCGCGAAACCGGCCTGCAATACGATCTCGAGGAAGGCGGCGACGTCTTCTTCATCCTGACGAATGCCGATGGCGCCAAGGATTTCAAGATCATGACCGCGCCGGTTATCGCCCCCGGCCGTGCCAACTGGAAGGAACTGGTACCGCACGAGCCCGGCCGGCTGATCCTGTCCGTCCTCGGCTACCAGGATTTCATGGTTCGCCTGGAGCGTAAGGAGGGTCTGCCGCGCATCGTGGTTCACGACCGCAAGACCGGCGAGGAGCACATGATCTCCTTTGAGGAGGAAGCTTTCTCGCTCGGCCTCGGCGGCTCCTATGAATACGACACCGATGTCATCCGCTTCTCCTATTCCTCGATGACGACGCCGACCCAGCTCTTCGACTACAATCTGCGCACGCGCGAGCGGGTTCTTTTGAAGACGCAGGAAGTGCCCTCCGGCCACAACCCCGAAGACTATGTGACCCGGCGGCTGATGGCCCCGTCGCATGACGGCGAACTGGTGCCGATCTCGCTCATCTATCATCGCGATACGCCGCTCGACGGTTCGGCGCCCTGCCTGCTCTATGGTTACGGTTCCTATGGCATCGCCATTCCGGCGTCCTTCAACACCAACTGCCTGTCGCTGGCCGATCGCGGCTTCGTGTATGCCATCGCCCATATTCGCGGAGGCAAGGACAAGGGTTATGCCTGGTATGAAGACGGCAAGCGCGAGAAGAAGACCAACACCTTCCTCGATTTCATCGCCGCCGCGCGCCATCTGGTCGCGGAGCGCTACACCGCGCATGACCGCATCGTCGCGCAGGGCGGCTCGGCCGGCGGCATGCTGATGGGCGCGATTGCCAATATGGCGCCTGAGGCCTTCGGCGGCATCATCGCCGAGGTGCCCTTCGTCGACGTCCTGACCACCATGCTCGACGACACGCTGCCGCTGACCCCGCCCGAATGGCCGGAATGGGGCAATCCGATCACCTCGGAGGCGGACTACAAGACCATCGCCGCCTATTGCCCCTACGACAATGTCGCAGCACTCTCCTATCCGCCGATTTTGGCAGTGGCCGGCCTTACCGACCCGCGTGTCACCTATTGGGAACCGGCAAAATGGGCCGCGCGCCTGCGCAAGCTCAAGAAGGATGCGAATCCGGTCCTGTTCAAGATCAACATGGATGCCGGCCACGCCGGTGCGTCTGGCCGTTTCTCGCGGTTGGAAGAGATCGCCTACAACTACGCCTTCGCGCTGAAGGTAACCGGCAAGGCAAAAGCCGAACCGGCATAAGCTTCAAGATACGGCCGGCGAACGGATCAGTTCGCCGGTTGCCGGCGCGGCGGATAGCCGTTCGGATGCGGTGGTATGGCTTTCAGATAGGCAGCGATTGCGGCACGATCCTCCGGCGTCAGCTTCGCCATGTTGCGCTGGACCTCGGCCATGGTGCCGCCGGCAGAATCGAAATCCGGCGTGAAGCCGGTTTCGAGATAGTCGGCGATTTCGCTCTCCGACCATGTGATGCCACCCTCGCCCGATGTCAGGTTCGGGACGACGCCGTCGCCCTCGGCGGCGGTCGCACCCGCCAGCCATTGGCTCTTTTCCGTCCCGCCGGTGATATCGCGCGGCGTATGGCACTCCCCGCAATGACCCGGCCCTTCGACCAGATAACGCCCGACAATCTGCGCTTCCGTCGCGCCATCGTTGAGCGCAACCACAGGCTCAGGGCTGACATAGAACAGCTTCCACAGGCCCAGCCCGCGACGGATGTTGAAAGGAAAGCTTAGTGAATGATCCGGCGCCTTGCCGGCAACCGCCGGCAGCGTTTTCATGAAGGCATAGAGGTCGGCAACGTCCGACGTCTTCATCCGCGTATAGGAAGCGTAGGGAAACGCCGGATAGAAATGCTCGCCGGAGGGGGAAACGCCTTTCAGAACGGCGTTGGCGAAATCCTCGGCTGACCAGGCGCCGATGCCGTCGGTCTGGTCCTGCGAAATGTTGGGGGCGACGAAGGTGCCGAACTGCGTCTTCAACTCGACGCCGCCGACGAGTTCGAGCTTGGCGTCGCCTTCCGCCTTGGGGCGGGCATGGCAGGAGGTGCAGCCTCCTGCCCAGAAAATCCGCTCGCCCTTGACCGGGTCACCCGATTCGACGGCTGCGATTTCTGCCGCGTCGAGCCGCACCGGTTCGGTCAGTATCCAGAAAGCCGCCGCCCCGGCGCCGCAAAGCAGCACAGCTCCGACGGCCAGCTTTCCGACGATACCCATCCGAAAGGGATCAGCTCTTCTTGATGCGGAAGGTTTCGTGGCAGGTGCCGCAATTGGAGGTCACTTTGCCGAAGGTGGTCTTGAAGGAATCGAGATCGGTCGGAGGCGCAGCGACGGCTGCAGCCGTGTCAGCCTTGAACTTGTCGACCGCGGCCTGGAAACCTGCAGGGTCTTCCCAGACTTTTGGCGATACCGTCGTCTTTTCGCCCGTTTCGCTCCCTTTCGGGAACAAAGTGGCGACGTCGATCTTCTGGGCGTCGTCGTTCAATATCTTCAGCGCTTCCAGCACCAGTGCTGCATCGAAAGGCTTTTCGCCCTTCATGATTGGCGCGATGCTTCCGACAGCCTTGCCGTTTGCCTTCATGAGGGCTTGGCGGTCAGCGATCGGATCGGCAAAAGCTGCCGTAGCTGCGAGCGCGAGCGCCGAGACGGCGAGGATAAGCTTCTTCATCAATAGTCCTCCGGGTTGCAAACTGGCTGCCTGGGTTTGGAACGGCCAAGTTGGCCGAAAACATCCCGCCTTGCTCTTCACGCTTGCGTGATTTCGCCGTGAGCGCGTGCGCCTTTCCGAGCCGGCAAACATGAAAAACCCCGGACAAGCCGGGGTTTCTCTTCCACTAAGAATGCGTTTCAGGCTTACGCCTTTTCGTACAGTTCGAGGACATAGTCCCAGTTGATAAGGCTGTCGACAAACGCTTCGAGATATTTCGGGCGGGCGTTGCGATAGTCGATGTAATAGGAATGTTCCCACACATCGACGCCAAGAATCGGCGTTGCGCCATGTACCAGCGGGTTCTCGCCGTTCGGCGTCTTCGAGATCGCCAGCTTGCCATCCTTGACGGAGAGCCAGGCCCAGCCCGAGCCGAACTGCGTCGTGCCGGCGGCGATGAAATCGGCCTTGAACTTGTCGTAGCCGCCGAG
>VFQQ010003907.1_pt1 | contig 13830 bp, 28 predicted proteins | sample 3512341 | NCBI WGS metagenome assembly VFQQ01 (sample SAMN10412373, study PRJNA504923) | tailings metagenome | isolation source: Relicate 2 Philex TSF1 revegetated site | place: Philippines: Tuba, Benguet | collected 2017-08-29 | reverse complement strand
CACAGATGGAGGCATGTATGTGGCCAATATGGCCACCCCCGCTGATCTACTGCTGCTGGTGCTGCCTCCCTTGCGCCTCCATTCACAAGTTACGCTGCTCCCTACTGACACGCAGATGGAGGCCTGTATGTGGCCACCCCCGTCGACCCGCTGCTGCTCGTGCTGCCACTGCTGGAGCGGGCGCGGGCGCAGCAGAATGTGTTTCAAGATTTGGAGCAGATTTTGAGGTGAGTAAGCGGCACCAGAATGCCATGGCCAGTTGTTGCAATGAAGCGTGCAGCCGTGTGTATTTCATTACAGCGAGCAAGTTGTGAGTAGACGCCTGGCCCTTCCAAAACTGGACATGCTTGCCACCCTCCCAAACCGCCCTGCTGTGCTGCAGCATGGCTGCCTCCCCCTCAGCCCACCTGCTGGCCCCGCTGCTGGAGGCCAGCGGCCAGCTGACCTGCCTGTGCGATGCCAAGGCGGCGGGGGGGCAGAGCTACTACCGGCTGAATGATGACAAGGTGATTTCAGTTGGGACCGATGTGTTTCCATGCAGGGGTGCTGGGCTGCTCGTCCCGTTGGCGCTGCGCTGCAGCTGATGTTGCAGTTGGGAGCACTTGCGATGCCGCAGAGCAGGGCCGGAACAAACTTGCATGGTCTTGCTAGTAGAGGGGCGCACTCCAACAGGAGATTCTGATTGCCTTGGCGCCCCATCCCATACATCAGGTGCTGGCCTGGCTGCGGCTGAAAGTGGACCAAGCCAAAGCGGCCATGCAGGCCTCGCCCTCAGCAGCATTCAGGTGCGGCACGGGTGCGGCATCGGTGCTGCTGCCAGCCGTCTCGGCTGCTGCCAGCGGGCTTGCAGGACCAGGAGCATACTGTTTGCTCTCGTTCTATGCCTATCCAGCTTTCACTGGTGTTTGCATGGTGTTAATGTTTCCATTTTGCTCGCCCATGCAGCGGCATGGACGAGCTGGGCCTCACAGCGTACGCAGCGGGCCTGCTGGGCGAATACCTGGCGCAGCACTGGCAGGACAGGCTGGCCAAGGTGGGTGGTTGTGCTATCGTTGGTTTTCTGTTTTGGTTTCTGTTCCGCCTTCGTGCTGACGGCCTTAGCCCTGCTCGTCTCGTGTCCGGTGCCGGCGCCTCTGCCGTCCTTCCCTGTACAGTGTATATGTACAGCCACACTCTCTTGCTTGGCCCGTGCAGGCTTTGGACTTGCCAGACGAGCTGCCGGCGCCAGCCCACGCACCACCATCTGCAGACTACAGCGCACAGGTGCAGCGGGTGCTTTGGGGTTGGCATGAGAAGGGGCAATGCCTGCCCGCCGGGTGGCTGATGAGCCTGACGCAGTACAACTTCATCTGTTGGCATGGCTCGGCCATACAAGTCGCACAACTGGCCTGCAAACCGTCGCTCCACCCACCTTTTGACAGTCGTCTGAGAAGAAGCTCCGGGTGGATCCCGCAGCGCTGCTTTTTTCGCAACTAAGTTCTTTTCTCCATTCCCTCTCTGCCGTCACAGTCGACTGAGAAGAAGCCCCGGGTGGACCCCAAGGAAGCGGCCAAGGCCAAGGCAGCAGAGGCGCGGCAGGCGGCCAAGGCGGCAAAGCTGGCCAAGGAGGCGTCAGGCATGCGCAAGCTGTCGGCGTTCTTCCAGCCCAAAGCCAAGTGAAGCGGGTCGACTGTGTTGCAACAGCAGGGGCGGCGGCGGCATCAGCGGCGGCGGCAGCAGCAGCGGCAATGGCAGCATGCAGGAGCAGCGCGCTCGAGAAAAGTGAGACGATGCTGCATTTGCCAGTCATATTGCACAGTGCGCATTGCGGTCTCCATTCACTGTGAACAGCAGTCCGTGACGCTTCACTGTTGATGCAACCAACGTCCTCACGGTGTGGATTGTTGGTGGGTGTGTCCTGCTCAGCAACGCAGCTGCCAGCTGGCCCGTGTCCCCACACCCACGGCAGGCTGCTCGTGCCCAGCGCCCGCCAGCTGTGGGCCTGGAGGCTTCTGCAGTGGCCTTCCCTTGTCCTCTGCGTTTACCATCAACAACCACAAACGCTAAGTGCCCCAGCACGCCACAGAGCCTCGCGCCGAGCGACACCAGCGGCCACCTGCAAAGCGCCATCCGTGCGGCGGACCTCTCGCCATGCCGCTGCACCTCCCCATCATGCTGTTTGTCAGGGTAGCGCGCAAAGGTGTCGACAAGCTGGTGAGCAGGGGGGACGCTTAGCGCTTGTGCACCAGGCGCTCCTCTGGGCGCATGGCGGCCTGGGCGTGCTTTTGTGGAGCGCATCAAGCCGTCTTGCGCACACCGACCGAACGGCGGGGCGGCATGTCGGGATCCGCCCGCCGGTGGCCGCCGGGCACCGCCCGACCGCTGCTGCCTTGCGCTGCTCGTCCGCCCACCGCAGGACGAAATTGCATCTGTGGGAGACCCCCTGTATCACGAACGCTGCAAGGACAAGCACTTTATCCCCAAGTGAGCACCCAGCAGGCCCGGCCTCGCTCCATGCAGCTTGGTTGCTCTACGCGCTGCGCAGCGCGCTGCCCAGCTGGCGCCGCCTGCCCATCATCACTAACATTCTTTTTCATCTGTGTGACCGTTTGCAGGCTGCCCTTCGTGGCCAAGAACGGCGTGATGAAGCTGGTGGGCAAGGGCCCCGAGCTAAGTCCAGAGGAAGAAGAGGCCTGGCACTCGGCAGCGGCCGCCTCACGTGCCGAGGCCGGCGCGGCAGCAGCTGCGGCAGCGGAGCTCAAGAGGGAGCGCAAAGCAGAGGAGCGGGCGGCCAAGCAGGCGGCCAAGCAGCAGCGCAAGGCGGACAAGGACGCCCAGAAGGCGGCCAGGAGGGCGGAGAAAGAGCAGCGGCGGGCGGCCAAGCGAGGCGCATGACCGACATTAGCAAGAGCATGATTGATTGGCAAATCATCTCAGACCACCACATCTCAGACCATCATAATCATCCCAAATCAACTCAGCACAGCACCCCGCCGCAAATGACCCCACACCCTCTCTTCCTCGCTTGACGTTTGTTAAGTCAACAAGCTGAACCAGTCTAAAGGTCTGCTGAGCATCTTCTCAAAACCTGGAACCATCGGGATTGACTCCACCTCTCCTTATTCACTTGTAAAATTTGATGAAGATGTTATAAGATGACTGCCCACCAGAGTTGAGAAGGAAGGGGTAACGTCATGGGGTGGAATAAGTGACAAGAATGTAAAGCCCTACAAGTCCATGTTGCAGACACTCCAGCTGCCTACCGCCCTGCTACTGCCGCAGCTGCCGCTAAGCATTGCTCTTGTTCACTGTCCGGAGCCCAGAACTGTTTTGGACAGCTGCTGCAGCGAGTCAATGGCCGCTTGGGTGACGCCATACTTCTCATAAGCGGCCCACCACGTGTAGTGCGACAACAGCAGCAGCACCGACAGGGTTGCCACTGAGCGCAGCGGGCGGGGCGGCAGCCAGCCCAGCCGCCTGCGGCAGGCAGGGGGAGGGAGATGGGAAGGCGGGCAAATTGGGGTTCATACTGAGGTCGGTTGTGCGTAGCGCCAAACACGCGTCGTTGACGTGCCTTGGCACCACCTGGCAGGCTGGGCAGCGGCAGTCCAGCACAGACTCTGCTGGCTCTTATACAAGCACCCTTTCAACCCCGTCACCTCAGCTGCGGCCCCAGCCAGCGCTCCGCCAGCAGCAGCGGCACTTGCGCCGCGAAAAACGCGGTCAGCAGGCCGCGGCTGGTCCTGCCGGTCATATACCTGTCGAGGGAGGTGCACAGGTGCATACGGAGCCCTTCAGGCGCAATGCAAGCTGCAATTCGTCTTGCCAGCAGGCTGAGCAGCGTCAGCCAGGCAATAGGTCAAGGAGCGCATGCGACTGAAGGAGCACATGGTCTGCCGGCTGTTTACACGGCAATGGCACAGCACAGCACAGGCAGCATAGCAGGCACAGCGCACCATATCTGGACCTCGTGCATTATTCCAGACACCAGGAAGCATGCTGCCATGCCTAGCAGGCGCCGCCGCCTGCTGTGCTGTGCTGCTGTTGCCCGCTGCTGCTGCCCTACGGCGGTGGCCTTTGGTCCAGCGGCGGGGCGGCGCTCCGGCGGCCCGTGCACTAAACGGCCTGTAGCGCAAGGCGGGGCAAGTGGGCGGCAGAACAGCATTTGGGGCATGCCTGGAGTGGCTCCATCCATGCGGGCACCGGGAAATGATTCAGCCGGCATCGCAGCAGCGCGCCTCCCACAATTGGCACACACAGATGCGCAGCTGGTTGCCAGCCACCAAGGCCCAGAGATGCAGGCAGAGCACAGGCAGCACAACCAAGAGCACACCGCGCACCTTCAACGAGTTGCGCAGCTGGTTTCCTGCTTTCCTGCTTCCCACGCCATCGATGATGAGAGGAGAACCCAGATAACCGAGCAGGAAGCAGCACACCTTCCACTATTGGCGCGTACACGCAGTTGCGCAGCTGGTTGCCAGCCACCAGGTCCCAGCGGTGCGACCAGAAGTCAGATAAAGAGGTGGCCAGGAACGGGGCATCAAAGTGCGGGGCCACCTTGACGCCTGCAGGCAGAGGGGTGCGCGCATGGCAAGGTGGCAGGAGTTGGTCTCTGTGCGGATGCAACAAGCCTGCAGGTATTGCTGGTCGCGTGCTATCTCCAGTCCTGCCATGCCCACCCAATCAAACCCACCCAGCAGGGCGAGGGCGCTGACGGGCGCTGTCTGCCCACGCATCGCAAGCTCCAGAGAGATGCCCGGAACATTTACCCAATTTTTTAGTCCCGTTCAACAGAACACATAATGCTGCCAGCGGCCATACTCACCCAGCAGGGCACTGATGGGCGCTGCCGGCCCATCCATTGCAAAGCTCAGAATGCTGTAGATGCCCAGGGCTGCGGCAGGGTGGCATGCTGGGAATCGTGGGCATCAGAACGGGTGTCCTTGGTGGTTCGTTGGCAGATGAGAGCGCCTTGCAAGCGTGACTACAGCTGTGCCTAACCGCAACGCGTCCACCCAAAATGGACGCAGATATTCACTGACGCAGCGGGCTGCCTGCTGCCACTGCGACTTCCGACCAGCCCGAACATGCAACCTAACGTGCAATTGCGGCTCGTGCGCTCACTGTAAACAAACTCCCGGGCGAGCTTGGGCAAGGGGACATAAGTGACCAGCGCCAGCCCAGCACCCAGCAGCGCCACCTTGGCAGCAAATGCGCCCGCCATGACCGCAGCGCCCCCAGCGTGCTCCGCCTGCCGCCCGCTGCGGTGCGGAGCGTGGGCAGCGTGCTCTGCGGGAGGGGCGGTAGTCAGAAAGCTTTTACAGAGGCAGAAAAGCAATTGCAAAGCTTGCAGGGCTAGGGAGAGGTCTGGGTGCACCAAGGAACAGACACACATCCGACTGCGCAGGCTCGAAGAAGCACACCGCAGCCACAGCAGCCGCAACGTGCACAGCACGCCAGCAGTATGGCCAGCTTGCTTCCGCCAGTTCCCATGCAGCACATCCCACCTTCCACAGGGCTGATGGGTGCAAGCATGATTGCCCCAAACTGGAGCGGCCGCCAGGGCCGCACCAGCGGCCCGCGGTTGCACACCCATGCCAGCACCTGCGGCAGCGACAGGCCCCAAGAAGCAGCAACATAGCTGCTCAGAAGGTACTACAACGACCGTCGCGCCGCTTGCAAGGTGTTGCGCCATCAACGGAGGCAGCAGCACACGATTGGGCCACGCCTCCCAAGCAGGCAGGCTGCACCAGCAAACGGTGCAAGGTGACTCCCGGGCCAACAAACCCCAGCCTTAGTCAAGCCTACCTTGTAGCTACACAGCCACACGAAGGCAAACTCAACCATGCCAGCCGAGATCATTTCATTCGGCTTGCTCGTGTCGCTTGCATCCAGCGGGCGAAACATCAGCGGCGCGGCACAGTTGAACGCCAGCACCGGCAGAGCTGCCGCCAGGCGCTGCATTTGGGGGAGCCAAGGTGGTGCAAGGCATTGCGAAAGCATGTGGCAGCAAGCAAGGGCGCACTGCATGCAGCCCTGCAATGCAGCAAGCATGGCAGCATTATCGAGAAGCACTGCCGTCTGCTGCCGTGCTTACTGGCCAGCCGGGTGGCAGCCGGCGTGCAGCATGCACCCAGGCTGCGCTGAGCAGGGCGCCGGCAGCGAGCACCGCAAAGCGCGCTGCGTAACTGTGTTCCTCCAGCAGCATGCTGCAGAGCGGTGGGGAGGGCGGTGCAAATGTCGGAGGCCTTGTGTCGGTCCACAACTTGTGGCACAAGCGGCAGCGGCGGCGGCGGGGCCTTGCCCAGCAATCCCTCCCTGCCTTGCGGTCGACCACGTTTGTGGCGGCGTGCGCTCTATGCTGCGAGCCGCGGCCAGCCGTCTCGCGAGCGTGTGCCGCCTTGCTGTTCGGTCGGGAGAGGTCGCGTGGGTTTCCGGGAGCCTTGCCACGTTCTGTAACGAAAGCAAAACGCCGATGCAGCAGCTCTCCGGAAATAGTTCGGCCGCATGGCCCTCCAGCAGAGCTGGCGGCGACGCCCTCGGGCGGGAGCGGCGGCACACGCCATGATGTCAACACCGCCTGTTTCCATGATCCCACGACACTTTGCTATTTCTGGGTACTGTGCAGCTGTGCGGAGGGCAGAAGGGGGGAGTGGGTGGCAGCAGCAATGGTCCGCACCCCCGCCGCACACCTCCGCTAAAGGCTCAGTAGACCCATACAGAGTGCTTAAACCGCTTCACTGACCAACGAAAAGAAGCTTCGAGCCCGGCATATCAAGGAGAGACGCAGATTAATGAATGCACTATTGGTGGGTGGTCACAGTTCCGAAGGAAGGCGGCTGAGGCGTTGTGAAGGGGCGGTGAGTACAGAAATGTGACAGACGACATGACAGAGCGCAGCAAAGCAGCAGCAAAACAGCAGATAAGAGCGGGATCACAGCTGCGCCCGCTGTGGTGCACTGGCGGGGGTAGCGCCGGCTGGGGGCGGCTGCCCACGGCCCAGCGCACAGCAATGGACCACAGGCCACAGCACAAGGCCGTCCCCTCCTCTGCTAGGCACTTCCATGGCAGGCTGGTGCAGTGCAGCACCGTGGTGTCGACATGGCAGCGCCAGGACCGCACTGTGCTCCACGTGGCATTCTTGGGTCGGGTTTTGTGAATGCCAGTGCGCCAGCCGAGTCGGGCGATGACGGCAATGTTCCGCGTGGTATGGATGTTGGTGTTGTGACTGCGGTTGCGCCAGCCAAATCGAATCAGGCCATGACGGCAATGTGCTACGCGCCCAGCACCTCGTCCTCTCCCTGCTCGTGCACCGCCGCCGCCTGGGTGGCCACCTCGTCCGCAAATATGGACTGCAGCAAGAGGAGGCATTTGCAGATGGTTTGTCACAGTTCTAAAAGTCAAGGGAACGCAGTAGCAGACGCTCAGTGGCCACCTCGTCCGCAAAGATGGACTGTGGCAATGCAGGAGACAGGGCGGCAAAGGTTTGTGTTTGTGAAATTGGAATGAGGGCGGACTGCAACAAATAGGACCGACTCGAATCTAATTCCCAGAGTTGAAGTCCAGAGTGAATCTGTAGCCGCACACAGCAGCTGGCAGCGACGCCAGCATGTTAGGCAGCAGCAGCAGCGGCGCCGGAGCGCGGAGCACATTGGCTCAATCCCGACAGCGACTCTACCCATGATCTGGTTGACGCTGTACACATAGATCAAATCACAGACCACTTGCCTTGAATGCGTCGGCCAGCACAAAGAGGCGGTGGTGCGCCATCATGGTTGGGGTCACCAAAATGCCCTCGCTCATCAGCGCTGCAGGCAGAAGAGACAAACAGCTAGCATTTATCAACACTTGCAGGGCGGTAGCGAGCCATGGCAGCAGCTGCTATGGAGGGGGTCACCAGGATGCACCGGGAAGCGTCCTCGACTCCCTGGCTGCGCTGGAGTCCCTGGCTGCGCCAACCCACGCGCCACCCCCTTGTCAACCACAGGGGCAGCTGCGGCACGGCTTGCATCCCAAATACAGCGTCAACTCACTGGCCGCATCAGTCCACACCGCGTCCCACTGCGACCAAGCAGCAGATCAGCTGGACAGCGCCGCATCACAAAGCAAGCACACTCACTGGCTGCGTCGATCCACACTGTGTTCCATCACGAACTAAATGCACAACTGCAAAGCAGACGCTGCCATCTTGTGAACTCACTGGCCGCGTCGATCCAGACCGCGTCCCACACCGTCTGCGCCCTCTTCTTGCCCTTGAAGGGCCGCAGGAACACGATCTTGCCTGCACGCAAAGCAAGGTTGCAATAGTCGGGTGCACTTGTCAGCATACGGCTGTGCAATTGAAGGCGGTTGAGTCGGGTATGAGGCAAAACCCTCGACTTAAATGCTTTCAACAATACAAACCGTGGCTCACCGGGCGGGTACATCTCCGTGGTGTCGGCGTCCTGCAGGTGCAGGTGGCTGGTGCGGTAGTAGCTGCACAGCAGAGGGGGAGGTGAAATGCGTGGTGATTCGACGAGGATATGGCATTCGCAGCTGGATGAGGCGTTGCAGGCAGCCGCTGCACAGCAGAGGGGGAGGGCAGGGGCAAGGAGAGAGCGGTTGCGGGAAGCGCGTGAGCGGGCGCTGCGCAGCTCTCAACACCTGCTGTCTGGCGCGCTGTGCAGTTCCTGACGGGAGGGCAATGGACGGCAGCTCAGCTCACCCCTCGACCAGCTCGAGTGCTTCAGGGCAACTTTGTCAAAAACGCAAAATCGCTAATGAAGCTGCAAGTTAACGAAAGATTTGCGCACCCCTCAACCAGCTCCAGCGCCTCCGGCGAGATTTCGTCAAAGCTGCAAAAGGTGCGGGGCGTACTTTCGGCGCGCTTGCGCCGCCCCAGCACCACGTCGGCTGCGATCTTCAGCTTGGGCCTGCGGAGGTCCAGAGAGATTGGGGTGTTGGAGCGAGCATACACGAGTGCCAGCAAGGAATTGGAGCCCCAGCACCATGTCGGACGCGATACGTCAGCTTGGGCCTGCAGTTGATTGGCGCTTGTGTTTCAGACAGTTGTACAAGGTAAGCAGAAGCGTTGCATTGAAGTGCGAGAAAGCCAGCACCACGTCGGCAGCGATCTTCAGCTTGGGTCTGCAGAGAGATTACATATGCATGCAAGCAGCGACTCAGTGACTTCGTAGGTAGGTAACCCTGCGAGCAGAGCCAAACACTTGGAGGAGCCAAGTACTTGCAGAAGCTGTTCCTTCGGACCATTCAACGCAACCCGCCACATCAGTCAGTGGACTTCCTGCTTGTAGTGTGCAAGACCCTTACCGCGTGCAGCGCGCCAGCGAGACCACCATCTCGTCCACAACCCGCTTGCTGGTGTTGAAGCTACAATGCAAGGGGAGGGCAGTTGCATTGGATGTGTAAGCAACGGAGCAAGCAAGCCGACGCCCGCACACATGACGGTGTGCAGTACGACCCTGCAGTAGCTCAGTCACCATGGCATTCAGCAAGCAAGCAAGATTGACATGCTACCAAACTGAGCCGGCTGATCGCGTCCCTGCCGGCCACAAATCGACGTGCAGCAGGCATGCGCGTTCGGCGGCTCATAGCACAACAAGTGAGTGCAGCAAAAGGCACCCACCTGAGCCGGCTGATGACGTCTTTCCCCACCACGATGGACGTGCAGTAGGCCTGCGCGATCTGCGACAGCTCCCAGCTCAGCAGGCCGCCGGGCGGGTTGAAGGCCCAGCACCGCAGCTCTGCAGGTGGACAAGGCAGTTTAGGACGCATTCGGAGCATTGGGAATCCAGACACAGAGTTGCGTGCGCGTCGCAAGCGCCGCTCAACCCGCCTGCTACAAACAACACAGCCCTGCCTAGTGCAGCCAGCAGCTCACCAGCGAAGCGCTCCCGCAGCTGCATGCCCAGCAGCGTGGCCACCGCGGCGCCCAGGCTGTGCCCCGTCACCACCACCTTCCAGCCGCGCAGCTGCAGCTTGCTCCTGCGGCAGAGGGTGCATGGGTGGGAGCGCGTTGTGTTTCTTGAACACGTGACGTCTAGCTTGCAACGAATTTCTGGCCGGGCCGTCATGTACTTACTACAAGTAGCCAGCCTGCCCTTCATACCCCTGCCTCACCGCAGCACCGTCTGCGCGCGCTCCAGCGGCAACTCAATCTCCCGCTCGCTGCGCAGGCTGGCCAGGCGCTGTGGACACGGCGCAGTTGGGGGACGGAGCAGGCAAGAGCGGTCAGGGGCGGGCAGGAGGAGAGCCAGCACATGACAGATGGCGCAGGCGGGGCAGGGGGTGCAGCACAGGTGGGTGCAGGTGGGCTGGTTTGCTGCTCACAAGATGCACTGCAGACGCTTCCCTGCCTGCCTGTGAGACACAAATACATGTCCAGGCAGCCGCCGCAGATCCTGCCTGACCGCAGCCATCCATCCACCCAACCCACCTTCATGAGCTTCGCCTCAGATGCCTTGAAGTCTGCGCCGGCAGTCTCATCATCGCCCTCCTCACCCTTCTCGCCCTGACCATCTCCCTGCTGCGCCTGCTGCGCCTGCTGGTGCCGCTGCTCAGCGGCAGCAGCTGCTGCTCGCAGGGCCTCGGCCTCCGCTGCGCTGAGCCCCCCTGCTGCGCCCGCTGCGCCGTTGGTGCCGCGTGCCATGCCGGGCTGTTGCGCCGGCGGAGCGCAGGCGGTGCGCTTGAGATCGGCCGTGGATGGCAGGGTGCCTGAGACACAGAGGCAGTGGTGGGCGGGTTATAATAGTCACACCATTTTATATAATAGTCAAACCATTTGGTGCCTGCCAAAAGCAACAAGGCGCTCCATCTCCCCACTATGCCATTCACGGTACAGCTCGAGAAGCTACTGCTAGAGGCAATGCCGCATTACGCAACTCACTTGAGAAGGTGGACAGGATCTCGTCCACCACCTCCATCAACAAGAACACCAATTTAATCTCTGCATGAAAGGGTATACTTCCCACCTGAAAAGGTGGACAGGAACTCGTCCACCACCTGCATCGTGTCCCGCCCGCTCAGCGTCGCGGTGCGCAGCAGGTTGGACAGCAGCAGCTCCTGCCAGGAGTGAAAGGCACAGGCATTTACTCAGTTGGGATGAGCAAAGAGGACGGCAGGTGGTGGCGCGCAGCAGGTTGGACAGCAGCAGCTCCTGCAATTGTTCAGGACAAGAATCAGCACTGTGACCAACATAATGAGCCTGTCGCAGCACGCAGCACGTTGGACAGCAGCAGCTCCTGCAGTTGGACAGGTTGATGCACCAGGTTGAGGTGGCAGGAAGGGCGTGGACACAGCAAAAAAAACGGCAGGTTGGAAAGCAGCACCTCCTGTTAAGAGTGATGGCAAACATGGCAGGTGAAGAGGTGCGCAAGTGTACGGGTGGCTTAGCAAGGAACAGGCAATACGACCTGCCGGTCGCAACCCCACGACCTTACCCGCAGCAGCCCTCGGTCCTCCATGTCTTTGAGGATGGCGGTGGCTGAGCTCACGATGCCAATGTGCGCCTGCGGAAGGAGAACGTGACAGCCCAGGGCGCAAGCAGGTAAGCAGGTGTTGGGCCGCCTGTCGACGGTGCTGAGCTGCCTGGGTGCAGTGGCGGCCCGCCCGCCCATATAGCGGCAGCAGCTGCAGCAGCACAAGCACCCACCTTGAGCGAGTCGCCGCTGGCGTCCCCGGCAATGCCCGCCCGCCGCCGCGCCTCCGCCTCGTCTTTCACCCACTCGGGCACCTGGGCAGGGGGTTTATGAACTCCGATTAGCGAGGTGCAAGGCGTGCGGCAGCATGGAAACGAGGCTTGCATGTGATAGGCACGTCGCCACCTCGCCCTTCTCCTACTCGGGCACTGGAAGACGGAAACGCAGATCAATTATGTTCTTGGTTGCAGCTGGCTGCAAGTAGACTAGCCAGAAAAAGGCGGGCTTGGCAAAAGCCCAATTCAGGAGAAGGCGGGTGTGGCAAAGTCCAGTTCAGGAAAATCCCAGTTCAGGAAAGGCAGGTTTGGCAAAAGTCCACTTCAAGAAAAGGCGGGTTTGGCAAAAAGTCCAGTTCAGGAAAAGCAGGTTTGGCAAAAAGTCCAGTTCAGGAAAAGCAGGTTTGGCAAAAGTCCACCTCAGGAAAAGGCGGGTTTGGCAAAAAGCCCAGTTCAAGAAAAGGGGGGTTCGGGCAAAAGTCCACTTCAGGAAAAGGCGGGTTTGGCAAAAAGCCCAGTCCAAGAAAAGGGGGGTTCGGCAAAAGTCCACTTCAGGAAAAGGCGGGTATGGCAAACGTCCACTTCAGGAAAAAGGCAGGTATGGCAAACGTCCAGTTCAGGACAGGTCCAGTTTGGCAATATGAGTTCCCCACCAGCAAGGGACTCACCCAGTCCTCCACTTCCACGGGGTTGGACAGCAGGTCAGTGATCAAGTCCTCCAGGCTCACTGCAGTGGAAACAAATGTCATCCCCAAGATCAGATTTTCAGTCCAATGCGAGTGTGATCGAGGTGGACAGCAGGTCGGTGATCAAGTTCTCCAGGCTCACTGCGCAGCAACACAAGTGCAAAGGAACAAGGGCGTGCAATTAGGCGGCTTTGGATCAGCTGGGGGACAGCGGAATGGTGACCAGGTCCTCCAGGCATCACTGCGGCACACATAACAAAGGGGTCGAATGGGCACTGCTGTGTCGAACCACACAAGTCAGGAAGGCCCAACAGCACCGCATGTCAAGGTGCAGCTGCCTGTGCGTCGCTGGAACACAGAGGGAAATACAAGCAGAGGCTGACAGAGAGTTGAGCGCACCTGTGCCGCGCACCGACAGCACCACGCTCTTGAGTGGGCAGCCGGCTGTTCACAAGTAGCGCAAAACAGCAGTGTAGTGTAGGTCCAGTGTAAATAATGATGAGCACAGCGCACCTGTGCCGCGCACCGACAGCACCACGCTCTTGGAGGGGCGGTGCAGCATGATGAGGTAGGGCAGCACGCCGCCTGCGGCCAAGGGGATGGGCATCAGCTGCTCACACACGTGCGTGTGAGCGTGTGGTCGCTGCTTCCAGCTGATGAGCGGACAGAAGCTGGTCACACGTGCTCGGCGACCACGGCTGATGAAGTCAAAGGTTGCCGTCAACGACAGCCAGACGGCCGGCCCTTGAATGAGGGAAGCTGCTGCAGCAATGGCATCCCACCTGCCACGTTGGCGTACGACACGTACAGGAGGTCGGAGGGCGCCACGCCTGCAGAACAGAGTGGGTGCCCAGGTCAACCAAGAACAAAGTCTGGCGGCTCAGCGGCGCATGTCTCACTGCCATGCAAGCCTGCCACAGAGCAGCATATGTTGCGACAAGCAAGACGAGGCGAGCCGGTGCTGCGATTGCCAGCCACAGCGAGCGGATGCGAAACCGAAACCAACAGAAGCAGCCTTGGGCAACACCAGCCAATCAGCATATTACCCGTCATCTCGATGATCGCGTCAAGAGTTGCCAGCCGCAGCAAGAGGACAGGGAGAAGCATAACGGCCACGTAAAACAGGCCAACCAAGCCGCACCCGTCATCTCGATGATGGCGTCAAAGTTGCGCTTGCGGAACTTGCTCTCCAGACCAAACTGCGGGCAGGGAGGGTGGAGAAGGCAAGTGCCTTGCATAACGAGGAAAAAACACACCAAAGCCCGTCGTCGGAAGGTGGTCGTTCCCACTTGGAACTTGAACTTGAACTTTGATTTGAAGTTCCTCTGTGTGCAACTGCCCATTCAATCTTAATATCAACTCGGCCTTGCTGGCTCACCGGCTTCTTCAGGCACTTGACCAGGCGGTTGGCATTCGCCAGGCACATGGCGGGCCGCCTGCGGGGAGGGGGGGGGGGGGGGGGGGGGGGGGGGG
>VFQQ010003906.1_pt1 | contig 13830 bp, 25 predicted proteins | sample 3512341 | NCBI WGS metagenome assembly VFQQ01 (sample SAMN10412373, study PRJNA504923) | tailings metagenome | isolation source: Relicate 2 Philex TSF1 revegetated site | place: Philippines: Tuba, Benguet | collected 2017-08-29 | reverse complement strand
CGGCCCCTTCGCCCCCGTTTGGCCAGCAGCCCAAGCCCGGCACAGGCTCAAAAGAATTCAAATCACTGAAGTGACTTGAGTTTAAGTTCGGCTGCAAGGAGCAGAGTGGCCATACCATGCAGGAGTCATGCGATGGCAGTAGGCCAGCCAAAGCGCAGGTATCCAGCACAAGCCTCACCCGCCAGCTCAGCCTGGGTCACGTTGCCCTCCAGCCAGGCGGCCCAGCGCTTGGCCTGGGCAGCCAGCTGCAGACCAATTAAGTGCAAAGGGCGGCAGCTGTGAGGGTTATGATCTATCAACATTGAGTGGGCAGCTTGGCTTACTATTGCCAACTGGGCTGCAGCAGCAGGCAAGCGCGGCACCAGTGGCAGCAGCACCATCTGAGCTGCTTTAACCTCACCTGCTTCTCCAGATCCTCAATCTGGCCGTACAGATCCGAGATACGGGAGGTCTTGTCCTGCATCCCAGACAGCGTGCCAGGCAAGGCAACCTTCAGCAAGATTTGGGATGCAGTGCAGGCTGGGCCAGCAGCGCTGCGCACACATGCCGCCGCAGGTGCGCACAAGCTGCATCTCAGCAACCATGAACATGGCCAATTGGAGCCAAAGTTTGGATTCAAGCTCACGTTGATAGTCTTCTGTGCAGCCTCCAGCTCGTCGCTCAGCTGGGCAGCCTGGTCGTTCAGGATGCTGCAGACGCGGGAACAGGCTCAGTTGATGGTGCTGGGTGGTGTATGCCAAGCGGAAGGTATGGGCGTAGCAAGGCGAGATGTGACAGCAGCAGGAGGACAAGCCGCAGCGAACGTATGGACATGCATGCTGAGGCAATGGCTTTTGATGCCACTCTGAGCAGCCAGCTGCCACCCCAACCTGCCGCTGGCGCAGCCCTTCCACCAGCAGCCGCGCCGCACTCACTTGACAGCCTCATACACGGGGGCGTAGCGGCCCACGCAGTTCTCCTTGTTGAGCTTGAGGGCAGGGGCGTTGCCATCCATGCAGATCACATCGGCCTTGGTGGGCACGTAGGGCGTAAAGGTGGGAGCAGCCGGGGCGATGGGGATGGCAGGCTCGGCGGCGGCGCCGCTCACGACGGCAGCGGCCTCCACCTCGCGAACCAGCTCCGCCTCATCGTAGGCGGCGCTGCCAACATCGCCGCAGCGCACCAGCTGGGCGCCTGGGGGCAGGGAGGGCAGGGTGGGCCGGCGCAGGCGTGGGCTGATGGGCGGCAGCGGCCGTGCGCCTCCTGCCGGCCCGCCCACAGACGGTGGCAGCGCGCTGCAATTCCGGCTTGCCAGATGCATGCATCAACTCACCTGCCAGCGCGAGCAGGAAGAAGGCAGCCGCGACCCGCATCCTGACCGTTTGCCGGCTGCAACTCGTGGTCGGGAGCTCAGAGAGCGTGGATCGACCGCCCGAGGCTGCGCACAGGGCTGCGAGGCACGCGACAGAGCAAATGGGGGCACGAGGGCGGCGGTGGCAGGGGGTTCAAAGACACGGCGTGCACAGCATGCTGATGCTGGCCTGACAGCTGAGCGGCGGCAACATGGCATTATTTGGTTCACTTCCCGGCCGATCCTGTAGAGCCTCACAGTGGGATGCCTTGCATATCTGCTTTCAATGATGAACACGAATTCAGGGGCAAGATCACCCATGGTTGGCACGTCGCACTGCACCGCCCCTCCTGGTCGACCCATCGCTTGCCCTCCTGAGCGGCGGGCGGTTCACGCCTCTTGGCGTTACACATGCGCTACAAGTCCATGCACATACGATTCACAGTCTATACATGCAGGCGTGACTGGTGGCAAAGGATAGAATGCTGAGGCATTCATGCCTGCACGCCAGCGTGCAGGCGGCTCAGCCTCGCACGAGAGCGAGCGTTGCTGCTGCACAGCTGGTGGCGCCGAGGGGCCCTCCCTCCCCATTGTTAGTGAGCCATAGCGGCTGCAAGGCGAGCGCCTTGAGGCTTCTCTCCAATCTCCCAAAAGTCCCTGGTCGACAGTGCTCATCGCTCAGCGGCCCTGCACCGTGGGTCGCAGCGGGCGGGCGGGCAGTGAGTCAGGGTGACGTGCATGCAGGCAGGGGGGCGAGGCTGCTGTTGGCGGCAGGCAGGCCTGGCTTTTTGTGTGTACAACAGCAGCAATCAATGCGCCACTGCGTGTAAGCAATGAGCAAGCACTCACCGAGCCAGCGGTGGCCTGGGCGTTGGAGGTGGCGGTGGCCTTGCCGCCCTGGCTGAAGGCCTGCTTACAGTGGAGGAGAGGAAACGTTTGATGGCATGTCGGGCAGTTGTGGCAAGTGCTCAAGTGAATCAAACCTCAGCGGCTACGAGCAAGGCTGCAGCGGTGTGCGGACATCCAGCACTGCTGCGCTGCGTTGCATGAAGTCGCTAAGCCTACCAAGGCCAAACCCACTGGCTGCACCCTGCCCACCCACCTGGGAGGCGGCGGTGGCGGTGGCCTGCGCCTGAGCCAGCTGGGGCACCTGGGCGGCCGGCACGCCGGCAGCCTTGGCAATCGCTTCGGCATTGGCGGTGGCCACCTGGGGGGCGGCAAACACGCTGCACGGCAAGGGAGGGAAGGCCCAGGCAGGGTCGGTCAGTGAGCAGGAGGAACTGCTGGAGGGCGGCAGGGGTGGCAAGCAGGCAACGTGGTTGCAGCACAGCCCGGCTGTCACACGATTCATCTGTTGAACTTGAGACCAATACGATAACACAAAGTTGGGGATGAGCACCCCACTGCCCGCTCACCAGATGGGGATGGTGGTGCCGGCCTGGGCGGCGGCGTTGGCCACAGCGGTGGCGAGGCCGGCGGCGCCGCCAGAGGCGGTCGCGGAGGCAGAGGCCTGGGCAAAGGCCTGCAGAGTGCAGAGAGGGAGCGGAAAGCAGCGGGTGTTGAGCAGCAGGTGTTGGACTGTACATGCACTGCGCGCGGGTGCAGGCAACGGGCGGTAGCAAGCACGCCATGTGTGGACACCTGACGCTGCCCTGCCGCCTCAGCACGGATCCACTCTTCCCACCCCACAGACCAGCAGGACGTGTCTATAACCGCCCACCTGTGCGGCCTGGTCGCAGCACTGGTTGCCGGCTTGGGCCAGGGCGGTAGCGGTGGCGGAGGCGAGGGCGGCGGCGTTGCCGCCCTGGGCGGTGGCGGCGCTGCGCACAAGATTGGCAGGTGGAAAGAGATGGAGGCAAGCTGAGTGGAAATTGAGGCGCTGCAGTGGTACAGTTTGCCAGACGTCGAAAGTAGGCATGGCAACACCGCTTCAGCCAGGCGAGTTCACCTGAAGGCCTGGGCAACCGCGTTGGCGGCATTCTGCCACTGGCCGGCGCAGATGGACTGCATGGGAGGGAAGGGAGTGGAGCAGGTGGGCACGTGCGTTCAGAAGTCAGCAGGTGGTACCGGCGGCAGAGGGTTGAGGGGTGCACGCACTGCTCATGTAGCGCTGGCTGCCTGGTGGGCATGAACACAGCTGCGTAGGAACAGGGCACACGACCAGGAGGCTGCGACCAAACAACTGAACTGCAACCACACCTGAGTCAGTGCCTGGGCCCAAGCAGTGGAGATGGCCTGCAGGGCAGGAGGCACTCGGGTGCAGCCGGTGAAGTGACTGCTGGAGGATCGTCCTGCCAACAGGGCAGAGGTGAGCAGAGGGGGCGCAAGCCAGCGCAGACCAGCTAAACACTCTTGCTCTGGCAGGCCCTGCAGTGCAGGCGAAATCCATAGCAGGCACCGCACCTGTGCGTTGGCGCCGCCCTGAGCCAGCGCCTGGGCGAATGCGGAGGCGGCGGCAGTTGCCTGTGCGCCGCCCTGGCCGATGGCCTGCGCAGGGGGAAGAGGCGGGAGGAGGTGCAGAAATGAAGTGCCTTCTATGTACCTGCGGGATGGCAGCAGCTCGTGTTGCAGCTGTCGTAGCCCTCAGCGCAGTAGGCAGTGGCACGACGTTTTCCGCTTCATGCAGGCGGCCAGGCCTGAGATGCAACTGCGGCGAACAGCTGCAGCCCGGTGAGTAGCGCTTACCGTGGCGGCGGCCTGGGCCACCGCCTTTGCGTCGGCGCCGGCGCCCTGAGCCACTGCGGTGGCGGCAGCCTGCGTGGGCGGGGAGAGGGCAGAACACGGGTGTGCGAGGGGTTTGGCCGAGGAGCGCAGCAGCCATGCAGGCATGATCGTGCAAGGTAGGTTGGCAAGGGGTCTCTCACGTTGGCGTTGGCCTGGGCGTTAGGGCCGGTGGCACTGGCGATGGCGTTGGCGATGGCGGTCGCGTCCGCCAGGAGCTTGCGGTGCTTCGCCTCTGCAATGCAATCACACACAGAAAGGGCAAAGTGAGCAGGCGCTGATAAGACGGGATGTGGCGCACATGGCGGCATGGACGGCGGCAGGGCGGCGGCAGCGCCGCCGTCACCGCACCCAGAACAGAATGGGCGTGACACAGGGTTCACAGCATGCACGGATCAGCGGCGCATTGGCGGCAGCTTTGTGTGTGGCAGGGGAAGCGGCACTGCCAGCGGCGGCGCGGCGGCACAACCATGCTGGCGTCGCGCAGTGCGCGGATGGGCGCCCCACACAACCTCCACACCTCCGATCACGACTCACCGCAGTGCGCCAGCGGGCTGGCGACCAGCAGGAGCGCGGCAATGGCGAGGAGGAGGGTGCGAGCCATGTTGTTCGGTCCAAGGGCGCTCCTGGGGACCAGCTGGGGTAGGGAGAGGGAGGAGTGGAGCGCAGGCGCCGATCGCAGGCTTTAATTCGCCACGCGGCCCAGTTGGCGGCGCAGCTGGCGGAAGGCGTTGCGGGTCTGGGAGGGACCAACCAGCTGTAGCTGGTCTGACAGCCGCCAGGCGGGTTTGCCGCACTCAGTGCGCTCTCGGCCGTGCATCTGCCACCGAGCAGCGCGCTGACGCCTTGGATGTTGGCAGGCCTGGTGCCGCCATGCCGCCAGCTGCCGTTGTGCCTCCCCGCCTTCCTGCCCCTGCCGCCGGCACCGCTGCCCACATCCCGACCCCCTCTCATCCCCCTGCCAGCTGCATTGTTCTGAAGAGGTCTAACATCATTGGGGTGCAAGGTGTTGCAGCAAAAAGGGCGGGCGGCACATGTGCCAGCGTACAGACGGTAAAACCCGCCAGGCGCCACGACGCGCCCACCAAAAGCGCTGCCGCGGCAGCAAGCGTTCCAATGGGAGGAGGTTCATTGCACAGAATCGTGTGCAGCGGCCGGCGGCGAATGGCGCCGGCGGCAGCCGGAGCAGCCGTGCCATGCCAGCTGCCTGGGGCGCCGTTCAATCTGAAGCACTCTACTCGGCCAGGCACTCCAGGGCCAGAGCCTTCTCCTCCACCTGCAAAATATTGAATGACAAGCCAAGTCAGCATGGCAGGCAAAGCACAGGTAGACGCAGCTCTGCACGCACAGCGCGGCAGGGACAGCGCAGCAAGCACGGCAGGCCTGGGCACAGCACAGCACAGCGGGCGCAGCGCACCAGCTCGTCGCCGGTGGCCTTCATCTTGGCGGCCGACTTGTCGTCGATGGACAGGCCCTGCGGCAGGAAGAGATGCGAGAAGTATCTTCGTGAGCAACCAATATGCGCAGCACCAGTCACGTGCAATGGCTTGTCGTCCATGGACAGGCCCTGCGGCAGGCAGAAATGAGAGGATGGCACGCTAAGTTGCGGCTTAAAACGCAGTCAGGGTGCCTGCAACCTGCTCCTGCACACCACTGTCCCAACAGCAAGCCAAGCAAACTGAGCAAACCCACATGCACGGACCCCTTCCCCACATCACCAGCCGGCATTGCAGGAGGCAGCCCACCTGCACGATGGCCCACTTGCCGTCCTTGCAGGTGACAGGGAAGGAGTAGATCACGCCCTGCAACGAAAGCATCATAGGAGCAGTTCTCATGTTGCGTGCTGCAGCACACGCTTGGCAAAGCTTCACACGCGCAACGTGGCGGCAATGAACCAGCAGCTGCTGCCGCGCTGGCCAAAAATGCAGTTGCCTCTCCATGGTATCAGCAGCCTGCTGCAGAGCGGCAGTGGCGCAGCGCACCTTGGGCGCGCCGTAGCTGCAAGGCCCTTTGCTCAAGCACTGCACCAACCACACTATCACAGCGCACCTTGGGCGCATCGTAGCTGCCGTCGCTGTACACGCCCATGGACACGTAGCTGCCGTCAGCTGCAAGGTGTATGAGAGCAGGGTGGTAGAGTGTTAAGAGTGTGAGGGAATCTGCATTGGTTGCGAGCATGGCAGGCAACTGCTGTAGGCCGGGCTTGCACTGCTTGCCGACACCCAGCTTACGAAAAGTCTGCGGTCAAAACCTTGCCCCCGCACCTGGCGTGCCCAGCACCCAGTCGCGGATGTGGTCGCAGGCGGAAGAGGCGGCGGAGAGGGCGGAGGACAGGCCGCGGGCCTGATGGAAGCAAGCGCAGGAGAAGGGGCGGGTGTGAGAAGGGCAGGATTGCACGATTGGAGGGGAATGCATGCGAGTGAGGAGTTGAGGCAGGGGAGGCGGCAGCAGAGGCAGGCCTGGGTCGCTGATGACGGCAGCGCTGCAGCATCCAACGCACGGAGCAACCACAACAAGTGTTGCCTAGAGCCGCCCCGCACCTTGATGATGGCGGCGCCGCGCTGCTGCACCACCTGGATGAACTCGCCGTCCAGGTAGGCGTCGTCGCCGATCACCTGCGCAGTTGATGGTTGGCTGATTATTTGGATGTCTACATGGGAATGGAATGACCGGCCTGAGCGCACAGGCAGCTCAGGCAAGTTCAGGGAGCGCCACGCAGCGGCTGGCGTTGATGTCAAATGCCCGCAAGGCCTCTGAGACCCCTCACCTCGCGCGCCGGCTTGCCGTCAATGGTGGCGTGGTTGACGTCAGGGTACTGGGCGTTTAGGAGCGGGCAGATAGACCACTGGTCAGCTACGTAGGTTGAAACCAACCAGCGGGGGGCTTGCTGCAGCTGCTAGCTGCTGCCCGTCGCGCGCTGGCCAGCCAGCCACGCAGGGGCACACACTTGTAGCAATCACCCCTCACAGACTGAAACTCTGTCAGGCCCAGCGTTGCCCTTTACTCTAATCCCTCACCTGGGTGGAGGAGTGGTTGCCCCAGATGATCACGTTCTTCACCTTGGTGTTGTGCACGCCGCTGCGCTCCGCCAGCTGCGGGGGAGCATGAGCAATGAAGATGCAGGCACTTTCATGGACGGCGATGTATTGCTGTTGCGCACACCGCTGCGCTTAGCCAGCCGCTCCACTCAGCCGGCTGCAAAGAGTGCAAGCGGGAGAGCCAGTCGCTCCAATCCAACAAATGCTCGCCAGCCTTGCCGCCCACCTGGCCGACCGCGCGGTTGTGGTCCAGGCGGGTCAGGCACGTGATGTTCTCTGCACGGGGGCAGGCGGACAGGCAGCGCACAGTCAGTCAGGAATGTCCGCACAATCAGTCAGGAATGTCCGCACAATCAGTCAGGAATGTCCGCACAGTCAGTCAGGAATGTCCGCACAATCAGTCAGGAATGTCCGCACAGTCAGTCAGGAATGTCCGCACAATCAGTCAGGAATGTCCGCACAGTCAGTCAGGAATGTCCGCACAATCAGTCAGGAATGTCCGCACAGTCAGTCAGGAATGTCCGCACAGTCAGTCAGGAATGTCCAGGAATGAAGCCCTGGCGCAAACCCGGCCATGCGCGCGCTCAGAGCAGCAGCACATGCAGGCAAGGTCTGAATTAGCGCCTCGCCGGCGGGGAGGGAGGGCGTGCCCACCTGCTGTCAGTCATCGGTTCAGACCCAATCAAACATGCTAGCTCAGTGAACGGCTCACCCGCGGGGATGGAGGGCGCGTTCTCCTTGAGGATGAGGGCGTTGGTGTTGGCGGGGTTGGCCACCACCAGCACCTGCAAGCGAGGCGCACAAGCAGGGAGGGCGTCATAGTGAGGATGGGGAGTCCGACATAAGGTGAGGAGGAAGGTGCAGCTGGCCAAGTGCAGCATGCCATGGCTACAGCTCCTGCCGCCGTGTAAAGCATCCGTCGGCTGTCTACAACCTCCACCGCACCTTGCAGCCGGGTGCGGCGCCCTTCTCCAGCGCGGCGGCCTGGGCCTTGTAGATGGCCACGTTCTTAGACATCACGTCCTTGCGCTCCATGCCCGCCTGCGTGACATGAGATGACGGGAGACGGAACAATGAGAGATGACATGCAAGGGGCGGGCGGCCACGTTCTTGACACACATTTTGTGCTCCATAGCAACTGTAAGACCGACTCAATTGTGGAGCCCAGCTGTGCAGCCTGGCTGCGGCACGGCCTCCCCCACACACCGCTCCTGTCTCAAAAAAAGCGAGCAAGCAGCACCGCTGCATGCTCGCTGCCCCTCACCTTGCGGGGAAGCCGCCACCATGACCGCCACATGTCAGGCATGGTAGCGGCAAGCAGTTGAGCCATCCGGAACGCAAGATACTGAGCAATCAAGCTGATGAAACGCACCTTGCGGGGGAAGCCGCCCACCATGACCGCCACGTCCACGCCCTTGCATGCCTCCTCGGCATCAGTGGTGGCCACAACGCCTGCGACGAGGAAAGCAAAGGTGGCATTGATTGGTTCAGGGGATGACGCACCTGGCCTGCACGCGTGTTTGCAGGACTGCTGTACGCCCCCGCAGCGTGATAAATGGTCTCTACCGCCGCCAGCAAACTGAGCAGCTTCTCTTATGCGGGCTCTCCCATCTAGCAAAGGCTCTCCTAGTAAAGCTTTCCTAGCAAAGCTCACCGGCCAGCAGGGGGTAGGCGGCATCGATCAGCTCCATCTTCACACCCTCCAGCGCCTGTGGGGCAGCAGGGCACACATGCTCGATCAAAGTGTACACTCACTTTTCGACTGCCAAACGCAGTCACGACAGGGCTGTGAGAGGGGCAGCAGGAAGCTCCCGCTGAGGCGCTCCTCCGTCCTGCTGTGCAGCGCAAGGAAACCCTGCCAGTGCTGGCGGCCGGGGCTGCGCCAGCTGCAGTACAGGCTGCAGTGCAAGCTTGCAATGAGGCTGCCGCCCTTCCGCACCGCCTCAAGACTCTCAGGGCAACTTGTGCTGTTCTCGCCTGCTTGGCGGGCTCAATGTCCAGCATGTGCAGGATGACGGGCTGGTCGGGGCCCAGCATGGCGCCCCGAGCAATCATGGGGCAGATGGCATAGCCGATCTGGCCTGCGGTGGGCAGCGCAGAGACAGGGGGAAAGGGGCGGGAGGGTCGGCGGTGGAATGGTTGAAGAAGGCCGCTGCTGCAAGCGCCACACACGGTGTGCTGGCTCCTACAACAGCCAGGATATCTATGCTGTCATGTGAAGCAAACAATCCAGCAGGCAAGCGCGAGGGGATTTGCAGCAGCAGCAGCCCGGGTGCCGCCGACCGCAGCTCCAGCGCCCACCGCCCTTGGGCCCCGCAGCGGGGCACGGCGGCATCCGCCTGCGCGTGCTGCAGCCTCGTCCCAGTCTCACAAACCACGCAAGCAGTGCGAGAGCGCCGGGGTTTGGGCGGTTGGGGAGAAGGGCGGCATGACCCCCAACCCTGGCTGGCCTCGGCTGCAACCCTGTCCCACTAACCGGCTGCGCCGGTCACGAGCACACGCTTGGGCTGCGCCATGCTTCCACGCAAAGTTGGAGCGCGATCACCAGCTGGGGGCGTGGGGAGTCTTCCAACTAGCTGAGGGAGCACGGGATGGGAGCCGATGGAAGCGCAGAAGACCGATTGGAGCACGCAAGCCTCCTACAACCCCGCTGACTGGCGGCGCCACGCGGGCGGCGGCGCCGGGCGGTGATGGGAGGAGCGACGGCGATTGTCCAGCCCTCGCTCAGGTGGCTAGCTCCTCGGTCTGCTGCAAATCGGTATGGCAGACCTGTGGGGGTTCCAGTTCCAGTTGAACAGCCTCAGCCTCAGTGCAGTGCGTTTGCTTGCTTCGCCCCTCGTCCATCCAGCATGCGCAAGGTCTGCGAGGAATGCCCGTGCCCGTGGAGTGCACTGGGGGACCGAATTATACACAGGCCCCCTTTAATATTGCCCACTTGGTTGAGCACGATTCCATTCAACTCCAGATGCCAAGCCCGCAGGGCCACCTGATGTGGAGCGGCCCTCGCAAGGCGGCGACGGCGGTGGCACAGGCAAAGGCCGGAACTTCCCTGCACTGCTGCACAGTGATCAATCGACTGCAGGAGACCAGCCATCAAACCATCAAACGCTTCTCTTAGCGACGCGCATGCCTGGAGCTGCAGGGAGATGCAGCAGAGGCCCGGCGCAGCGGCAGGAGCGGTGGGCGCTGCTGTGTGTGGCGGGCGGTGGCGGCGGCACTCGCTGGCAGCGCTGCCATCCCAGCCAGTGGTTTCCGAGGGCAGATCGGCGCGATCGACCTGCATCCCGCCCCTCAAAAGTGCCTGGATCGCTTGGGCGGGAGCCTAGCCGCACCAAAATGGACTTTGCCGACCTGAAGGGCGAGACGCTCGTGCGGGCGCCGGGCTCGATCAACGGGTGAGGCCATCGCGGCGTGGCCCGGACCACTCGGGGCAGCGGGGCAGTGGCGGTGTTTGCCGCGCGCGCCCCGCCTGCAGCCGTGGTCGCATCCTGCTGTCGTGCAGCGTGATCGAGGCGGCATGGCAGTGTCGACAGCGCCAGTGGCGAGGTCCCTTCCGCCGACGGGTGCCGCCACTGCCGCCACTGCCCGCCTCGGTTGACCTGGCCACCCACCTCCCCTCCCTTTGCCGCTGCAGCGAGTCGTTTGCCATCAAGAACCTGGAGGAGTGCAGGTGAGGATCTGGGATGAGAGGATGGTTTGGCTGTTTCTGAAACGAACAAGCGCCATGCTGATCCTTCTACTTGCGTAATGCTGGGCGTCCGCCCGCCCGCAGCCGTGATTTTGCTGCTGAGGTGCTGCCTGCCTGCCATCCCAATCGCCCTGCAGCGTATTTATTCTGGACTACTCGAGCGAGGTGGAGGTGTCGAACTGCACCAACTGCCAGATCTTCATTGGTGCGAGGCAGGGGCGGGGGCAGTGTACCCGCTGCTGCAGGCTGAGAGCAGGGGCCTTGGGCAGGGTGCGCCTGGCGAGGCACAGCAGTCATTTCGCTTGGGGTGCAGCATCATGCATCCAACTTGCTGCTGCCCATGTTGCCATGACCTCATGCAGGCCCCGTGGACGGCCCCGCCATCTTCACCGACTGCACCAACTGGTGGGCTCACGGAGCATGCCTAGAAAGGAAATTTGCTTGCTGCCCTGGAAGCCCGCTTGCAGCGCAAACTGCCGCGTCAGGCTGCAGTTCGACGGCGCCTGCGGCGCCTTCCGTGTTTTGCTGCGCCCACCAGGCTCACCTGCCTGTTCATGCAACTTTGCCATCGCAAGTAACAAAGTATACAGTTTGCTCCCCTCCTCCTGTTGCCTGCTGCAGCCAGGTGGCGGTGGCCTCCCACACCTTCAAGGCCAACAACTGCTCCAACTGCGAGTTTGGTGCGTCTGGCGGGGAACTTGTTTGGTGCATTTTGGGTCGCGTGTGCGGCATGGAGGTGCAGGCAGTCTGCTTGGCATCCTCATTGCGTTGCCACACCTCGTAACACACATGCAGCACCCCTGCGACGTCCTTGATTGGAACAAACCTCAACTTTCACCTCTTTCTGCAGGCCTGTACACGTCCACCCACCCCGCGCTCCAGGGCAGCTCCGGCATCCGCATCGCCTGCTGGGCCGGCGCGTACCCGCAGCTGTCGCAGGTGCTACTTGGCTCTCTTGCTCAGAAGCAGCGCAGCTGCAGTGTGCAGGGTGTGGGTGTGTTTGCTTGGGCTTTGGTGGAAGGGAAGGCGCGCTGGCCTGCTGGAGAACAGCAGCAGCGCCCTCCATGTCGCATTTCGCGTATACCATCATGGATACCCTGTCAAGACGCCCCCTCCCTGTCCCCTCCCTGTCCTGCAGCACTTTGCGGCGGCCAACCTGGACCCCGCCGCCAACCAGTGGAACAAGGTGCGCAAGCCATGTGCTGTTATTGCGCCAATGTACCTGCCTGCTGTTTGTCGCCTTGACTTGCTGCTGGCCGCGCCGCCGCTGTGCTGGGCTGTACTGCAAGCCTGAACTGCACTGCCGTGCTCTGTGCACTGCCTGCCTTTGGCATGAGAGACACATGCTGCTCCTCCCCTTGGATCTGCAGGTGTACGACGCGAGCGCGGAGGAGGGCGCCGACCCCAACTTCCAGCTGGTGACGGAGCAGAGTGAGCGAAAAGAGGCATGGAAGGGATTGAATGCCATTGATACATGCACGCAGAGGGTCGCGGTGCACCAGCCCCGCGTTCTTCGCGTTGAGCTGCGTCAATGTATGCATTCATGCCAGCTGCCTGCTGGGGAGGCGCCGCCGGACTGAAAAGCACTGCTCTGGCTCACGTGTTCTCCTTGCCTGTCCACCCCACCGCAGCCCCCTACTGGGAGGTACCTCTTGACAACTTTGGCGCGTGCGAGAACCCTGTACCGGGCCCAGATGGGCAGCTGTACCAGGTGCGGAGGGTGCAGAGTTGGCCTGGCAGGGATGGCGGATGCATGCGGGGGACGTTAGAGGAGGGACTTTTGCGGACGCGCACTGCAGGGTTGCAGGTCCTGACCTGCATGCAAGCTGTTACAGCTCCCATGAGGTCCCCATTCACCCCCAATTCTTCTCCTGCTGCCCTCACCCATCCCAGGCCGCGACACCCACTGCCGCCGTGGCCGCGGACGAGTTCACTTTTGAGACCGCTGCGCCCGCTGCGCCTGCTGAGAACGGCACGCCCGCTGCAGTGGCAGGCGCCATCCCCGATGACTTCCTGGCTGCGGGTGGAGAGGTGAGATTTGCGGCTGTTTGTTTAGGGTAAGGGCATGGTGAGGCAGCGCAGCTGATGCTATCAACTAACCGGAGGTTGCGTCGGTGCGTGAGTATTTGAATGCGCAAAGTCGAGTTCCTGTTTCGCCCCATCTCCCTGCCGCAGCACATCCCCTCCCAGGACGTGGACACCGTGCCCTCCGGCATGCTGGAGCCTGCGGCCGCCAGCGGCGAGCACCCGCGCGTGACCGCCGCCAAGCAGCGCCTGCAGCAGCGGCTCAAGGACCAGGCGCAGTGAGTGTGGAGGGAGGAAGGAGCGAGGGAGGTAGAGAGGATTGGAAGGGGCTGTGCAAGGCGGCGGGGGTGCAAGCCTGTGACGCTCCTCCACGTGTTTGCACCTGCACCGTCCCAGGGAGCCGCCTGGCCCCTCTCACCTGCCAACCGGCTTTTGTTTGTTTTTTTCGCTGTTTGCAGGCAGGAGGCGGAGTCCAAGTCGGGCATCAAGGCGGCGGCGGGCCAGTACCTGGAGTCGTTCTACGAGGTGCGCTTTCGGACTGGCACGTCCTGTTGATTCTTTGCTGTGGCACCGGGCAGTACAAGGAACCGTTTTATGTGATGTGCAGTTTGCTATCAGCAGCACCCATCAGCAGCTGCTGCTGGCACGCGGCCGTTGGGTCCCGCCTCACCTGCATCTCAGCTTCCCACTTCCTGCAATCTTCACATTTGCCTCTCAGTTGGGCCAACTCATCAATCGATTCCCTCTGTGCTGCCCTTTACAGCGGCGCAACAAGTCAAAGGAGGACCGCATCCGCGCGCAGCGCGAGGCGCTGGAGGGCAAGGGTGAGTGCTATGGAGCTGATTGCCGGTGATCCTGGCTAGCGATTAGAGTCTGGCCTGCGCCGCATGTCACTCCTGCCGCCCCGCCTTTGGCTGCCGACCTGCTTTTCGCCTGCCTTCAGCTGTCGTTCTGGCTGCCGGCAATGCAGGCAACGGCGAGCACGGCCCCGAGGGCGCCAACCAGTGGGAGCGCATCATCTCCATGGT
>VFQQ010003904.1_pt1 | contig 13839 bp, 10 predicted proteins | sample 3512341 | NCBI WGS metagenome assembly VFQQ01 (sample SAMN10412373, study PRJNA504923) | tailings metagenome | isolation source: Relicate 2 Philex TSF1 revegetated site | place: Philippines: Tuba, Benguet | collected 2017-08-29 | reverse complement strand
TTGGTCCGACCCCACACTATCACACGGGGTGGACCGGGTTTGGGGGGAAAGGTCACCCTATCGTCTGCCGACAGGGGCTCCGCCGCGGTCGCGGGCGGCCCTGGCCACGTCCGCGACGGCTGGTGGCGCGGATGGAGTATTTGAACACCGCTGGCCCGACGGCGAAGGGAATCCGGGCAGCGGGCCAGAGTGTCAACCCGAGAGCGAGAGAATCGCGCCTCAACGAAAACACTGGAAAACAAGCCTCAACTAAGCGGAGAGGCGACCCTGCGCCCCGAAGCGGACCGGCCACGCGTGGCACGAATCGGCGTCAACTCGAGAAGTCAGAACCACTCGAACGAGTTCTGAACGGGGAGCCCCTGAGCGCCGCTTGCTTCGGCTGGCTCCGGAGCGGCCAGCCGACCCCCGACCGCCTCCTCAAGCGCAACGCGAGCGAGCTTCGAATCGCGCTCCAAATCGTTCAGTGTGCGCCGAGCCTCGATCACTTCGCGCTGTGCATCCAGCAGCACCGTCACGTCCGCCTGTCCGGCCTTGAGCGCGGCCTCTGCAAGGGTCAGATTGCGCTCGGAGATCGCCAGCACGGTGGTGCGGTACTGCTCGACGAGCCGCGCGGCGCTGTCAAGCTCGATCCACGCCACGCGGGCTTCGCGGACGGCCCGCTGCGTGACGGCCTCGTGCGTGGCCAGGGCCGCCCGCGCCAACGACCCGGCCTTGGCGATCTGAGCCTCGTTGGTGTCGAAGATCGGGATCGCCATCTCGACCACGGGACCAATGGACTTGTCGCCCGACTCCGACCGCTCGAAGTCAGCACCGAGACCCAAGTCCCGCAGGCGGCTCCTCTGCTCGACCGAAAGGTCCGCGCTCTGGGCGAGCGCCACCGACCGCGACGCTGCGACATCCAGCCGCTGCGACCGCGCCAGAGCGATCACGGTGGCCTCATCGAGCGTCTGCGGCGCAGACACCAACGCGCCTTCGTCGACGGCCCAGTCCGCGTTCTCTGCCGCAAATCCGATCAGTTCGAGCATCCGGCGGCGCTCTTTGGCCAGCTCTCGCATGACCACGACCCGCTCGGCCTCGGCCTTGGCGAGTTGCTGACGGGCGCGGTTGACGTCCAGCGTCGTCCCCTCGCCGCCTCGCACTCGGGCATCGAGGGAGTGGATCGACTTCTGGATGGTCGCGAGGTTCTGGTCTGCAAGCGCGACCGCACGCTGACCAAAGGCGATGCGCGTATGCGAGGCCTTCACTTCCGCAACCAATGAAATGGCCTTGTCAGAGACATCAAGCACAGTCTGGTTGAGACGGGCGTCGGCGGCTTTCACCTTGCCGTCTCGGAGCCACAGCGCTGTGAACGACTGCACAACCTGCGCCCCGATGAACGTGCCTCCGCTCACGGGATCGACCGGGAACCGCAGCGTCAGTCCAAGCACCGGATTCGGAAGCAGGCCCGCCTGCACCAAGTCAGCCCGCGACGCGGCAATCTGCTCGACCTGCGAGCGAATCTCGCGGTTGTTACGGAGAGCCATCACGAGCGCCGCCTCTCGCGTCAGGGGCGAGCGCCCATCCCACGTCGTCAAGGCCGCTTCCCACGGCTGCGTCCACTCGGGCGTTACGCCCGAGCGATCGCCGATGGTCGAAGCGGCACGGCCGATGTCGGGCGTGGGGTCGAGCGAGGCGCACCCGCCCGCGATCAGCGCGAGCGAGAGCGCAAGCGTCGCGGGCGTGCAAGTGAAGAGGAAACGCTGACGGGTCGGCTGGCGCATCATGCGGAAAGTCTCCAAGCGGGAATCGGCCCGCGCCGCGTCGGCGAAGCGGGACGGTGGTTGCGATTACTTGTGCTCGTGGCCGGTGCTCGCGCCGTGCCCGGTCTCGGGCTTCGCGGAGGCGTCAGCGGCGGGTTTCTTCTCCGCCCGGCTCGACCAGTGCAGGTGGGCAATCTTCGGGGCCCCGCCTTCATCGACGACGACGTAGGTCACGGCGGCGAGGAACTTGCGCGGCGCATCGGGGTGGTTGGGGTCGGGGACGGTGAACGAGCCGATCTGGCGGACGATCGAGGTCGTGCCGAAGGTCTGCACGTCCTCCTTCGCCACGGTCATGACGAAGCCGGGCATCTCCTTGAGTTCGGGCAGCAGGTAGTGATCCCGATAGGTCTCCCATGTCCCCTCATCACCCGCGTTCTCGCTCACCGTCGCGCGGCCCTTGTCGAGGAACAGCGCGTTGAGGGCCGTCGCGTCCGCCTTGCCGCACGCGGCGAGGTAATCGCGAGCGACCTTCAGAGCCGGGCTATTGGCCGCGTTGATCGCCGCGACCGCTTCCGGGGCCATCTTGGTCAACATGGCCATCTTCGCCTCGTCGGACTTGCGGTCCCACTTGCGGTCGCAGCCGGGGCAGCAGAAGCCGATGGTGACGCCCTTGAACTGCCGCGTGGGGGACTCGGCATCCACTTCGTTCTCCATGATCGGGCAGAGCTTGTTGACGGGCTTAGGCGCACCTTGGGCCGGTGCTGATGCGGCGGGTTGCGTGGGCGTAGCGGCTGGAGGCTGGGGCTGCGCCGCCAAGGCGGCAGCACTGATGATTCCAGCGCCGAGCACGAGCGCGGCGAGTGGGCGGATGAACACGATGGGGGCCTTCTTCATGGGGTTGACTCCGGGAAACGTGGACTGCGAATGCTGAACGAACGATGGGCGGCCCATCGGTCTGGGCAGACGGGATGCCACCGCGCCGGCTCTCGCGCAGCGCGGCGGCGACGATCACTTCTTGATGTACTCGCTCGGATCGAGGACCTCTTTGGGCGAGGTCTTGGCGAGCAGCACGTACTCGTCGATGCACGGCGGGCAGCAGAACTCGTAGGTCTTGCCTCCGATGATCCAGGTGAACTTGGGGTTCGCCTTGGTCATCGTGATCGGGCAGATCTTGTCCCCGGCCTTGGGCTTCATGTCGTGCTTGGCCATCTTGCCCTTGTACTTGTCGCCCGCCGTCACCGAGCCGTTGGCCTTGATGTCGGCCTCGGTGTAGATGCCGCCGGGCGTGAGGTAGAGCGCCCGCTCTTCATCGGCATCTACGCCCGCGGGCATGGCGTCGTCGCCGTCATGTCCGCCCTTGGCCGCAGAGGCCGCGATCGCCGCGACGAACTTGCTCATCCGGTCGGTATCGCTCATCGCGTCCCACTTGGCGGCGGAGGCCGCATCGTGGAACGCGACGGCCTGCCCCTTGAAGTCGCGGTTGATCGTGGCGTCCGCCGCGTCGGCGGTGATGGGGCAGACGGTGTTGGCCGGGGCCGCGCCCACTGCGCCCTTCTCGACGGTGAACGTGAAGGGCACCGTCAAGACCTTCTCTTTCTCCGCGGTGCCGACGTTGAACTGGCCCCACGCCTTGTAGATGCCCGGCTGCTTGAAGTGGGCCTCGAAGTCCACCTTGGGTCCGCCGGCCTGGGCCGCCATCTTGGGCCCAGCGCCGCCGTGGCCCGCCTCCCCACCATGCTCGTCCTTCTTCGCGCCATCACCGTGCCCGCCGTGCGCATCATGCCCGCCTGCGCCGTGCTCGCCACCCTCACGCGGATGAGCGTGGACGAACTGCGTGCCGTCCTGGCTGATGATGACCAGGTGCCCCATCGCGCCCAGGTACGGGCGGAGCGTGGTCACGGGCTTACCGTCCTTGCTGATCGTGAAGGCCATGTGCGCCTTGCCACCGGCCTTGATGGCCCCCTCCGTGTCGAGCGCGACCGTGAAGCCGTCGATGGTCTTGGGCTTGTCCGCATCGACCGTCAGCGGCACGGCGGCCTTCGGAGTTCCAGTCGCGGTCACCTTCACCGGCACGACTTGCTGAGGCGAGCCCTTGGGCATGAAGTCAAAGTAGAGCGTGTACTCACCACCTGCGGGGAAGGTCATCGGCATCGTGAACGTGCCGTCGGCGCGCCGAGTCGGGTGCTCGTGCGCGAACCACGAGAGGTCCTCGCTCACCGCCAGCAGGTGCAGCACCTTCTCGTGGACGGTGTCGAGATCCTTCACGGGCGCGCCCTTGGCGTCCTTGAGCGTGAAGATCATCGCCGCGGCCTTGCCCGCCTCGATCGCTTTGCCACCTTCGGCAGCAACCGTGACCGAGTGCGTCCCCGCTGCTGCGTCTGCGCCATGCGCGTGATCGTGCCCATCGGTCATCGCGGGCGCGAGCGCCGCGACCTTGGCCGCCGCCGCCTTCACCGGCGCGAACGCCGCCTTGCTCCTGGCGAGGTCGCCGGCATCCGCGATGTTGTGCAGGTTGTCCGCCGCCTCGGCGAGTTCCTTGCCCGCCAGGTTGACCTCCTTCACCTTCTCGCGCGGCACGCCGCTCTCCTTGGCGAGCGCGAGCGCCCCGAGCGTCTTGGCGAGCGTGGCGACGGCGTTGGCCTTGTCCGAGACGCCCGCGATGGACCCACCAGCGAGCGCCGCGTCCATCGCCTTCACATCCGCGGCGATGCGGTGCGCCGCATCGGCGAACGACCCGGCCTTGGCGACTTCGCCGTGCGCGTGGCCGTCGTCCTTGTGGCCGGGCTGCCCCCCTGCGCCCGGCTTGTCATCGCCGTGGCTGTGCTGGGCGAGCGCACTCGGCGCGGTGGCGAGTGCGAGGCCGGAAGCGAAGATCAACGACAGGACCGGAAGACGTGAGCGATTCATGATTGGGCTCCTTTATCTGAGGCCGCGGAGCGGCCGTGTTCGGGTGATGCAGAGGCGGACGAGCTGCCACGATCGCTCGCCCCTGCTGGTGTGGCGACGGTGGGAATGGAGTGGCTTTCGATCGTGGTCGGCACGGGTTGGCTCGGTGCGTGCATGCCGTGCTTCTCGGCGTGTTCCCGCGCCAGCCGCTCGGCGGCGGTCTTGCCGAAGCGGTAGAAGACTGCCGGTGTGACGAAGAAGTCAAGCAGCGTGCTGGTGATGAGCCCGCCCAAGATGACGACCGCGACCGGGTACAGGATCTCCTTGCCCGGCTCGCCCTTGCTGAGCACCAGGGGAATGAGACCCAGCCCCGCCGTGACGGCGGTCATCAGGACCGGGGCCACGCGCTCCTGGCTGCCCCGGATGATGAGGTCCTTGCTCCACGTCTGCCGCTCCTCGGTCATCAGGTGGATGTAGTGGCTGACCATCAGGACGCCGTTGCGGGTGGCAATGCCGGTGAGGCTGATGAAACCCACCAGCGAGGCCACACTAAAGGGCTCGCGCGTGATCGCGAGCGCCGTCACGCTGCCGATGAGCGCGAAGGGGACGTTGAGCATGATCTGGGCGGCCACCATGCCCGAGCGGTAGTGGGTGTAGAGGATGACGAAGATGGCGACCAGCGACCCGAGGCCCAAGATCAGGAGCAGCCGAGTGGATTCCTGTTGGGCCTCGTAAAGGCCACCGTACTGGATCGTGTAACCCTGCGGCAACTGGACGTCCATCGCGATGCTGGCTTGGATGTCCTTCACCGTCGAGCCAAGGTCGCGGCCCCGCACGTTGCACGACACGACGATGCGGCGGCGCAGGCTCTCGCGCTGGACCTCGTTGGGGCCGAGTTTTTCGACGATCTCGGTGACGTCCTGCACGAGGACGATCGCGCCCGTTGGGGACACCAGCCGCACCAGGCCCAGCGCCGTCGGATCGGTCCGGTGATGGTCGTCCAAGGTCAGCGTGATGTCGAAGACCTTGAGACCGTCGAGCACCTGGCCCACGACCTTGCCCTTGGTGGCCGTCTCCATCGCGTCGGTGAGCGTCGCGGGCGTAAAGCCGACCCGCGCCGCCGCCTCGCGGTTGACGCTGATGTGCAGCTGCGGGATCAGCACCTGCTGCTCGACCTGCAGGTCCGCGACGCCGGGGATGCTCTCCATCGCCGCTCTGGTCTGCTCCGCGAGCGTGCGGAGCGTGCCGAGGTCGTCGCCGAAGATCTTGATGGCGACCTGCGCTCGGACGCCCGAGAGCAAGTGCTCGATGCGGTGGCTGATGGGCTGGCCAATGCCGGTGGCGACGCCTGGGAAGGCCGCGAGCTTCTCTTCGATCATCGAGAAGACCCGCTCGCGCGGCAGAATGTCCCTGACCGCAGGCGGCTTGCGGCCCGCAGTGGTCGTGTGCTTGTCGGGCTCCTTTGCCTCTTCCTTGGTCCAGAAGTCCACCTCGATCTCGCTAGCGTTTACGCCCAGCGCGTGCTCATCTTGCTCGGCACGGCCGGTGCGGCGGGCCGTGCTCTTGACCTGGGGGATCGAGAGGATCATCTCCTCGGCCTTGGTGCCGAGCTTGTTGGACTCGTCCAGCGAGATGCCTGGCTGGCCGAAGAACGAGACGACGGCCGTTCCCTCGTTGAAGGGCGGCAGGAACTCCGAGCCCAGACGCGTGACGACGAAGAGGGCGACCGCCACCAGCGCGCCAAGCGTCCCCAGCACCGCGACCGGTCTCGGCATGGACACCGCATACGACTTGAGCGCCACCCACTTGCAGACACGCAGCAGCGGCCCATCCTCTGAGTGTTTCATCCGCCTGGCGCCGGGAATCAGGTAGTACGCCAGCACCGGCGTTACGGTGAGCGCGACCACGAGCGACGCAAAGATGCTCGTGATGTATGCTGTTGCCAGCGGGATGAACAAACGACCCTCCACGCCTGGCAGGAGGAAAGTCGGGATGAAGACCAGGATGACGATGACGGTCCCGAGAATGATCGGGTTGCGAATCTCACGAGAGGCTTCGTACACGACCACTAACGCCTGCCGGGGTGACGCCGCATGCCGATTCTCTCGCAGCCGGCGGAAGACGTTCTCGACATCGACGACAGCGTCATCAACGAGCTCGCCGATCGCCACGGCAAGGCCGCCGAGTGTCATGGTGTTGACGCTCATTCCCATCCAGTGAAAGACCAGGAAAGTGGAGATGATGGACAGCGGCAGCGCCGTCAGCGTGACGAGCGTGGTCCGGACGTTCATCAGGAACAACGCCAGCACAATGATCACCAGCACCCCGCCGATCGTGAGCGCTTCCTTGACATTGAAGATCGCGGCGTTGATGAAGTGCTCCTGGCGAAACACATCGGGGTTGATGTCGATTCCTGCTGGGAGCGTGGGCTTCAGCTGCTCCAGTGTCTCGTCAAGGGCCCGAGTGAGCGTGATCGTGTCCGCCCCTGGCTGCTTCTGGATCGCCATGATGACAGCGGGCGTGCCGTTGTCCGACCCGTCGCCGCGTTTGATCGTGGGACCGGCCTCGATGACCGCCGCCACGTCGCGCACAAGCACCGCCCGCGGCGGGCTGTCATGGTCGCCGGGCTTGGTGGCGACGAGGGACAGTGAAATGTCGTCGGCGGTTTGCACCCGCCCGATGTTGCGGACGACAAGTTCCTGGGAACCACTGACCACGAAGCCGCCGCCGGTGTTCTGGTTGGCGGCGGCGAGGGCCTTCTCAACGTCCTCGATGGTGAGGTCAAAAAGACGGAGCTTGTCGGGATCGACTTGGACCCGGAACTGCTTGAGGTCGCCACCCATCGCCGTCACCTGGGCGATGCCGGGAATCGAGAGGATCGCCGGGCGCAGCGTGAACTCGGCGACGGTGCGCACATCCATCGGCGTGAGTGTTTTGCTGGAAACACTGATCAGGGCGATCTCGCCCATGATACTGGTAGCTGGAGTCATCACTGGCACGACGCCGGGGGGCAGCTTTCCCGTGATCGTGCCCAGCCGCTCGGTGACGACTTGCCGGTTGTACTTGAGGTCCGTGCCCCACCGGAACTCGACGAAGACGATCGAGAGCCCAAGCGAGGAGACGCTCCGAACTCGTTCGACGCCTGGCGAGCCGTTGACGGCGGTTTCGATGTTGTACGTGACCTGGGCCTCGACCTCCTCCGGAGCGAGACCCGCGGCCTCCGTCATGATGGTCACGACCGGTCGGTTGAGGTCGGGCAGCACGTCCGTGGGTGTCCGCAGCGTCACGTACATCCCATAGACGGAGACGAGCAGCGCGGCGATCAGCACCAGCACGCGGTTGTTCAAGGATGATCGGATGATCCAGTTCAGCAAGGGAGAGTCCTCTTCATCGGGGCCGATGCGGGAAACGTCGATCAGTGCGAGTGGCCGTGGCCGTCGGGGCTCTGCGCGGGCGCGGTGGGCTCCGGTGCGCCGGGTACGAAGCCACGCAGTTGCGAGAGGCTGAACGCGCCGCTCACAGCGATCACATCACCGGGTACCAGGCCTAGCTTGATCTCGACCACCCGATCATCACGGACGCCGGCGGCGATATCGCGCTTCTTGTAGACGATGTCCTCACCCTTCCCCTCTCTCACGAAGACGTACTGAAGAGGACCCTCTTTTACGATGGCCGACACCGGGATCACCACCGCCGAGTCGTTGACGGCAATCACGATCGACAGGTCCACGAACTGGCCCTGGCGGAGCAGCCCTCTCGCGTTCTCCGCGTCAACCAGCACGTGCGCGGTGCGCTTGGTGGCGTCGATCACCGGGCTCACGAAGCGAACCGTTCCTTCCGCGACCACATCGCTCGCCGCGCCAACGCCACGTCGGATGCGGACCGTGCTTCCGCTCGCCGCAGTGAGGCGATCAACAAGGCCTTCGGGCAACTCGCCCTCGACCTGGACCCGTGCGAAATCCCCGATCGTCAGCAGAGGCTGACCGGCTTCGACCCCCTGGCCCACTGCGGCGCTGCGCGTTGTGACCACGCCGTCGATCGGTGCCAGGAATCGAATCAGACCGGGCCGAGCGGGGTCGGCGAGCACCTCGACCGCATGCGGATCGTTCTCGGCGGGGAGTGTCCCCCTGAGGGCCTCCGCAGAAGCGTGCGTGGTTTCGACCTGTTTCCGCAGCGATCCAAGCTCCGCCCGAGCCTGTTCCAGCGCGACCCGGCGCAAGCCGGCGTCGGCCCGCAGTTTGATCGCTTCGGATCTGCGTTGAGTCAGCAAGTTGGCGGAGACGTTTTCGCCGGCACTCGTGAGTCTTTGCACTTCGGCCTCAAGCAGTTCCGCGCCTTGCGTGAGGGCGGGCAGTTCGATTTCAAGCGACTGCACCTGCGACTCGGCACGCTTCAGCTCAGCGTTCAGCCGCTCGGATTCTCCTTCCAGTCGACGAACGTCATAGAGCAGCTTCGCCATCTCCGGCGAATCAACCTCGGCGAGCGTCGCGCCCTTCACGACGAGGTCGCCCGGCTGGACGACGACCAGGCGAACCACGCCCGCATAGCGGGGTGAGACGGCTACCAGCGCGTCCGGGCGAGCCCGGACCATACCGGTGAGGCGGACCACATCTTCGACCTGCCCGAAGTCCACTTCGGCGGTGGCGAGGCCGATCGCCGCAGCGGTCGCCTCCGAGACTCTCTTCGGCGCATTCGGATCGAACGTCGCCCCGGCCGGTTTGTTGTGCCCTTCGTGGGCGTAGACAGGAATCAGGATCGCCGCGGTAGCCAGCGCTAGTGCGCCGAGCCCCACAGCAGCGCGTGAGCGTGCCATGCGAGACCTCCAGTGAGGGTGCAAGAACAGGTCAGTCAGATGGATGGGGTGCGCCGAAGCGCGATGGGGGCGCGAGGAAGCCCGCCGACGATTCCGGTGTCTCCAAGCGCACTTTCAGCGCTTCGGCGACTGCGAATCGTCGGTACAGGCCGATTTGCTACACGATGAGCGCGCAGTGCTGGCGCAGAAGCGATGTCTGCGGTCGTTCGACGACGCGCAGTTGCCGATCCAGGCCCCGGAAAAGGGCTGGCGGAAGCACATTAGCGGGCAGGACCCAGTCGAGAACGGCGACGACCACTGGCGCGGGCAACTCGACGGTCGACTTCTGGACCGTGAGCATCATCCCGCTGTTTTTGCCGCAGTCGCAGTCGTGCTCGTCGTCAACCGGCGCGCACGGCTTGGAGGAATAATCGTCCCCAGCTTCGGACGCCGACCCGTCTTGGTGCTCATGGCGAGAGGAGTGATCGTGACTCGCGCCATCGGCGTGAACATGGGCCAGCGTCTCGCCTTGGCGATCCGAAGCAGGCGCCTGGCACGGGACGCACGCGCTGAACCACGAGTGGAAGTTGCAGCAGCAGAATGGAACCGCAACCGCCAGGAGGACGGTCACGAGAAGCTGGAATGGACTGCCGCGGTGGAGCATACTTCCCTGGAGTATATCCGTGGTCATGGTACGGCGTTGCGGACCCGCGGGTTCGATTTCCACCGAGCGGTCGGCCCGAGGCTGTCGGTTCAGGGACCTTTCCGCCCGACCGGATGGCTACCCTTCGTGGCCGAGGGGGGCGTCGTCGCGCGTCAACCGGCTATTTTGGTCCACAAGTCCCAGATCACCCGAGAGAATTGGTTCGCCGAGGTTGTGGATACGGAGTTTTGGCGGCCTCGCCCCTTGGCGAGGCCGCTTTGGTTAGGGGCTCGCCGCCTACCGGGGCGATCGGCCCGACCCGCCGCAAGCCCCGTCGAATACGCCACTTCCCGCGCTGGCCGCCCACGCCGCGGCGCTCTCGGTTTGAACCGAGACCGAGGGGGTCCGACCGGAACAGTCCGGAGTTTGGATCGCCACCCCCGCGAGAACTCTCCAACTCTCGAACTCTCCGGTTACCGCTGTCACTGGTTGACAGGACCGTTCGGATCGGACCCCGAAACGGACGCGAACCGGCCACTAAGGGCTCTTGACCGCGAACGGGAGGTGCCCAACACTTGTGCAGCTGCGTGCGCATAGGCCTCACATCGAGGCCGCACTTACCTGAACGCCCTCGCGGGGCTTCACCCAAACGCAGCCGACAGATTGGATCGAAGTCAACGGGAAGCCATCTCCTTGAGAGAGGCCGACGAATGCCGCGAAACAAGGACAGGTCATTTCCAGTAGTGGAACCGGATGCACCGGTCGCGCGTGGCGCACACCGGCAGGCGATCCGCCGACTCGTCGAAGGCGGGTGGGACGCGTCCGATGCCGACTGGCTGGCGGACCTGCTTCTCAAAGTTCTACCGGCATGTGGCACTACGGACGGGCAGCTGTCCGACACCACTGAGGGCCATGTACTGCTTCTCGCGTTCACGAAAAGCATGCACGCCGAAGGGGACCGCGATGCCGCTCTGCTCCTGATGCTCGCGGCGCTCACAGGCTGCGTTTGGATTCCTCGCCTTGTTGTACCGCGAGAGGGGGCGTGTCAGCCGAGCGACATCTGGTCGTTGTCGGAGTCGCGGTGGGCTGAGGTTGTGGATGAAATGCGTCGGCATGGCGCGGACTTTGAACGAGTGCTTCGAGCGGGCTGGCCCAAGCACATCGTTTCCGAGTGGTCGAAGGATGCTTCCTTTGGACGTTGCGAGCGTGCGACCACTTTCATGCGGCTCCTGCTCCAGACGAGCGCCATTGACCTTTCGCGGGTAGTCGATGTGGAGAAGATGCGAGTGTCTGGCCGCGATGGTCGCTGGTGGCCAGCCGGTTTCTCGCTTGGACCGAATGGGCAGCAGTGGATGGATGGGACGGCGTGGCTAGACCCGCGGTCGTTCCGAACATGGGTGTGGCAGCTCGGAGCCCTGCCTCTCCATGTCATGGCGAAGCTGCTCCAGGCTGAGCCAACCGAATCCATCGTCCCCTTCGTAACGGCCGTGGCGCAGGCAGCAACGACCCGGTTTGCAAACTCTGAATATGGGTGCCAATACGAGTGCTTCGAAGGGCACACGGAGGAATGGGTCCCCACGCTGCGGACGTTCGCGCGTGCAATGCGCCCGTACTTTGAGGAACTCGATCGACGCGTCGTCGAGAAGGGCAGAGAGGTTGACCCCGTCCTGCGCTCGACATGGATGCTCCTATTCCGCATGGCGTGGGACGCGGAAGCGGCCGATTGTCCCGCCGAGGTTCGGAAACGGGCGCTCGACGCGGCAACAGAAGACGTGTCGAGGGCGCGATCGATCTTTGGTTCGACTCCTACTGACGCGACGGATAACGCGGATCGATTCCTTCAGTACCTGCCACACATCGAGCGGTGCTGCAAGCTCCTCGCGTATCACGGCGGACTCTGGCGTTGCATGAAGCCCCTCCTCTTGGCCTTCCGCGCGCTTCGCACGCCGGCGCTCGCGCGAGACTTGAGGTACTGGGAGGAGTTTGCCGACGATCCACCGCCCACCCCCTGGAACGCGATTCCTGGACTTCTGAACACGATGTTCCATGCCTACGCGGGCCGCGAGCAACGAGGCGATCCCGACCTAGAGCAACTGCGCGCTCGCATGGCCACGTACCTGCTGGAACGGCTCACAGATCGGTGGAGCCAGAAGGAACGCGAGGCTGCAGCCGCCAACGGGCAGGTGCGGACGGACGACGACATGACCGAGCCGGTGCCGGAATGGCGATACTGCATGATTCGCGCTGTAGTGGACCTCCGTGTGAACCCGGACGGCAAGGGCCACCGGGCCCTGTATTGGTCGTCCACGCACGATCCACATCCTCGCGTCAGGGAAGCGGCGAAATCAGCATCCCAGTCTCTGCGCCACCAGCGGGGTTTGCCCGAAGGGACGTCACCACGACGCGCCGTGATGTCAGCGCTGTGGTGGCTCAAGCAAGCCCACATGCTTGGGTTGGGAATCCAACCCGATCCAGACGGCGCGCAGCGAACTCGCGCCAAGGAACTCACGAGAACGAAGGAGGTGGAGCGGGATGACAAGCCCGCTGACGGCAAACCGTAATGGTGTTCGATTCAGTGCGACTTGGTGGCCAACTGGTCACCGCAGACCTTCGGGCGTCGCATGCATCTGCCGAGACCGATCCTGCACTGCGGGGGCTGTCTCTCGAAAGGCAAGGGCACAAGATGATTCTCCAACTCGACGAGATCGTGCCGGGCCTGGTGTCACACCTTGATCCGGCTGTACTGAACAACTTTGGCGTCTACTCCCCGTTGTCGGCCCGGCAGCGGGTGGCGGGTATCCATCCGTTCGTGTGTCTCGACGTCGATGGCGACGCGTGTGCTTTCGCGGCGCTGTCCAGCAGCAGTCTCTTCGGTCGACGCGTGATGCTTCCACGTTCTGCCAAGGCAGGCCGGGGCGCATGGATGGAGAGGGACACCTTCATCTACGGCGATGGGCAGTGGTTCTACGGCCCGTGCTACATCTTCCAGGAGGCAAGCGAGTGCGAGCGGACGCCGACCCGAATGCGCAACTCTGTGAGTGCGTTCGGCCTTCATCTCGTTCGGAGTGTGGTGTCGGCCTTCCGTCCGCTCAGGGTGGCGTGGTAGGGCATTCAGGTTCGTGGCGGTTCAGCGGGCCTCACGACTGATCGCTGATGTCGGGGCACATTGCGTGCCAAGTTCGGCAGGCAGGTCGGGCTCGCAATACAAGAAAGGAGTCACCTATGGAACCGAACTGGGTTCAGGACGAGGGCGCGAAGGCCTTCGAGCAGGGCAAGAAGATTGAGCAGAACCCGTACCCGCACGACAGCCAGCACTGGTGGCACAACGAGGAATGGGAGAAGGGCTGGAGGGCGGCAGAGTCCACGTACAACGACGACTACGACGACTGATCACCGGGTCCGTGCGCAATGTGCGCACCGTCGGTGAACAGGTCCGCGTCGTCATTTCCTGGGAAAGGAGACACATATGTCTCAGCAGAGTTCATCCGGCTCGCAGGGGCAGTCGCCGATGACGTCGGCGGCAGCCGCACGCATCCAGAGTGCCGCCGCCAAGGGCGGCGGCGGCCAGGTGGCGAAGGGTACCTTTGCCGCCCGGGCACAGAGCGCCGCCGCGCACAACAGCGGCAAGGGAGGTGGTGGCGGCAAGCGGTGACCGACCGGCCCGCCTCAGCGCTTCCGCGTTGAGGCGGGCGTTTCGCCTCCTGAAGGTCATTGCCTTCTACCGGCAACAACTCGCCCCTCTCCGGCTTAGGTGAATGGTGTGCGGGCCGCGTGGTGCG
>VFQQ010003903.1_pt1 | contig 13842 bp, 11 predicted proteins | sample 3512341 | NCBI WGS metagenome assembly VFQQ01 (sample SAMN10412373, study PRJNA504923) | tailings metagenome | isolation source: Relicate 2 Philex TSF1 revegetated site | place: Philippines: Tuba, Benguet | collected 2017-08-29 | reverse complement strand
TGCCCATCAGGTGGCCGCCATTGGCGCCGTTGCGCGGACCAACGGCGAGGGGTTCGAGACCCTTGTCCTTGATCTTTTGCAGCAGCGCCTCGAAGTCGGCCCAGGTGCCGCCGATGGTCCAGCCGTTCTCGGCGAACAGGTCCTTGTGGTACCAGAGGCCGATCGCGTCGATGCCGTCGGGCACTTCGTAGATCTCCCCGCCGAACTGGCCGCTGAGGATTTCGTAGAGCCAGGGGAAGATCTTGTCCTTCCAGCCCATGTCCGTGTAGTGCGCGGTGAGCGGCTGGATCAGCTTGGCGTTGACCACGGTGGTCACGCGGCCGATGCCCGAGTTGGTCAGCAGCACGTCCGGGCCCGCATTGGACTGGATGGCGGCCTGCACGGCGCCGTTCGAGATGGTGCCGGTGGGCGGCATGTACTCGACGGTGACGCCGGGATTAGCGGCTTCGAAATCGGCCTTGAGCTTGTTCCAGAGCTCGGCGACGAGCGGCTGGGCGAGCTGGTCGGTGGCCCAGACCGTGAGGGTCTGCGCCTGCGCCAGCGTGGCAGTCATCGGCAAGGCTACGGTGGTGGCCAGGGCGGCGACCGCCGTGGCCAGTAGGGATCGTCTCAACACTTGTCGTCTCCTCCTTGGCGTGCCGTTTGCCGGCATCGTTAGGTTGTGCGCGGGGTGTTCCCCGTCGCGGTAAGCCGGTGCCTATTTGCGGTCCGGCGTCTCTTCGACGAACCGTTCCAGAACGGCCCGCTGAACATCGGAAATGTGCGCATTCATCAGGGCCGAGGCCTTCTTGATGTCGCGGTTGCGGAAGGCGGCGAGGATCTCGTCGCGCTCGGTTGCCGCGCGCGCGGCGAATTCCTTGCTTTCGTTGGCGATGGTGCGACCGACCTGCACCTGCAGGGCGAGCCGGTTCAGCGTCTCGATAAGGGCAGCGTTGCCGGAGAGTTCGGCGATGGTTTCGTGGAACGAGCGGTCGCGCGCGCCGTAGGTTTCCATGTCGCCGCGCTTGAGGGCGGCCACGGCCTCATCTAGCAGCTGCTCGAACCTGGCGATGTGGCGATCGCTCATGTGCGGCACCGCAAGTTCCACAGCCATGCATTCGAGCGTCTTGCGCAGCTCGTAGAGGTCTTCGGTTTCCTTGCGCGAAAAGCTCCGCACGAAGAAGCCGCGATAGGGCTTGATCTCGATCAGCCCTTCCTTGGCCAGCGTGCCCAATGCCTCGCGGAACGGTGTCCGGCTCACCTGCAGCTTTTCGGTCAGCGCCTTCTCATCGAGCGGCGCGCCGCTGGGCAGTTCACCCGAGACGATCATGCGCACGATCTCTTCGTAGATGCGTTCGCGGAGGGTGAGGTGGCGTGTGGCGTTCATCGTCGATCCGTATGCTTGGATGTGCAATTGCATACAATCTTTTGAAGAGTATACAAGATGGAAAATGCAGGTTATGCGTTTTGCATATTGTACGCGGCGTCAAGCTGCGACGAGGGAGGATGCTATGGGCAAGGTCTATGTCGTCGGCACGATGGACACGAAGGGGCCGGAACTGCGCTATGCAGCCGAGCGCGTTCGCGCCGCGGGCGCCGACGCGGTGCTGGTCGATGTCGGCACACAGGGCGTTGGCGAAGGCGCCGATGTCACCGCCGCGGAAGTCGCCGGCAGCCATCCGGCAGGGCAGGGCGCCGTCCTCGGCCTTACCGATCGAGGCCAGGCGGTCAGCGCGATGGCCGCGGCGCTGAGCGCCTTTCTTGCCACCCGCAAGGATATCGGCGCGGTGCTGGGTCTCGGCGGTTCAGGCAACACGGCGCTGGTGACCGAAGCCATGCGGACGCTGCCGATCGGCACGCCAAAACTGATGGTGTCGACTGTCGCCTCGGGCAACACCGCGCCCTATGTCGGCCCCAACGATCTGGCGATGATGTACTCGGTGGTGGACGTGGCTGGGCTCAACGCCATTTCTCGCAAGGTGATCGGCAATGCCGCGCATGCCGCTGCCGGCATGGCGCTCAACACGCCGCCGGCTGCCGCCGCCGACAAGCCGGGTGTGGGCATGACCATGTTCGGCGTCACCACGGCCTGCGTCACCATGGTGCGCGACGCGATGGAGAAGACGCACGAGGTCTACATCTTCCACGCCACCGGCACTGGCGGCCAGTCGATGGAAAAGCTCGCCGACTCGCGGCTCGTCTCCGGCCTCATGGACATCACCACCACCGAAGTGCCGGACCTGCTGGTGGGCGGCGTGTTCGCCGCCACCGAGGATCGGTTCGGCGCCGTCATCCGCACCGGGCTGCCCTATGTGGGTTCGGTCGGCGCCGTCGACATGGTCAATTTCGGGGCGCGGGAAACCGTGCCGCCGAAGTTCGAGGGGCGGAAATTCCATGTCCACAATGCGCAGGTGACGCTGATGCGCACCACGCCGGAAGAGAACCGCCGCATCGGCGAGTTCATCGTCTCCCGTCTCAACAAGATGCAGGGTCCGGTGCGGTTCCTCTTGTCGCTGCGCGGTGTCTCCGCCATCGACGCACCCGGCCAGCCGTTCCACGATCCCGATGCCGATGCGGCGCTGTTCGACGCCATCCGCTCGGGCTGGCAGGCGGCGCCGAACCGGCAGCTCGTCGAACTCGATCTTCACATCAACGACCGCGCCTTCGCCGAGGCGCTGGTGCAGAACTTCCAGCAGATTTCGTAAGGACAACCCGATGACCCGTTCCGACATCCTCGCCCGGCTGCGCAGCAAGATCGCTGCCGGCCAGCCCATCATCGGCGGCGGCGCCGGCACGGGTCTTTCCGCCAAGGCCGAAGAGGCCGGGGGTATCGATCTGATCGTCATCTACAATTCGGGCCGCTACCGCATGGCCGGCCGCGGCTCGCTGGCGGGGCTGATGGCCTACGGCAACGCCAACGACATCGTCGTCGAGATGGCGCACGAGGTGCTGCCGGTGGTCAAGCACACGCCAGTACTGGCCGGCGTCAACGGCACCGACCCGTTCATGATCCCGGACAAGTTCCTCGACGAGCTCAAGGCGCTGGGCTTTGCCGGCATCCAGAATTTTCCGACGGTCGGCCTGATCGACGGCACCTTCCGCGCCAATCTCGAAGAGACCGGCATGAGCTACCAGCTCGAAGTCGAGATGATCGCGCGGGCCGCGAGGAAGGACATGCTGACCACGCCCTACGTGTTCTCGACCGAAGACGCCGTCGCCATGGCCAAGGCCGGCGCCGACATCATCGTCTGCCACCTCGGTCTCACCACGGGCGGCTCGATCGGGGCGGAAACGGCGCTGACGCTGGATGACTGCGTCGCAAAGATCGACGAATGGTCCGCCGCGGCGCTGGCAGTCCGCAGCGACGTCATCGTCCTCTGCCACGGTGGGCCGATCTCGATGCCGGACGATGCGGCTTATGTGCTGGCCCGCACCAGGACCTGCCATGGCTTCTATGGCGCGAGCTCGATGGAGCGACTGCCGACAGAGCGGGCGATTGCCGAGCAGGTCGAGTCGTTCGGACGCCTCGACCGCTCGCGCAGCTAGGCGAGCGCTACGACGTCAGACCGAACATCGTTCTGGGGCTGAAGAAGAACGGCGGCACGATGCCGGCGGTGTCGCTGAGCGGCAGCACGCTGTCGGGGACGGCGAGGCCAATGGTGTCGCGCATGAAGCTGCGGCGGGCGAGGCAGCGGGCCAGCACTTCGGGATAGTGCCGCCCCAGTTCCGCCTGCAGTGCCGCGTCGGCGATGACGATGCCCTCCTCCATGCGCGAGGAGTTGTAGTCCCGATGCACCGGGATGATGTCGATCTGCATGTACATGCCCGAGCGGAGCGGCAGGTCTGAATCCCGGGCTATGGGCGAGGACAGCCACTCGTCGGTGTGGATCAGGTGGCCCGGGTTGAGAAAGATGCCGAAGCGTTCGAATGGCAGCTTGCGCTGGATCATCTCGAACACGTCGCCGCCGCGCACGCCCGGGCGCATCATGGCCAGCCAGGCCGACAGCACCTCAACGTACGGACCCGCGAAGGCGTCGACATAGTCGCGTGCCGCCTCCGGCAACTCCGATGCGCCGCTCACGAGCCAGCCGGAGCGGGCGATGTTCGAGCCGAAATGGCAGACGTTGAACGACATCGGGTCGCCACGCCGCGCAACCTCTCCGCTTGGCCCGCCGAGCCCGAGATGGCGATTGCCGCCGATCGAGAAGGTGTTGTGGCAACCCAGCGGCAACCCGGAGACCTGTCCGGCCTCGTAGATCTCGAAGTCGGTCATGCCCTCCCGGAGTGAGAACAGCATGCGCCGCACGGCGGCCGACGCCACCGAGTTGGAGAACTCGAACGCGGCGATCTCCTCTGCGGTGACCGTCGTGCGGAAACCGTAGCCCGGATGCATGAAGAGGTCGGTCGCATTCTCGACGCTCCCCGACCCCACGAGGCGGCGCAGCCCATCGGCGAGAATCGAGGGGACCTCGAGCGTGTGGGCAGGGTCGTCGACTTCGTCGGCCGAGTAGTACTTCCAGCCGGCCACGCCGACCTTGGATCCATCCTCGAAGCCCTCGCCCGCGACCATGTCCATCAGGCGCCGGCGGTCTTCGCGCGGCTGGCTCAGCAGCGACAGGCTCTGGCAGCGCTCGACCCTGATGTCCCCCGCGACCACGGCCGCTGAAACCGGCGTGTAGTCGTAGCCCTCGTTGCCGGCGAGCAGCAGCGGCGCACCGCTCGGCTGCACGATCAGCACGGCTTCCTCGAAGCGCGGATCATAACCCGAGGCCCAGAAGATGTTGGCGAAATGCTCGCGGTCGCCATAGACGACGAGGTGCGTGTAGCCGCGTGCTGCCATCGCCTCGCGCATCAGCACCAGATTACGCGTCAGTCCGGCGCGCGACATCCGTGCCGGCGGGTTCGGCATGCCGTAATCGGGCCAATCCGCTTCGATCAGTCTGTGTCCGGGCATGGCGGCCTCCTAGTGGCTTTCTTCGGGAATGCCGGCGCCGCGGCAGCCGAGCAGGAAATCGAAATCGGCGCCGGTATCGGCCTGCATCACGTGCCGGCGATAGAGCCCGCGATAGCCGGATTCCTCGAGCCCCTTGGGCGGCGTCCAGCCGGCGCGGCGGCGGTCGAGTTCGGCGGCGTCGACCAGCAACTCGATGCTGCGGTTGGCGACGCTGATCGCAATCTCGTCGCCCTCACGGACCAGCGCCAGCGGACCGCCTGCGGCGGCCTCCGGCGCCACGTGCAGGATGACGGTGCCATAGGCCGTGCCGCTCATGCGCGCGTCCGACAGGCGCACCATGTCGCGTACACCCTGCGCCAGCAGCTTCGGCGGCAGGCCCATATTGCCGACCTCCGCCATGCCCGGATAACCCTTCGGGCCGCAATTGCGCAGCACCATGACGCTGGTCGCATCGATCGGCAGATCGGGGTCGCCGATGCGCGCCTTGTAGTCCTCGATGGTGTCGAAGACGACGGCGCGGCCACGATGTTCGAGCAGGTCCGGCGTCGCCGCCGATGGCTTCAGCACCGCCCCATCAGGCGCGAGGTTGCCACGCAGCACGACGAGGCCGCCTTCGTCCACCAGCGGCTGGTCGAGCGTGCGGATCACGTCGTTGTTCCACACCTGGGCCTCGGCGATGTTCTCGCCGATGGTCCGGCCGTTGACGGTGAGGGCGCCAAGCTGCAGGCGGTCCTCGATCCGCTTCATCAGCGCCGGGATACCGCCCGCATAGTAAAAGTCTTCCATCAGGTGCTCGCCCGACGGCATCAGGTTGGCGAGCGTCGGTACGTCGCGGCCGAAACGGTCCCAGTCATCGAGGGTGAAGTCGACGCCGACGCGGCCGGCAATGGCGAGTAGGTGCACCACGGCGTTGGTGGAACCGCCGATCGCGCCGTTCACCTTCACCGCATTCTCGAACGCGTCGCGGGTCAGGACCTTCGAGAGGCGGAGGTCTTCGTTGACCATCTCGACGATGCGACGGCCGGTCAGATGCGCAAGCTTCGCACGGCGTGCATCGACCGCCGGAATGGCGGCATTGCCCGGCAGCGACAGCCCTAGTGCCTCGACCATCGAGGCCATCGTTGAGGCGGTGCCCATGGTCATGCAGTGGCCGGGGGAGCGCGACATCGACGCTTCGGCCGAGAGGAATTCGTCCATGCTGATGACACCGGCGCGAACGTCTTCCGACAGACGCCAGACGTCGGTTCCCGAACCGACCTTCTTGCCGTTGTGCCAGCCGCTCAGCATCGGCCCGCCAGAGAGCACGATCGAGGGCAGGTCGCAGCTGGCGGCGCCCATCACCAGCGATGGCGTGGTCTTGTCGCAACCGCAGAGCAGCACCACGCCGTCGATCGGATTGCCACGGATCGCTTCCTCGACATCCATCGACGCGAGGTTGCGGAACATCATGGCGGTCGGCCGCAGATTGCTTTCGCCGCAGGAGAACACCGGAAACTCGACCGGAAAGCCGCCTGCTTCATAGATGCCGCGCTTGATCGGCTCGACCAGCTGCCGGAAATGCGCGTTGCACGGCGTCAGGTCCGATGCGGTGTTGCAGATGCCGATCACCGGACGTCCTTCGAACATGTCGTCCGGATGTCCCTGGTTCTTCATCCAGCTGCGGTGGATGAACGCATCTTTCCCCGTGCCACCGAACCAGGCGGCCGATCGCAGTTTCCGACTCATGTTCGCCACTCCCCCTCCGATCGGCGCATTTCACATGATGCCGGTCTTGTCGAAAATATCCTGCGTCGTTCCGCCGCCCTCGATCATGCCACGCACCTGCTCCTCGCCGTCGACCTTGCCGAGCGCCAGCTCGACGACTTCGGCCAGCCGGCCGGCCGGGATGGTGAGGACGCCATCGATATCGCCGACGATGATGTCGCCGTCGTTGACGCGGACGCCGTTGCTGAACTCGATGGGGCAGCGGTAGTCGATGACCCGGCCGCGCAGCCGCTGGTCCTGTGCGTAGCTGCCGCTGGAGAAGACCGGGAAACCGAGCTTGCGGATGCCCAGCGTGTCGCGGTGATAGCCATCGACCACCGCTCCGGCGGCGCCGAGCGCCGCGGCCCGCGTCGACATCAGCTCGCCCCACAGCGCATAGCGCGGCGACGAGCCGGTGCAGACATAGATTTCCCCGGCCTGCATCTCGTCGAGGGCCCGGAACATCAGGCCGAAGGATTCAGTCTGTCGCGAGTGCCCGACGGCATCGGTTGCGGCGTCCGCTTCCAGCACCGTCATGGCACGCCCGACCATCACCTGCTCGGTGTTGACCGCGCGGATCGTGGGCGGCAGGAACTGCCGGATCAGGCCGAGCGTATCGAGGATGTCGCCGAGTACGGCAGTGTGCAGCTTGTCGCGGATGATGGCGAACAGCCGGTTGTGGTCTTCATGCATGGTCATGGTTCCGATGGTCATTTGACCGCGCCTGCTGTGAGGCCGCGGACGAGGTAGCGCTGGGTGAAGATGAGGAAGAAGATCATCGGCACCGAGGCGATGGCCGATGCGGCGGCGATGTTGCCCCATTCGAGCGAGCGGTCGGTGACGAACTGCGACACCAGCAGGGGCAAGGTGTTGGCCTTGTTGACGGTCAGCAGCAGGGCGAACAGGAACTCGTTCCAGCTCAGCAGCAGCGAGAAGATCGTGGCGCAGAGGATCGAGGGCACGGCCAGCGGCAACCCGATATGGGTGAAGAGCTGCCACCGGTCGCAGCCGTCGATCATTCCGGCTTCTTCGATCTCGTGCGGCAGCTCGTCGAAACCGGCCTGCAGGATCCAGAGCGTGAAGGGGATCGAGAAGGCGGTGTGCGCCAAAGTGAGGCCGGGAATGCTGTCGAGCAGTTTCAGATCTCGGAAGAACAGGAACAGCGGGATGGCGATCGCAAACGGCGGAATGAACCGCGTGCTGAGGATCCACATCCGGGTGTTCTCGGCCACCTTGCCGGGATAGCGCAGCCGCGAGAACGCATAGGCCGCCGGCAGCGAAAAGCCGACGCTGATCGCCGTCGAGAGGATGGCGACGATCAGGCTGTTGCCGAGGAACTTGCCGACATTGGTCTCGGAGAACAGATGCTCGTAATGCTCGAGCGTCCACACCGATGGAAAGATCGATGCGCCGATGCGCAGCACTTCGGAGTCCGGGCGCAGGCTCGTCACCCCGATCCAGTAGATCGGCGTCAGGGTGAAGATCAGCAGCAGCGCGATGGCGGCGGCGCGCGCCAGTTTGACGGCGAGGGTCATGCTGCGCTCCGCGCCGGTCGCGCATAGCGCAGGAAGACCGAGATCAGCAGCCCCACCAGCAGCGACAGCACAATGGAGATCGCTGCGCCATAGCCGAGGTCATAGGACTTGAACGACAGCCGGTAGATGTAGAAGGCCAGCGTCTCGGTCGCAGTGCCAGGTCCGCCCTGGGTGAGGTTGAACACCAGGTCGAAAATCTTGAAGGCGTCGATGGAGCGGAGCAGCACGACAACCGCGATCAGTGGTGCGAGGCCGGGCAGGATCAGCAGCACCAGCCGGTGCCAGGCATTGGCGCCATCCAGCTTGGCCGCCTCGAAAATCTCGACCGGGATCGCCAGCAGTCCCGACAGCAGGATGATGAAGACGAACGGCGTCCACTGCCACACATCGACGATGCCGAGCGTCAGCAGCGCGAGCTGCGGGTTGGCCAGCCAGCTGATATCGGGGCCGAAGAGCTGGCTGATCCAGCCGAACTCGGGCGTAAGCAGCGCCCGCCAGGTGATGCCGACGACCACCGGCGAGAGCACCATGGGCAGCAGGAAGAGCGTGCGCAGGAACGAGCGCCAGCGATTGACCTCGCCGTAGAGCAGCAGCGCAAGCAACAGGCCGAGCACCAGCTCGAGGCCGACGGCCAGCACGGTGAAGCTCAGCGTGTTCCGCAGCGCGATCCAGAACGTCTGGTCGGAGAACACGCGAATGTAATTGTCGAGCCAGATCCAGTCTGGCGGCCGCCCCAGGCGGACTTTGAAAAAGCTGAGCCGGATCGTTTCGATCAGCGGCACGATGGTGAAGCCGATCAGCAGCAGAACCGCGGGGGCCGGCATCAGCCAGCGCAGCGTGCCGTCGCTTCGCAGGCCGGAAAACCATCCGGCCTGCGCACGTATGATGCGGGAGGCATCCATGAAGACAATCGACCTCAGTTCGCCGCGAGGCGGGTTTCCATCTCGTCGGCCGCGGCGGCCGCAGTCAGTTCCCCGGCAAGGTAGCGGGCAACGACTTCGTCGAACATGTCGTTGACGGTGCCGGCGGTCGCGGCGCGCGAGCGCGGATAGGCCGAACCGACGGCGTCGGCGAGCTGCGGCAGCCAGTACTCGCTGCCCTTGCCATAGGTCGCGGTATAGACCGGACCTTTGCCGGTCGAGGCGAAGCAGCTTTCGTCGGTCGCTGCCGACGACGCCATCTTGGCGAAGGCGATGGCGGCCTCCTGCTTGGTCGACGAAGCCGGCACGGCGAGGCCCCAGCCACCGCTATGCGGCTTGCCGCCCGGCACCGGAGCGGCGGCGACCTTGCCGGCGATCGCGGAGTTGGCCGATGCGTCGAGCGTCATCGGGCCGAGGAAGGTCGGCCACATCTCGACCATGGCGACCTTGCCGGCCATGAACTGCGCCGATGCCTCGGGCAGGCCGAAGCTCAGTGCACCCGGGGGCGAGAACTCGGTGACGTCCTTGTTGAGCTGTTCGAGCGCAGCGATGGCGATCGCCTTGTCGATGGTGATCTTGCCGTCCGGACCCGGATCGAAGTTGCCCCCGCCGAGACCCCAGTAGCGGTTCGACCACATGGTCAGCGCCTGTTCGCGCAGGCCCATGATGGCGGTGCCATAAGTGCCGCCCGAGGTCAGCTTGGCGTTGGCGGCGTTCCACTCTTCCCAGGTCGTCGGTGGCGTCACGCCGGCCGCTTCCAGCAGGTCGGTGCGATAGAACATGATCATCGCTTCGCCGTTATAGGGCAGGGCGACCTGTTCGCCGTTCCACTTGCCGTAGAGCTCCTTGGCGCGCTCGATCATGCCCTCGGTATCGGCGGGGGTCAGCGACGGATCGAGGTTGGTCAGGAAGCCGGGGTCGGCAAACTCGCCGATCCACTGATAGGCCAGCGCGACGACGTCATAGGCGCCGGTGCCGCCGACGAGTGCGGCGAGGATGGAGTCGTGCAGGTTGGCGTAGCCCTGGCCGCTGATCTCGACCTTGGCGCCGGTCTCGGCGGTGAATTTCTCGGCCACGGCCGCTGCGCAATCCTGCATGGACGGCTGCGACACGACCAGCACCGAAAGCGTGGTGCCGGTGAAGTCCTGGGCGCTGGCGGCAAACGGAGTCAGCGCTGTAGTCGCGGCAAGCGCGAGCGTGGCGACACGCCGGCTCAGCTGCGCAAACGTCTCAGTCGTTCGTTTCATTCCCCTGGTGTCCCTTTTGTTGAGGTTAAGCCTCAGGGGCAACGCTATGGGGCAGGGCAACTGACTGTCAAGCTGTAATACAGATTGACCGATTTGGGGAACGAGCATAACAGTGCCGCCATGCAAACGCTCGACAGCACGCTGCGCCGACTGGACAACGCGACCCTTGGCGACAGGGCGTCGGCGGCTCTGCTCGACTACATCCGGACCCAGCAACTGCAGCCCGGCTCGGGCCTGCCGTCCGAAGCCAAGCTCACCGAATTGCTCGGCGTGAGCCGTCCGGTGGTGCGGGAAGCGCTGCGCAATCTGCGCGGCCTGGGCGTCATCGACATCCACAATGGCCGCGGCGCCGTGGTGCGCGAACTCGGCGCGGCCTCGCTCGAAGTGTTTTTCAGCCACGCGCTGCAGACCATCGCCAATTCCATCATCGGGCTGATGGAACTGCGTACCGGTCTCGAGTGCGAGGCGGCGGCCCTCGCGGCGGTGCGCCACGAACAGGTCGACGCCGACGACATGATGGCCATCGTCACCGAGATGCGGACGGCGACTCGCGATCCCGACCGCTATTCGGCGCTCGACGTCGAACTGCACGTGGCCATTTCCCGGGCCAGCGGCAACCGGCTCTACGTCCACATGATCGAATCCATCCGCGCCGCCATGCGCGATGCGTCGCTGCGGGGCATGAAGCTTTGGCTCGATCACGAGGACACCGGCATCGTGCAGGCCCTCCACGAAGAGATCGTCGACGCCATCATTCGCCGCGACGCCGACGCCGCCTTCAATGCCATGAAGCGCCACATGCGCTCCGCCACCAGCGAGTTCGAACGGCAGAAGATCGAAGCGTAACGGCGCGTGCGCCGGTTCACCCGACTGCCGTCACAAAACATCCATTGACGACGATCCCCGGACGGGAGTATTTGCCCGTCTCAGGACACCTTGCCCTAACGCAAGGCTTTCGACCTGGGAGGGTCGCCATGGCTGATATGCCCCTGACCGCGCCGGCGGTAAAACCGGCCAATCCGAATTTCTCGTCGGGCCCCTGTGCCAAGCGTCCTGGTTGGACGGTGAATGCGCTTGCCAATGCGTTGGTCGGCCGCTCGCACCGCGCCAAGCCGGCCAAGGCACGCATCGAGAAGTCGATCGCGCTGACCCGCGAACTGCTCGAAGTTCCCGATACGCACCTGATCGGCATCGTGCCGGCCTCCGATACCGGCGCCGTGGAAATGGCGCTCTGGGGCATGCTGGGCGCCCGCGGCGTCGACATGCTGACCTGGGAATCGTTCGGCGAAGGCTGGGTGACCGACGTCACCAAGCAATTGAAGCTCGACAATGTCCGCACCATCAAGGCGCCGTATGGCGAGTTGCCGGATCTCAAGACGGTGAACTTCGACAATGACGTCGTCTTCACCTGGAACGGCACCACTTCGGGTGTCCGCGTGCCGAACGCCGACTGGATCCCTGCCGACCGCAAGGGCCTGACCATCTGCGACGCGACCTCGGCCGCCTTCGCGCAGAACCTCGATTTTGCCAAGCTCGATGTCGTCACCTTCTCCTGGCAGAAGGCGCTGGGCGGCGAGGCCGCGCATGGCATCCTGATCCTCGGGCCGCGCGCCGTCGAACGGCTCGAGACCTACAAGCCGGCCTGGCCGATGCCGAAGATTTTCCGCCTCACCAAGGGCGGCAAGCTGATGGCCGACGTCTTCGAGGGCGCCACCATCAACACCGTGTCGATGATCTGCGTCGAGGACGCGGTCGATGCGATGGAATGGGGCAAGACCGTCGGCGGCCTCAAAGGCATGCAGAAGCGGGCCGACGCCAACTTCAAGGCCATCGCCGACTGGGTCGCCAAGACCGACTGGATCGACTTCCTCGCCAAGGACGAAGCGCACCGCTCGAACACCTCGGTCTGCCTCGTGATCTCCGACAAGCAGATCGCGGCGCTCGACGACGAGAAGCAGGCGGCCTTCGCCAAGGCCATCGTCTCCCGCCTCGACAAGGCCGGCGTCGCCTATGACATCGGCCACTATCGCGATGCTCCGACCGGCTTCCGCATCTGGTGCGGTTCGACCGTCGAGACGTCCGACCTCGTGGCGCTGACGCCGTGGCTCGACCACGCCTTCGCGGTCGAAAAAGCCGCCCTCTCCTGATCTCAGGGCAGTAGGGAGTAGGCAGTAGCCAGTCGAGGCTGCGCCACCCCTACTGCCTATTGGCTACTGCCTAATTCCTCACGCGCTACCCGCTACTCACTATTCGCTTGGAGGCTCCCATGCCGAAAGTTCTCGTTTCCGACAAACTCAGCAAGACCGCCGTCCAGATCTTCAAGGACAACGGCGTCGAGGTCGACTACCTGCCCGATCTCGGCAAGGACAAGGACAAGCTGTTCGAAGTCATCGGCAATTACGATGGCCTCGCGATCCGCTCGGCAACCAAGGTCACCGACAAGATCCTCAGCGCTGCCAAGAACCTCAAGGTAATCGGCCGCGCCGGCATCGGCGTCGACAATGTCGACATTCCGGCCGCCACCAAGAAGGGCGTGATCGTCATGAACACGCCGTTCGGTAACTCGATCACCACCGCCGAACATGCCATTTCGCTGATGCTCTCGCTGGCTCGCCAGATCCCGGAAGCCGACGCCTCGACCCGCGCCGGCAAGTGGGAAAAGAACCGCTTCATGGGCGTCGAAGTCACCAACAAGGTGCTCGGCCTCATCGGCGCCGGCAATATCGGTTCGATCGTTGCCGACCGAGCCCAGGGCCTCAAGATGAAGGTCGTGGCCTTCGACCCGTTCCTCACGCCGGAACGCGCCCAGACCATGGGCGTCGAGAAGGTCGAGCTGGACGAACTGTTCAAGCGCGCCGACTTCATCACGCTGCACACGCCGCTGATCGAAGCGACCAAGAACATCATCAATGCCGACGCCATCGCCAAGATGAAGGACGGCGTCCGCATCATCAACTGCGCCCGTGGCGGCCTCGTCGATGAAGCCGCGCTCGCTGACGCCCTCAAGGCCGGGAAGGTTGCCGGCGCCGCCTTCGACGTGTTCGTCGAAGAGCCGGCGACCAGCAATGTGCTGTTCGATCTGCCCAACTTCATCGCTACGCCGCACCTCGGCGCGTCGACCACCGAAGCCCAGGAAAACGTGGCGCTGCAGGTGGCCGAGCAGATTTCGGCTTACCTGATGAGCGGCGAAATCTCGAACGCGCTCAACTTCCCGTCGATCACCGCCGAGGAAGCACCGCGCCTCACGCCGTGGGTGAAGCTGGCGGAGACGCTGGGTTCGTTCGCCGGTCAGCTGACCGAAGACCCGATCACCGGCATCCGCATCGAGTACGAAGGTTCGGTCGCCGCGCTCAACGTCAAGCCGATGACTGCCGCCGCCCTCTTCGGCGTGCTCAAGCCGCAGATGCAGGAGGTCAACATGGTCTCCGCGCCGCAGATCGCCAAGGATCGCGGCATCAATGTCG
>VFQQ010003902.1_pt1 | contig 13844 bp, 13 predicted proteins | sample 3512341 | NCBI WGS metagenome assembly VFQQ01 (sample SAMN10412373, study PRJNA504923) | tailings metagenome | isolation source: Relicate 2 Philex TSF1 revegetated site | place: Philippines: Tuba, Benguet | collected 2017-08-29 | reverse complement strand
TACCAGGGTATCTAATCCTGTTTGCTCCCCACGCTTTCGTGCCTCAGCGTCAGTTACGGCTTAGTGACCTGCCTTCGCAATTGGTGTTCTGTTACATATCTAAGCATTTCACCGCTACATGTAACATTCCAGTCACCTCAACCGCACTCGAGAAAATCAGTTTCAATGGCAATTTGATAGTTAAGCTACCAGCTTTCACCACTGACTTAATTCCCCGCCTACGCACCCTTTAAACCCAGTAAATCCGGACAACGCTTGGATCCTTCGTCTTACCGCGGCTGCTGGCACGAAGTTAGCCGATCCTTATTCGTACGGTACCGTCATCGAACTACACGTAGCTCTTATTCTTCCCGTACAAAAGCAGTTTACAACCCATAGGGCAGTCTTCCTGCACGCGGCATGGCTGGTTCAGGCTTGCGCCCATTGACCAATATTCCCTACTGCTGCCTCCCGTAGGAGTCTGGTCCGTGTCTCAGTACCAGTGTGGGGGGACATCCTCTCAGACCCCCTACTGATCGTCGCCTTGGTGAGCCGTTACCTCACCAACTAGCTAATCAGCCGCATGCCCATCCCTAACCGCCGTAGCTTTAATATCCAGTAGATGCCTACCTAATATACTATGGGGTATTAATTCCTCTTTCGAGGAGCTATTCCCCTGTTAGGGGCAGGTTGCATACGTGTTACGCACCCGTGCGCCACTCTCAAAGTCTTATTGCTAAAACTTATCCCGTTCAACTTGCATGTATTATGCCTGCCGCTAGCGTTAATCCTGAGCCAGGATCAAACTCTCCATAGTAAAAGATTTTGTTTGATTTGACTATCAAAGGATTTTTACTCTCTGTTTTTTAACAAAGGTTTGCTATTTCATCTCTTCAAAGAACTTTTATTTATATAGGCCGTAGCCAATCCTAAATATTCAAATTTTAAAAACCCCTATCTCATAATATTCCTATCACGCTTTTCCGATTGGGGGTTGCAAAGGTAATGCTTTATTTATTTCTGTCAAGTTTTATTTTAAGTTTTTTTTAACTCTCTATTCTACTCAACTCCTTAAACTCATTCATTCCCCTCCCTGCGGCCTGCAAAGGTAAAGCCTTTTTTAATATTACAAAATATTTTTTTGCCTTTTTTAATCCCTTTTTAAACCCGTTTTTGTATGAACCTTCCCTCATTTAAGGGGCTGCAAAGGTAGAATTACTATTTACCTTTCCAAACCTACACACTTAACTTTTTTATAACATGCTGAATTAAAACTGTATATTTTTTGCTCTGACTGTTATCTCACGCCTATTTTTAATCTATTTTCAAATGCCAACTGTTTTTTTTCTATTGTGTAGCGGTTGTTGGTTCAAAAATAATACACCATTAAAAGTAAAACCAATGCCATTGTAAACCCGTGTTATTATTGTATTGTATAGTTGGAAGCGGTATTTTAATAAAATTTACAGCATAGAGTATTGCTTTTATTGATTTGTTTTTTGTTTTAATTTTTTCGCAATCAATATCAAAACTAAAAAAGTATTGTCTATACCTGGGTATATCGGTAATAGGTATACGTTTATATAGTGTAGGATTTCTAAACTCGGCAAGCATTCCGTTTGCGCTATATCCCACAGCAATGTTTAACCAGTTAGGTTTATTAATAATACCTAATTCTTTTAAATTGGCAGAAAGCCAATAAGTATGTCCATTATAATCTAAAAAAAAGGTTTCTAAACCACCATTTCCTAAATTTGGTGGGTAATAGGAATGATAGCCACTTTCTTTGTAAGAGAATTTTAACTTAATTGGTTCTTTATTTAAAATTGCTTGTTGTACAATAAATAATGAAGACCCAAGGGTATTGGCCACTATATCTGATGCGGAAAATCCATAACCTTCATAAAACCCATCAAAAATCTCAATGGGCGTCATGTATAAAAATGCAGTTACACCGCTAAAATAAAGAGATTGTTTATCTGTTAAACCAGAGTTTCGATATAGATAAAAGATATTTTTGTTAATAAAGTAAGAAGAAAAAACATGCCCTGCTTTATCCATTTGTAGCCAACCATCTAAATCATTGTAGAGATTAAACGGTACTGTTTGATAATCTTTATACCAAACAAATTGCAAATAATACAATCCGGTGGTAAAAGCTGCGGTATTTGCAAGTGTAACTAAAGCAGGTTTATAGTTTTTTTGCTTTAATGAATTGCTTGGTTGCGCTATAACACAATTACATAAGTATAAACAAATATACAGGGCAATATATTTGCTTTTAAACATGTTTCTATTTTATAAATCTAAACACCCTGTCCCATCTAATGCGTTCCCAAATTTTAGGTGCATCTTTATCGTAGCTCATCCAAACAAAAACGGCTTTACCAACAATATTGGTTTCAGGCACAAAGCCCCAAAAACGGCTATCGGCACTGTTGTGTCTATTGTCGCCCATCATAAAATAATAGCTTTGTTTAAAGGTATAAGTATTTGCTGCTACTCCATTAATTAATACTTCGCCATTTACAAAATCGATGGTATTCTGCTCATAATCGGCAATTACCCTTTTATATAAATAATAGGTACTAGAGTCTAGGGCAATAACATCTCCGGCTTTGGGAACATATAATGGACCAAAATAATCCGTATTCCATGAAAATCTAGGGTTATTCGGATAAATGTAAGGTTGATAGTTATTATAATCAGGCATCAGCGTATCTACTTTTAACACACCGGGCTCTTGTTCTAATTTTAATTTATTATCATACGATAATGGAAATGCAAAATCCATTTCGCCGTGCATTTGCTCGCCTTCGGTTATTCGGTATTTGCGTAAAAGTTTTTTAAAGCTTTCTTCAGACCAAGCATAGTTTGGATCAAGTTTAATAAAGTATTTTAATTGCATGCGTTTGGGTTGGTCTGTAGGATTTCCGTTTACATAAACCAAACCTTCTATAACCTGAATGGTATCTCCGGGTATTGCTAAACAACGTTTTATATAATTTTCTTTTTTATCAATTGGTCGAATATCGTCTATTTCTCCGGGTCTGCCCGGATAATTAAATACAACTACATCGTTGTTTTTAATTTGTTGAAATGCCGGCATTCTAAAATAGGGCATACTCATAATTGTTGAGTAACTTTTAACACTATCGGTTAAAGGAAGCGTATGATGGGCAAATGGAAACGACAAAGTTGTTAAGGGAAGTCGAGAGCCATAATGTACTTTGCTTACAAATAAAAAGTCGCCAACAAGCAAAGATTTTTCCATTGAGGATGTTGGAATGGTATATGCCTCTATAAAATAACTTCTAATAACTGTGGCTGCTAGGGTAGCAAACCATAAGGCATCGCCCCATTCGTACACTAATTTGTAATCTGGTTTGTGTGTAAACTTTACTATAGATAAAACATACAATAACACATAAATAACAGGCGATACTAAAAGTGCCAGAATTCTGGTAAAATATAAAAAAATAAGGGCTATGCCATAAAAAGTATTTAGCAGTGCAAGCCCTATTGTTGCTCCGGCATTTATGTAACAAACAAAAGTTACTATATTAGCAATTATCCAAGCTGCAACAATAAACCATTGCTTTTTTGTAAAAGTTTTGGGGTGTTTAAAAAAGTAGTTAAAAGTATCTTTTACCAATGCGTTAGATGCGGGTTGTTTATTCATAATGTTTATAACACTAAAATATATTTTATATTGCTTGAACCGAAAAACAATGGTTTAAACGGCCAGTTTTTTAATTGTAAGGTGTTTTTTTTATTTAGAAAGTATCCAGTTGTAAAATATCATCCATGGTGAACAAGCCTTTTTTACCTACTATCCATTCTGCTGCCATTAATGCTCCTTTAGCAAAACCATATCTAGAATTTGCCTCGTGTTTAATGCTAATTGTATCAATCATCGATTGGTATTTTACGGTATGAATTCCGGTAACATCTCCTTCACGGTAGCAATCAATAACAAGTTCATTGGGTTTCCCGCTTTGCAGTGGTTGGTTTGGGTCAAAAATTAAGCGACCCTTTATATTGGTTTTTTCTGGAAAATTTTCCATAATACTTTTGCTTAATGTTAGCGCTGTTCCACTTGGATGGTCTTGTTTTTGCGTATGATGAATTTCTTCCATAGAAACATCGTAATCATCAAAGCGCTTCATCATTTGCGCCAAAATTTTATTTAATTTAAAAAACAAATTAACACCCACACTAAAGTTTGTGCTATAAATCATTGCTTGCTGTTCGGTTTCGCAGCGCTTTTTAATTTCATCAAATTGGTCGTACCAACCGGTTGTACCTACAACAATGGGCACTTTAGCATCAAAACATTTATTAATATTATCTACAGCTGCAGATGGCATACTAAAGTCAATGGCAACATCAACATTTTCGAGGCTAACAGGCATAAAATCGTAGGCATTTTGTAAATCTACTTTGTATACAATTTCATGGTTTTTTGCCAATGCAATTTTTTCTACTGCTTTGCCCATTTTGCCATAACCCAATAATGCAATTTTCATAAGTGTAGGATTTTAGTGTAAGTAAAAAGTTAAGTTTAAAGCTGTGGTTGTTGATCCAAATGGAGTAATTTGAAAGTTTGGTTTTATTCTCATGCTTAAATTTTCGCCCACATCAAAGGTTTTAAGGTGGGCATCTATAGCGGCATCAACCAAATTTAAAGCAAACAATCCAAATATACCAATATATGATAAATCTCTGTTTTTACGATAAAATTCTCTGGTATTTAACAGCATATCTTGTGGTATATTAATCAATTCAGGATCTGTGATGGCTTCGTTTGAAACATGCTGTTTGTAAGCAATTCTAAATCTTTCGTATTCTGTTTGATTAAAAATTACCGAATAAGTTAATGCTGCAAAGCCGGCGTAAATTATGGGTACTTTCCAGTATTTACCATTATAAATCTGGCCACCACCGGGTATAAGCGACATTAAAGTAGCTGTTTTTGGTGAATGTGGCGGCTTAGTTTCATTGCTTTTATTGGTTGTTTGAGCCCAAGTATGAATTGAAATCAACAACCAAAAAAAACAAGTTGCAACAATTAGTTTATAATTCACAGTAAGTCGATAATGCGTTTTAAATCTTGCTGCGACTTAAAAGGAATGGTAATAGCTCCCCTACCTTTTTCGTCGGCTTTAATTTTTACTTTCGCATCAAATTTACTAATTAATGTCTTTTGAAATGAAATAAAGTTGTCAGAAAGTTGTGATTTTTTTGTTTTTGCCCCAGAATCGGCAGTTTCGGTAGCCTTTTCATTTTTTTCTCTAACCAAATTTTCAACTTCACGCACCGACAAACCATCTTGCAACATTCTGGTAAATAAATCTTGTTGCTCTTGTGGATTATCTATGTTAATAATAGCCCTGGCGTGACCCATGCTAATGGTATTATCTCTAATTGCAGCTTGAATATTATCCGGTAATCTAAGCAACCTTAAATAATTATTAACTGTACTTCTGTTTTTACCTACACGATCGCCTAATTGTTCTTGGTTTAAATTACATTCGTCTATTAAACGCTTGTAACTAAAGGCTATTTCAATGGCGTTTAAATCTTCGCGTTGAATATTTTCAATTAATGCCATTTCTAGCATACCTTGGTCATCGGCAAGGCGTATATAGGCCGGTATTGTTTTTAAACCCGCTAAACGAGAAGCACGTGTTCTTCTTTCTCCGCTAATAATTTGGTAGCTATCGTAACCTAATTTTCTAACAGTAATTGGTTGTATTACACCATGAACTTTAATCGACTCGGCTAATTCATTAAGCGCCACATCATCAAACTCTTCGCGCGGTTGAAACGGATTTGCTTGTATTTGATTTATTGGAATTTCGCTAATAGAATTTAAAGGTTTTGGTTCAACACTTGTAATATCGGTTCCTGCGTTTTCAAGCAAGGCACTTAATCCTCTTCCTAATGCACTTTTGGGTTTATTGCTCATTTTATTGTGTTATTTGCCGGTTAAAAAATTAGTTTTCTTGTGTTTCTTGAACGGGTTTAAATTGTGTTAAACCGTTTTTATGGAGTAATTCCTTTGCTAAATTCAAGTAGTTAATAGAGCCTTTGCTGGCCGCATCGTGCGTAATTACCGGCTTGCCAAAACTAGGCGCCTCGCTTAATTTGGTATTGCGCTGAATTATGGTATCGAATACCAATTCTTGAAAATGCATTTTTACCTCCTCAACCACTTGATTGCTTAAACGCAAGCGCATATCGTACATAGTTAACAGCAAACCTTCTATTTGTAATTCCGGATTTAAGCCACTTTGAATAATTTTTACAGTATTTAATAGTTTACCCAAACCTTCTAACGCAAAATACTCGCATTGTACAGGTATAATAACACTATCGCTGGCAACCAAACTATTGGTAGTAATTAAACCTAAACTTGGCGAGCAATCTATTATTACAAAATCGTATTTACATTTTACAGGGTCTATTGCAAATTTCATTAAACGTTCGCGATTTGGCACGCTTATCAGTTCAATCTCGGCACCAACTAAGTCAATATTAGAAGGTAAAATATCTAAATATTGAAATTCTGTTTCTAAAATTGCATCTGAAGCCGGAACTTCATTTATAATTACTTCATACAATCCTGTTCTTATGTTTTTTGGATCAAAACCCAAACCAGATGTGCTATTTGCCTGAGGGTCGGCATCGATAATTAATGTTTTAAACTCTAAAACAGCCAAACTAGCGGCTAAATTAATTGCTGTTGTAGTTTTACCTACGCCACCTTTTTGATTTACTATAGATATTACTTTTGTCATGATTTGTTACTTTATAAATTTATGGTTTCACCAATAGGTATAAGTGTAAGTTTACGGCCATGCTGGTTAAAATGGTCTTTGGCTTCTTTGTGGTTAATTTTAATATAGCCAAAGGTATCGTAATGCACACCAATAATGTTATTGCAATATAAAAAGCCAGCAGCTGTGCATGCATCTGCAACATCCATGGTAAAATTATCACCAATTGGCAAAACACAAACATCAATTTTATTAAGTTCCCCAATTAATTTCATTTCGGCATTTAGGCCGGTATCTCCACTGTAATAAATGGTTTTATTTGCTGTTTGAACCAAAAATCCTGCGGCAACGCCACCGTAACTACCATCTGGCAGGCCACTGCTATGGGCAGCAAAAGTCATTTTTACAGTTCCAAAATCAAATTTCCATTTGCCCCCAACATTCATGGGGTGAGTTTTGGTTATACCTTGTTTGTTAAGCCATTCGTGTATTTCCCAAGAGCATATTACAGTTGCATCGGCTTGCTTAGCAATTGCAACTGCATCAATAATATGGTCGGCATGTCCGTGCGAAATTAAAATATAATCAGGCTTAATATCGGCAATATTAATATTTGCCGCCAATTCATTAGGTGTAATAAAAGGATCGAATAACAAATTTATACCATTTGTTTCAACCATAAAACAGCTATGTCCGTAGTATGTAAACTTATCCATATAATCGTGAAACATTTTATGCGCCTTTGTGGAACACTTTTGTTTTGTTCAAATAACCACAAAAGAAACGCATACATATGCACCATGTTTCAACATGGGTGTGGATTACTTTTAAACCTGTTTAGCAAGCAATTAAACCTAAAAATGTATTTTTTTGGTGTTTATTTATGCATGTGCAGCCAGCAATAAATCGATATCTTTGTTGTAAATATTTAATCGCTTGCCTAAATGTTTGTTTGTTAAATTGCCTTTATACAAATAAACACCATGTCTAACCGAAGGGTTATTGTAAAGATAGGTACTAAAATTTTTACTATCGGCTAACTCTATTAGCAAAGGAGTAAGAATATTACTTAACGCATAACTTGCAGTACGACCAACCCTTGAAGTAATATTAGGCACACAATAATGAATAATATCGTGTTTAATAAAAGTAGGATTTTTATGTGAGGTTACTTCACTGGTTTCAAAAACACCACCCTGGTCTATGCTTATATCAATAATTACGGCATTAGGTTTCATTTTTGTTACCACCTCTTCCGATACAAAAATCGGACAACGCCCGTCTTCACTGTAAAATGCACCTATAGCTACATCGGCACTTTGCAAGGCTTTATTTAAAATTTTAGGATGTAATAACGATGTATAAACCAAATGTCCTAAATGGGATTGTAACCTGCGTAATTTTGCCAAACTGGTATCGAAAACTTTAACGGTAGCACCCATTCCTATGGCTGTACGTGCAGCAAATTCTCCTACTGTGCCCGCCCCTATAATAACCAATTCTGTTGGAGGAATACCTGTAACAGCGCCCAACATTTCTCCTTTGCCACCCTTAGTTGTGCTTAAAAGTTCAGAAGCTACCGAAACCGATGTTATGCCGGCTATTTCACTCATGCTTCTAATTATTGGAAACGAACCATCTTGTTCGCGCAGGTATTCAAATCCAATTGCATTAATTTTTTTTTGCATCATGCTGCGCATAAGCTTATCGTTTTTTGCGCCATGTTGCAAAGCACTTATCAAAAGCTGCTCGGGTTTTAAGTAGTTTATTTCTTCCTCTGTTGGTGGTTCAACCTTAACAACTACATCACAGTTAAAAATTTCCTGCTTGTTATATATAATTTTTGCACCTGCATCGCTGTAGTCTTTATCTGTAAAATGCGCATCTTTACCGGCATTGGTTTCAATCATTACTTCGTTGCCATTATTTACCAATACTTTTACCGATGAAGGCGTAAGTGGCACACGATGCTCTTGCATGGTTGTTTCTTTTGGCACACCAATACAAACGGATTTATTGGGAATTAATTCACCTACAGGCGATTCTTTGGGCTGCAATGTTGCCTGTTTTGCTAAATCACTAAATCCAAAAGTTTGATTTTCTGACATCTAAGGAGTTTGTTTTTAAATACGAAAGTAACCCATTGGTTTTATTTTACAAAAACTCTTTTAAAGTTAATTTTCTGGCCAAATCGGTAGTAGGTTCAATAAAAATATGCATTACATTGGTTAAAGGTATTATTTCTTTAACCAATTCCGGCCATTCTATTAAACAAATTGAATTGCTGTAAAAGTAGTCTTCGTAACCTATATCATAAACTTCTTCTATTGAATTTATGCGGTAAAAATCGAAATGATATACAGTTTTGGCTGATGTGGTTTGATAAGCATTTACCAAACTAAACGTTGGGCTGCTTACCTCATCGGTAACTTGTAACGCTTTACAAATTGCTTTAATTAATGTGGTTTTTCCGGCACCCATTTGGCCATAAAAGCACCAAATAGTATTATTTTTTGCTTTTTTAATTACAAAATCTGCGGCCAACCCAAGTTGGTTTAACCCATATACAAGGTGCTGTTGCATTACTTTTGTTGCTTGCGGCGCTGTAACTCTTTTGTTATTAATACCAATTCTCTTCCGGCCTGACCCGCAGCACTTGTATTTTCTTGCGCCCTTCTAAACAAATATGGCAAAACGGCTTGTACTGGGCCGTATGGCAAATATTTTGCCACATTATAGCCGGCACTTGCCAGGTTAAAGCTTAAGTGATCGCTCATGCCAAACAATTGCGAAAAATACACACGTTCATCGTTTTTGCTTATGCCATTGCTATTAAGCAAGTTAACCAACAACAAACAGCTTTTGTCATTATGGGTTCCGGCACAAATACTTATACGATTTATATGCTGCACACAAAACTCAAGAGCCAAATCATAATCTCTATCACTGGCTTCTTTATTAGGCTGAATAGGATCACTGTAGCCCATGTCTAAAGCTCTTTTTCGCTCTTTTTCCATGTAAGCACCTCTTACCAATTTTACACCATAATAATAGTTACCATGTTGAGCCTTGGTAAATGAAGTTTTTAAAAACGCTAACCTATCGTGCCGGTACAATTGAATGGTATTATAAACAATGGCATGTTGTTTATTATAAACAGCCATCATATTATCAGCTAAATCGTCGATTGCCGGTTGAATCCAACTTTCTTCCGCATCAATAAAAATACGAACATTTGCATTAAAAGCAGCGCCACAAATTTTATCTACACGTTTTTTAACGCGCTCAAATTCGGCGAACTCGTCTGGCGTTAATTTTTCACCAGCCGATACTTTTTCTAGTAATGCAAATCTGGCTACACCGGTAGTTTTAAACACACTAAAAGGAATTTTTGCATTTCCTTTAGCTTTATCAACAGTTTTAATTATTTCGTTGGCAGTTGCATCAAAAACATCTTCGCGCTCTTCTCCTTCTACGCTGTAATCTAAAATGGTACCTACATTAAATTGGTGTAATAAATTAATACTTTTTTCGCAGTCGTTAATGCTTTCTCCACCGCAAAACTGCTTAAAAACAGTATTTTTTATAATACCTTTTACAGGCAATCGAAGCGCAAAAGCAGAATTTACCAAAGTTGGGCCTATTTGTACAAGCCAATTATAACCTATTGCCTTAAACAACATATACGAATTGCGTAACTCGGCATTACTTTTAGCCTGAAACGCAATGGCTGTATTATTAAAATCAGGCAATTGTGATTGTGTTTGAAGCATTTTTAGTGTTTTAATTACAATTTGTTAATTTTGACGGCACAAACTTAAGGTTTTACCTAAATTATTAATGAAAGAAATTTCTAACAAAAGCTTTAGCATATACATTGGCGATGAAGTATTTACCCTTCTTGCCGAAAAATTAGCAGAAAAAAGCTACTCTAAAGTTTTTGTTTTAATGGACGAAAACACCCAAAAACATTGCTGGCCCATATTAAATAACTACCTGGTTAATACAGAAACCATTCTTATTAAAAGTGGCGAACAAAATAAAAACCTAACCACTGCACAATTTATATGGGAGTTTTTACAAAGCCATTATGCCGATAGACGCTCTGTACTTATAAATTTAGGAGGTGGCGTATTAAGCGATGTGGGTGGATTTTGTGCAGCTACATACAAAAGAGGTATAGATTTTATTAACGTTCCTACAACATTATTGGGCATGGTAGATGCGGCTGTTGGTGGTAAACAAGGTGTAGATGTTCAATCTTATAAAAATGCAGTTGGTGTTTTTCAACATCCAATTTTTGTATTTATTTACCCCAATTTTATAAATACATTACCTCCTATCGAAGTAAAAAATGGCTTAGCAGAATTAACCAAACATGCTTTAATAGACGACCGTAACTTGTGGGAAAAAGTTAGTCAGCTTATGCCCCAAAACCTCGAAAAAATATATGGTTTTATTTTTCCCAGCTTAAAAATAAAAACTGCCATTACAAGAAAAGATCCATTTGAAAAAGGATTAAGAAAAATGCTTAATTTTGGGCATACCATTGGGCATGCCATAGAAACTTACAGTTTAAAAAACGACAAAACACCTTTAAAACATGGCGAGGCTGTAGTTATTGGAATAATTTGTGAAGCTTATTTAAGCAAAGCCATATTAGATTTAAGCAACAAAGAATTAAAGCAAATAACCGGTTTTTATATGGAGCGATATCCAAAATATACCGGCGAGTTTAACAATTCAGAGTTATTGCATATTATGCGAAACGATAAAAAAAACCTTGAAGGAAATATAAACTTTACCCTTTTAAAAAAAATTGGTAAAGCCAAAATTGATGTGTATTGCAACGACAATTTAATTGAGGAGTCGCTTAACTATTACAAAAACCTGTAAATGCAGCAGGTTAGTTTTAATAACGATTTTATTAATGCCACCATACATTTGCCTGCCAGCAAAAGTATTTGCAATAGAGCCGTTGTATTAAATCATATTTTAAAGCAAACAAACCATCATTGTATTCCTACCATTAAAAATCTGGCCGATGCAGACGATACAACCTTAATAACTCAGGGAATAGCAACTTTAAATAACCAGATATTTAATATAAAAAATGCGGGTACCGTATTGCGCTTTTTAACTGCGTATTTTGCAGCAACACCTAATCATACAGTTACATTGCTATGCGACAATCGCATGAAAGAAAGACCCCTAAAACCACTTACCGATGCATTAATAGAATTAGGTGCAGACATAAGTTTTCTTGAAAAAGATGGTTTTGCGCCTTTAACCATTAGAGGAAAAAAATTAAATGGTGGCAAATTATCAATCAATGTCGATAAAAGCAGTCAGTTTGCATCTGCATTAATGCTTATTACACCGCTTTTAAAAACGCCATTAACATTGCATTTGGGTTCAAACATTGCATCGGCAGATTATATAAAACTTACAGCCAACCTGCTTAACCAATTTGGCATTAAAACTTATATTAATTTCCCAATTATAAATATAAGTAATATTTGTAAAAATACACAAAGCTCATACACTTGCGAACCCGATTGGAGTAGCGCTGCATTTTGGTACCTGGCAGTAGCAACTTGTAAAAATGCAAATGTGTTTTTGCCGGGTTTGAACCCACAATCGCTTCAAGGCGATGCCTACTTGCATAATATAGCACATTTATTTGGTGTAAAATCCGAGTATAAAAACAGTGGTATTCAGTTAACCCATAAAGCTATAAACATACAACCCCAAACCATAAATTTATTGTCTTACCCCGACCTTGCACCTGCATTAATTTGTGCAGCAACTGCATTACATTTACCATACACCTTTACCGGCTTAAGCACCTTAAATTACAAAGAAAGCAATCGTTTAGATGCCATTGTTAATGAGCTGCAAAAGCTAAATGCAACTTTTGTTGTAACAACTAACAGCTTAACCATTAGTAACGGCATAATAAATAAAACTAACAATAATATTATTTTAAACACTTACAACGACCACCGTCTTGCCATGGCATTTGCCATGTTGGCCATACCATTAAAAAACATACAATTAAACAATTTATTCGTTACCGAAAAGTCGTATCCTAATTTTGTTACCCACATACAACAATGCAGTTTTAAAATAGCATAGGCTAAAAAAAAACTTAAAAGTTTGAATTTAGATATTTTAAGTTGAACGCTACCTGTGTAATAACTACCTTTGAGTTATGAAATTAAATTTTATTGTATTTGTAATGGTAAGCGCAATATTTGCATGTAAAAAACCCGAAAATATTACCAAAGAAAGGCCTCTTACATTAAATGGAACATGGCAGGAAACAAAATACATGATAGATAGCAACGGAATAAGTCCGAGCTATTCATGGACCAATAAAATACAATTCAGAAACGACAGCGTTATTCAAATCAATAAAGGTTTACAAACTTCAAATTTATTGTACGGAACATTCGAATTAAGTAAAGAAGATACAAGCTTTTTTTATGAATTTACAAAAGGCGTTTCAACTAAAGTAATTGGTAAAAAAATACTTATCAATTTTACCAAATCAGCTTATATATTCCACAATGAAAACGATAGGGTTGCCATAAATAACAATTTTGCAGCATTTAGAAAAAGCGTATTTAACATTGTAAATAACGACAGTATTTTTGCACATAACATATGCTGCACAGGATTATCTTCATTAATTCGAATTGCAGATAAATAAAATCATGAAACACATATTAAATTTGAATCCCATGCACAATATTGTAAGAAATTTAACATATGGTTTTTAAAGATTGGTGTAGTCCTAGAAATAAACTTCGACATTTATCCAGAGACCTTTACCAAATGAGCAAAGGATGGCTGGGAATTGTAGCGCTTGTTACTACATAAATAAAAAAATTGCATAAAATAATTTACTAATTGCTATTTCTTAGCTACCCTTTTTATGGCCTTACATAAGAAAACACCTATTTCACAAAGTAAATTCAACCATTCAGCAGTCAATTAAATTTAACTTTTATAAGCAAAGGATGTTGTTTATGTTTGTTATAACTTAATAACACCTAATTATGAAATTAAAAATTCTTA
>VFQQ010003900.1_pt1 | contig 13857 bp, 23 predicted proteins | sample 3512341 | NCBI WGS metagenome assembly VFQQ01 (sample SAMN10412373, study PRJNA504923) | tailings metagenome | isolation source: Relicate 2 Philex TSF1 revegetated site | place: Philippines: Tuba, Benguet | collected 2017-08-29 | reverse complement strand
CAGCTGCCTGCCCAGCAAAGCATACTTGAAGAAGGGGCCGATGATCAGGTACACCGCCACCTGCATAAACAATGAATGGCAGTGGACAATGGTGCGTGGAGTGAGGGAAGGCGCGTGCACAGCAAGTGGGGCTGCAGCGCGAAGTGTTCAACCAACCCCTCCAGCTCACGCTGCTGACTGATGCAGCTGTGTTCGGCTGTCCTTGCACGCACACAACACAAATGCTGTCCACAGCTCGGCTCACCGTGGCCCCCAGGTACTTGAGCAGGAAGTCCTGTGCGGCGGGTGGTGCAGCAAGAGAAGCACCTCAGCTCAGCTTTGATGCATGTCTGCTTGGCACACAAAAACAGAGGGATGCAGCCAAGCCAGGCCCTGGTCAGCCCGGCAGCCGCCCGTGCGCCCCACCTGCACCATGCCAAAGCGCCACTGCTTGCCCAGCACGCGGGCCTGGTGCTGCACCACGTCGCGGAAGGAGGAGCGCAGCAGGTCGCCCTCCTTGGCCACGCCGCGGTAGAAGGCAACCGCCTCGGCGTTGGCCCGCAGCCGCCCCTGCGGCACAGGCAGGCGGCAGGCAGCAGCACTGTGTTCCACTGTGGCATGCTTAAGGCATGCAGCTGCTTATTCATTGTTGAACGAAACGGATGTCTGCAATCAATCAGGCAGCCAGACTTGACGTGCTGGAATGGCATCCCCTCTCCCCCCTGCCTTCCGCCCACCCCACCTGCAGCGTGCGGTACGTGCCCTCCAGTGCCTGCTGCCGCTTGAACAGCCCGCCAAAATTGGGGCTGGCCACCGCCATGAACGAACCCTGCGGGTAGCAGTGCGGTTGGGAAATCAGGACTTGCAGCAGCACATGCGGGTATACAGCCTGCAACACCTCGCCGCATGCATCTCACAAGCAATTACTGTTCGGCTTCAAGTACAGCTGCATGCAGCCTGTTGACCCATGCAGTGCTGCACCATGCCACGCACCACGCCAAACACGTAGGCCACAATGGCTGCCGTGTAGCGGTTGGTGCCGCTGTACCGCCTGCATGGCAGTGGTGGGAGGCGCCAATGATGCAAAGTGGGCTTGCCGCCAACCTTGGCAGGACAGCAGACCCAGAGTCACTGCAGCTGGGCACCAAACGTCAGTGGCAGCCCACTGCCAGCCCTTGTGTATGCTGCGCCCCCACCTGAGCGCCACCGCATAGAAGAGCGCGTCCACGGTGGCGGTGACCAGCTCGCGCGTCAGGTCGGCCAGCCCCGCCGCCAGCTTGGGCACGTCCTCACACACCCGCTGCTCCGGCGCGTCCACCCGCCGGTCCACGTAGTTCAGCTTGTAGTACGTCTGCCGGCATGCAGTGGCAGGGCGGCATTGATGTGAGGAGCGCAGTGGCAGGGGGCACAGCCAGTTTGGCACATGTTTGCCAGCGCCTGCCTTACGCCACAGCCGCCCCTCTCCCCACCCCACACCCGCCGCCCACCATGTCGGCAAAGTAGGTGCCGTGCAGGCGGTCGGTGAGCAGGCGGCGCCACTGCAGCTCCATGCGCGACACCCAGGAGCGGCTGGTGGCCTCCAGCGCAGCCGCCACGCCGCACAGCGCCAGGTTCTCTGCACACAGGAGGGGAGGGCCCACCAGGCATCGCTTCTGCTCTGCCTGCTGCTTGCTGGTAGGCAGCCATCCAGGCCTGCTGCGCCCTCGCAGGCCTGCCAGCTCATGCGCCGTCCTTCCTGACCCACACACCGAACACCAGGGCGGCGGCAGCCTGGCTTGCAGCACCCCAACCACAGCCGCACCTGCCAGGTTGCGTGCAAACAGGGGCACGCGGCGCAGGAAGGCGGCGCGGAACAGGAAGCCCTGCAGGCGCGCCAGCCGGTTGGACAGCGCGGTCCGCGCCACAGCCAGCAGCGCAATGATGAGCACCTTGCGCCCCGCGACTCGCAGCAGCAGCGGCAGCAGCTGCTTCAGCGCCTTGCTGCCGCCGGCGCCACGGCGGCGCTGGCCAGCACCCGCCTCATTTGAGCTGCCACGCCTGCACACGAGACAGAAGAGAGGAGGTCACCGGAATGTAGCATAACTGAGCTGCAGCACAGCGACAACAGTCCCGGAAGCAGAAAGGTCAGCACAGCAAACAGACTGCGGAAGAGCGGCGGTGCAGGCGCTCACCGCTGGTCGGCGGTGCGCTGCCTGTGCTTGCGCCGCTGCTGCTGTTTGTAGGCATGTATGGCGTACGCCGAGGCTCCCAGAACCAGCGCTAGCCCCAGCTTCCGCCTGGCTGGCGTGTGCTTGAGGCTGAGCAGGCCGCCAGCAGGCGTGGGGGCGCCGGGAGAGGTTGCCATCGCCCAATGTGGGTTTATGATCAGCTCGCTGCGCCGCGCTGCATCGCCAGGGGGTGCCAGAGGCGAAGACCGCCCACGGCCTTGGGGTTATGCGGCCAAGCAGCTCTGCAGAGCAATACTAGCTCGATGCGAGTGCCAATTGAACGTAGCAGAGCGCGATGGCCGCTCATCGGGCTCCAGCCTGGCACCGCCACGCACCGCCGCCGCGGCACGCCGCAGCAACAGCAGATGCGCAATCTGTTTCTTGACTTGTCTATTTGTTTGCAGCTTGCAAGGTCACACAAAAGAATGAGGCTCGAGGTACGGAAGTGTAAACATGTAGAGATGGGTTTATTTGAGTCAGTAAAAATGAAATGTCAGCTCGTTTCGCAGCGAGTGCAGGGGCGGGGTTGCAATGGAAGCGCTGCAAATCATGCCGCAGCACCATTGGCCTGCTCGCCCTCTGCGCCGTGCTCTGATGACATGATGAGCGACTGCGCGAGGGGGACGCAATGCAGGGGGTGTGAGGGAGCGGGCGGGCAGCATGGCAGTGGGCAGCAGGCGAGGCAGACCAGGCAGCTGCAAATTGCATCCACAAGCCTCGCTCCAACACAAGCAAGCCCGCACACATAGCGCGGCATCCCAGGAGCCCGGGCCACGCACATGCAGGATGAAGCCCATCTGTGCGCTTTCGTCGGCCTTGCCGCCCTTGCCGGAGGTGATGCCGTCCAGCACCGCGCTGTCCATGCGCAGCTTGCGCTGGCTCAGGTTGTAGATGTTCTGGTCCACGGTGCCCTTGGTGATCAGGCGGTACACCTGCGCAAACGGGGTGGGCAGGGGAGGAGTGAGGTGCAGCGGGAAGAAACAGGCATGCGCCTCGAGGCGCAGCAAACCACAGGACTAAACCAGGTGCTATAGTCGCCGCCCATTCCCGTCCCTGACAGCAGCAGGGCAGCGCGCCTTGACGGGGCGGGTCTGGCCCAGGCGGTGGCAGCGGTCCTCCGCCTGCCGGTCGATCTGGGGATTGAAGTCCACATCTGCACGGTGTGGGCTTGGCGGGTGCGGCCGCTCAGATGCCCAGCAGCAGGGGATGTTGACGTGAGGAAACAGCGGCACACCACTCGCAGTGAAGGCGCAGCATGAAAACGTTTAAATGCCTGCCCTGCCCTGCCCTGCCCCTCCGCCCTGCCCTGCCGGCGCACCGTGCAGGATGACGGTGTCGGCGCCCGTCAGGTTGAGGCCCTGCCCGCCGGCGCGCGTGGACAGCAGGAAGGCAAACACATCGTCGTTGTGGTTGAAGCGGTCCACTGTGGCCAGCCGCGCGTCCACGGCTGCGGGGGTGTGTGGCAGGGGTGCGCAGTGAGCAGCAAGCAAAGCGTGCAGGAGTGAAGGGGTCGGCTGGGTGGGGCACACGGATAGCAGCAAGGCATGGGGCAGCCAATTGGCTGCCAGCCCTCTGCTCTCTGCTCACCGGTTGAGCCATCCAGGCGGACGTAGGGCAGCTGCAGCACCTCCATCAGCCACTCCATGATGTCTGCACAGGGGGGTGGAGCAGGCGGAGTTTGCAGGCGCGGCGGGGCCAGCATTGGCCAGGCAGCTATTATGCATGTCATGCATGGTGTTCCAGCGGCAGCTGAAGCAGAAAGGTGCAGGCAAGCGTGTGCTGGTATGCCACTTCGGCAAGCCACACAAGCATGCCCTGAGTGCCGGCGCATCAGGCCGGCACTCACCAAGCACAGCAGTCCACTGGCTGAAGATCAGCGGCCGCGACCCCACTGCCTTGAGCTGCAGGGTGGGTGAGGGCAGGTGCAGAACCGGTCAGGTGGCTGCATCAAGCGGTTGTGTGCAGCTGACCCTGTCCTGCATACAAGGCATGGCTGCCACACAAACACAAATGCACAATAAGGCAGGAAGAGAAAATTAAGCAGCAGGCAGGCAGACTGCGGTCACTTGCCTGCTTCCTGGCTTACGTTGCTCCAAGCCCCATCCCACCGCCCACCACCGACCCAGGCCGCACCTCCTTGAGCAGCTTGGCCAGGAAGCGGAACTTGGCGGAGGCCATCATGTGGGACTGGTTGAGGCGGAAGCCGGCAAAGTCGGGGCCCGCGTTGTAGCAGAAGGCGTGCAGGCTGAAGTCGGAGTAGTTCATCAGCTCCTCCCGCACCCGCTTCTCGGTGGCGGAGCCGCCAAACAGCGCGCTGCGGGCCAGGGAGGGGCAAGCAGGACAGCGGGGTGAGAAGCAGGGTGATGCAGCCAGCAAACAGATGGCAGCAGCGGCTGTGGGTATGAATTACAGGCAACTGAGCATTTGCAGCGACAAGGCCAGCCCAAGGATGATGCAGCCGTGCCATGCCAGCGTGGTGCATGGCAGCTGGTTGAGCAGGAAAGCGAGCACCTCAGCCACTCAGCAGCTCACGCTGCCTGCCACCGAAGATACGCAAAACTTCATCTGGTCAGCACTGCTCCCAGGCCGCCCACAAAACCAGGCCACTTTTCCACCCACCGCTCGTACGCCATCCTGGCCAGCATTGCCACCTGGTCGTCGGTGAACTGGGAGCGCACCAGCAGCGGGTGCTGCGCGATCTTGCGCAGGTGCGTGAACATGTGGGAGATCTTCTTGGCGCCCAGCGCGCGCAGGAACTTCTCCACGCCCTTCTGGCTGTTGTCCTGTGCAGCCGCGTACGCCTTGCCCGTGATCTGGCTGCGCATGCGCGCCACGCTGGCGGCATACAGCCCCGACTGCTCCTCCGTCATCTCGATGAACTCTGGAGCGGGCAGGTGCAGAGCAGCGGGTGGGAGTGAGCAGGCAGGTAGGCATAGCAGGAAGGGTGAGGGCTGCGCAGGGGCTCTCGCACATGCAGCGTCCAGGAGGATACGCAGGCAGCAGGAGCAGCTGCAAGTGTCGCAGCGGCACACTGTGCAGGCAACAGCCATAACCCTGCCACCCCTGCCGGGCGCACCCGTGGCGTGCGTCTTCTCCGTCAGCTGCCCCGCCACCTCCTGCTTGAGGCGGCGCAGCACAAAGGGCCCCAGCAGCGACTTCATGCGCTCCGTCAGCTTGGCAATCTCGTCGTCGTCGCCCTGAGTGTGGGTGCAGAGGAAAGCCAGGCGTGGGGTGAGCTGGGCATGGACGGCAGCTTTGAGCAGGGGGCAAGCCGGCTGACCCTGCAAGCGCAGGTACAACCCCAGATGCCGCAGCCAACACCTTATCGGGCATGGCCGCACCTGCAGCATCTCAGCCAGGTCCTCGAAGCCTTGAGCCGCAAACACGGTGGGCAGCAGGAAGTGCAGCAGGTTCTGCAGCTCGGCCAGGTCTGCAGGAGGGGTGCAGGGATGATAGATGTGACTTCTGTTTCAATGCAGGCATGGCAGTGCCCGCAACAGCTGACATGCAGCAAAGCAGCATGGCAGGCAGACAAGAAGCAGCATGACAACAGCAGGGGTATGGCAGGTGCAGGCAGCAAGCGTCTGCAGCAGGCCACGCTTAGTCATCCATCACTGCCTGATCAGTGCATGCAGCAGATGGCTGGGTTTACCACCCCTTGTGTCGACCCTCACCATTCTGCAGCGGTGTGCCTGCAGCACAGTGTGAACGGAGTAAAGCGCGATGAGGCGGCGCAGGCAGGAAGATATGGATGGGTTCAGCACGCAGTTTCTCAGCTCACAACACACCCAACTGCTGCTGCCGCGTAGTCTGCTGCGCCAGCAGACAACAGGCGGCCTGCACGCACCCGTCATCATGATGCGCCGGCGCGAGGCGTTGGCGATGCGGCGCAGGCGGGTGGTGCGGCTGGCGTTGCGGTTCTTCAGCGCGTGCGCCTCGTCCATGATCAGGTGGCTCCACCGCCACTTCTCCAGGAACAGGCGGTCCAGCCGCTGCTCCGGGCTGCGGGCAGGCAGGGACGCAGGCGGGGCGGCGAAGGCATCAGCGCAGAGTGGCATGCTAGCCTTGCTTAGCTGCAAGCATCATGCAATGCATGCTGCGGCTGTGCTCTGTGAGTATGTCCCCGTCCTGTGCAAGCCTAACCAGCCCCGCCCCCTCCTGCACGCCTGCTGCAGCACAGCTCGCCCCCGCCAAACCGCACCTGTCGCGCTCAAACAGCGTGTAGCAGGTGAGCATGACGTTGAAGGGCGCGGCCTGCACCGGCATGTCAATGTCCCACTCGGGCGGCTTCTCCTCCGGCACCAGGTCCGCCTCCTCGCCCGCCCGCTCCTTGTCAATGTCAAAGTCGTCGTCTGCGCCAGGGCGGGCCGGCAGGTGCAGTATGTCATGTGCAAGGAAGGTGCAGCAGGGCGCAGCAGTTGCTTGTGCTGCCTCGCATAGTGGTATGCAGTGGTGCCATCGCCCCCGGTCAGCCAGCACAACTTGAGAGTCTGCTCCCCACTCCAAGCCAGGCGCACCTGAGTCGTTCAGCGCGCCGGCACCGTACGGGTCGAGGTCAATGCCCGCCTCCTCCGCCTCTGCTGCTGCTGCCGCCTCCGCCAGCTTGTGGCTGGCCGCTGCCTCCGCCAGCAGGTCTGGGTCTGCCAGGTCTGCCAGGTCATCGTCCACCTCCTCGCCCTTGGCCAGCTTGTCCCTGCACGTGGTGGAGTGGAGCGGCAGCAGACGGGGCGAGGTGAGGAGTGCACAACCCCAACTGGATGCAAGGAGCCTGCTGGCACAAAGATACAGCGCTGGAGCATTCTTTTCAGTAAGCTGGTCACAAGCAGTGCTAGCCTCGCTTGCCAAGCTGCCGGAGCGCAGCTCCAGTAGCAGAGCAGCAGCCCCAGCAAGAAGCAAGCAGCTCGGTGCGGCCGCCACCTCCCGCCACGCCTGCACACCTGAGCGTGATGAGGCGCTTGCGCACCACCATGCGGTGCTTGCCGTAGTAGATCACCACCTTGAGGGCAGGGCACCAGCGGCGCAGCTCACGCTGCCAGTTCTCAAGCAGCGAGGCGGGCACCACCACAAGGTGCGGGCCAGGGTCGTTCTGCAGGTGCCGGATGCAGCCTGCACAGCGGCGACACGGCAGGCGGAAGTTTGCAAGCAGCATACTCTACGCAGTAACTTGCACTGCATAGGTAGCTGCTCACGGTGACTGGCCGCAGCCACAAAGCAGGATAGGATGCAGGTCACCGCGCTTTTTGGCCACCTGCAGCACACCACTGCCCCTTGCCCAGTTGCAACCCCAGCAGGCACCCGCAAGCGCACCTAGGTACGTGATGAGCTGCGCCGTCTTGCCCAGGCCCATCTCGTCCGCCAGGATGGCACCGCTGACCTTGGAGCGATACAGGAGCATGAGGAAGTTGATGCCCACCTGCAGGTGGAGCAATGGAGCACACAGAGGTGGAGGCACCATGCCCAGTATGCCCTTGGGCAATAGCAGGGTGGGCAGGGCACCAACTGCAGTATGCGCACCACAAACACATTGAGCTCTCACCACATGCACTGCGGCAGGCATCACAAGCCGGCAGCACCCACCATCTGGTAGGGCTTCAGGTACCGCGCCGTGTCGCCACACGCCTCAATCATCTGCGGCTGCTCCACCTGGTGGTACTCCACCTCGCCCTCCGAGTTGGTGGCGCCAAACCTGCACACGCCACAGAGGGCAGCAGCACACACATTGCATTGGTGCCAAGGTGGGGGCCCACTGCACATAGGCAGGATGGCTTGCATTCCCTGGTTGACCAACTGCGCTGCTTCAAGCCCAACTGCCCTACTCCTGCACCTGCACTTGCGTAGCACTGAGCCCCTGCACCCGATCGGCCATACTGCCCATGCTGCCTGCCCCTGCCAGCCCGCACCTGTCGCCTTCGGTGTGTTTGCCCAGCGTCTTGCGCAGCATCTGTGTCACCTCCTCGCAGCGCCGCATCACCTCATCGGCATGGTCCTTGGCGGTGGTGTCCTCCGCCTCAAATTTGTGGTCATACTCCTCTGTCCGCCCCTTGTTGTCTACCGCCACACGCATGGCATATGCCTGCTGCTGCGCCGCCTGCTGCGCCGCCTGCTGTGCCGCCTGCTGCGCCGCAAGCTGCTGGCTGTGCGCAGCCAGCGGCTGCCCAGGCATGCTGCCATAGCCGGCAGGCAGCGTGGCCAGGCTGACGCCCTGCAGCAAAGTCCCAGGGAGAGCAGCGACGTGAGCGCCCTGCTGCATCGTGCACGGTTGTAACAAGCAAGAACGCAGCGCAGCGGTGGAGCAGCAGGCAGCCACATGCAGGCCTCTGTACGCTGGGCTGCAAGCCTCTCATGTGCGAGCCTTCCTTGGACCAGCCCCTGACCACAGCTGACGCCGCGCACCTGCCGCGGCGCCTGCGCTAGCTGCGCCAGCAGGCCGGTATAGTTCTGCTGCTGCGCCGGCGCCAGGCCCACGCCCAGGCTCGGCTGCAGGGCGTACTGCCCAAACGGGTCGATTGCCTGCCGCTTGGCGGGCGGCTCGCCCTGCACAACAGGCATGACATGATGCAAGAAGGGGTGTCCGCAGTGCACAAACAGGGCCGAGATGGCAGGTGCAGCAGGGCAGCTGCACGCATGTGCCATGCAACCCGGCACCAGGCACGCTTGTACAGTGAGGAGCGCCCACCCACCTGCGCTCCCAGGCCGCCGCCTGGCACAGCGTATGGCAGGGCGCCACCGTTGGGCTGCTGCACGAGCGTCGCAACGCCGCCGGCCAAGCCCAGCGAGCCCAGGCCGGCAGGCACCTGGCGTGCATACGCCCCATACAGGCCCTGGTTCACGCCGGCGAGCGGCTGCTGCGGGATGCCGCCCGCTGGCCCCGCATAGCCGCCTGGCAGTGCCGCGGCCTGCGGTGCTGCATAGATTTGCTGCTGCTGCTGCTGCTGCATGTGCTGCTGCTGCTGGAGAGCAGCGGGGGTGAGGCCCGCGGCGCCGCCAGCCGCCGAGCCTGCAGCAGGGTGGGCGGGGCGGAAGCGCGACGGTCGGGCCTCCAGGCCTGCCATCAAATGCAGGTATCAGGGTTGGGTGCCTGCTGGCGGGCCAGCGAGCGTGGGGAGGGGCGCAGGGCAGGGGGCAAAGCAGGGGGAGGCGCTGAAAAGCCCGCGATCAGTGCCAGGACCACGCCTGGCGGCGCAGGGGCCCGCCACAACTCGAACTGCAGCAGGTGCCGACCGGCGCCTCACCCCGCTCGCCCGGTCCCAGCTGCGCCAGGCTGCCCAGCCGCTGCGAGGGCGCGGGCTGGGGCGGCGCGGCGTCGGTGAGCAGCGCCATGAAGCCGCCCAGCCCCTCCCCGCCGCCCTGCAGCTTGTCGTAGCCGCCGTCCATCCTCAGCGCCCCGCGATGCCCAAGAATGGCAGGGGCGCCCCGCCCCAGGGGTGAGGGCGCTCGGAGAGCTGTGTTGGGAGCTACCGATTGATTTCGTTCCTGCCTGCTGCCTGCTGGTGGGCTGCTGGGGCTAAAACAGGTGCCAGGCGCTGCGTGTGGTGCGTGGTCCCGATGGGGTATGCCCCAGGGGCGCAGGAACGGGCCTGCACGCCTCCCGACGCCCGCGGGGCGCCAGCGGGGACGGCGGCGAGAGGGATACAGGCAGAGACCATCGCAGGCTCAATGCGTCCGGTGCAGGCCTGCAGGCGCACGTGCCCACCCTCCCTGACACGCAGCAGAAGCTGGGCAGCGGCAAGCAGTGCTCGGGGCAGGCTCGGCCAAGCAGCAGCCCAGCAGCGCGGGGCAGGCAGCGATGGCGGCGCTGACACACCATCGGCCCCTTGTGGGACTGTCAGTGGCAGGCAAGGCGGCAATGCGCGACAGCAGCGGCAGCCCTCACCCCAACTCTTATCTCCTGCCACTCACACGGGCTCCCGACCATTTCGCAACGATCTGCAGGCGCCCCCAGCCAACGACGGCGGTATGGCACGACGGTGCGCGCCCAGGCGGCCAGCCTGACCATCGCGCCAGGGCGGTGGCTCGGCCCGCAGACGGCCGCGCCGCCGGCGGGCGCGGAGCAGCAGCAGCAGGAGCAGCAGGGGCCGCCCGTGTATGGCGTGGAGCTGACGGCCGACCAGTGGGACCCGCTCAACCTGCACCAGACCGTCCTCAAGGTGCGGGGCTGCGCCGGGCGGGCGGCAGGCGGCGCCAGCTCACATCACGCTCATCTCGCAAGCGCTGCTGCTCAACCACACGTGCTGGCCTGCGATCTGTGGTGCACGTAGCAAAACGGCATGGAAATTCAAGCCGTGATGCGTGCAACTGCTGTAGCTAACTGCTGGGCCCTTGGAGCTGCGCTGCCCTGCAGGCGGAGACGCGGCGGGGGCAGGCGCTGAGCAGCGTGTCGGGCGACGAGCAGGGCGGCACATTTGGCGACTTCCTGGGTGGAGACCTGCCCAAGAAGCTGGCGCTGCTGCTGGTGCGCAGCTTGGCAGTGGGTGGGTGGTTGCAGAGCTGCCCCGCAGCCCCTGGCCAGGCTGGCGCAGGCATGACGAAGCAGCAAGCGCTGCCACCGCGCCATGAACGAATGGACTACTGAGCCTGCACCTGGCTGCTGCACCTCTGAAATGCCTGTCACTGCCTGCACACTCTGCTGCAGGGACTTATAGTGTTCACCCGGCTGGGCGTGTATGTGCGCCTGCCCGGCGTGGATGTTGAGCGGTTTGGCGAGGCTATGCAAGGGTCTGGCATGCTGGGCTACCTGGACGCGCTGTCGGGTGCGGGTCGAGGGCAGGCTTGGGCTGGTTGTACGCCTATGCAATGCTGTGGCATGACCAGCTGTGCGAGCGGCGATGCGCCAGCCGCAGTCGCCCTTCAGCCCTGTGAAACTGATGCACTCTGCCCCCGCTGCCGCCCCACGTGCCGCAGGCGGCTCCCTGGGCCGCGTGGGCGTGTTCTCGCTGGGCATCGTGCCCTACATCAACGCGTCCATCCTGCTGCAGCTGCTGGCCACCGCGTTCCCCTCGCTGAAGAAGCTGCAGCGGGAGGAGGGGCCGCAGGGCCGCGCCCGCTTCCAGCAGTACCAGAAGCTGGCGGCGCTGGTGTTTGCTGTGGCGCAGGCGGCGGGCCAGCTCACCTACCTGCGCCCCTATGTGGATGACTTCTCCGCCGGCTGGCTGGCGGAGAGTGTGCTGCTGCTCACCACGGGCGCCATGATCCTGGTGTATGTGAGTTGCAGGGGGCGCTGTGGGGCCGGCAGGGTGCGTGCGGCTTGCCGAGCAGCAGGGCACTGCAGCTTACCTTCTGGCAGCCTTGTGATGGACAGCAAGGCATTCAAAAATCGCTCTTGCATCATTGCAAGGATTTGCAGCAGTTTGCAGCAGTGACCATGTATGGCCACAGCAGTAGAGCCACATGCTCCCCCAGCTGAATTTGTGTGCAAACCGCACTAGCTTTTCACCCCTGTGCACCGGCTGCCTCGCCCCGCCCCCATGCGCCAGGTGGCGGACACCATCTCTGAGCTGAAGCTGGGCAACGGCACCTCCATCCTCATCTTTGCCAACATCGCCAGCGCGCTGCCGACGAGCGTGGGCGCGGCGCTGACGCAGGCGGCAGACAAGGACGCGTCCACGCTGGGCATCTACTCGCTGGCCTGGTTCCTCACCACCCTGGGCATCGTGTACGTGCAGGACGCGGAGCGCCAGATCCCCATCACCTACGCCTCGCGCTACCGCGCCGGCGCGCTGCAGCAGCAGGCCTACCTGCCCTTCAAGGTGGGCAGCGCAGCAGCAGCACTGGGTGTTGTGACTTGCATTGCGGAGCCGAGCATGGGTCTGGGCAAGACGCGTGCTGCAGCTGGCTGCTGCTGCAGGTTGTTTGCTGGTGGTGCTGTTGTGCTAGTTGCAAGTGCAGTTGGTTTGTCACAGCACATTCGTGTGGCCATGTTGTCGCCCTACTTGCTGCCTGCCGCCTTGTGCAGCTGACCGCTGTTCACTGCTCCTGCCCCCTGCCCCTGCCCCTGCCCCGCCCGCAGGTCAACGCCACGGGCGTGATGCCCGTCATCTTCGCCTCCTCGCTGCTGGCGCTGCCCTCCAGCCTGGCGCGCTACGCCAACGTGCCGGCGCTCGACGGCGTGGCGACCGCGCTGTCGCCCTCGGGCGGCCTGTACCTGCCCGCCAACGTGGCGCTGATTGTGGCCTTCAACTACCTGTACACCTTCCTCCAGCTGGACCCCAAGGACCTCAGCGAGCAGCTGAAGCGGCAGGGCGCCTCTATCCCCGGCATCCGCCCCGGCCGCGCCACCGCCGAGTACATCACCAAGACGCTGGACCGCATGAGCGTGCTGGGTGAGCAGCGGGGCGCCAGGCGCTGCAGCAAGCCATGCGGCAGCAAGCCATGTGGTGGTTGGATGGAGCCAGGGAAAGTGGTGCCCTCTGTCTGCTGCGGCTGCTTTGCGCCCCTGCTCTACTGCCTGCTGCAGCTGCGCCTGCTGCCACATTAGGCTGTTTGCTTGTCTGCTTCTGCTGCAGCCGCCGCTGCTGCACCCAGCCCACTGCTGGCCCATGAGCGGGTCCCTCACCCCCACCCCCATTCCCACCCTCACCCCACCCCCGCCCCGGCCCCGGCCCCCTCCAGGCTCGGTGTTCCTGGGCGCGCTGGCGGCGGCGCCGGCGCTGGTGGAGAGCGTGACGGGGCTGCAGGCCTTCCGCGGCTTTGCGGGCACCTCGGTGCTCATCCTGGTGGGCGTGGCCACCGACACGGCGCGCCGCTTCCGCTCCGAGCTGGCGATGCAGAAGTACAAGGACATTGACCGGCTGTACGACGACATCAAGTGACGGCCGCCCCGCCCTGCTGCCTGCCCCTGCGCCTGCAAGTGCTGGAGGCGCCTTGTTGGCAGTGTAACAACCTGACGCAAAGCTGGGCAGCGACCGGAGAACAGGCAGCAGCACTCGCCGCTGACTGAGGGAACGTTCGCGTGCGCCTCTGGGTGTGTTTCCTCGGGTGCCCATGCTGGCAGTACATGGTCATGCTGCAACGCCTGGGGGTTGTGGCGCCGAAACCTGTGCAGTTCACACCCATTTCTCTCTGGGCGATGCCGGCACACTTGGCATTGGGAGCGTGGGCTGCGCCAGAGCGCACGTGGGCCTAAGGTGGTCCCTAGGTTTTCTGAAGGGATTTTAGGTCAGCCGTCAGCATGTCCTTCTCTGCCTGATGCATTGGCATCTGAGTAGTTTGCTCTGCCCCGGGAAACTTGCTTTAAAACGAGTTTGCTGCTGCATGCTCACGCGCGGCGGCATGCGGGCCATGTGACCCAAGCAGCAGGGGAGGCGGCGCCCTCCCTCCGGCGGCGCGGAGCCCCTGCAGCCTTTGCGAGGCCTTGAACGTGAGCCGGTGTGGACGCCCAACCTGCCCGTAGCAGTGCCGTGGCGCTAAGATCTCGCATCAGGTGTATCTCGCCTGCCCTGCATGGGGGGTTGAGTAGCAGGCGAATGACAAATGCATAGAGCAACCGGCTGTCCCTTGATGCCGCCATCACCAGCGCCTGCAGAACACTGCACCAGCCATTGAACCAGGAGCAGCAGACAGGAGGCGCTGACCGGCTGCCCAGCCCTACTGACGCCTACGCTGCCCCGCGCGTTGGAGGTGCGTGAGGGACTTCGCTGCCGCCGCAGGCCGCCATCAAGGTCATGAGAGCCCC
>VFQQ010003899.1_pt1 | contig 13858 bp, 24 predicted proteins | sample 3512341 | NCBI WGS metagenome assembly VFQQ01 (sample SAMN10412373, study PRJNA504923) | tailings metagenome | isolation source: Relicate 2 Philex TSF1 revegetated site | place: Philippines: Tuba, Benguet | collected 2017-08-29 | reverse complement strand
CAGGCGCAACTGCCCCGCAGGACATGGGCTCAATCTTGCGCAAAGTGGGGCAGCTGTTGGCGCCCGACAAAGCGCTCATAGCAGCAGCCATTGTGTTCATGCTGACGGCAGCAGCGGCTGAGCTGGCAATCCCGCACTATGTCACCGCCGCGGTTTTTGCCGCCGCCAAGGTGAGTGGGTGGGTGGGTGGGCAGGGGATGTGTGCTGCCGGGTCATTGATCGAGGCTGTTGGGTTGGCTGCAGGAGGTGGGCAGCATTGGCAGCCAGGTTCGCCACCAGCTGGTGCACGCAGTGTGACACTTTGGGTGCTGCAATCCTAGAGCACTGCATTGCCCACCCCGCCTGCTGGTGCAGGAGCAATCAGAGGCGGCCTTTCGCCACAACCTCACCTACCTGGCAGCAGCCACAGCGGGGTATGCCGGCTTTGCAGCCATCCGAGGCTGGCTGTTCAGCCTGGTCAACACAAACCTGCTGCAGCGCCTGCGGTGAGGCGGCCGGGCTGGTGCTGGCTGCAGCGCAGCAACTGTTGGTGACAAGTTCAGCCAGCAAACAAAGGCTGCTGGGAAGCAGCAGTGCTGCGGCCGCTGAAGACGCTTGCAGGCAGAGGTGCTTATGCAGCTGTTGGCAGAGCTAATTTCAGTCCCCTTCTTGCCCCCTGCACCCCCACAGGAGCCAGCTGTTTGGCCGGCTCATCAGCCAGCCGGTGGCCTTTTTTGACGCCACTGAGACGGCGCAGCTGACCAGCCGCCTGGCGGCAGACTGCTCCGTCATTAGCCGTCTGTTCAGCACCAGCATTAACGTGGCCATCCGAAACTCGCTGCAAGTGGTGAGAGCAGTCTTTGCTGCTTGTGCTGCTTGCTCATCAGCACCAGCTGCGGAATCCACCCACATGCTGCTGGTGGCGGATGAGTGGCATTTGAGAAGCCACGCAGCGCCTGCCGCCTGCTCAGTGGGGTGCCCCACACCCGCTCCCAGCCCCTGCCTGCACACCATTTCCCTGCTCACTTCCCATCTCGTTTTCCCGCTCCTCCGCACTGCAGATCGGAGGCGCTCTGTACCTCTGGCGCCTGTCTCCTCAGATGGCAGGCGCCACCGCCGCTGTGGGCGCCGCGCTCGTGCTGGTTGCCGGCACCTATGGCGCCTTCACCCGCCGCGCCCAGCGCATTTACCAGGACGCACTGGCCGCCTCAAACGGTGTGGCAGAGGAGGGGTTCACCCTGTCCCGCCTGGTGCGAGCCTTTGGTACGGAAGGCGCTACGCAGCAGCGGTACGACGCCAGCCTGGCGACGCTGCGCCGCATCTCCATCCGCCAGGTGCGCGCCGGCTGGTTTGGGTTTGGTTGTTCAGGAGTAGCCCATGCATGTGGTGAGCTTGCAAGGCATGCACTCAGCAACGGGGCTGGAGCGGCGGCACGGCTCGCCGGCCAAGCGCCCCCAACTGCCGCTGCGCTTGCAACCCCCTGCTTGCTTGCAACCCCCTCCCCTCCCAGGGCGTGGCCTATGCGCTCTATGTGGTGTCCAACAACTTTTTGTACAACGCGACTCGGCTGGCCACGCTGGCGGTCGGCGGCTCGCTGGCACTGGCCGGCGCTGTAACCGCGGAGCAGCTCACCGCCTTTTGCTTCTATGCTGAGTTCCTGGCGAGCGCGCTGCTGTCGGTGTGCGACCAGTGGGGGCCCATCATGGAGGTGAGCAACGCTTGTTTTTGGGATCTGAGAGCTGCTGCAAGGTTCCACAAATTGTGGGGCAGACGCTGCTGCTGTCGGTGTGCGACCAGTGGGGGCCCATCATGGAGGTGAGGAGCGCTGCTTAGGCTACAGGTGCTGCTAGGGATTGATTTGATTGGAGATGCTACAGGAGCACTGGAAGCCACATCAGATGCCATCCACACTATGTCCAACCAACCATTGCTCGGTGCTTGCCTCCCCATGCTCCCCATACAGGCTGTGGGTGCATCAGAGCGAGTGTTCGCTTATTTGGATGCGCCGCCAGCGCCCCAAATAGCGGCAGGCATCGTTCCCACAGAAGCAGCAGCAGCAGCAGATGAGGCAGCAGCAGCAGCAGCAGCGGACGGAGCGGCAGCAGGCAGCAAGAGCGGCGGGCTGTGGGTGCGCAGCGACGGCCGGCCGCTGTGGGGCGGCAAGCCCAGCGGCGGCGGGGCGGACGGGCTGCACTGGCAGCTGGAGCTGAAGGGAGTTGACTTCAGCTACCCCTCCCGCCCAGGCAAGTCGGGGATTGTTTCCGGGTGGATGATGCAAGACATGTGCGCCAATGCATGGCTGCTGGAGTGCATACCCTGTCGCCGCTGTGCCCTGCCCGGCTGAGCTGGAGGCAGCTCAAGCCTCTATTGCTCGTCCGTTGCCATGCAGACTCCAAGGCGCTGGACGGCGTGGACTTGATAGTCCCTGCTGGCAAGCTCACCGCCCTGGTGGGCCTCAGCGGCAGCGGTGAGCGTGGCAGCAGAGGGAGGGTGGGAAGGGCAACAGAGCTGCATGCAACCCTGGAGCCTTTGCGCAGTGACCGACTGTCCCCCACCTTGCTGAGTGTGCCGCTTCCTGGCCTGCTGTGTGCAGGCAAGTCCACCCTGGTCTCGCTCATTCAGCGGCTGTACGACCCCACAGCCGGCGCGGTGCTCCTCGATGGCACCGACCTCAGGCGCGCATGGGAAGGCACCGCTTTTTCACGCTTGTTTAACACCCTCATCTTGGGCTGCTGCCTGCCGCCCTCAGATGCAGCACGAGTCGCTTTGCAAATGCGAGTTGCTACAAGGATGGAGTCGTGCCTGCAGGCAACCACCAATCAGCGGCAAACAATCTAGCCTGCCTTGTTTGCAGGCAGCTGGACGCGGCCTGGTTCCGGCGGCGCGTGGGCGTGGTGTCGCAGGATCCCCGCCTGTTTGGCCTGACGGTGGCCGAAAACATCGCCTATGGCTGCCCAGAGGCCACGCAGGTGGGTCGGGCAGCTGCCAGCAGGGTGCAAGGGCGCAAGGTCGGGTGACCAAGAGCAGTTTGACAATTTCTCTCCGGCTTGTACTTTCATTTTGCAGGAGGATGTGGAGAGGGCCGCGCAGCTGGCCAATGCAGCAGACTTTATTGCTGCGCTGCCACAGGTCAGTTGTGGTTTGGCTTCAGAGGCAGTCTGCAGGCAAGGCACTGCAGCTGTGCAGCACTAAACAGTTGCGCCGGGCAGCAGCTTGACTTCCATTTCAAGTTGGTCAACCTGCTGTGTCTCATGCCGATCCATCTCCCGCAGGGCTTTGCCACGCCGGTCACCGACAAGCTGCTCAGCGGCGGGCAGCGGCAGCGCATCGCCATTGCGCGGGCGCTGGTGCGCAACCCGCCGCTGCTGATCCTGGATGAAGCAACAAGCGCATTGGATGCTGGTGAGAGGCGGTACTAGCCCTGGTTTTGGGAGGTTGCTGGGCTGGTTGGCAACGCATCTCTGCTGATCCTGCATGAGGCCACCAGCGCCCTGGATGCTGGTGCGCGCCGTGGGCCACAAAAGAATTGCAGTAATTGGGTTGCTGAGATTGTGACACAGCCCTGCCATCTGCTGCACCCTCCTCTACCTTGCCACCCACCCATTGTGTTGCACCTCCCGCGCCCCACAGAGAGCGAGGCAGCGGTGCAGTCGGCGCTGGACCGAGCCATGCGCACCGACGGGCGCACCGTCATTGTCATTGCGCACCGGTAAGAGCCACTGTTGTGGCTTGCAAGTTGTGCTTTGCAAGTTGTGGCTTGCAGGTTGGTATTGCACCTTGCATCTTGCACACACAGCAGTGTGTGATGTGAGCTGCCGGCCAGCCTGCCAGCTCGCCCGGGCTGCAACGCCATGCCACCAACTGCCATGCTGTGCCTGCCGTGCTGTGCAGGCTCAGCACCGTGCGGCATGCCGACCAGACGGTCGTCATGGACAAGGGCCGAGTGGCAGAGGTGCGTGCGCTGCTGGTGCATCACTGCAGCCTGAGTACCGACCAATCCCTGTGTGCCTGGTGGCCTGCCCGCAGCAACAGCTTGGACTGCTGTCAAAATGTGCACGCCACAATCTGGGGCACCTCAGCCGGCGTGCGCTCTAACCCTGCCCACCCCCACCCTTGCTTTGCAGGTGGGCACGCACACACAGCTCATGCGCCGCGGCGGCATCTATGCCGCCCTGGTTCGGCGGCAGGCGGGCGCTGTGCTGGACCAAGAGCGAGATTTGGCGCCGCATGAGCTGCAAGTCAGCAGCAGCAGCAGCAGCAGTGGCAGCGGCGGCGGTGGCGGCAGCGACTCACACCAGCAGGCCGGAGAGGGCGAAGGCGGTGCGGAAGGCAGCGGGGCGGGTGGAGGTGCAGGCGATAGCCAGGGCGAGCAGCAGCTGCCTGATTCGCTGCCTCAGTGGCGGGCCCAGCAGCGGCTGCGCACTGAGCATGACCCAGCTTGATTGTGGTTGGAAAGCTCCCCTGAAATAGCGCATTGTACAGTTGTTTCGACGTGCCCGCTCGCGCTGTGTGCAAGCTGCAAGTTTTGAGTGCGTTGCGTGCACAGCTAGTTCTTTGCCACCCCCGCCTTTTCTGCAATTTTCTGGCCCTGGGCCACCCATGTACCATCGCCCTTGACTGTGTAGCTGCAGCTCCCTGGAAAGTCAAGCAGCAGCTGAGATGAGCAGCAAGGCCTGGCCAGCAGAGTGCAGGCAGTGGGGTGCCCGGGGAGCGGTGCATTGCTGGGGCCACCACCCTTAAAGCTACACCAGGGGTGCATTGGTGGTGTGCTAGGATCACCAAACCCCAAGGCTGCCCCGCCCAACAACAAACTGATCCCCTTCGGCTCAACCGTCTTGAAGTTGGCCCACAGCGCCCGCACAGCGCCCCTACGGCTAAACACCACAACGAGACTGATCCCAGCCGACAAGCAGGCTGAACCCAACTGGCTCACCGCCCCTTGACCCAAACACTCAACCACACAGTGTTCCCTCGCTCACCGTCTTGATCTTGGGCCGCAGCGCCAGCTACAGTGGGTCTCAAAGGCTTAACCTACAAGCTGCCCCGCCCAACAAACAGATCCCCGTCGGCTCACCCGTCTTGATCTTGGCCCGGAGCGCCAGCACAGCGTCCGCATCCTGCACCTTCTCAGCTAGCGCCAGCCTGCTGCGCACTCCCAGTGACTCTGCAATGTCGACCAGTGCCGCCCCATCCACGCCGAATGGATAGATGTGCACCGCCGCCGCCGCCGCCGCCTTCTTGCTGCCGCCACCCGAGTTGCTGCTGCTGCTGCCGGGCTCAGCGGCACTGCTGCTGCTGCTGCTGCTGGTTCCTGCTCGGCTGCCGCTGCCTGCCGCCCTACTGCTAGCCATACTGCTGCTGCTGCTGGTACTGCTGCTTCGGAGCGCTGCCGGCAGCGGCAGTCCTGCTTCCTCTGCTGCCTGCATGGCTGCGCCCAGCCGAGCCGCGTTCAGGGCTTGCTCCGGAAAGGGTTGCGTCTCAAACTGCCGCTGTCCACGCCGCCGCCTGCTGGCGCTGCTGCCGCCCTCGCTGCCGGAGGGGCTGCCTGTGCCAAGCAGGCCGCCGGCCGCTTCGTCTGCTGAGGTGAAACCGTCCTCAAAATCGGTGGAACCGCCCTCTGGATAGGTCCACACCTGGCCAGTCTCTTCGTCGCGCTCCCGCACCTCGGCAGCTGCGGCAGCAATGTTTGGGGAGTGGGTGAATGCACCTCAGCCATGCAAGCAATGCAACACCAGTTCGCAGCACAAAGCACAGTACAGACGAGCTGCCATGTTACAGCGCGCTGAGCCTGCTGCCGTGTTTGGAATGAGACGCGGCACTCAGCAATGCAAAGCACCACCAAACTTGCAGCACGCGGGAGGCAAATGGCAAAGCACAGCCGGCACTTGCCTGCCTCCTTGCCGCACAGCAGGCGGTCGACCGCCCACGCCACATCGGCGTGCACCCGCCACTCCTGCCGGCTGCGCATCTCGATGCACACGTCAAAGGTGGGCGGGGCCTGCAGCAAAGAGCGGATTAAGCGGGGTGTTGAGGGCGCTCCGCTCACAGCTGCTAATGCTTTACAAACCACCCTCCACCAGCATGCCACATACATCACATGACACGCATGCACGCTCCCTTGCGCCTGGGCCACGCCCATGTTCGCACAGCACATGCATCGCACAAAAAATCCCAAGCTGCCCACCTGCCGTTCCAGCACGCTCTTCTGCGTGCCCCGCCGCTTCGCCTCGTCGTCTCATGCGCTCACACAACAATATGAGCAGTGTAAAAAATAGAACTACTGACCTGTCGCTCCAGCACACTCTTCTGCACGCCCCGCCGCTTGGCCTCATCATCTCCAAGTGTCACCGAGGCGATGCCTCCCAGCAGGTCGCTCAAGCTAGGGTTCTTCATCAGGTTCTCCAGCTCGTTGCCTGCAGAAACGATGGTGAAGTGGATGAATGTCCATTCATGACTGCAGGCCTTGCGGCTTAAATGGGTCAACTTGGGTCTTTTCGGCTGACCGACTCATCGCTGCAAGTGATGGGTATCTAAGCTCATTTTATCATGAATTCTTCAATTTCGTGGAGGCGATCACAAAAAAAGGGTAAAGGCATTGGGACCAGCACATTCACAGCAACTACACAGTACAATCTCCTCCTCACCGTGCGCAGTGGCGATCAGCTGCACGCCGCGCTGCGAGATGGTACGGGCCGCCATGCACTCCGTTTCTGTGCCGATCTCGTCGATAACTATAACCGCCGGCGTGTGGTTCTCTACAGCTTCAATCATCACTCGGTGCTGCTGCTCCACGTGGGGCACCTGCAAATCACACAAAAGATGCAGCCTGGAGTTGGCGGGCCGCAGGCGGGCCTGGCTGGCAGCTGCTGCGCTCCCACCACCACCAGCCTGGCTGAGGCACATTCAACACACCGGTTTGCACCAGCGTGTTGTCAGTTGCTCGCAATAATCGCGAACAAGTGATAGCCTGGGTACGGGTTCACTGTGCACACCGCTGCGCACCTGCATGCGGCGCGCGCGCCCTAAGCCGGGGTGCGGGATGTCGCCATCCCCTCCCACTTCATTAGATGTGTCCTGCAGTTTATTCAACGGGACAGAAGAGCAATGGGTGGGTTTGTTGCAGCAGCAGCTCAGGCAGACAGCTGCCAAAGTGGAACTGCAATGAATGCGCAGTAGTGCAGCCCACAACCACAGCGCTCGCCTTGGGTGTTCATCAATTCCCACACAGCCACAGGGGCAGCACCGCGCAACTTGCAGCAGGTGCACATCCAGCTGCTGCTCAAGTTGAATAAAACAAAAAGGCAGGAGGCCAGAGGGCTGCTCACCACGACCACAACACGCTGCTGGCATTCATCCGCCAGCAGGCGGCTCAGCTCCCGAATGGCGGTCGTCTTGCCCACACCCGGCCGCCCTGCAAGCAGTGTAAATCAGTGTGCACAGGTGTAGCAATGTGCTGGGCCAAACCCGAAATGAGGTGGCAGCCAGCAAAGAAGCAGCAATTTTGATGCTTAAATGATACCGGTCCACCCCGCGGCAGATGTGCACCACGCCAGGCCTGTAGCTGCACAGCACCACCATCGGCGTACAGCAAACAACGACAAGCAAGTGCAGCACAGGAAATCTACATCCAGCACAGCGCACCCAGCAGCAGGATGCTCTTCCCCGCCTTGGCCAGATCAGAAGCCATGGCCGCCGAGCCCTGGATGGCACGCCCCACCTGCACCAAGCAGGCAATATGAGAAACTGGGTTGGGGCACCCGGACGGCTGCCATAACACGTAGCCATTGGCAGCTCAGCATGGCCCACTACAGTAGTGCTATGCCCTGCTGCGCCCCTGCTGCGCCCCTGCTGCCACACCCGTGCTGCTACTCCCGTGCTGCTCCAGCACTGAAGGAGGCGTCTCACCCGGCAGGTCAGTCCCACCACCTTGCCCGCCCGGTTTCTGATCGCAGAGATGCGGTGCAGCGTCTTGTCGATGCCCGCCCGGTTGTCGGCGCCAAATTCGCCCACCTGGCGGCAAAGAGGCAGCCGGAACATGGCGTGTTGAGCGTTTTGGCAGGCTCGCTCGTCAGGAAAGAAGTGCGAGACAGCGGCCCACAGCTGGTGCAGCGGCTACGGCAGCAGTGGCTTCCTCTCTCATGTTTTCCGCAGCTGTCCGCCAACCGACACTAGAAAGCTGCAGTAGCAACAGCCAGGCACGCGGCAGCAAGAGCAGCAGGAACCAGCCGCACCTGCTCCACTGCATACTGCAGGTCGGCTGCTGATACGGGCTCATCTGCCAGCCGAAGGTCGCCGCCTGGGAAGCGCGCCTGCAGCCATGCGGCAGCAAGGCACTGGTGGCAGTAAGCAGGCGGCGCACTTTGCAGCAGCGAGGCAACTTGTTGATATGCAGGTGTGTGAGCAGCCACAGTGCTGTCCACGTACCACATCTCTCAGCAGCGAGCAGCAACAATACAGCTGAGAGCACAGTCTGCAAGGCATCGAATGCAGCACAAACAACGCCACTTAAAAGACACCCACCAGCGGCGGGCGGCCCAGGTCCATGACGACCTCCAGCAGCAGCGGCAGATCCGGGTGCGCCTCCAGGCGCTGCCGTACTGAGCTGGGCAGCAGCCCTACTAGCTTCAACACCTCTTCGGCCTCTGAAGCAGCCGCTGCGCCGCTGGCGGCGCCACGGGCCGCAGCGGCGGCGGCGGCGGCCTGGCGGGAGCTGCCACCGCCAGCCTGCAGCGGTCTGCTGCCGGCTAACGCCGCGAATTCGCTGCCATACACTGCTGCGGGTGGTCGCTGTGGCCGCCGCAGCGGCTCGAGCGAGGGCGGGACACCGTGGCTGGCGGTCGTGAGCCACCTGCCGTTCCGCGCTTGCGCGCCCCCAGGGCGCACTGTGGACCTCATATATGCCATGCAGCTAGGCCACACGGCCGCTTGTGCCGGGGCTGCGGCGCTTGCGCGACGGGCCTTCACAATACGGCTTTTCGAGCAGAATAGCGTTGCTCTATGCACTGGCAATGTAAAATGCACTACGATGGAGGCGAGGGTGGTGTGCGCTGTGGACATGCCCTGGCGGCGCCGCCTGCTGCTGTTGCCGCCGCTCAGCGGCGCTCATGCTGTCGAGTGCAGCGTCTGCCACGCTGCAAAGGCTGCAAATCCGTTGATGTTGCCGCTGGAAACGTACAAGTCGGATGGTGCATATGACAGCAGCTCCACCTGCCAGCCCGCCGCCTGACGGTTCAGAGGAAGGGCAGTGTAGCATTTGGATGAGCAGCAGGCAGCGCTGGACATGTCGCAACCATCGAAAGGCCATTCAGCCGGCTCCCAAGCAGATGATGTTGTCATTCCCAGAAATAAACGTTGTTACTTGTGATCTAACAGATCCTAACCTGCGCCACGGCGAGGAAGGCTGCCACGGGCCAGCGGCCGCACAGCGAGGTGCCGGTGGCAGCGCAAATGTCCAGAAAGCGCTCGGCACCGCCTGCGACGGGCATTAGGCGGCTGGCATTAACGCGAGCTGCCTGCTGTAGCTTGAAAGGCAGCTGGTAAATGCCTTTCACAGAGGTGGCTCATAGCATACGGCGTGGAGGCGCACTGCAGCCACTACACAGCAACCTTGGTCACATGCGCCTGCCATCGCTGGCCGGCTGGGCAGGCTGAAGTGCTACCGCACCCATGCACACAGCGTGCAGCAGCGGGCTGTCCCGCCAGATGCAGTGCTCCCTCAGGCTCATCCAGGGCGCATCCGGTGGCTCGTTGTAGGCAGGTCCCTGCCGGGCAGGGCCAGAAGTGGGTGAGGCGGTTGTGCCAGCAGCAAGCAAGGCGCTTTGGGCGCCGGCATAGCACACATAGCAGGCTGCACGTGAGCATGTGCACGCAGGTAGCACTGATCCATTGCCTGCTCCTGAGGCGACCCCCTATCCCCACAACACGCGGCAGCTCACCGCGTGTGTGAAATCTGATGTGGCAATGAGTAGCGGCGGCGCCTGGTCAGGGTGCTGCGCCTGCGCCTGCCGCAGCGCGGCCAGCAGCTGCTGGCCCAACTGCTGCGCCTGCTGCGCGCTGCCCAACCAGCCGACGCAGACGGGGGCGATAGACAGGGGCCTGCCATAATGGCCGGGGTTGGGCACGCTTTCCAGCACGTGCTGAAAAAAGGGCAGCTGATTCTCAATCGAGTGCTCCAGGCTGCAGTAGGGTGCACAGCGATCGCAAGACTCGCTGAATTGATCCCCTGGCCACTGCAAGAGCCTGCCGGCTGGCACACTGCAAGGCAAAGCACCCGCCTCACTTGTGTGGCGTGTCGTTGAAGGGCAGGCCCTGCTGCTGCAGTGCTGCATTGAGGTCGGCATCAACTGGCACGTCTCCCAGCGGGGTGCGCCAGGCCGTGGCAGTGGATAGGCAGGCCAGCGGCAAGTTGGTGAAGTGGTTGGTGCCTAGCACGACACAGCGCAGCGGGCGCGGCGAGCCAGGGTGCCCCCTTGTGCCGTACAGGCCCAGCTGCTGCTTCAGAGCCAAGTAGGCAGCAGCAGCCGCAAAGCCGCTGTCGGACGTTGAGCCGTGCGGCACCTGCAAGTTTGGAATGTGGCCCGTCAATCACAAAGCATGTAAGGCTGTCACTGTGATATGAGTGCCTTGCACGACATGCGCTGAGGGCAAACTGCTATCTGCAAGCAAGCGAAGAGCTCACAATGAGGCCCCTAAGGTGGCGGCGCTGCTCTGGGGCGCAGTGCAGGCAAGGACCGCCCGCCAGGTTGGCTGCCGGCTCGGCCAGGCATTCCTGCAGCTCCGCTCGCAAGCTTGTTGCTGTGCTGCTGTAGTACTTGCCGGAGGCCACAGGCTGGCGGATCATGGCGCTGCAAGTGCCCTGCACAAGGAAACGGCATTGTGGCAACCACCCCGCGGATTGCAAGGTGCGGCGGCGGCGGCGCCGACGGCGTGAGCGCACTGTGTCGGTGACAGGCTTGCAACCCTTCGAACGCAGTCTGATCACACTATAGGGCCTTCTGACACGCATACACTTTAGCAGGCAGGCGAGCTGAAGATGGCCCCCCGCCTCTGCACGAGCTTGCCGGCAGCTTTGCAGGCGCAAAAACACGTGCAAAGCCTTCGAGAATCATGCGACAGCACAGAATTGCGTGCCGACATCAGGCGGACGGCAGGTTGGTGGCGGCGCCGTGAGCGCTGTGCCGCGGCTCTCCTGAGCTGCAGCCCAGCTATTCCTCTTTTCCTCCTCCTCTGTCTGGAACGCCAATCAAATCTGCATGCTGAACGCTCGGAGTGGCTTTGCATCACAGCTATCTTTACACATGCCAATGGAAACATCGCGCCGGGACGATACAAGGCACGCGTCACGGCCGCTATGCGCTGGGCCCGTCCGGCTGCGCCTGCGCCACCGCGTGCCGCTCGCAAAAGGCGCGCCACTCTGGCGAGCCCAAGTACTGCTGCTTGAAGGCCGCCAGCTCTTCCAGCTGCTCCCCGTGCAGGCGGCACAGCTCTTCGTCGCTGGGGCAGATGACCTGAGAGGTGAGAGGGGCGAAGTATGCAGCGCACGTGGGTGAGCGGCGGTCGAGTGGGTGGTTGTGGAATCGGAAGATGCGGGGCGGTACAGATGATTGAGGGCGGGGAAGTGTGCAAGGTAGAAAGCTGGGTGCGCTGGCCAGCATAGGGTGCCTTGCATTGAAATGAGAGCCTCTCAGGAGACCTCTATTGACAGTAGGCACGTCTGAAATGGCCCCTCACCTCATACAGCCAAAACACAAACTTCCGTTGCTTTCTCTAGCTTGTTCCTTTCCTTCTCCCCCAGCCCCTCACCTCAAATAGAGCCGAAACCCGAACTTCCTCTACTTCAATAATGGCACAATATTGTTACTTATTTGCCTTCTCCCCCAGCCCCTCACCTCGAACAGCCGCGGCGTGAGGCCCTGCAGGCTGCGCAGCTTGCCCTTGCTACGCAGGAAGGACAGCCGCACGGCAATGTGGTGGGCTGGGCCGCACAAGAACATCATGAATCGCTGGCGGGCTGTTGCCTCTGGGATGCCAGCCACCTATTGAGGGGGGAGCACGGAAGCGAGCAGATGCGGCAGCAGATGTGAACCTGGGTTGGAGGAAGCGCAAGCGCAGTGTGCTGCATCCGCACGGCAGCGCGCGTGCCAGAATATGCTGTGCGGTTGCTGCCCAGCGGCTGGAACTCCAGGTCGGCAGCGGGGGCACCCTCATGCATCACTTGCTATTGTGATAGCGAGATCAGACTGCCCAAGTTGATCAGCATCGGGCAGCAGCAATAGCAAGTCACACGTGCCGCAGAACACTGGTAGCGGAAGCGCGCCGGACATGAGGGGAAGCAACCACCCTCACCTGCTCTAGCAGCTCGAACTTGGCGGGCAGATCAAGGAGGGGCCGCTCTTCAGAGACAGGCGAGGGCCCGCCTGCCGCTGATGCTGCAGCAGCTGTTGCCGCCCGAGCGGCGCGAGGCGGGGGTAGCGGGCAAGCAGGGGCCGAGGAGGCAGCTGCTGTGTAGGGTGTGCTGCTGGAGGCTGCTGCTGCCGTTCTGTCGGCTCCCACGCCCCTGCTGCTGCTGCTGCTGCTGCTGCTGCTGAAGGCTCGAACGTTTGCTCGTGAGAGCGCTGCTGCTGCTGCTGGTGATGCGACTCTGCATGGCTGGAAATGTGTGCTGCCTACTGCGGCGGGCAGCCAGCTGCCACAGCTCCAGGTTCTGGGTGCGGTCGCCTGCAAGACGAAGCGAGAGCACACAAGTGGTAGGTGGCAGCGGCAGCGGCGGCGGCCACGCGGCGGCAGCAGCGGCGGCGGCCACGCGGCGGCAGCAGCGGCGGCGGCGGCAGCGGCGGTGGGCCTGCACCGCGCGGCATCGCCAACACGAGACTCTGCCTGCCATGGTTGCCGGGAGGAGGCGCACCTGCGCTCCGCGGCCAGCCAGCGGCGCTGCCTCCCCCAGAGCGCCGCAGGAGCGCCGCCACGCAAACTGAAACATTTCTGGATAGTGTCCTGACGAGATCGGACGCAGCCGCTGAGGCACGGTGGGCTGTCCAGCTGCAGAAGCCCTACCACCGCTGGCGGCGCTGGGCCTGTTCGCCCCGCATGCCAGCTTGGCAAATTGCCTGTGCCTAATGCCTCCCCTCCTTCTGCCTACATCGCTTACAACACCAAGTCGAAGGAGAGGAGGCAAGCAACAGCTCCTGCCAGCTGCCGTCCCTGCAGCTGCTGCCGCCATCCTGCCCGTCGTGGCCGCGCTGCCCGCCGCTCAGTGGCGCCGCGCGCCCGCCATCCACTTCAGCTGTGCCTCCAGCATGCTCAGCTCGCGCGTCGCCCCGTCGCGCTGCTCCCGCACTTTCTCCAGCTTGGCCTCCAGCTCTTCGTTCTGCTCTCGCAGCCGCGCCACCTCCGCCTGCAGCTCCGCCCGCTCCTTCTCCCACTCCGCCCGCGCCTGGTTCTGGCCATCCAGGCGTGCCCTGTGCCAGGCGGGGTGGGTGGGCAAGAGCAGGGTGGCGCCGAGTGGATGAGATGGTGGCGGCGAGCCGCTGTGCGCGGCAGACCGGCAGCCATGTAGCCACATGCACCAAAATGGCAGCAGGCCGCTGCAAGCCCGGCGCCTGCCCGCCTGTGCATGCATTCCCTTCCCATGATGTAAGAGCAGGCAGTGCGCACCCTGCCCCCACAACTCACTGCGAAACCCTGCCAAACTGGGCGGTGACGCCCTCCAGCCGCTTGACTTTCTGCGCCTGCGCCTCCAGCTCCTTGCGCTCCCGTGCCCAGGCGGCGTGGCTGGCCTCCAGCTCTGACTTGGCTACTGCCACCTGCTGCTGGGCGGCCTGAGACTGGTTGTAATACGCGTGCGCCTGCTGCCGAGCGGTGTCGCGCTCCGCCTTGAAGG
>VFQQ010003898.1_pt1 | contig 13869 bp, 19 predicted proteins | sample 3512341 | NCBI WGS metagenome assembly VFQQ01 (sample SAMN10412373, study PRJNA504923) | tailings metagenome | isolation source: Relicate 2 Philex TSF1 revegetated site | place: Philippines: Tuba, Benguet | collected 2017-08-29 | reverse complement strand
ATATCATGCGGCGGACTCCAGAAAATGTAGCCAATGTTTACTCCCAGCCGCTCACCGACCGCTGACTATTCGTTGGTAGTTATCTTCTGTCGCCATGTCGTACTGTATGGTTGACGTACCCACACCAAGCTGCATGGCGGGTCACACACACATACACACACACATATACACACACACACACACAAGTCACACATGCTAATGTGATCCACATGGTTCAATACGGCTACCAGGGAGCCTGCATGTGTGTGTGTGTGTGTGTGTGTCAGTACCTGTAGGATAGGCAATGCAGGTGGTAGATAGCGGACTATCAGCTGTTTTAGACTAGAGTATCCCCGGTACCTGAACACATGCGGCCATGAGTCACAAAATGGTGACATACTAAACCACAGAGGCACTGGTCAACAGAGTGTGTGGTGAGGCTGGTAGCCCTTGCTTGATGCAGCCGTGCATTGTGCTCAGACGCTGGGAGTCGCTTGTTCACGGTCTGTTCCCGTGTTTCATAGCAGGGCGAGCGAGTCTTACCATTCAAATGCTTGAGGCTCCTTGCGATACCGCGACTCCCAGTAGCTGGCTTCAGAGAACTGTGAGTGCGTGGATAGGAGACAGGGCGTGTGCATCCCAGGGTGCCTCCGTTCTACGCGCAAGGTGCTTCTGTGTCCCCTCCCATCCTCACCAGGTCCTCAGTTGTGTACAGGGCAGGGTGGTCATAGTTGCTGCTGTGCACGCGGCGATGCGCGCTGCGCCTACGGCTGTGCGGCCCTGATTGCCAGCAGCGGCCTGGCGATCGGTGCCGCACGCTGTGGGGACACTGGCGGGGAGCGGGCAAGCTCCGCATCGGCGCGAGATAATAGGTGCTCAAAGAGGAGAGCGTGCGGCTGTAGCGCGGCAGAGAAAAGCAGACCCCAGACGCGAACGGCCAAGTCCAAACCGCGTCGCCGAAACCGCATCACACTGCGTGCGTCCATCCCTCTAAGCCCCTGCCTTGCGGACTGTTCCAGGCGCACACCTGCTTCACTTCCTCTACTCGCGCACAGACAGCCCGCCGAACTACGAGCCAATGCGGGCGTCAGGATGATACAGGACGAGCCTGCCAGCCCCCACGAGTCCCACTGGCCAGGCTTCGAGAAGCTGACACACGTGCAGGCCTTGCTAGACCAGAACAAGCTCCTCATCATTGAGATTGACCACAATCACGAGCTCAAGACGCCAGAGTCCCTGCAGCGGAACGTGCTCCTGCTCAAGCAGCTGAACCTGAACATCGCCAAGATAATGGGGCTCTACCAGGACCTGTCCGGCCTGGTGGAGGCACCAGCAGCAGACGCGATGGAACAGCAAGAGTAGAGGCGCTGTGCTGCAGGGGTCAGATGGGTGCAGATAGGTACCCAGCGCGCGGACACACACGCAGACCTTGCTGACACGTCGTGTGTTGCACACGACTTTTGCATTCTTTCCTTGTACTGCCACTCTGTAGGGTGTCGCGTCCGCTAGCACGTTCTGTGTGCTTTTTGTATCATAGCAATCATTTGCTGTAGGCTTCGGCGTCTGCACTGTCGCGAACAATCATCTGTACCCTTTCTACAGGATTGGCTGGCAGCTGTGCTTGCTGCAGCCCACTGTAATGTGATCTCGGACAGACAAGACATCCCATGTCCTCTCATGTGCTTACACACACACAGCACCCCCTTCTCAAAACTTCGCAGCGTCATTGCACTGCCAGTCGCACACTACACACAGCAAAACTAAGAGAGCAGCAGACGCTAACTCGCTCCACACTCGGCATAGAAGCCCTGCAAGGTGGCCTAAGCGTCCAGCATCCCATGCTGCGTTGGCACGGACAGCGCACGCACATGAACGCGGTGCCGCTGTTTTCAAGTGCTCAGACGCCACAGTCACACCGTCAGCCCATAGCAGCGGGCAAAGGTATATGATAGCAGCCTTTGGTTGTTCGTTGGTCCTTGGCTAGGAGGCCGCGCAGTCCTAGTCCTTGTAGGTTACGGGGATGGGTCCGTTTACAGGAGGCTTGGCAGGGACACGCCGTTCTCAGCGAAGGTCTTGTGGCTGCAGAGCACAAACACACACACACAGACACACACCTCCGAACATGACCACAACGACAAGCACCGCTACCCTAATCCCAAGCCGACATCCTACAACACCCATGTGAGTGCTCCAGGCATGCGGAAGCGTGCAGCGTGTGATAGGAATGATCGCATGCAGGTTCTTTTGTCCTGACATATCAATTAGTGCTGAGACAACACACAAACTCACAATGGGTCGACGATGTGGTCAAGGAGGTTGTCCACTGGGCCCTTGCCGGTGGCCTCGTGCTGGGCAGCGAAGCCGAGGAACGCAAGCATGGCCAGGCGGCCGTTCTTGATCTCGCGCAGCTTGTTCTGGGCGAAGATCTCGGGGCTCTGCCTGCGAGGGCGCAAACCACGCGCCCACACACACAAACCATGACGGTCAGCTACAGGCACTCACGGGGCACGCAATCCTTCTTGAACACCACAGCACTGGACGTAGCAATGTCATTGCCATGAACACTGCTGGTCTGGTCAGATCAAACACCACATCACAGGGCGCAAGATTGTCGTTGCCATAGGCAGCACTAGAAACTGGTCAGATCCCGCGCCGTCCTAAGTAGCCTGGCATGGCACACTGAGTTGTATGTTGTTTATGCTAGTACGAAAGAGGACAGCTGCTTACTTGGCGAGGTTGAGTGGGTCGAAGGGGCCGCCTGGGTAGCCGACCTCCCCTGTACCGGTGAAGGCGGTCTCGAAGCCGAGGAAGGAGCCCTTCTCGCCCTGGGAGCCTGGCTTGATGATGTCCTGGTAGCGCTTCATCTCGACGAAGCCGTACAAGAAGAACTGAACGACCAAGAGGGTGCCTGTGTACAGCGTGAGCACCAGCACCACAACACAGGCGTCAGTCACCTGCTAGGCACCCCAGCCGCGCCCCTGCTTTCACGAGTGGGAGCCATCATAGGAGCCCTGATGTCGGCGGCTGGTATGACTGATCGCCTTGTGCGTCTGGAAGTACCCTGCCGAGCATGCGTCGCGCTGCTGGCTGTGCTGCACTGTGTGGAGGGCTGCAAGGATGCTCACCGAATGGGATGGCGTCTGGCTTCTCAGCGTACACCTTGCCCGCGTCGAACCACTCTGGCACACCAGTGCCCAGCTTGTTCAACACCTGCGAATGACATGCCAAGAGCAGAGCGCTGGTCAGAGCCTGCGCAGGTAAACGACGGTGGGAGCGTATGCTGCGTACCGCCGCGCTGTATGCTAAACGTAGGTGCTCCGACTCACAGATGTGAAGAGCATGCCGGCGACACCCATCACTGCGAGCAAGGGCAGGAAACACACAGAAGCGGTGACCTTGGGGCTACTGCGTAAGGCTGCTGTATAACACTGCACGCTGTGTTGTGTCTGCACTCACTGGCAGTACGGCAGTGGACCAGCTCCGCCTGCTGGTACCAAACCAGGGACTTGGGGTCCTTGCCCAGGCCTAGAGGGTCAAAGCCTGCGGGCACCAGGGGCAGGGGCTGTCTCTGTGTGAGGGACAGGCTGCGCCTGAATTCATACCCTGCCAGCTGACCAATCCCCATCGCAACTCGCTGCCTGTACTGGGATGCCCGCGCTTCCTACCGAAGTCGCCTGAGAGCTTGCCAGTGAGGTGGGATGGAGGGTTGGAGCCGGGCAGCCTGCGCACACGAAGCGCGATGGGTCGAGCCTCATCAGCTTGCATGGGGCCCTGGCATGCTCCTGAGCTGCATTCACTGATCTGCTGACTAGCCTGCCCTGTAGCTGCTACTACTGCTCCACTGCGAGCTCCTGAGAAAACTGCGCGCCTCACCAGAGTGGGCGAGAGGCGCTGGCCTGGCACACCACAGCTGAGCGGCGTGGCGCCTGCAAGAACGCACAAGCAACACTGACGTTAGTATAGGCTGGTCTGATCAGCTGGGGGGCTGGAGGAGCCCAGTCGGAAAGCAGCTCCGAAGCTAGAACGCACCGAAACGCGAGCGCTGAGCGCGGACTTCTGCATAAGGGCTGCCATGGTGACTGTGGTGTTCAGAACAGAGCCTGGGAGAGTGCAGGGAAGCGCGTTGAGCTAGGATCTCCTCGAGCCTTTCTCAAAAGCGGTTTCTCTGAAAGTGTGACCTTTTGGTTCTCAAGCTGTGCCGAGTTCTTTGTCTCTGCCAGGGAATGCTTTTCGTCTTTCTGCAAGGGGATGAGAAGCCGCTGTAGGGACCGCAGGCCACCTGTGCTGTGCGGAGAAAGTGGGTACGGGCTCGTTGGTCGATTCAGGTACTGGCACTACTGACATGCTATCATACACACACTCTTGGCTAGCGAATACACGCACACACACATCGTATCACGTTACACATGTCCATATGGTCACGAAGTCCTCTTGTTCAGGTCACGATGCCTCTCATCAGGGGTCACAATCCACTCTCGAGCCATGAATACCATGTCACACTACCGCCTGCGTCTTTGGCACTGACTCAGCCCATACTGATGCTCCTCTCAGCTAGCCCGCAGCCACGGCTGAGTCCGCTGAGGCCCGCACACAGACGCACTGCCAGTGGCATGTGCCCTGTCTACTTTGTCTTGTATAGCAGCTCCTGGTTCTTCTTGGCGTTGACGATGTCAGGGAAGTGCAGTGTGAGCTCCTTGGTGCCGAATAGGATGTTGTCTGCTGCCTCCACACCCAGCATCATACTGTGGTCCTGGTTGGCAACCTCGTACTGCACACACACACACACACACACACACACACACACACACCCATCAGACCCATGCAGACACATGTCATCAGACCCATGGCAGGAGTAAACGCACGCATTATGCAGTGCTCTTCATGCACGAGATCTTAGGTAGCTCTTGAGCAGCCACGCCAGATGCTAGCAATCGGCGCTCGCGCACACGGGGCCAGATGTTGTGCATGCTCAAAGACAAGTCTGCGGTCCACCTACCTTGTAGCTTCCAAAGCGTCCGCGGCTCCAGATGCTGTACTGCTGCAGCCATGGCAGCGCCTTCTCCAGCACTGCGTCACGACCCAGGGAGGGGGTGGGGTACCCGTGCTCAATCCTGCACACACATACACACACCCACATGCACAAACATGTACGCATACACTCTCACACCAGAGAACAGAAGGACATGATGCACCCTGCATAGGTCGTTCCAGGCGCAAAGAAGAAGGCTGTATAGGGCTCTGTCCCGGCAGGCTTGCATGAGACTGTGCAAGCTGATACAGGGCTAAGGATGTACGTACCTTCTGTGGTAGATAGACACGATCTCGTCCCCTGCCTTGATCATGTTGGTGTTGATGGCACCAAGGAGTGTGTCACGTACCACCGCGGCCCTGAGCACACATACACACACACATGACATCAAGTATTGCCAGCTACCTCACTACGCGCAGCCGGTGCGTACCCCTGTGTCCTTGACTATATTGTGCTGCCTAAGAACATGGGTGCAGCCGGTGGCACCCACCATGTGCCAGCTGTGCCGCCCAGCTTGACGGCCTCCTGGTTGACTGGCTTGTAGTTTGACTCACTGATCTGCACGCACACGCACACACACACATCTTGCAGACCCTGCTTGGCCGTGCCTGATGACGCTGGGCTTCCACTCCTGGAAAGACCCCGTTGCCCTGGCAGAACTCATGCCTGAATGCCTACAATGCAGCGCCTGGATGCGCCGTGCGTGTGTCGAGGGTGTGACTGTTCTCACCTCGAACATGAGTGACCAGTAGGGTCCTGCCTGTGCCTCGCCTGAGGCGGGTGCGCTGCCGTCACCCAGGCACAGGGTGGGCAGCTTGGCGTCGTCCGCAGGACAGTTGAGCTTGGCGTAGTTGGAGAACACAGTGCACCTAACACACACACACACATACACACACCAAACAGCATCAGAACAAACGTCTGTTGGCACGAGCGTACCACTCTCCCATAACAATGACAAGTGCCCCGTAACGATGTACCTGGCGTGCGTTGCTATGCAGTCTCCATGCTGGAGCACTCGCCCTCGTGGAGCTCACTGTTCACTCACTGGCGCACATAGGCAGTGTATAGAAGCAAACAGCGTACCTGTAGTAAGGGCAGTCATCCTCAGGGTAGTACAGCCAGCACTTGGTCCCGTGTGGCGAGTGGCCACGAATGCCAATACCCACAATGTGGCTGGAGCTGTGCTGCAAGCCGTCGGCCCACTCGGGCTTGCCCAGCCATCGCAGCACGATGTCCAGGGGCAGGGTGGACAGCAGCGAGTTGTACTGGATGGTCTTGCCGTCAGACAGGGTCACGGTCTTGGCGTCCTTGTCAATGTTGGCCACTGTCTGGCCGTAGCGCTGCGAAGGTACACACACACATACATACGCACGCACGCATACACACGTCTTATAATCAATAGGCTGCTTGCACGGGCCGTACCATGCCACCAGTACTAGCGTACAGCGTTGATGGCGGTTCTAGTCACAGGACCTGTGCCTTCACATGTGTGTGTGTGTGTATGTGTATCACGCGGCCGTACCTGGTTGGCCGTGGGGAGCAGCTTGGCAACGCCCTTCCAGATGGCACCTGTGCCTCCAGACGTGGGGAAACGGAACACAGCGTTGGGTCCCCAGCCCGCGTCCTCCTTGTTGTTGATCACATTGCTGATGGCGCGGTCCACGTCCACTGTGGCCACACGCTCGCCCAGCCAGTTGCACTGCATCAGGGTGGTGGGGATGGCCCACACCTGGAGACACACACACACACACGTGTCACACATGGCTGGACCCTACGTTTGCACCTGTATCCGTACTCAGGTTCACATGCGCATGGGCGCTTTCGTTATGTTGCAGGATGTGTAAACAGCATGGGGCTGCACCTTGAAGTTGTAGGGTCTCATGAACAGGTCTGCAATGCCAGGTCCCATAACACGCAGGATCCACTCATCGAAGCTCTTGGGCTTGGTGGTGGCGCCGGAGTTGGCGACCTTGGCGTCCACTAGGCCTGTCAGACACTTGATCTGCGCGCACCGCAAGGTTAAGAGTACACGCTCTAGGGTCGTTAGCTTGCGTGGTTCTCTGCAGGGCGGCGCCTCGTGGTAGTGGCCCTCCGCGGTAGCCCGGCTGCTGTGAGTTTGTGCTGTGGCCTGGCGCGTGCTGTGTCTGGAACGAACCTGGTCCTCCTTGGGCAGCGCTGAGATGTTGTTCTGGAATGGGTACGCCACCCAGCGGCCCTTGATCCACACGTACGAGACACGCTGCAGGGTGTTCCAGGCCTCAGGCCCGGCACCGAGCGCCGTGTCGATGACCTGGTCGAAGTAGTCCCAATGGCTGAAGATGACATGTCCGCCCATATCAAACAGGAAGCCCTCTGGGGTGACATCTGTGCACGCTAGACCGCCTGCCTCGGGGGCCTGCAGGCAGGGCGAAGGTGGTCGTGAGCTGTGGCCGGCCGGATGAGCTGGGCAGGTACGGGTGGACTCACAAATGTCTGCACTGCTGCCCAGCTGCTCTCCCTGGGCTGCCACTGCTTCTTCCTCGCGACTCTCAAGGCACTGGCTGCGAGGCACGCACCTGGTCGATCATCAACCAGTTGGTCTTGCCGTGCTGGTGCAGACGTGTTGCTGCTCCCAGGCCCGTGGGACCTGCCCCCAGGATAAGCACATCGACCTGCGCAGTGCAGGAGGGGCAGAGCTGCCAAAGCTGTCAGGACCGGCTCCTTGTCCTGGGGATCTTTGCTGCCCGTTACACTCGCACCTTCTCTGCCATTCTCAAGCACAATGGCTATACGCGCTGAGGCTTCGCGAATGCTACTGAGAAGCTCGAGGCGCGAGGATGTGCCTACGCACAAACGAACCCGAGAGCCGGCTTCTTGTCGAGACGCCTGTTGAGGCACTCGCTCTAATGCGTGCTTAGTAAGGACGATGGCAAACAAGGGAAAGGACCAGACGCAAAACGCATTCGAACATCCTGTTGGCGGTTTGGAATCCCGTTAGCACTGTCCTTGCCTTCTCTGCAGCCCCTCCTGCAGCTTCGGGCACGTACACAAGAGGCTGTGAGGCTGTAGCTGAGCGCTGGGGCCTTGCCAGCACAAGACAGTGCACTACGCGCAAGCTTGACAGCATCTTCTAAACTTACATACGTACGCCCGACCCACAGCCATCACTGCAGTCAATCCATTTCAAGGCACAAGAACAGGAAACCCTGCAAGAATCGTCTGCGCAGCACAGCAACCCCAACCGCGCCAGAGAAAGCACAACACAGGTCACGAGGGTCAACACTAAACCCTGCTGTCTTACCCAGCTACTGATACACTACCACAGCACTACTGGTACACGAACAAACAAAGGCATCTGGTACACATACACAGAACAAGCAAGCAATGTTCGTGTCAGGCATGCCTATGCACGAGCACTGCGTTGAGCGCTACGTTTTCAATCGGCAGCCTTCACACACTCTAATACAAAGCTGGAGGGTGATGTGGCTTTCACTGGAGCATCACGCCTTGTTCGTTGCCTTGACTGTGTCTGACACAACAGACTGTGTGTGACACAGCAGCTGTGCTGTTTCTTCACAGCAGCATCGTCACGCCTTGTTGGTGGCCTTGACTGTGTCCGCTGGGACTGGCGCAGACAGGGACACCGTAATGAGCGCCACCTTGTACTGCGAGACACACACGCCACATCACACACCATGGAAACAACCGCATTTAGTCCTAAGGGCCGCAACCCATATCCGAGGTGCTGCCACTGTCTTGCTGACATATGTGCGCTGTTTACAGAGCTCTTGCTGTTGCAAGGCACACAACAGAACAACATGCCCGTATTCAACCGAGGACTCAGCTGCTCTCGAAGTGCTGACACATGCACACTGCCCACAATGCTGTCCTGCCGAGGGGGGTGCTGACCCTAGCTTTCAAGGCTTTTCCTGTGACACAGGCCTGTGTGCGTGGGCACTGGTGTGCAGGGATTTGATGCAGTGAATCTGCCCACTCACAGTCATGAATCCAAGGATGCCCATTGCCAGCTGCCACAGCTGGTCCCGTTGAAACGTGGGCAAGCCCAGTGCACCTGTCACATGACATCAGCCATACAGCGTGTTGTTACCACAAACAGCCCTGGTCCGCGACAAGGCCATGGTAGCATTTTGGGTGATGCGTGTTCTGCTTCAACGACCATGGCATGCGCGTGTATGTGTGTGTGTGTGTGTGTGTGTGTCGCCTCACCGTCAGGCACAGACGCGCCAAGCACCGCCACACCCAGGGCTGTCACAGCCGCCACAAATGCCAGGCGCACAGCGGGGTTGCCCAGCACCTTGCCTGTGGAAGCGAAGGGGTTGCCACTGACACCATTGCCGTCCCTGCTGCTGCTGCGGTCCTGAACAACGATGGTGCCGTCAGGGTCAACCTAAACACACACACACACACACACGCGCGCTGTCATACGTATACGTCAACATGCCAAAGCAGACACAGGCAGACGACCGGTCGCGCACAGGTGTTGGTCATCAGAAAAGCATGTGTGTGTGTGTGTGTCAGCTCTTACCTCGACGAAGTCGACCAATGCGTTGGGTGCAGCGCCTGCCAAGGCCGCTGCGCCCCCTCGTGTGTTTGCACCACGTGTAGACTGAGAGGGTGTGGATGGCCCTGCAGTGGCGACTATACTGTCGACACCCTGCTGAAGCAGCCACTGGTACACGACACCTGTGACGCACACACACACACACACACACACACACACAAGCACACGGACGCACTTCCTTCCGACCTTGCCATACCGCTTTGCCTATGATAAGCTCTTCCTCTTTTCAATTGCTGAAATAACTCAGCCCTTATAACGACTTATTGTTGGCTTTTTATCAAATGCCACATTTGGGTTACGTGTGTGTGTGTGTATGTGTGCGTGTGTGTCTCTCGTACCGGCGAGGCCTCCGATTGCAAAGGGCAGCGCCCCGTCAATACCCGCCACCAGCCCCGCTACGCCCGCCCCACTGGCTGTGAGCAGCACTGTGGTGGTGAGCAGCCGCTGTTTTAGCTCTTTGTATGCGTCCATGTTGAGACTGTGGAGTGTGGCGGCCTGCTCCTTGGTAAGAACCAACTGAAAGCACACACGACACACACACACACACACACACACGTCATGCTGAGGCCGTAGCCACAGGCCGGTTCGCGTGCTGGCTGATCGTGTGCCAGCTTATCTCGATTGAGCCACATGTACGTGTGTGTGTGCGCGCGCGCACGCGTGTATGTGTGTATGTGCGTTTTACATAGTTGCTCCAGCCCTACCTGGAGGTCTCCAGTGCCATAAGGTGTGCTGTTAGGTGGCATAGGGGTGAGGAACACTGCACCCTGCCCTGGCTGACTGCCCAGCAAACGACGACAGATGAACCTGTGCACACACAAACACGGGCCAAATCACACGCAAAGCTCGTCTATAGAGCCGCCGACGCACGGCAACACGAGCGCCGTGTACTTTTAGCCGAGCGAACACATGCATGTGACCAGCGTTTACGTCTGTGTTCGCCAATCGCAGACAATCTCAGCGCTGCACGTGTCTGTGTCGTGTGCACATGCTGTATGCTATGTGTGTGTCCTCTCACCTGTCTATGTGATGTGTGCGTGATGACGCTATCTGCAGCTCGTCCAGCACCCACGTGGCTGATTCTGTCCCCACTAACACACCAGACAGGGGTCCTAACTCGGGGGCTAAGAACACGATCTCATCAACCTTGCCATCCTGAAACCTGTACACACACACGCACACACACACACTTGACAGGGCAACAGGTATACCTAGCAGGCTGTGTACGCAAGTGCTGCACCTGGCCGCGTGTGAGCTTGTGCGGGCCTGGCACGCACGCGCTGTGTGCATGGTGCGGTGTGGGATGTAGCAGTGACAGAGCTATATTTATGTGTGTGTGTGTGAGTGTGTGTGTACCTTAGTCTTGGGCCTGGGGGTGGCTTGGGGGGCAGTGTGTAGCCTGATGCTGTGACTGTGGGGGCTGGCTGTGTGGGCTGACTGAGCGCTGTGGGACAGTCCGCGCCAACGCTAGCATCGTCAATCATCTGCAGGCACCACAGGCGTAGGCAGCTGAGCACGCCATGGCTCCCGCAGCAATGGGCGCGGGTGTGATCACTGCAAGGGCAAGCAGTCTGGGGTACAAGCTGCACGTACTGCGCGAATGCACAGTGCTGCACACCTACCGAGCACATTTCCTTGACTTCTTCCCGCGCTCGCTCGGGGTCGTAGACTGGGCTGATACGCCGCAAGATGCTCCTGCCATCCTTGCCTGCGTGAAGACAGCGTGCCAGAAGGTGCGCGGGTGTCATAGGTCAGCGGCTGCGAGCTGGCGTCAGAGCCCCGTGTACGCTGCCAGACGCTGCAATAGGCTTGCTAGACGTGCGGAAGCAGCGCAACACGGGTGCAGGGGAGTGCAGCGCAGGGTTTCTTACCTATGAGGCAGATGTTGATGTGCGAGTTGTTGTCACTCAAAGCAGCACCGCGCCCGTGCCCTGTGCTGATCCGCACACTGTAGACAGTCAATGGAAGGCTTCCCTTCTCCTGCGCGAACGTTTGAAGCACGTTGGCCAGGTAGGACAGTCTCCCCGACACTAGGGTTTCGTCCAGGTCAGAATCCCCGCAAGCGAAACCCAATCTTTTGCTCTTTTGCTGCGCCCCTACCTGCCTCTGCTGCACCACTACCTGCAGAAGGCGCCCTTACCTGGCTTTGTGCTTGTTCCAATGACAGCAGCTCCGTAGGGCGGGTGGACACCGTGGTCGTGACTTGGCTTGCCCGCTCACGATCTCGTCCTCTCGCCCCTGTTATCACACGTAGTCTTCTAGAGGTGGTAGGGCGGATGCAAGGGCACTCCACAGACTGCCATTTGGCTGAAGTGGCACAGGGGGAGCCAGCAAGGGTTTTTTGCATTGTGGTCACCGTACTGCACAGAAAGAATGAAGAAAAGCTATCACTGGTGTTGGGGCACGGGCTAGCAGCAAAAACTAGAGCCTGGCGGGACCAGGGGCGGGAAAGGCGGGCGGGCCCTCGTAACGCCGCGTTTCTGGGGCCCAAACGTATGCTTCTCGCGCGCTCTGCTCTGTTCTGAAGTCCACAGCAAGCCCCAAACACTGCACAACACCTCACCACCACCACACGGCAGTAGCAACATGGGTGTGCGTCGTCTGCTAGCGTGCCTCACGCCCTCAGCGACCTATGACTCATCACCTTCCCAGGCGCTCTCTGGACCGTCAGCACCGTCTGAAACACCACAGACAGCTCTCGCAGCAGCACCTCACCAGCCCGCGGCAGCGCCGGCAGGAGCGGAGCCTGCGCCAAGCTTGCCTGAGGCACTGCGATTCTTCGAGACACGCGACAACAAGCCAGAGGACTCTGCACTCTTGTGAGTGTTATATACTCCACAGTACATGCTGTCTCCGCATCACACATACGTGTGCGCACTGGCCTTTAAGGCATTGCGAGCAGAGGGGTAGATACGCACACAGCATCATACGTAGACACACACATACGTACAAACACACACACACACACACACACACACACACAAAAGTACAGTGTGGCCGTGCGTGTGCCGACAACGTAAAGACACCTTGTTGGCACTCTTACTCGCAGGGGTACTGGTACGCCAGAGTACGACGATGGTGTGGGTTCAGTGACACTCTCTGTGCACGGTATACCCACCATTCCAGAGAGCCCCCTGGAGTACGCCTCTGAAGGCAGCTCGAGCGCAACAGTGCAGTCCAGCCGTGCAAGTGACACACAGAGCAGTACAAGCACAGCTGGGGCCTCGGAGCCGTCCCTGGTGGCACAGGTGGCAAAGAGCGCAGCACTGGTGAGGGATGAGGTCATCACTACATGTCATTGCCATGTGTGTGTGTGCTTGTCTTCGCATGCCATGTTTGTGTTCTTTGCGAAGCAGTTTGCGCTTGTCTTCGCATGTATTACGTGGGCCCATGGAGCGCTTGGTACGCGCATGGGCCGCCTTTCATGTATGGAGCCACGAGTGTTCGTGCTTGCCTTTGCATGCACGTGCGCGCATGGGCCGCCTTACGTTGTGCGTACCGATCCCGCTTTGTGCTGATCTCTCTTGCCCCGTCCAATTGCTTATCTTTCTCTGTGTTTGTGTACATGTGCATGGTCGACAGTGTGGTATCTCGCATTGTGTGTGTACGTATGTGTGCGTACGTGCGTGTGTGCTGATCTTGCATGCAGTTCCTGGGTCCAGATCTGGCAGGCCGCATGGCGGGTGTCATGGGGTCAGACATGCTGTCCAAGGTCTTACTGCTACTCGGCCCTGAAGGCGCAGCACACGTGAGTGGGACACACACAATTACCAAACACCATGCCAGCCTTACATATGCCTTACATAAACCTGCGCCATGTCAGTACGCATACACACATTTGTCAGTAGGCCGTGCAGGGCAGCACATGTAAGCGGGCATGCATGCTCCACATGCATGTCACACACCCTGAGCCATGCATAACATGAGGTCCAGGTGCTGATCGGCTGCAAAACATGCATGCCTTGAGGACGCATACACCAAGCCATTGACGCTAAGGGACGGTATGTCAGATAGCATTCAAAGCAAAGGGTCCGTAGATGCCATGGAACGCCATGCATGTGTGTGTGTTTGTGTGTGTCATACCATGCGATGTGTGCGTCATCTTTATTGCCTGCAGACTGTGACAGCATTGGGTCCTGACCAGGCAGCAGTGGTTGTATCACAGCTACGCAAACGCAGCGGGCGCAGCGGCCGGCATGGGCGGAGAGCGCATCGCTACTCTGTTGCACAACATGGGGAGCGAGATGACAGCACAGCTGGTACGTGGCATGTGACACACACACACACACACACTCACCCT
>VFQQ010003897.1_pt1 | contig 13871 bp, 9 predicted proteins | sample 3512341 | NCBI WGS metagenome assembly VFQQ01 (sample SAMN10412373, study PRJNA504923) | tailings metagenome | isolation source: Relicate 2 Philex TSF1 revegetated site | place: Philippines: Tuba, Benguet | collected 2017-08-29 | reverse complement strand
GTAGCTTACCCAAGGAAAAACCTCTCAAAACTACGCTCCTACTGCATCGTTACGGCTTAGGGTCGCGGATGTGGGCGCCGCCGCCGCCGACCTCGCCGCCGCCGGCCTCGCCACGGGGGCCGCGCCCCATCAGGGCACCCAAGGCAAGCGAGCGCTCTTCCTCGCAACGCACGCCACTGACGGCGTCATCACGGAGATCACCGGTGCCTGAACCCGCCGTAACCCGCCCGCGCTCCGAAACCTTCGCCGCCCTGCCTCCGGTGTGGCCGCACGACGTGCTGGCCTCGAACCACCGGGCGGCGGCCCGCGCGACGCTCGTCGTGCTCGATGACGATCCCACCGGCACCCAGACCGTGCGCGATGTGCCGGTCGTGACCGCGTGGGATGTCGCCACCCTCACCACGGAGCTACGCACCGCCCCGACCTGTTTCTACATCCTCACCAACTCCCGCAGCCTCGTCCCCTCCGCGACCGTCGCCCTCCACCGCGAACTCGCCCGCAACCTCGCCGCCGCCAGCCAGGCCACCGGACACCCGTTCGTAGTCGCCAGCCGCAGCGACTCGACGCTCCGCGGACACTTCCCCCTGGAAACCGACACCGTGGCGGAGGTCCTCGGCACGTTCGCCGTCACCTTGCTTGCGCCCTACTTCGAGGCGGGCGGTCGCTACACGCTCGACGACGTGCACTACGTGGCCGAAGGCGATCGCCTCGTCCCGGCCGCGGATACGCCCTTCGCCCGGGACGCCGCCTTCGGCTACCGCCACTCCCATCTGCCGTCGTGGGTCGAGGAGAAGTCCGGCGGACGCCTCCGCGCGGATGAGGTTGCCTCGCTCTCCCTCGAACTCATCCGCCGCGGCGGCCCCGCAGCCGTGACCCGCCGGCTGCTCGAACTTCCCTTTGGAACGGTCTGCCTCGTCAACGCCTGCGACCCGCGGGACATCGAGGTCGTCGCCGCCGGCACGCTCGCCGCGGAGGCCGCGGGACTCCGCCTCGTCTACCGCACGGCGGCGGCCTTCGTGGCCGCGCGACTCGGCCAGTCCCCCGCCGGCCTGCTCACGGCCGCCGACCTCGCCACGGACGCGACAACCGGCGGTCTCGTGATGGTCGGTTCCTACGTGCCCAAGACCACCGCACAACTGGAACGCCTGCTTGCGAACCCGGCGCTGGCCGCGCTCGAGCTCGATGTGGCCGCCCTGCTCGAGCCCGATCGCCGCGAAGCGTGCCTGCAGGATACCTCCCGCCGGCTTCACGCAGCCCTCGCCAGCGGTCGCGATACGGTCGTCTTCACCAGCCGCGCCCTCGTCACCGGCCCGGACGCCGCCGGCAGCCTGGAGATCGGACGCCGCATTTCCACCGCACTGACCGCTTTGCTGCGCTCCCTCGAGATCCGACCGCGCTTCCTCATCGCCAAGGGCGGTATCACCTCCAGCGACCTCGCCACCGAGGGACTCGGCGTGCGCCGCGCGACCGTCCGCGGCCAGCTGCTCCCCGGCGTGCCCGTCTGGCGCCTCGGACCCGAATCGAAGTATCCGAATCTCGACTACGTCGTGTTCCCCGGAAACGTCGGAGGCGAAACCGCCCTGGCCGAGGCCGTCGGAAGATTCCCCCGCCTGCCTGTTCACCCCTCTGTCCCCTCATGAATACCTCCACCCTGTCCCGTCTTGCGTCCGCACTCCTCATCTCCGCCGCGGCCGCCGCATCTTTCGCCGGCGCCACCACGGCGCCCATCGCCCCGCCCGACCTCGTGTTCGCCGAACAGGATGGACTCGTCGCCTTCGAGGCGGAGCACTTCGTCAAACAGGAACTCGCCGACGTCCGCGCGTTTCACATCATCACGCCGACCCAGCGCCCGCGCATCCCGCCCGACACGGACGACACCCACGTTCGCGACGCGAGCGGCGGCGCCTACCTGGAAATTCTCCCGGACACGCGCTGGACACACGACGAGGAGCTCATTCGAGGCGAAAACTTCTCCAACGAGCCGGGCAAGATGGCCGTCCTTTCCTACCGGGTGCATTTTTCCAATCCGGGACGTTATCGGGTCTGGGCTCGCACCTACTCGACCGGCTCCGAAGACAACGGATTCCACGTCGGCTTGAACGGCGAATGGCCGGAAAGCGGCCAGCGCTGGCAGACCATCAAGAAGAACGCCTGGCACTGGGACAGCCGCCAGCGCACCACCGAGGTGCACGTCGGTGTGCCCAAGCTGCTCTACCTCGACATTCCCTCGGCGGGCGAACACACACTCCAGATCTCGATGCGGGAGGACGGCTTCGAGGTCGACAAGCTGCTGCTGGCCCTCGATTTCGACTACGAACCCACCGGTCATGGCCCGGCTCCGCGCGTGCACCGTGGCGCCCTCCCGGCCGCTTTCGTCATCCCCGAGGGCTATCTGGAAGCGATCGCCCCGACACTGCCCACCGGTCGCCGCGAGTTTCCCGGCCTTTCGCTGAACTCGCAGGACTTCCCCGTCGAGGGCACCGGCTTCTATCGCGACCGCGAACGCTGGCTCGCCATCAACCCGAACCAGCACACGCAGGCCGCCACGCGGATGCGCTTCGGCCATCCCCCCGGGCGCTACGACGTCACCCTCCACGTGGTCGGCGAGAGCGACGGTCAATCCGAGTACGACCTCTTCGTCGACAACAAGACCATCGGCAGCTTCGTCAGTCCGCTCGGCACGGAGAACTTTCACGAGGGCCCGCGTTACACCCACACCTGGAAGAACGTGGACATCGAGCGCACCGACTATGTCGAAGTCCGCGCGCGCATCGCCTCCGCCGACGGACGCGAGTACAGCCGGGCCCGGTGGATCGGATTGACCTTCGTGCCCTCCGCTCCACCCGCCGCCGAGGCCGCGCCTGCCGCCGTCGCACCGCTCGTCCTGCCGCGCAAGGCCGACGGCAACGGCTCCGTGCGCATCGAGGGCGAGCTGAAGCAATGGCACCCCGTGACCCTGAGTGCGGACGGACCCTATGCCCACGAGCGCGACACCCAGCCGAATCCCTTCGCCGACCACCGCCTGACCGTCACCTTCGAGCATGAGTCAGGTACGCCGCGCTACGTCGTGCCCGGCTACTTCGCCGCCGACGGCAACGCCGGCGAGACCGGTGCTGAAGCCGGCACGGTCTGGCGCGCCCACCTCTCGCCCGACAAGCCCGGTCGCTGGACCTATCGCCTGTCCTTCGTGCGCGGCACCGGCGTTGCCACCGAGGCCTCCGGCGGGACGCCGGTCGCCCTGCTCGACGGCAAGACGGGCACGTTCACCGTCGGAGCCTCCGACAAGGCCGGCCGCGACTTCCGCGCGCACGGACGCCTCCAGTACGTCGGCGGCCATCACCTGCGCTTCGCCGGCAGCGGCGAATACTTCCTCAAGGCCGGACCCGACGCGCCTGAGACCCTCCTCGGCTACGCCGACTTCGACGGGACTGTCGCCATCAAACCAAGCGTGCCGCTGAAGACCTGGGAGCCTCACCTGCGCGACTGGCGTCCCGGCGATTCGGAGTGGCGCGGTGGCAAGGGACGCGGCCTGATTGGCGCCCTCAACTATCTCGCCGGCAAGGGCCTGAATTCCGTCTCGTTCCTCACCTACAACGCCGGCGGCGACGGCGACAACGTCTGGCCCTTCGTCGAGCGCAACGCGAAGTTCCATTACGACTGCTCGAAGCTCGACCAGTGGAACACGGTCTTCGCCCACGCGCAGCGCCTCGGGCTCCACCTCCACTTCAAGCTGCAGGAGACCGAGAACGACGACCAGCGGCGCGGCTCCGAGCGCTCGGACCTTGCGATCCCCGAAGCGCTGGATGGCGGGGCGACGGGGCCGGAACGTAAACTTTACCTGCGTGAAATCGTCGCCCGCTTCGGCCATCACCTCGCCCTCAACTGGAACCTCGGCGAGGAGAACACCCAGACGACGGAGGAGCAGCTCGCCATGGGCAACTATCTCGCCTCGCTCGACCCGTACGGGCACCACCTCGTCATCCACACGTATCCGAGCGATCAGGACAAGGTTTACCGCCCCCTGCTCGGCCCATCCTCGCCGCTCACCGGCGCCTCCCTGCAGAACCACTGGGGACAAACCCACCGGCGCACGCTCCAGTGGCTTCGCGAATCTGCCGCCGCCGGAAAGCCCTGGGTTGCCGCCAACGACGAACAAGGCCCCGCCTCGATCGGGGTTCCGCCGGATGCCGGCTACCGCGGGTTCGACGGGGTGGCCGTCGACGGCAATCACCGCTACACGGCGGACGACGTGCGCAAGGCCACGCTCTGGGGCAATCTCATGGCCGGCGGCGCCGGCGTGGAATACTACTTCGGCTACAAGATGCTCGAGAACGACCTCGTCTGCGAAGACTTCCGCTCGCGCGACCGGTCCTGGGACTACTGCCGGGTCGCCCTCGCGTTCTTCCACGGGCAAAAGATCCCCTTCTGGGAGATGACCAACGCCAACGCCCTCGTCGGGAACGCGGAGAACGACAATTCCCGCTACTGCCTCGCAAAGCCCGGCGAACTGTACGTCGTGTACCTCGCCGAAGGCGGATCGGCCCAGCTCGATCTCTCCGCAGTCGCGTCCGACGTCCGCTTCGAAGTCCGCTGGTTCAACCCGCGCAATGGATCGTCGAACGCCGGCGGCCCTACGATCGCGGGAGGTCGCGGTCATCCCCTGGTGGCACCGTCCGCGGACGCCGACTGGCTCGCCGTCGTGCGCCGCCGGTAGAGGGCGGGGCGATGGTGCGGATCGTTCGCCAGCGCCATCGCCGAGCGATGCAACAATCAAGCATGCGTGGGAATCTGCCCTGCAATGAGGTCCGTCCGTCTGCATTCGCGGCGTGAAGCCACCCCTACCCACGGGCCTGCCTTCGGGTGGGATACCGAGCTAAGCCGGACCGCAAAGACTGCTAGTTCGAAGCCTCCGCGCCGGTGATCTCGGCGAGCAGGCGGAAGAAGCCGGCCTTGCGACGGGAGCTGATGCCCCAGTTGGCGGGGATGCTTTGGTAGCCCTCGTCGAAGCCTTCGCCACGCATCCGGAAGTCAAATACGCCCCAGCTGGCGTACTCGCGGACGGCCATGGTGAAGTTGTTGTCCGGCACCTCGAAATTGAAATGATCGTCCTCGTTGAAGACGATCGGCATCGGGCGGTAACCCGGCACCGCGCGGGTCTCCTTCACCATCTCCGGGATACGCCGGTGGTCGTGCACGCCGTTGCCGTGAAGCAGCAGGTAATCGGAACTGCGCACGACGTTTTCCGACGGAATGCGGCCGCCGCCGTAGGATGTGCTCACGAGCAGCCGATAGCCGTTGCGCGTGGTCGCCTTCACGCGGTCGATGAGCTCGTGCACGCGCTCGGGCTGAAGGATCGGGTGATCGTAGCGGACGTTGGTCTCGTTGTTCACCTCGACGATCACGTTGCGCCAGCCGTGGTCGAGGATCCACGCCGTGGTCTGGTCGACGGCCTTCAGGACCGCGGCCTCGTCCTTCAAACGCTCGTCCTGGCCGAAGTAGAAATAGCCGAGGATGACCACCATGCCGAGGTCGTCGGCGAAATCGATGATGCGCTTCATGCGCTCCGCGTAGGCGGGCCGCAGCGTGCCATCGGGCTCGTAGGCGTTGTTCTCCCACGGCTGGGCGCGGGAATAACCTTCCGGCGAGCCGCCCTGGAAGTTGATCGTGAAGGCAAGCAGACCGTGGCGTCGCCACTCCGGCATGGCCGCGAGGAACTCCCGCACGTTGCGCTCCGCGTCCCATTTGCCGGTGTCGGGATAGGCCCAGCGACCCACCGTCTCCGGATTAAGGTCGTCGAACACGCCCTGCACCATGCGCGAATTCATGAGCAGGCCCTCGATGCGGTGGCCTTTCCACTCGCGGCCTTCGTACGTCGGCCGTCCATTGATGAAGAACTGATCGCCCTCGATGGTGACGTGGGTGCGCGGCCGGGTGGAGGCTGCGGCCGCAGGGGTCGCGAGTACGGGGAGCAGGCAGCAGCCGAGGAGAGGAAGGATAAGACGTGACAGCGAAGGCATGATGGGAAGGGTTTGCGGTTGGGGAAGCGGTGAAGATTAACACAGGGCCGCCGAAAGAGGCCATGAGCTTTTACCCAATTCGCCTGAGAATTTCCGTACATCGCCCGGACGATACGAATGTCTCTCTTCGAGCCGGCAAGGTTTGCCATGCCGAGAGAGGGACGCCAACGTAGCGGCGTTGTCTTTCCGTGCGACCGCCCCTAGTCGTGCCGGCCAGCCCGCTTTCCGCCGCCGAACGCCCTTCTCATGCCCGCCCGTCCCATACCTGCCCCCTGTACTGCCGCTCCGCACGTCTCCACCCGCCGCGCGGTTTCCCGCCGCGAGTTTCTCCGCGGCACCGGCATCGCGCTTTCTCTGCCCTTCCTCGAATCGATGCTGCCGTCGTTCGCGCGGGCGGCCGTCCCGTCCTCGCCGCTGGTGCCGGGCGCGCGACCGCGACGCATGTTCGCGATCTGCAACAACCTCGGCCTGCTTCCCGACCTCTTCTTCCCGACCGGCGCCGGGCGGGACTACCAGCCTTCCCCCTACCTCGACCTGCTCCAGGCCCACCGCAATGACTTCAGCGTCTTCAGCGGTGTCTCGCACCCGAATGTCGACGGCGGCCACCCGGCCGACATCTGCTTCCTCACCGCTGCGCCGCACCCCGGCAGCAGCTCCTTCCGCAACACCATCTCGCTCGACCAGCACATCGCCGAGCGCATCGGCACGCTCACGCGCTTTCCCTCCCTCACCCTCGGCGTCAACACGCGCACACGCAGCCTGTCCTGGACCGGCACGGGCGTCGCCATCCCGCCCGAGGACAAGGCCGCCTCGGTCTTCCGCCAGCTCTTCCTCCAGGGAACGCCCGAGCAAGTCGCCGCCCAGATCCGGAAACTGGATACGGGCCGGAGCATCCTCGACACGGTGTCCGAACAGGCGCGCCGGCTGCAGCGCCAGGTCACGGCGCGCGACCGCGACCGGCTCGACCAGTACTTCACCAGCGTGCGCGACCTCGAAAGCCGCCTTCAGGCCTCCCGCGGCTGGGAGCACAAGCCGAAGCCCGTCGTCAACGTGCCCGAACCCGTCGATCCCGCCTCGCCGGCGGCCTACATGGAGAAGGTCAAGGTCATGTACGATCTCGCCCGCCTCTCCTTCGAAACCGATTCCACGCGCGCCGTCACCCTCATGCTCGACGGCGTCTCCACCCCCGTGCTCGAGATCCCTGACGCCCGCATCACCGACGGTTACCACAACCTCTCCCACCACGGGCGCTCCGAGGACAAGCGTTCCCAGCTCAAGACGATCGACGAGCTGCACATGAAGCTGCTGGGCGAGCTCATCGCCGATCTCAAGGCCGTCCGGGAGGACGAAGACACCCTGCTCGACCGCACGATGGTGCTCTACGGCTCCAACTTCGGCGACGCCAACCAGCACACGTGCTTCAACATGCCGACCATCCTCGCCGGCGGCGGTTTCCGGCACGGCCAGCACCACGCCTTCAGCACGACGCAAAACTATCCGCTCCCCAATCTGTTTGTCTCCATGCTGCAACGCATGGGCATCGAGGAGGATCGCTTCGCCTCGGGCACGGGTACGATGCGCGGGCTGGAAATGGCATGAGCTCCCGTCTCCGCCGGTTCTTTGGCCCCGTCGCGCTCGCGTCCGGGATCCTCGCGGTTGCCGAGGCCGGAGCGGCCCCCGCGCTTGCGGCGGGCGCGGCCGACTTCGTCGACCGGCACTGCGCCAGCTGCCACGACGACATCGAGAAGAAGGCCGGACTCGACCTGACGGCGCTCGCGTTCGAGCCGCACAATCTCAACAACCTGCTGCAATGGGTGCGCGTGCACGATCGCGTCGACCATGGCGAGATGCCGCCGAAGAACCGGCGGCGCCCCGAACCGTCCGAACTCGACCGCTTCCTTTCCTCGATCGCCTCCGCCGTCACCGCCCACGAGGCCGCCGTCACCGCGGAGGAGGGCCGCGCCACGCGCCGCCGCCTCAACGGCTACGAGTACGAGAACACCTTGCGCGACCTCTTCGCCGCGCCCTGGCTGCAGATCAAGGATCAGTTCCCCGAGGACGGCGAGGCCCACCGCTTCAACAAGGTGGGCGACGCCCTCGACGTCTCGCATGTGCACATGTCCCGCTACATGGGCGCCGCCGACTACGCCATGCGCGAGGTGCTCGCCGCGCACCTCGCACGCGCGCCCACCACGGTGCAGCGCCACTACGCGCGCGACCAGCGCACGCTCACGAACAAGTTTATCCCGAACATCTTCAACACGTCGCCCGACCGCATGACGTATCCGGTTTTTGGATGGACCCCGCAGCCCGAGGTCCGCCATCGCCGCGCACCGCTCACCGTCGGCGACGCCCACCCGGAGGCGCGCGAGCTCGAGGCCGTCGGCTGGGTTTCCAGCAACTACGTCACCGGCTTCACCTACCGCTGGGACGGCTTTCGCGCCCCGGTCGCCGGCCGGTACCGCGTTCGCTTCAGCGGCTACACCCTCTGGGCCGCCCCGGGCGGCGTCGCCATGCGCTTCGCCAACGAGCAGGACCGCACCGGCACGCCCCGCCCGCCGAATCCGCACGTGCCCGACTACGACCGCATCTCCCGCGGGCGCACGCACGAGCCCATCACGGTCTACACGCGCAACGGCGTCCCCAACCGGCGTGTGGGCGAGTTCGACCTCACGCCCGAGCCGGCGGTGCACGAGGTCGGCGAGGTCTGGCTGCAGGCCAACGAAACCTTCGTGCCGGACGCTTCGCGGCTTTACCGCTCGCGCCCCAACAATTTTCGCAATCCGCTGATGACGCCTGAGGGCGCACCCAGCGTCGCCTTCCGCTGGATGGAGGTCGAGGGACCGCTCTACGACGAGAACAGCGACGCCGGCTACCGGCTGCTCTTCGGCGACCTTCCGCTGAAGCGTCATGCCGCCCGCACCGACGGTGCGGTTGCGGTTTCCGTGGTCGCCCCGCCGCCGCCGCCCGAAACCGGGCGCAACGCCGGCCAGCGCGTGATCCCGCTCGAGGAGGCCTTTGTCGAAGTCGTCTCCGCCGACCCCGCCGGCGATGCACGACGGCTCCTGCGCGCCTTCGTCGCACGGGCCTACCGCCGGCCGGTGACGGACGAGGACGCGGCGTTGTTCGTCGAGCTCTTCGACCGCCAGCACGCGGCGGGACTGAGCTTTACCGAGGCAATGTTCGCCGCCTACACCGCGGTCCTCGCCTCGCCTGGTTTCGTCTTCCTCGACGAGGCGCCCGGGCCGCTTGACGACCACGCGCTCGCCACCCGCCTGGCGCTCTTTCTCTGGAACTCCGAACCCGACGCGGAGCTCCGGGCGCGCGCGGCGCGCGGGGAACTGCGACGGCCCGAGGTGCTGCGCGCCGAAACGGAGCGCCTGCTCGACGATCCAAAGTCGGCGCGCTTCGTGGAGGCCTTTCTCGATTACTGGATCGACCTGCGCAAGATGGACGACACCACGCCGTCGACGACGTTGTACAACGACTACTACCTCGACGACTCCCTCGATGAGGCCGCCGTCCTCGAATCGCGTCTCTACTTCGCGGACATGGTGCGCCGCAATCTGCCCGCCCGCCACGTCATCGACTCCGACTTCACCTATCTCAACGAGCGCCTTGCCCGACATTACGATGTGCCGGGCGTGATGGGTTCGAAAATGCGCCCCGTGACGCTTCCGCCCGAAAGCCCGCGCGGCGGGTTTCTCACGCAGGCGAGCGTGCTCAAGGTCACCGCCAACGGGACGACGACTTCGCCGGTCCTGCGCGGTGTGTGGATCGTGGAACGCATCCTCGGGATTCACATCCCGCCGCCGCCGCCGGTGCCCGCGGTCGAACCCGACATCCGCGGTGCCGTCACCATCCGCCAGCAACTCGCCAAGCATAGCGAGGACGCCAGCTGCGCGTCCTGTCACAACAAGATGGACCCGCCCGGTTTCGCGCTGGAGAACTTCGACATTCTCGGCGGCTGGCGGGATCGCTACCGCGCCGTGTCGGAAGACAAGCCGCCGGTCGAAGGCCGTGGAAAGAACGGCCAGCCGTTCGAATACCACTTTGGACTGCCGGTCGACGCCGCCGGTGCGCTGCCCGACGGCCGGCCGTTTCAGGATATCCGCGAGTTCAAAGGCCTGCTGCTCGACGACGACCTGCCCATCGCCCGCAATCTCGCCAACCAGTTGATCGTGTACGCCACCGGCGCCCCCGTCCGCTTCAGCGACCGCCCCGCCGTCGAGAAAATCCTCGAACGCACCCGCGCCGACGCGCACGGCACGCGTTCCCTCATCCACGCGATCGTGCAGAGCGACCTTTTCAGGAATAAATAGACCTGGCCTCTCGCTTCTGGCCTCTCGCCCATATTTCACCAGGTGAAAGGTGTAGGTGTAGGAGCGGCTTTACGCCGCGATGAAGGCCGTCCGCCTGCCATCGCGGCGGAAAGCCGCTCCTACGCAATTATTGTCCTCTGTCGTCCGGCCTTGCGCGCCACGCCGCCCCGCGTCAGATGAGGTTGATGCGCATCGTTGTTACCGGCGCCGCCGGCCGCGTCGGCTCCGAGGTCACCCGCCATCTCTCCGCCCTCGGACACGACGTCACGCCTGTCGACCTGCGTGCCGATCCCGCAGGCTCGCCGCCGACGCATGCGCTCGATCTCCTCGACGCCGCGGCAACCTCCGCCCTCTTCGCAGCGGTCCGGCCGGAGGCGCTCGTTCACCTCGCCAATCATCCGAACTCGGCCTCGGCGCCGCAAGGCGTGCTCTACCGGGAAAACACCGCGATGACCTGGAACGCCTTCGAAGCCGCCTTCACGCAGGGCGCGACGCGGTGCGTTTATGCCAGCTCCCTGCAGGTCATCACCGGCGGCCCCCGCGACGGGCAACCCTATGCTGACCCGCTGCCGGCCTTCCCGATTCCCGCCGACGGCACCGAGCCGCCCAACCCGGGCAACGCCTACGGACTGACCAAGGAGATCGGCGAGCGGACGCTCGCCCTCTGGTGCCGCCGCGACGGAGTATCCGGGGTTTCCCTACGACTTCCCATGGTGGTGCCCGCGGGCGCCCCCCTGCCCGGGTGGCTCACGGCGCGCGACTGGACCCGGCCCCAGCCCGAGTTCTGCGCCTGGCTCACCGCAGAGTCGGTCGCCGCACTCGTCGCCGCCATCCTCGCCGCGGATCTGCCCGGTCATCGCATCTACACGCCGTCGGGGCCGCTCGCGGCCACAGCGCCGCCGATGGCCGCGCTGCTGGAGGGACCTTTTGCGGGTATCGCATTGCGCCGTCCGGTCGACGGGTTTGACCAGCCCTTCGACACGAGCCGCATCGCCGCCGAAACGGGATGGATCCCGCCGCGCTTCCCGGTGTCCGCCTCCGCATGAGCCGCCTCGCGTCCTTCGTCCTGCTCCTCGCACTGTCCGGCCTGCGGACGATGGCGGCCGAATCGGCGGACGCCTTGCTGCAGCAGGGACGCCTGCAGGATGCCGAGCGCGCCCTCGAGGTCCGCGTGCGTGCCGCGCCGGGCGACGCCGCGGCCCAACACCAGCTCGGCCGCCTGTTGCTGCGACGACGCGAGTACGAGGCGGCGATTCCCTTTCTCGCCAAAGCGGCGGAGCTCCAGCCGGAGAACGCCGCGTACCAGTTTCACCACGGCGCCGCCTGCGTGCAGCAGGCCGACACCCTGGGCAAGACCTTGCGAGCCCTGGGAATGGCCCGTCGGGGCCGCGCCGCCATGGAGAAAGCGGTCGCGCTCGAACCCGACAACGTCGAGTTCCACGAAGGCCTGGTCGAATTCTACCTGCGAGCGCCGGGCATCGTGGGTGGCGGACTCGACAAGGCGCGCGCCCAGGCGGAAAACCTGCGGCGCCTCGATCCCCGCGCAGGCACGATCGCCCTCGCCATGGTCCGCCTTCGCGCGAAGGAACCCGAGGCCGCCTTCTCCCTGTACGAAGCCTGGCTCGCACAGGCGCCCGAGGATTACCAGATCCTGTATCTCACCGGCCGCGCAGCGGCGGACACCGGCCTGCAGCTGGAGAATGGGGCGGCGGCGTTGCGCCATTGCCTGCAGCTCGCCCCTCCTCCGCGCGCGGTGAACCATGCGACCGTAAACTTTCACCTCGCACGGATTCTCCAGCAGCAGGGCGATCTCGAAGGTGCCCGCGCCGCCTACCGCGCCGCCCTGGACCAAGAACCCGCCCACGCCGCCGCCGAGGCGGCGCTGAAGGCGCTGGATTGAATCGCTTCGCGGGGAAGTACCCGCACGCAGTGCGGTCGATGGGCGGGAGAAATGAGAAAGAGGAAGAGGAACGAGAAAGATCCTCTACCCTCTACCTTCTATCCTCTGATTTCTGACCTCTGGCCTCTGATTTCCGGCCTCTGATCTCTGGCCTCTGACCTCCGGCCTCCGGCCTCCAAACTCACCCGCCGATCTGCGGCTTCGGCGTCGTGCCGGTCCACTGCGGCTGGGCGCCCTCGGGAAGCGGCGGGATGTCGCCGGTGCCGGCGGGCGGAAGCGTGCCGTTGAGTTCCTGGCGCCAGTGGGCGACGTCGCCGCCCGGGCAATACACGTAGATCATGTGCATCGGCTCGTCGCCGGTGTTGGTGAGCTGGTGGAAGATGCCGGGTGTCATGTAGACGGCCTGGCCGGCCTTGATGGGACTGCGCTCGGTGCCGACGCAGATCTCCCCTTCGCCCTGCACGATGAAGTAAACCTCCTCCTGTTCCTGGTTGTGCCACGGCACCTGGCCGCCCTTCGGCTCCAGGATGGAATAGCCCATGGAAAAGCCTTTGGCTTGGATGGGCTGGCTGGCTTGGCCGACGAGCCCGCGGCCCCAACGACGGGCCGGGAACGTGCCGCCGGCGATTTTGGCAAGGTCTGCGATGATCATACGAATTGAGGCGTAGTGAGTCCGCCCCGGTCAGCGCGAACCTTTTCCGCCGCTTGCGCGACAAGTTTCGACCCTCGATGCGCGCCTCAGGTCGCAGGCCGGATGCGTACGAGCAAATCTTTCGCCTCCACGGTGTCGCCGACGGTGATCTTGAGGTCGTCGACCACGCCGTCGCAGGGAGCGTAGACCGTCGTCTGCATCTTCATCGCCTCCATCATGAGCAGCTTGTCGCCCTTGGCGACCTTGGCGCCGGTGGAGACGGAGAGCGACGCGATCAGGCCGGGAATCGGCGCCGCCACCTGCGTCGGGTCGGCGAGGTCGGCCTTCGGGCGGGCCTTGGTCTTCGGGGAGACGCTCTTGTCGGTCACCACGACGTCGCGGGCCATGCCGTTGAGTTCGTAGCCAATGGTACGCCGGCCGTCCTTGTCGGGAGCGCCGACGCTGACGAGGCGGATGATGAGCACCTTGCCCTCCTCGATCTCGACGTTGATTTCCTCGCCGGGCTGGAGGCCGTAGAAGAATGCCGCCGACGGCAATACGCTGACATCGCCGAACTCCTTGCGATGCTTCACGAAGTCCGCGAAGACCTGCGGGTACATCAGGTGGGAGAACAGCTCGTCGTCGGTCGGTTCGCGGCGGAGCTTCTCGGCCAGTTCGGCCCGATGCGGTGCGAGCGCCGACTCGATGGCCTCGACGGTGACAGGCTTGCGTTTGCCCGGCGCCTTGAGCGAGGCCTTGTAGCGGGCCTTGGCGGCCTTGAAACGCTCTTCGCCGAGGACGGCGCGCGAGACGGCGTCGGGGAAGCCGCCGTCCGGCCAGCCCAGGCCGCCGGAGAGCATGTCGATCACGCTTTCGGGGAACGGCATCGCGCCCGGCTCGAGGTTGACGACGTCGGCCGGCTTGATGCCGCGCGAGAACAGGAAAAGCGCCATGTCGCCGACGACCTTGGACGACGGGGTGACCTTGACGATGTCGCCGAA
>VFQQ010003896.1_pt1 | contig 13872 bp, 22 predicted proteins | sample 3512341 | NCBI WGS metagenome assembly VFQQ01 (sample SAMN10412373, study PRJNA504923) | tailings metagenome | isolation source: Relicate 2 Philex TSF1 revegetated site | place: Philippines: Tuba, Benguet | collected 2017-08-29 | reverse complement strand
GACGTTAGCTTGGTTGCGTTCAGCGGGGGCAGAGCCCCCTCGCACAAGAGGTGTCAGAATGTTCAGCTGTGTTCCTCAGCGCAGCATAAGCTGGGTGGAAGATGCAACAGTGCAAGCACGTGTGCATATTTTGCCTGCTGCTCAGTATAGTGACGTTAGCTTGGTTGCGTTCAGCGGGGGCAGAGCCCCCTCGCACAAGAGGTGTCAGAATGTGTTCAGCTGTGTTCCTCAGCGCAGCTTGGGTGCATGCAGGAGGCATCGGCAGCCTGTGGTTTTAGCTTGGGAGGGCAGCAGCCCAGGTTGCTGCAGTGCCCGATGTGTACAAGCAATGCCTGTATCGGAACCTCACTCCCAGCCCTTGGTGCACTTTGTTGTGTTGTGCAGACGATGACAGCACACCAAAACGCCCTCCAGCCCATCACGGCAACACCCCAATCACTAAAGTGCAACAGGTCGCACCTTGAAGCCACGGTAGACGAGGCCCTTGTCGAACAGCTGCTTGAACACCCACCACACGCTCTCCATGAACGTGGGGTCCAGCGTCTTGTAGTCGTTCTGCGCCAAGTGTTGACGTGAAGGGATTGAAGTGAAGTAGTGAAGCTTCAGGGAAAAACGGTCTCCATGAAGGTGGAGTCCAGCATCTTGTAGTTGTTCTGCGGCAGAAAGACAGACTTTGTGTTCCAGCAAGCCAAATCAATGCGACGGCCCACCCAGGCTGTGCAGAATGGCCTCCCGTCACACAGCCCTGGGGCGCACTCCAATGCGCACACCATTCCATGCAGCCGCACCTCAAAGTCGATCCAGCGGCCCAGGCGGTGCACAATGGCCTCCCAGTCCTTGGAGTAGCGCATCACAATCGACCGGCACTCCTCGTTGTACTTGTCGATGCCCATGTCCAGCACCTCCTGGCGGGACTTGATGTCTGGAAAAAGGGAGGAGGGGTGTGAGCAACGGTTGGAGTTTTTGCACTTGTCGACGCCTCCTGGCAACACCTCCTGGCGTGACTCGATGTCTGGGATGGAGAAAAAGGCAGGCTAGTGAGGGTGGCAGTGCAGGGCAGCCAGTGCTAGCATGCCGAGCACAACTGCAGTTCGCCTAAATCCCATTTTGTCCTCCAGCAGATTGTTGGACGAGCCATCCGCAGCAGTTAATTTATTTCAATTCAACTCACTGAGCTTCTTGTCAATCTCATACTCCACAGGCAGGCCGTGGCAGTCCCAGCCAAAGCGGCGCGTCACGTGGTGGCCGGTACCGCTGGCGTACCGCGTCACAATGTCCTGGAAAGGAGGGTCAGTTGGGCGGCGACAGCGGCAGGCGTGGGTGCCATCAAGACAGGGTTGAGCTGCAAATGACATGCGGCTGCGGCGGCATGCAGCGGCGGCGGCGGCAGCAACAGCAGCAGCTTGTAGACATCTCATGGCTGGACTAACACGGCTGTTTAGGCACGCCAGACGATCAAGCCGGAGGGGCTGACCACAGCAGCATTCAATTGACCGGCCCACCTTGAGCGTGCCGGCCAGTAGGTGGCAGAGAACTAGCAAACAACAACAGCATGCAAATAGTCCCGCACGGCTGTAGCTCTCACCTTGAGCGTGCCGGCCAGCAGGTGGCCGTAGTGCGGCAGGCCGGTGGCAAAGGGCGGGCCATCGTAGAAGCTGTACTCGGGCTTGCCCTCCGTCCGCCGCAGCTGCTCCTTGAACGCGTCAATCTCCTGCACATGGCAGAGCAGCGGTTGGTGGTGACACTTTGCTCATTACACGCCAGCTGGATTGAGGTACAATGCCCTTTCATGCTCAGGCAAGAGGCACTGTCCCCTGCAGCCGCAAGCAGCTGCCTGGAGGGAGCCAGTGGCGCTGCCTTCTGCCTCCCATAGGGGGCTACGTGAGGCCTTGCCGTCCGCAGCAGCAGGCAGGCAACTACCATGCTAGCATCAGCTGTCCGTTTCCTAGTATCAGAAGTCATGCTCCCACCTGCCAGAACTTGAGAATCTCCTCCTCCTCAGCAGGGAAGTGATAGTCCTGCGGTGGGCATAGGAAGCAAGAGGCTGCTTGAAAGGGCAGCCAGAGGCAGGTGCCCAGCTGCTGGGGCGGGCACAGGACGCCAAGTGGCAGGCAGCAGGCTCGCAGGTGCCGATGCTGCATCCAGCAATGTTGTTGAAATCAGCAATGGTGAGAGTGGTCGTGCAGACGATGCACCGATGCAGTGCGCCAGGCAGCCGAGCTTTCACAAGCAAGTTGCAAACAACCACCCTGCCGCCCCGCACCAACCTTGGACTCCTTGACCTGCTGCAGGCCGGAGGCCTGCTGAGCGGCCATGGCTGCACCCGCTGCAAGCTCCTGCACACCCTGCGGCACGCAGCCAGGCAGAAGCAGCGGGTCGCTGGCGGCCGCGGCTGGCGGCAGCGGTGGCCATGGCGGCCGCCCATGCCTCGGCCCCCGCCCCGAGGGCTACGCCATCTGGCATGCACCACTGAGGAGCTGCCATCCATGGTGCAGGATGCTGCAAAGGCGCGGTCATGCGGTGCGAGCGGCTTGCGGCTGCACACATACCTGCGTGCAACCCGTGCCCGCAGCTCCAGGCCCGATGCCGGCGTGCCCCGCCGATTAGGATTACCGCTGGCGCCTCAATGCACGCCTCTTGCTCGCCCATTTCCCTGCTGGCGGCGTGCTGCGCTCCGGCCTCGCCGATCGGGGCCCCCTTGCAATCCAGGGCACTGATCTGACTTCCCTGCACTCACCTGCAGCAGCAGAAGCTCCGCCGCGGGCCTATGTCGGCGACTGGCGCCGCTGTGGAGACTGCAGTGCTGCGCAGCGGTCGGGAAAAGTGCTGGCAGGTGCGACAGCCGGATGGGGTACGCTGGGTGCGCAGCGGCGCCGCGATGGCGTGAGGGCTCTCCCGAACCTGCAGCCTGCGCCCTGTCCCGCCCGCCCCGCAGGCCCGCGACGCCTTCTACAAGTGCGTGGAGGACGCCGGCGTGACCTACACCGTCGACACGCCTGCGCCCGCGCAGTGCAAGGCGGCGCGAGCGGCGTACGAGGCGGCGTGCAAAGCCTCGTGGGTGCGCCACTTTGACCTGCTGCAGGACAAGCGGCTGCGCTACCTGCAGGCGCTGCGCACCAACATCGCCAAGCAGACACAGACGGGCACGGGCAGCCAGCAGGGCAAGGCCTGAGGCGGCGCGCCGAGCGGCAGCAGCAAGCAGCGGCCACTCACCGCACTAGCAGCGGCAGCACCCGCCCAGCAGCCGGCAGCTCACTAGAACCAGCAGCGCTCAGCCCAGGACAGCAGCAGCAGCCATGAGCGGCCGCTACGACGACCGCGATGAGCGGCGGCGCGGGGAGGACGATCGTGACCGGGAGCGCGGCTACCGTGACGACAGGTGGGGGTTCATAGCTGTGCTACAATCTCATTGCTGCTGTGCGCAGCTTTCGCATGCTATGGCTGGGATCCTGTTAGCTGTAGATAGCAGGGAGGGTGTTGCGCTGTTGGGTGCATTGAAGCCTGTTGTGGGCTCGGCCCGCCCTGCTGCCCGGCTGCCGCTCTCCCTGCTGAATTGCAGGCTCCTTGCCATATCGTGCTTCTCTGCCTGCTTGCCTGCTGCAGGCGCCGCGACGACGACCGAGGCGATCGGCGGCGCGACGACCGCGACCGCTTTGCTGACCGGGATCGCGAGGAGCGGCGGCGGCGCAGCCGCAGCAGGAGCCGCAGCCGCGACCGCCGGCGGGACGATCGGGAGCGCAGCTACGGCGGTGATAGGGACCGGGAGCGGCGGGATCGGGAGCGGTCGGAGCGAGAGCGGTCAGAGCGTGGCGACCGCAGCGAGCGCAGCAGGCGCAGCAGGAGCCGCAGCAGGAGCCGGGAGGGCAAGCGGCGGCGCAGCCGCAGCCGCGATGGTGGCGAGCGCGACCGCCGAGAGCGACGCAGGTGGGCGGCTGCAGCTATTGCTGAGGGGTGGTGTCGGTGCTTGCGTGTGTTTGGGCCTGGGTGGCTGTGCGGGGTTGAGGGAAGCAGTTCCCTTTCTGCCTTCCTGCCCACCTGTCTGCTGCAGCCTGCCAACCTGCTCCTGACCCTGTGCCTCCTCCCTCTCACCCGTTGCAGCCGCTCCGAGTCTCCGTCCCGCCGCGACAGCAAGCGGCGGCGCAGCGAGGGGGACCGCGAGCGGGGCGCCTCTGAGCTCCGCTCCGACGCAGCCGGCATCAGCGGCCCCGCAGAGGATGCAGCAGCGGCGGGCGGCAGCGCCGATGGGGTAGCAGCGCCCATGGATGCAGACGGCGGCGAGGGGCGGGCGGGCGGCGGCGGCGGCGGGGAGGAGGAGCAAGAGGGCGGGGAGGGCGGCGGGCTGGCTTTGGATGCGGAGCTGACCCCTGAGGAGATCATGATGATGCAGCAGATGGGCATCCCATTCGTGAGTGTGTGGGGCAGGAGCGAGCGGGTGATCTGGGGCGTATGCAGGCATGCCGCTGGCAGACAGTATTTGCTCATGCCTCTTGTCGCTGCTGCTGCTGCTGCTGCTGCTGCTCAGGGCTCTCTGCATGGTGCTGCGCTAGACATTGACTTCTCTCCTGCTTCGCTCCACCTGCTTGCTCTCCTTCACTGTGCAGGGCTTTGACACCTCCCAGGGCAAGAAGCACGAGGACGCTGGAGCCATCAAAATCAAGTCCACCCGCGGCGCGCGGCAATACATGAACCGCCGGGTGCGTGCTGGCTGCTTGGCCAGAGTATTGGCTGAAGGCCCAGCTCTGCTGCCCGCTGCAATGCTGCTGTGCCTGCCTGCCAAAACCATGCCAGCTGTCCGCCCCCGTGCTTCGCACTGCAACTCGTGGCAAGCATTTCCACAGCTGCGTCTCTGCCCTCCTCGCAACCGCGCCTCGCAGGGCGGTTTCAATCGTTCCCTGGATGGCGAGGGGACAGGAGAGAAGGTCCGTATCGAGTGGCTGCGCAGCTAGGCCCGGCCCGTCAGTGGGACGTGAATGCAGCTCAGCTGTCCAAAGCGCAGTTCACACTTGTGTGCAGTGCATGCCCAGCCTGTGTGGTGGCTTCCGCTGCAGCTTTGTCTTACTGTTGCCCGCTCTGCTACAGCACATGTAATTGCAACGACAAGCGAATGTCACAGAAGCAAGGCTCAGGTGGCACAGCAGCTGCCAATGCCAGCTCTGCTAGGGCCTGCGCTGGTGGGCGCTGTGTGTAAACTGCTCATCACGAGGCAGCTCTGCTGCTGCTCTGCACCAATTGATTGGAAAACAAATACAAGTGCTGGGTGCTGTACGTTACGAAATGCGCAGTTCACAGCTTGAAGCCAAAAGAGAAACCGCCGCCTGCCGAGGTACCGTTTTGTGCCGCCGCAGCGCTGCCACTTGCTTCTGGCTTGCTGGCCCCATTGGCTGAGCTGCCATTGGCTGCGCTGCTGCCGTTTGCTAGGTTGACTCCTGGGCAGGCGTCTTCAGGGCCCTTGAACAGCCCCGCAAGCTTGTGCTGCTCCTGCATCAGCAGGCAGAGGCATGGCAGCGCGCGTGGAGTGAAGCAGCAGCGGTGCGGCTCAGCAGCAAGGGGCCTTTCAGCTGCGTACCAGCAGAGCGACAGCCGCAAGTCCTACCAGTGCCAACTTTTTCAACTTCTTCTGCTGCCACTCGCTCCAGCGGCACAGCTAGTGTGCTTGGGTCGCCCAGTTACAACCAAAAAACAGAAGGAGAGCTCACCTCTGCCCGCTTCTTCTTGGCTGCCTCTTCTGCTGCCACCCGCTCCAGCAGCTCCGGCCGGTGCTCCTTCAGAGCCTGCACGTAGAAATGGCAAATTAATTTGCAATGATTCGGTTCAGTTGCACTGATTGGGTGCATGCAGCAGCTCCGGCCGGTGCTCCTTCAGAGCCTGCATGTAGAACACCAGCTCGATTGAACAGCTAGCCAGCAAAGCAGGCAGCACGGCTTGCAGGCAGGCAGCAAACCGGTGTGCACAGCAACCTCATAACCACGTAATGGTGCAACCTAATGGTGCAACCTGCAGCTACAAATGCGCTGCATCCTATGCGCAAGGTTCGACCCCATAATATCACCCAAACAGCACCCTCCCTGACCTTGACAAAGCGGTCGTACAGTCCGGAGCGCGCCTCCTTGGCGCAGCCCGACACCAGGGCGGGGGAGCGGGAGCGCAGGTGGGACAGCACATGCGGTAGGGTGACCTGCAGGGTGGAGCAGAGAGGGGATCCATTGGGGGATGGAAAGTTAGTGAAGGGCATGCATGGGGTGCGGCATGAGCTGATTGCACGGGAGCAGAGCGAGGGGGCTCCAATTTCAGACGGCTCCAAACTGCGACGGCCTCTGTCCGCGGCCTCCATACTGGCCCCACCCCATCATGCCGAACACGCACCGGCAGCTTCCACCATTCCCTTGCCACCCACCTCGCTGACAAAGTTCTGGGTGACCGCCACGCACTCGTCCAGGTTCAGCACGATGTGCCACCAATTGCGCTGCAAGAAGGAAGGGAGGCAGCAGTTGGGGGAGCAAGCTGTGGGTCAGGCATGCTTTGCTCACCCGTCCTGGCCTCTGGTCATGCATGCCAAGCGTTGCTGTGCATGCAGGACTCGCTGTGCATGACACCTCCATCTTCCCAGCTCACCGGCACAAACATGATCTCTCCCTCCTTGAGGATGCACTCCGCGGGGGTGTAGCCCACCGACTCCTGCACACAGCACATTGAGAAGCATATCGAGCACAGGAAATTCTTGAGGTGCGACGTGCACACCAACATTGCAGCATCTCAGCCACGTGCAATTTCACACCAGATGGACTAACACACCTAGTACTTGCCTTGTGCTCGTAGAAGGACATGAACCATTCCATGATTGACACCGGGCTCGCCACATCAGCGCCATCGCAGCTGGGCCGCACGCCTGCAGGAGGGATCCATAAAGGCAGCGCAGTTGCATCCGTTCGATGCAACACACCACCTGCAAGCGGCCGAGGTGCAGGTATGCCAATCGGGCTGCAACCATGGGACGTTGGCACCGCAGTCGGCGCCACTGTGACGGCAGCCACCTGCCCAGCCAAAGCTCACCCGGCGCCCAATGGAAAGCAGCCACCTGCCCAGCCAATGCTCACCCGGCGGCGTGATGTGCGGCGGGTACAGGATCCACTTCTTGCGCCCGCTCACCACGCCGTTCCAGGCGCTGGTGCTGTTGGGGTCCTGCGTGCAGCAGCACAGCAAACCACATGGTGAGCGCTGGTGGCAGGGCTCAGCACAGGCGCAGCGGGGCACGGGTCTGACCGCAACAAAGGCGCTTCTATGGCCGGCAGCTGTCAACAGCTGTTGCAATGCAGCGTACACACCTTGTGCCAGCCGCTGCCGCTCTTGTAAGGCCCGGCAATCAGCCAGCGCCAGTCGGGCCGAGCCTCGCCCAGCAGCTTGAACAAATCGTCGCTAAACACCTGCTGTCAGGTGTAGAGTAGCGCATCAGGTTGGGCGGCTGCGACACACTTCAGCTGGACTTTTGGTGCCTTGTGCCAGAAGCATAACAACCCAAGCAGAGCTGGCACCCAACAAAAGCGCAGTTAGCAGCGTTTGGCGCGCAAGCTGTGCGCAGACAGCACAGCGGTTGCTGTTTTCTCACCTCGGGCACTGTATAGTCCTTGGCCAGTTGCGGCGCCGTCTCGCAGAAAGTCTTATCAAACCTGCGGACAACGCAGTTGGGCAGGCAGGCAGGGGTCTGTGAGTGCCAGTTCCCAACCCAAGCAAGCAGACTCCACCCCCGGCAGCACGAGCCCCACAGCCACAGATAGCGCACCGCGGTGCACAGCACTAGCTTAGCCCACAGGTGCAACCAACAAGCACCAAGCAAGCCCACAGGCATAACCAACAAGCAGCAGATTAGCCCACAGGTGTAACCAACAAGCAGCAGCTCGGCTCACAGGTGCAACCAACAAGCACCAGCTCGGCTCACAGGTACAGCGGCAGCTCGTCGGTGTTGGTGTCCGCATACTTGCAGTAGGAGTCGAAGGGGATCGGCTGGTCGCCCACCAGCACCTGAGGAAAGGCAACGGTGCAACAGGTGGTGTGGTGGGTTAGGGCGGGGCATGCCGGCAGTGGAAGGCAGGAGTAAGAGGGCGTGCAGTTGGAAACGGACTTCGCAAACCGTGCAGAACGAGACAGCTGTGGCCTGGCATAGCAGTGAAGGGAAGCAGGCACCAAGGGCAAGCGGGTGCTGCACTACACTCCCTGCCGCCCTTGAAAGCTGCAAATCGAACAAAAACACAGCCGGAGTGCTGCAGTACGCACCATGCCGCCCTTGAACGCCTTCTTCAGGTAGGGCCGGCTCCACTTCTTCATGGCCGGCCACTTGGTCACCTGCACCAAGAGAGGAATAATTGGGTTAGCGAGGGCAGGATGGGTCGATGGGAGTCAGAGCAAGCAACCCAACTGTCAACATGCATGACCGGCAAGGTACCGCACTGCGCAGGCCTGGCTGCAAGAGCAGATGTTGCGACAGCCTCCATCTGAGCGAGACTGCAACAGGGGCACGCAGGTCCGCCCAGCTCCCCAGCGGCCACTCACGACGTCGGTCAGGATGACCGGCTTATTGGGTATCTCGTACTGCTCCCTGAACTCCGCCACGCTGAGCCCGCTGCGCCGATCCACGTTTTCCACCTCCAGCCAGGACGGGTCGATTGCACACGTGGCGCACCTGCAGATGCCATTCGGATTAAAAAGAACACCAGTGAGGGCAGCCAGGAGGCTGGATGCAAACAGGGCAGCCAGGGGCGGCTGCGGGCTGGGCTGGGTTGAACCGCCTGCATTGCAGGCTGCCGCGCTCGGCGGCAGCACAGTTGAACACGCCGCTCGACACTCCAACACAGATTCCGCAGCACACTCACAGCCAGGGTGTATAGAGCAGGTCTGACTGCAAGCCTGCCGCACGACGCATCTTGCGGCTGCCCGGCTGGAAGCCCTTTGCCTGTGTGGGCGGTGAGCAAGGCCCACAGGCGCCTATTTTTCTGCTAACTTGCGCGAGGTGGGCAATAGAGGCGCCGACAAGCAGCTAGCAGGAAGCAGAGGCGGCGGTGACGACGGCAGCAGCACCGGCCCAGCGGCGCAGCGCTGACAACAGCGGCAGTTAGCGCAGCAGTCAGCAGCAAGCATGCAGCATCGCCTGCCCCCCAATGTGCTGCCCCCCACCTGCTTTCCCAGCAGGTAAGTGTCCTGCCAGCAGCCCTGGAAGTCCCACCGCCCCTCCAGCTGGTCCAGGCAGAAGCCCTTCCACTGCGGCAGCCGGGGGGTCGCAGCAACAACAGCTGGTATGAACACTTGCATATAACATCTCTGGGCTTGGCAGATGACTGCCTGGCTGCCACCAGCTCGTTAAGGCAGGATCATTCCATTGAAGCTTTTGTCCACTGGCTGCCAAGGTGCTGGAGACATGCCAAAAAAGTGTTATAAAAGCTTGCAACTTCATCCAGCAGCTGAAATTGAGGCGGCCTCTGGATCCAGCAGCCTCACCAGTTCATCATGGTTGGCAAAGGCCCACAGCGCGCGCGACGAACACGCCAGGCGCGCCAGGTCAGCGGGCGCCAGTTCATGCATGATGTTCAGCAGCGCCTGCGGGGCGGCAGCGCAGCAGGGGCAGCTCACGGTAATGGCTAAAACCACCAAAAGCCACCAGTGCATGCAGTCGGCAGCGCAACAAGCTGGGCACGAGTCCAGCGGTGGACGGCCGCCACCAACCACACAGCCGGCTGGGAATGCAGCGCTGCTTCTGCAGGCCAGTGCTCTGCAATCATGCGATGCAAACTCTGCAGCTCACCTCGTCAGGCAGGCAGGCGAGCGCGCCGAGGCCTCGCGTGCGCATGGCTGCCGCCACATCGGCCCCGCCCTCAAACAGCCCCATCTGAGGCTGCACCCCCAGCGGGTGCTCCATGGCTGCCGCTGCTGCTGCTGCCGCTGATTGGATGCTTTGCTAGGCCAGCGCACCAAGCCTGTGATCAGCAGGAGGGCGCGTGGCGGCGGCTTCAGTAGGCAGCGGCGGCGGTGGCGGCAGCGGCAGAGGGTTGCCGGCGACATGCATGACGGCGCTGCATGATTGCACCGCATCTCCCCGCATCGAAGCAGCAGCGGGCAACCCCGCGGGTCGCTTACAGTGACTGAGTTGGCGGCGGTCGACCGGGGTTCGCAACCTCGCTCACCCTGCGTCGCGCCGATGACTGCAGCGAGTAGAGTGCATGCGCTGACCAGGTTCGCGGCTTCAGCGTGGGCGACGTGCCCCGCATTTGCCCGGGCGCCGGCGCCAAGCAGCTGGATGGCTTCACCAGGTGAACGCCAGGCAGCGGGGAACTGATCAGACCGCTTCTGTGAACTCCATCTGGCGCTGCGTCAATGGGCATCCCCGCACTGCCGCCGCCGCTCGCCCGCACCTTTCGCAAGACGCCCGCCACCCTGCTGCACTCAACTTCGCCTTATTCTGCTGCCTGCAGCACCTCAAGCCACTACTTACAAGCAAGCGCAAGCATTCCTGATGCATTCCTGATCTGTGCAAACATCACTTCGCCCATCTACACAGCATATGGCTGGGGCAGCGCCTGCGCAAGCGCAGCTGCCGCCGGCTGGCTCATCGCCCGCGCCTGCGCCACATACTCCTCTGGCGTCTTGCTGCCGCCCCCGTGAACCAGGTAGGTTCGCAGGCCAGCAAGACGCCACTCCCAGTCACCCAGCGCCAGCCCCTCTGCTGACATCAGCGCCTCCAGCTCCTCGCGGCGCTGCGCCCGCTGCTGCGCAGCCAGGTGCATGGCCCTTACGGACTCGACCGCTGGACAAGAGTGGCGCGGAGAGAGGCAAAGGGGAGAGGCCATCGTTGAGCAAAGCTGAACAACCTATCTGCATGCAAGCCACCACTTGATCGCCATGACATGCACCATGCAGCCATGGATCTCAAAATGCAACATCACGGTGCCCCAATCCCGCCACCCCTGGTCCAACAGCATGCCCACCTTGCTGCTGGGTGCCGGTGCCGTTGTAGAGGAAGCGCTGCACGCCAGAAGCGAGGGCGTCCGTCAGCTGGATGCCCTCTGCCTCCAGTGCCGCCGCCAGGGCGGTGCGCCGGGCCTGCCGCTCCTGGTCCACCTGCTGCGCCCGCCTGGCGCTCTCCACGGCTTCCTCCTCGCTGCCCTCATTCTGGAGGATGTAGCGCCGGCAGGATGAGGAGTACTGCTGCAGGCCTTCCGCTGCCAGCAGCTCGTCGATGCGAGCTTGGCGCGCCTCCTGCGCTGCGGCCCGCTCGTGCGCCGCCCTGGCAGCCTCCAAAGCCTCCTCCTCGCTGCCATCCCCGCGCTCGGAGTAGAGGTAGCACACGTGCGTGTACGCATGCAGGCCTTCCGCTGCCAGCAGCTCTGCGAGGCGCGCACGGCGCGCCTCGCGCGCCTGCGCCTCTGCCCGCGTCGCCTGGGCAGCCGCAAGCACTGCAACGAGGCAAGAGGGTTGCAGCATTCACATCAGAACAAAGAAAAACACAGGCATCAGCCGTAGTGCCGCAGCTGCCTGTGTCCAGCTGCAGGAAGCAGGAAGGCTTGCCAGGCCCTCAGCAGCTTGCCACTCCGACCGCCAGGAAACATCTCCACCTGCCGCTGCGAACGCAACAGTGATTGCTGCTCCCTGCTGCACGGAACCTGGTCAGGATTGCTTGTGCCACAGGCATGCCAAGCCCGCCTCCACCTCAGCAGCTTACCTGCTTCCTCGCTGCCTGCGCCCGTCCGCACGTAGTCAATGAGGCCCTGCACCCGGCTGTAGCCGGCATAGCCTGCAGGGCATGGCCGGCAAGTGGAGGCGTTGTGATGCAGGGCACCCAGAGAAGAGGAGATCGCAATGCAACATCGGCTAAGCATTGCCATGCCAACAGCAGCGCAGGGGGTGCTCCCTGTTCCGAAAGCCTTCAGACCGGTGCTCCCTGATATCCTGCAGCCGCACACTCACCTCCCCAGCCGCCCCAGCCGCCGCCCCAGGCGTGTTGGTCCGGCAGGTACTCCTGCAGGCCCTGCTGCGTGAACAGCTCGGTGATGCGGGTGCGCCGCGCATCCCGGTCCGTCACCTCCTGCTTGGCTGCCTTGATGGCCGACACCGCCTGGTCCAGCGTCTTGTGCCCGCCCTGCCCGGCAATGTAGGCCTGCGCCGCGGCACTCCACCGCTCGCTGGACAGCCCCTCCTCGCTCAGCCTGCACAGGATGGAAGGATTGGGGGCCGGCGAGGCAGGCATGTGTAAGGCAGGATTGAGTGAATGTGCCTTCAAGTTATGGGGCCGGACCATGCAGCTGCAGGCCAGCCACCCCACTGCGTGTGAAAGCTGGCAGTTTGCAAGCTTGCGCTGCCCCCTCCTGCAGACGGCCTGCCCTGCTGTGCCTTGCAGCGTCAGTGCAGAACAGGACCTAATCGACAAAGCTGATGCCCCAAACACCAAAGCGCTAGCCATCCCATAAACCATACAGCTTGCCTGGCCACCAGGTCTTTCTGGCGCGCCTGCCGCCCCACCTCCGCCTCCTGCTCCTGCTTGGCAGACTGCAGCAGGCCCTGCACCGTGCCGTGGCCCTTCTGCGCGCAGCAATAGGCAGAGAAGAAGAGGCAAGATCACTGGATTGACTGCGAGTAGGTACATGGCGGGCCAGAGCGGAACAACAGGGATGGCAGCAGCTGTGCTCGAAGGCAGTGCAGCGGCAGCAGCAGTCGGCGCTTGCAGCAGCGGGATGCGCTTGCAAAGCTGCTAGGCCGAATGGACATGGCCTCAGGTAGGGGCAACAGCAAGAGTTGTGCAGGATGTTTCGCGGCCTCAACCGACCTCAACCAACCGCACCTTGATGAAGTCCTTGATACGGGCAGCCGGTACAGCTGTGGGCAGCCACAGTACAACCAACAATGGCCCTCGACCAACCGCACCTTGATAAAGTCCTTGATGCGGCGGCGCGTGCCGCGGCTGTGGGCGCGGCTCTTGGGGCCCTGCAGCCCAGCCTTCTTGAGAGCTTTGACCAGCTCCTTCCTGCGCCGCCAGGCACAAGGACGGGGGAGACGTGCATGTGCCAGGTGTTTTGTGCGGCAAGCGTCAGAGGACCATGACGTGGTTTGCAGGGGTGTGTCGCTGTAAGCTGACTTGCACAAATGGCAGACACTGCGCCAATGTGACCTGCTTTCAACCGCCCACTCTGGCCCGCCTCTCACTCTCGGCCGGTGCGCTGCGCCTCGCGCGACTGCTTGGCGCGGCTGCTCTTGGCCGCGGCCGCCGCCCGCTCCTCCTCCAGCACTGCCATGGTGCCCCACTTGCGGTGCGCAATGGCCAGCACATCCAGCTTGGAGAACCTTTTAGGGGGAGTGGGAAATCAGGTGAGGGGGATGCCAGTGTTGGGTGAACGGGAGAGCACTTGGGATGCAGCAATGCCCAGCAAGGGGCACTAAACAGCATGGCATGCCCCAGATGCTCAGATGCATGCCTGCAGCCATGCCAGGCGTGCCGCAGTGCCAGCACCCGCAGCACCCCTCACTTCTTGATGGTGTTGGCCCAGAAGGAGTAGGACACCTCGGTTGCATAGGGCAGCCCCTTGAGCTCGTTGCGCGTCACGCGGTACTCCTTCTCAGCTGCAGCAAGGCAGCAGGCAGCGGGGTGGAAGTGTGGGGCTGCTGGCGATGCAGAACACCCTGCTGGTGATTCAATCAAAACAACTGTGACAAGGGTTGCCCAAGCGGCAGCACATGCATCCTGAGCGGCACGCATGCCGACCAAAGTTGCTGTGCTCCAACAGCACCCACCGTCTGTGGTGCGCAGCCGCTGGTGGCGGGCGGGGTCGGATCGCACTGCGCGCTGCACCACCTCCAGGGCTGCAGGGGAGGGTGGGGCAGGGGCAGGGATGAGGC